>Ga0207771_100901_pt1 | contig 14922 bp, 11 predicted proteins | sample A23M2SouthBayCA_2_FD_187731 | JGI IMG/M metagenome (GOLD analysis project Ga0207771, IMG submission 187731) | Aerobic enrichment media microbial communities from Eden Landing Ponds, California, USA - A23 M2 (2) (SPAdes) | ecosystem: Environmental > Aquatic > Marine > Unclassified | place...
CGACGGAGAAACGTTCGGCACAGTTTGTTTTGCCGACGTGGACGACCGGGCGGAGCCGTTCAGCGCGGCCGAGTAGTCCTTTGTCGAGCTGCTCGCCGCACTCGTCGGGCAGGCGCTCGAACACCGAGCGTACGAGCGCGAACTCGAGGAGCGCAACGAGCGGCTCCAGGCCGAACGTGACCGGATCGATGCAATCGCCGAGAACAGTTTCGACGTGCTCTACAGGGTCGCGCCCGACGGCACGTTCACGTACGTCTCCGCGGCCGCCGAGCGGATCGTCGGCTACGATTCCGACGCGATGGAAGGATCACCGTTCGCGGAGTACCTGACTCCCACGTCGAGGCAACGAGCTATCGAAGCCCACGAAGCGATCCTGCGAGGCGAGACCGTCCAGCAGCTCGAACTCGAGTTTACCCACGCTGCTGGGGAGCCGGTGCTCCTCGAGATCAACTCCTCGCCGATCACGGTCGACGGCGAGATCGTCGGAACCCAGGGCGTGGGCCGAGACGTCACTGCTCGTCGCGAGCGTGAAGCAGAGCTCCGGCTGAAGAATCGGGCGATCGACGAGGCCGACGTCGGTATCTCGATCGCCGATCCGACCGAGCCCGACACGCCGCTGCTCTACGTCAACGACGGCTTCGAGCGCATCACCGGCTACGACGCGGAGGACGTCGTCGGGGAGAACTGCCGATTTCTCCAGGGACCCGCGACGGATCCGGACCGCGTCGCCGAACTCGCAGCGACGATCGCCGCTGGCGACGCGCGGACCGTTGAACTCGTGAACTACCGGGCCGACGGCTCGCCGTTCTGGAACCAGGTCCGCCTGAGCCCGATCGAGGAGAATGGCCAGGTGACGCAGTATCTCGGGTTCCAGGAGGACGTCACCGAACGCAAGCGAACCGAGCAACTGGTCCGGCTCCTGAATCGGGTGCTTCGACACAACCTCCGCAACGACATGACAGCAGTGCTCGGATTCGCGGAGCTGGTGGCAGACGCGTCACCGAGCGAGGTCACCGAGTACGGCGAGCGCATCGAGGAAACTGCTCGAACGCTCGTCCAACTCAGTGAGCAGGCGAACGCGCTCGAACGAGTCGCCTACCAGGAACGAGAACCACGGCGCATCGAACCCGCCGAGTTGATCGAAACCGTCGCGTCCGAGGCTGCCCAGGTCGCCGGGTCGATCACGGTCGACGTCGATCTATCGAGTGATCGATCCATCTGTGCGGGGACTGAGCTCGAGGAAGCGCTCTCCGAGCTCGTGGCGAACGCGATCGCACACAACGACAGGGCCGAGCCCTGGATCGAGATCGCGGCCACTGACGACGGGGAGTGGATCGAAATTACCGTCGAGGACGACGGCCCGGGCATTTCGGGAATGGAGACGTCGATGATCGCGGACGGCCGCGAGACGCCGCTCGAACACGGCTCCGGGCTCGGCCTCTGGCTCGTCAACTGGATCGTGACCCGCTACGGGGGCTCCTTTCAGATCGAAGCCGTCGGCGAGGGTGACGAGGGATCGATTGCGACGCTGCAGCTGCCGGCGATCACGGCCGACCAGACCGTCGCGGAGGCAGCCAGGCGGCCGACGGTGCTGTTCCGGTGACTGTGGTGCGCTCGTCCTCGCTCAGATCGAACGCCGACACTCCTCGCAGAGACGCTCTGGCTGCTCGTCCAGTTCGTCGGGTCGCGGAGCGAACCCCAGGATGCAATCGAGATTGGAACACTGTTCCTCCGTGAAGGTCCAGCCGAGGGTCTTGATCGCCTCTTTCCGAACTCGGGCGGCGTCATCCCTGGTAATCAGTTCGTGATCGTCGACGAGCCGGTTCGTCGAGACGAGCGCCGCGCCATCGTCGATCAGCGCAGTCCCGAGGGTGTAGTCTCGACGGTCGATGAACAGGTCGACGTCGGTGATGGCGATGCCGTGCGTCGTGTCGGTCGGGATCGCGACCGGAGCGAGCTGTGCTGCATCGTACTGGCCCCGGCGGTCGTCGTACGCCTGCTCGTGGAGTACCGCTGTGTCACCGATCTCGGCACCGACCTCGAGGTGGGTTCGCTCCACGACCTCGATCGAATACGTCTCCTCGATCGCGTCCGCGACGTGACGCCCGAGCGAGCGGAGCTGCTCGGCTGACTGATCCCCGGTCAGCAACAGGATCGTTGCAGTTCGGTCGTCGGATCCTGACAGCGCATCGAATGGCCACATCGGTGCTACTACTGGCTCGCGACGGGCAGGGTGACCGTAAGCGCTTCGTCGAGAGCTTCCTGCCAGACTCGACTGCGAGCGTCTCGACGGTTGCTGCGCCAGCGGAACGACCAAGGCGGGCGCGGTCGATTCCCCAGGTATGCCCGATCTCCAGTCGCCTGCAGAGACCGCAATCCACGACTGTCTCGCCGTCGCCAGCGACGAGTCCGTCGCCGTCGTCACTGACGACAAGCGATTGCCGATCGGCGAGGCGCTCTACGAGGTCGCGAGCGAGGTCACCGCCGACGCGACCCTGGTTCGCTACCAGCCAGGTGACCAGCACGGCGCGGAGCCGCCGGCCCCCGTCTCTGGCGCGATGGCTGACAGCGACGTGTTCGTCGCACCGACGACGAAGAGTCTGAGTCACACGCGCGCTCGAACCCGGGCGTGCGAGGGCGGCGCTCGCGGCGCGACGCTCCCCGGAATCACCGAGGACGTGTTCACGACCGGCCTCGACGCCGACTACGAGTCGATCGCTCGCGAGTGCGAACGGATGCTAGAGCACGTCGCTGGCGCCGAAGAGATCCGGATCGAGACGGAGCTCGGCACGGACTTCACGGTCCGGCCCGGCGAGCGGAGCTGGAACGCCGATACCGGCCTCGTCCACGAGTCGGGCGACTTCTCGAATCTCCCGGCGGGCGAGGTGTTCGTCAGCCCGGAGACCGCCGACGGCACGTACGTCGTCGACGGGACGATGATGCCCCACGGCCTGCTCGAGGCCGACCAGACGCTTCGCTTCGAGGTCGCGGACGGCTACGTGACCGAGATTTCCGATCCGGAGATCCGCGAGCAGGTGGAGACGGCCGCAGCCGAGGTCGGTGACGCGGCGTACAACCTCGCGGAACTCGGTATCGGGACGAACCTCGCCGTCGACTCGCTCGTGGGATCGGTGCTCCTGGACGAGAAAGCCGCCGGCACGATTCACATCGCGATCGGTGACGACGCCGGCATCGGTGGCGATACAGAGGCGCCGCTTCACCTGGACGGTATCGTTCGCGACCCCACAGTGACCGTCGACGGCGAGGCGATCGAGCTGCCCACGCCCTGACGGCTGTCCACCGACTTCACTCCTCGATCCGGCATCGCTGCTCGACCCGACCTTGCTACTTATTCCGGCATCGCTGCTCGACCCGACCTTGCTACTTATTCCGGCATCGCTGCTCGACCCGACCTCGCTGCTTGATCAGGCATCCCTGCTCGATCCAACCTCGCTGGTCGACCCGAACGGCGCCATCGCAGACGCTATGGACCGGTCGAATGGGTGAAAATCAGCTTCCTTCTGGCGATCAGGCCAGGAGCGACTGCGCCGCGCTGGCGAGTTCGCCGTTGTCCGCACCCTGGAGACGCTCGTCGCCGAGCTTGAGCCGGAGACGCGGACGACCGACGTCGATCGGGACCTTCTCGGTGTCGAGCAGGCCCTTGTCCTCGAGCTTGGTCTTCGTTCGGGAGAAGGTTGCCTTGCTGGCGATCCCGATGTCCTCGCCCCACTTGCTGATGTCGTAGAGGAGCGCTTCGTTCTTGGCTGCGACGAGGAGACTGATCGTCACCTCGTCGAGGCCGTCACCGTCCCCGCGAGCCGTCTCGAGGGACGCGAGGATGTTCGAGAAGTCCTCCTCTGCATCGGGGCTGATGTCTTCGGAGAGCGTCTCACGGACGCGCTCGATCGAGGGCGTCCGGAGCGAGTACTCGTCCGCGCCCTCCCAGTCGCGTTCGAAGCGGTCGTTGGCAGCACCGACGAAGTCGTCCTCCTCGCTGACGAGGCCGGCGACCTGTGTGCCGGCGTCGACGATCGCGACGACGCGATCCTCCGTGACCAGCAGTGCGTTCTCCGGTCCATCCTCGACGGTACGGAAGTCGAGTACGTCGTCCTCGATGAGGACTGCTGCGTTGCTGGCGACGATGAAGTCGTCCATGACGTCCTTGAGCGTCCGTTCTTCCGCCAGGACGCGAAGGTGCGGCAGGTCGTCACGGTCTGACGCAACGTCGATCAGCGATTCGAGCCCATCCCCCGTCGGGTTGACGACAACGAGCTCTTCGCCGGCATCGGACAACGCCGTGCGAAGAATATCGTCAAGCCGATCGCCCAGTAAATTCGATTCCATAGACGTGTGGGTATAAAAGAGCCGTCAATACTTAATTTTATTGGCCGTTCGTTGTCCACATCATTCAAGTCCCTTGACGAAGCGGCAGTAGAAATGGCGGTTAGCCATCGAACGCACTGTTGCGGTTTCGTGTGGAAAGACTGAAGTGAATGCGACACGGTGACACGAGACGTGCCTGAACTCGTTCGATACCTCACGGTCGCAGCCGGTGGAAGTGGGTACACCGGCCCCTGATGCGCCCGACGCCGATCGTTCCTTGCGCTCGAGGTCGGCTCCGTAGCGACGCCATCGCCAATCATCCGGCTCTGCGCGTGCGCGTCGGGTCCAGCGCCGTGTCCGCCGGGCCACCAGTTCCAATGTAGACCCAGTGTACCCGAGAAGTCCGTGTCAGGGTCCGGACCGAATGCGATCGGCCAGCGAGGCGGACCAGTAGACGTCACCGTCGTAGATAACTGGCAATGCGGCGCGTTCCAGGAACGTCGCGACCTCGCTACGATCGAGTACGTGTTCGGACTCGTTCCCACAGAGGTATGCGTAGCGATCGTCCCCGAGATACGGGCGGTAGAACGCACCGGCGTGGTGGGAACAGAACTGGTCGTAGGTCACGAGAAATCCGGCGTTCACGGCCTCAAGCTCGACCGTCGCCGGCAACCGATTCTCGCTCTGGGCCAGGGAGTGCGTGCCGTCGCCCACGACCGCGTAGTCTTTTCCCATCATGATTCGTCGTCTGGCGAGTTGAAGCGCTCGTTCGAAGCCAAAGCCGTGGACGAGCAGCTTCGCGAACGTCGATCCCACGGAGACAGCATGATCGTTGAGCACCTGTGAGAACGTAACCGCGCCGACCACAGCGCCGCGTTTCACGAGATCGACGCCCTCGTGATAGGAACCACAGGCGTTGAGGAAGAACGTTTGTGCACCACAGCTCGTGAGAGAGGACGCAGCGAGGTGTCCGTCGGGACATCGAAACCCGTCGGTCTCGCAGTGGCCGATGTAGTGGACGAAGTCGTAGTCGGTCTCGATCAGACGCGCGAGTTCGGTCGTCGAGAGCCGCTCGTGGACCGAGACGTCGATCGAGACGTCGCCACCTCGTGCTCGATAGATGTCCGCGACGTCCGCGTGTTCGACGTCCATCTCGGCGTCGTTCCGAACGACCGCGATGTCGATACCCTCCCCCTCTCGATCGAGCGCGTCGAGGCGATGCTCGTAGGCCTCCGGGAGCGATTTGAACACGTCGATAGGCGTACCTCCCGCGAGCCAGCCGTGGATGCGCCCGCCACGGAGCTCGGGCTTCACGACGTCGACGGAGGCGACCTCGCCGGCACTCCTGACGGCCGTGTCCTGGCCCGCCGTCCGTCCGCCGTCGGCAGCGGCATCCGTCTCCCGCTCCGAGGCGGACCCGGTGGTGGGATCGAGCGACCGTGACGGGACGACCCGGCGCGAATAGTCCGGCGTCTGTCCACGGTAGAAATCGTCGAGTGAGCGCTCGACCAGCTCGCTCCCCTCGAGTTCGGAGGTACGGGGCATGTAGATCAAACTCATGCGATCGAGGAGAAACGGAAGCGCGCGAAGCCCCTCTGCGTCCGGCTCGACGTACGTCGAGCAGTGCCAGTCGGGGAGCCGCTGCTCGATCGCTCCGTAGGGAACGTCGAGGTACGCTGCCAGACGCTCCACCGGGGGTGCAGCGTAGAGGGTGTCTGCATCGACACCGAGGGCGTCGAGCAGGCTCGCTTCAGCCAGCTCCGTTCCGTACGGTCCGGCGTTGCGCACCAGACAGTCGAGGAAGAACACCTTCCTGAGCAGTCGCGTCGTGTCACGTTCGAGATCGGGCATCGCGGGTAGCTCGAACGCGACGTCCGCCTCCGGAGCGCGCAAGATCGGTGAGGCGACGGTCCCCACCTCGACGGTTGCGCCGAGGTAGTACGCCAGCGGCGCGAGAACCAGTAACGGTTCCACGGCGCTCGGGGCGAGGAGTTCGATGCCAGTATCGTCGGTGGCGTCGCGGATCGCCGCTGGGACCTCGATGTCGTCGCTTTCCTCGGCGATGTCGAGGAGCGGGGGATGGCCACGCAGCGTGGGGTACGAACGGTCGGTCCCCGTGGTCTTGTGCGCTACTGACGAGTACGTGAGCGCAGTGGCGACGCCGTCCGGGGTCGGCGGAATCGACAGTGCTGCCGTTGGCTTGCGGTTGCGACCGCGAAAGCCGAGCGTGATGCGGCGACGGCCGGGCAGTGAGAGGACGACCCCATCGTAGTCGGCAGTCCGACAGAGGGTGAACGGTCCGTTGCACCGAAGGTACGTTTTGACTTCTGCGTCGACGTCGATCAGATACTCGCCCTCTGGAACGGACATCGGTTCCGTATCGCCGCCGAGTTCGTCGGTCTCACCAGAAGAAAGCGAGATGACGTACACTAGCGCACCGGGGAGGGTGAGTTCGGTGGTCAGACAATCGAGTGTGATGTCGACTGGTCGGGGAAGATCGCGATCAGCCTCGGTGAACTCGAGTTGGGAGCCACTCACCGAGCACTCCGCACCGGCGGAGTCGTGGACCCGAAAGCCGCTCTCGGTTCCCTCCCACTCGAGCATGTGGAGTCACCTATCGGGTCGCTTCATTCAAAGAGTTTTCCGTATGCTTACCAGTGACAGGGGCGGCTGGCAGCGCCGACCTCGCTCAGGACTCCAGGGGATGCAACCGCGGCGTTCCGATGGATATAGGGCGTCACCGCCGACATCGTACGTATGCGCCACGACAGCGTTCGCGAGGCCGACCCGGCCGTCGCCGACGCCCTCGAAGGGGAGATCGAGCGACAGCAGACCTCCCTCCAGCTCATCGCTGCGGAGAATCACGTCAGCGAAGCGGTGCTCGACGCCCAGAGCAGCGTCCTGACGAACAAGTACGCCGAAGGCTATCCCGGCGCCCGATACTACGGGGGCTGTGAGTACGCCGACGAGGTCGAGCAGCTCGCGATCGACCGCGCCAAGGAGCTCTACGGCGCCGACCACGTCAACGTCCAGCCCCACTCCGGCACGCAGGCCAACCAGGCCGTCTACTACGCCATGCTCGAGCCCGGCGACAAGATTCTCTCGCTGGACCTCGAACACGGCGGGCACCTCTCTCACGGCCACCCGGCGAACTTCGCCGGCCAGCTCTACGAGGTCGAGCAGTACGAGGTCGATCCCGAGACGGGCTACCTCGACTACGAGGGCCTCCACGAGCACGCCGAGGAGTACCAGCCGGACGTCGTCGTCGCCGGCTACTCCGCGTACCCCCGCGAGGTCGAGTGGGAGCGCATCCGGGCGGCCGCCGACGCCGCCGACGCGCTGATGGTCGCCGACATGGCCCACATCACGGGGCTCGTCGCGGGCGGCGCTCATCCCTCCCCAGTCGGCATCGCCGACTTCGTCACCGGCTCGACGCACAAGACGATCCGCGCCGGTCGCGGCGGGATGGTCATGTGCGACGAGGAGTACGCAGACGACCTCGACAAGGCCGTCTTCCCCGGCGGGCAGGGCGGACCACTGATGCACAACATCGCCGGCAAGGCGGTTGGCTTCGAGGAAGCCCTCCAGCCCGAGTTCGAGGAGTACGCCGAGCAGACCGTCTCGAACGCGAAGGCCCTGGGCGAGCACCTCCAGGAGCACGGCTTCGAGCTCGTCTCCGGCGGCACCGACAACCACCTCGTGCTCGTCGACCTCCGCCCGTCCCACCCCGACACCTCCGGTGGCGACGCCGAGGAGGCGCTCGAGGAGGCCGGCCTCGTCCTGAACGGCAACACCGTGCCCGGCGAGACCCGCTCGCCGTTCGACCCGAGCGGGATCCGCGTCGGCACGCCGGCGATCACGACGCGCGGTTTCGAGGAGGACGAGGCCCGGACCGTCGGTCACCTCATCGCTCGCGTCGTCGACGCCGTCGCCGAGGGTAACGAGGACGAGGTCGTCCCCGACGTCCGGGAGACGGTCGAGAACCTCTGCGACGAGCACCCGATCTACGAGTAAGGCGCGGTCGCATCGATAGCGTCCCGACCCCCAGCACTCGATTCTTCCTGCCCGGTTCGATCGCCCGGATCCCCACCGATTCACCGGAGTCCACGAGCCCCCGGTAGCGACGAAAGCCCCAGTTTCACCGTCTCTCCCCCAGCAGCTGGCCCCGATTCCGCACCCGATGGATTCGAGTCAGTCGAAATCGATAGGGCAAACTACAAGTTTAGATGACTCTAATCCTCGGCCATGCAACTGTGTAACACCGGTGGAGGACGGCATCGATGGGCGGCGTAGATCGAGACCGGGCGGCGGCGATCACCCAGGCCCTCGAAGAACGATTGAGCGAGCGCGTCGACGTCGAGCCACAGGTCGACAGGCGGGCGGTCCTCGGCGGCCTCTCGATCGCCGGAGCTGCGGGCGGGCTGATGGGGCTCGCCGGCGCCAGCGAGGGCCACGACGGCGGGAGCCACGGCAGCAGTCACGGGAACTTCGGGGCTCGCGGCGAGTACGAAGGGGACACACTCGACGCTCACGAGTTCCTGCGAACGTTCAACACCGGCGCCGACGGACAGGACGACCTCGAACAGGAGGTCTACGAGGAGGACGGCAGGACGGTTCGGCACTACACGATCGTCGCCCAGGACGTCGAGATCGAAATCGCACCCGGCGTCACGTTCCCGGCGTGGACGTTCCAAGGGCAGGTGCCTGCTCCCACGCTCCGGGCCGTCGAGGGCGACCTCGTCCGGATCGACTTCGTCAACGGCAGCCAGCACGCCCACACCATGCATCCCCACCTGGAGAACCATCGCCCGGAGATGGACGGCGTCCCACAGAACGGGACCGGGCTGGTGGACGTGGGCGAGTCGTTCCGCTACGAGTGGATCGCGCAGCCGGCCGGCGTCCACTTCTATCACTGCCACGCCCTGCCGCTGAAAGAACACATGCACCGGGGGATGTACGGCACGATGATCGTCGATCCCGATCCCGAGCGCGTCCGCGAGCAGCCCCGGGAGTACGTCAACTACCACGGGCCGATCGACGACGCGTACGTCGACGAACTCGTCCAGCGAGCACGGGCGCGGAACCACACCTATCCCGAGAACGACGAGGTGCAGGAGCTCGTGATGGTGATGAATAGCTTCGACACCAACTTCGACGGTGGCAACGAGGTGTACGCCGCGAACACCAGGGCGTTCGCCTACGCACCTGCCACCACCGACGCCGACGACGGCGACTACACGGCTGGTGAAACCAAACATCCGATCGAGATCGACCGCGACCGGCCGGTCCGGATCTACCTGCTCAATACGACGGAGTTCGACCCGATCAACTCGCTGCACACCCACTCGCAGTTCTTCGATTACTACGACCACGGGACGACGCTGTTCCCGACGCACAAGCTCATCGACACGATCATGCAGTGTCAAGCACAGCGAGGGATCCTGGAACTCGACTACAGCGACCACGAGCCCGGGCTGTACATGTTCCACGCTCACCAGTCCGAGTTCTCCGAACTGGGCTGGATGAGCTTCTTCGAGGTGGCAGAATGACCGACGATTCGGCGGGCGGCAGCGATCAGGAGCAGCCGGCGCCTGCCCCGGAACCGGGAACCGAAGCAGCCGGCACCGACGCCGACGTCGATGCCAAACCGGACGTCACCGCAAACGCCAGCGCTGCGAGCGACGACGGGTTCGACCTCTCGACCTGGGGCGTCGCCCTGATCCCGCTCGTCTTACTCAGCCTCGTCGTCGGTGGGTTCGTCGCCGCCGACCCCACCGATCAGTTCCAGCGCGGAGAGCCGACGCCGGACGTCACCGTCTCCCACCACACGGTGCCGAACGACGAGACGATCGTCCTCCACGTGACAAACAACGGGCCGGAGCCCGTGCGGATCGAGCAGGTACTGGTCGACGAGGCCTACTGGGAGCACCAGGTCCTCCAGGACGGCCAGGAGAAGCGGACGATCCAGCCGCGGGAGACCGCGCAGGTCGAGATTCCCTACCACTGGCAGGCCGGCTGGGACTACCACGTGCGGCTCGTGCTCGACAACGGCGCGACCTTCGGCCACACGATCGTCGCGATCCAGCAGACGCCCGAACCCGATGGCGGCATGCTCTGGACGCTGGCACTGATCGGGCTGTTCGTCGGCGTCATCCCCGTCGCGCTCGGGATGTGCTGGTTCCCGTTCATCCGCTCGATGGACGCGAAATGGTTCCACGCAGTCCTGGCCTTCTCCGGCGGCGTGCTCGCCTTCCTCGCGATCGACGCCGGGTTCGAGGCCCTGGAACTGGCCGAGCAGGTGCCGGGCGCCTTCGAGGGGACTCTCCTCGTCGCGCTGGGCGCCGTCGGGGCCGCACTCTCCGTCCAGGCGATCAGCGCGTGGCGTGAGACGCGGACCGACGGCGCCAGCGGCGGGCTCTACGTCGCGTATCTCGTCGCGATCGGCATCGGCCTCCACAATCTCGCGGAGGGGCTCGCCATCGGAAGTTCGTTTGCGCTGGGTCGCGTCTCGCTGGGCGCCTTCCTCGTCGTGGGGTTCATGCTCCACAACGTCACGGAGGGACCGGCAGTCGTCGCACCCGTCGCGCGAGGTGAGCGCGAGCGACCCGCGCTGTGGCACTTCGTCGCACTCGGTGCGATTGCTGGGGCACCGGTCATCCTCGGCGGCTGGATCGGCGGCCTCTCGCTGTCGCCGACGGTCAGCGCGTTCTTCCTGGCGCTCGGCGTCGGCGCGATCGCGCAGGTGCTCTGGGAACTCGCCTCACTGATCCGCGGTGACGGTGGCGAGATCGGGTCGACGTGGAACGTCCTCGGCTTCCTGATCGGCTTCGCGGTGATGTACGCGACGGACCTGCTGATCGTGATCTGACGCGGCAGACGATGTACATTCCTCGACGCTTTCTCGCAGAAATCGAACCGTGAGCGGCGGGTACTACTCCCGGAGAAGGGCGTGGGTCTCGAGTGTCCGAGCGTAGCTCGTGGTTCGAGTATCAGAGCATTCAGCGGGTACCGTGTATCGGAGCGATGCTCAGGCTTCGAGCTCCCGCAGCTTCTCGCGGCCCGGCGCGATAAGCTCGTCGAGCGCGCTCGCCAGCGCGGACTTCGCGTCGGCGGGGTGCAGTTCGCCCGAATCCAGCGCCTCGGCCAGTTCCTCGTAACTGCCGTAGGTGACGTTCCCGCCGTACTCGTCGGGACGCTCGACGGTCACCGACTGGAAGCGCGGGAACACGTGGTACTGGAACAGCTGGAGGACTGGGTGCTCGCGGTCGTCGCCGTCGTCGGTCGGCTCGGGGTCCCGCGTCGGCGGGCAGTACGCCGCGTTGATCTTGTCTTCGAGGTCTGCCGTCGAGTCCTCCATCGTGATGTCGACGCCCTCGCTGGCGGACATCTTGCCGACGCCGGTCTCGAGGTCGGCGATGATCGGCGTGTGCAGGCAGGGGCGGACCTCGTAGTCCATCTCCGGCATTCCCTCGCGGTGGAGCATGTGGACCTTCCGCTGGTCGATGCCGCCGATCGCGAGGTCGAGGTCGAGGTACTCGATGTCCAGGGCCTGCATGATCGGGTAGACTACGTGCGCGACGCTCGCAGTCTCACCCGACTGGATCTCGGCCATCGCGCGCTGGGCGCGGTTGAGCGAGGTCTCGACGGAGAGCTGGTGTACGTCGAGCACATAGTCCTCCTCGAGCTGGAACTCGGAGCCGTAGACGAACTCCGTCTGGTCGGGATCGAGGCCGTAGGCGAGGAACTGCGCCTGCATCGCCTCCGCGGTCTCGTGAAGCTCCTCGAACGTCCCCTTGCCGTTGAGGTAGGCGTGGACGTCCGCGAGCAGGACGACGACCTCCATCCCGAGCTCCTGGAGATCGATCAGCTTGTTCGCAGTGAGGAGGTGGCCCAGGTGGAGCGCTCCGGAGGGCTCGTAGCCGACGTAGGCCCGTTTCCCGTCGGGATCGGCGGCGAGTTCGCGGGCCTCCTCGTCGGTCACGACCTCCACGGCGTTCCGGGAGAGCAGCTCGTAGGCCTCCATGGTCTCGGGGAAGGCAGGGGTGTTCAAAGGCGTTGTGTCATCGTCTGCAAGCGTCAGCAAACATCGAATCGTCGGGCTGCTCCGACCCAGGGAGACCCGTCTGGAACGGATCGAGTCGCTACCGAAAAGCCAGTCGCAGGGACTAGTTCGAGAGAACGTCGGGAGCCTGACTGTCGGTCAGGAAGATGACGATTGCTGCACCGACTGTTGCGGCAATCCCGCTGCCCAGACCGCTGACGATGACGTTCACGACTTCGAGCGACGTGTTGTCAGCCGGAACCAGCACGAGGAACCCGGTGACGAGCGAGAAGACTGGGATAGCGATCAGGGACGTTACAGCAGCCACCTTGATCGCAGTGTAATCCTCGTTGTCGATGTTCCAGGCGAAGATGACGCCGAGCAGGACGACGAGCAGGACACCGATATTCATGGCGAGGCCAAGCCCACTGAACGGCGAAAACGGTGTTCCAGCTGATTGACCCATCACACTCGTTGTCATGAGTGCGTGACCCCACTGATCCTGGATGATGGAGTTGAGACCGATGCCGATGCCGATCGCCGCAAACAGGCCCGTTACGAACCCGACCCACTCTTTGATGATGGCCTGTTCCGCGTCACTCACGAAGTCTTCGAGACTGGATCCGCTCGAACCCCCGTCCTGCGTCGGTGCAGTCGTCTGCTCGGTGGACGTTTCCGAAGACGCGTCGTCGGACCCCTCAGACTTGGCCTCTGTTTCGGACATACACGGGAGGAGTTATCACGTTCTCCCTTAACTATTTCCCTTATTGAATAAAATACGTAGGATGTATTTTCCACGTTCATACCATCGTTACGTCTCTCGATTTTTGGTCAGAATCTGGTGGCTTCGCAATTATATCAGCAGCGATCGATAGGAGTCGACTGTCCCAACTCTCGCTCCTGTGAAGCGGTCCCGTCCACGAACCCTCAAGTCCCCACTCGTACAACACCCCCCATGACCGAGACGCGCAGCGCTATCCTCGAAACACTCGCCGAAGAACCCCGCTCCGGCGAGGCGCTCGCCGACGACCTCGACGTCTCGCGGGCAGCGATCTGGAAGCAGATCGAGGCCCTCCGCGAGCAGGGGTTCGAGATCGAGAGCGGTGACGACGGTTACGCGCTGGTCGACGTCCCGGAGTACGGTGGCGACGCCATTCAGTTCGGCCTCGACGCCCCGTTCGACGTCGAGTTCCACGATACCGCGGGGAGTACGAACGAGGTCGCACGCGACCGAGCAGCCGACGGTGCCGAGAATCTCGTGATCGTCGCCGAGGAGCAGACCGGCGGCAAGGGACGACTCGACCGCGAGTGGGCGTCGCCGGCGGGCGGCATCTGGCTCTCGATCCTCGTGCGGCCCGATCGACCGCCGGCGACGATCCCGCTGTTCACGCTCGCTGCGGCAGTGGCGGTCACCTCCGCCGCTCGCGAAGCCGGGGTCGACGCCGGGATCAAGTGGCCGAACGACGTGCTGGTTGCAGACGATCAGGGCGGCGCCGAACGCAAACTCGCGGGCGTACTCACCGAGATGGAAGGCGAGGCAGACCGCGTCGAGTGGCTCGTCGTCGGGATGGGGATCAACGCGAATCTCGACGCCGCGGAGCTCCCGGAGCGAGCGACGAGCCTCCGGAATGAACTCGGCGACGACGTGAACCGTCGGCTGTTCGTCCAGCGCATCCTGGAAACCTTCGACGAACTCAGGACCGACCCTGATCGGATCCTCGAAGCGTGGCGGGCGGACGCGTTGACGCTCGGACGAGAGGTCCGCGTCGAAACAGCGAGCGGCGAGACCGTCGTCGGCACGGCCATTGACGTCGAGCATCCGGGGACGCTCGTCGTCGAGTCCGAAGATGGACGCAAACGGATCCACGCGGGCGACTGTGAGCACCTGCGCCCCGCGTGAGGAACTGCGAGACAGCCAGCGATCCAGATGGCGACCTCGGCAACGATTCAGGCAGCGATCTATGCTGCGATCCAGGTAGCGATCTATGCTGCGATCCAGGCAGCGATCCAAGCAGCGAAAACAGCTACGGCGCGTCCTCAGCAGCTTCGCCCGATTCCTCCGCCGATCCGGCAGCCTCGCTCGCAGTCCGCTCCTCGGCGTCCGGTGGTTCGCCGACTCTGACCGTCAGGACCGGAATTTCGGAGCTCCGGACGACGCGCTCGGCGACGCTCCCGAGGAGGAGGCGGTCGAGCCCACCGCGACCGTGGGTCCCCATCACGATCAGGTCGCAGTCGGCGTCCTCGGCGTAGCTCACGATCTGCCGGCTGGGCGAGCCGTCGAGGACCGCTGCCTCGACGTCGACGCCCGCGTTCTCCGCGAGCGTGCGAACCCGATCCAGTGCAGACTGGCCTTCTTCCGAAAGGACGTCCCGGATGCCGTCCCAGGACGTCTCCATCGGTATACCGCCGTAGCTCGCCGTGTTGACGACGTATACCGCGTGGATCGTGGCACCGTGCGTTGCCGCGAGGTCGATCGCGTGCTCGATGGCGCGCTCGACGCCAGCCGACCCGTCCGTCGGAACGAGAATCCGCTCGTACATGCTCCCTGGTACCGAATG
>Ga0207771_100904_pt1 | contig 14902 bp, 15 predicted proteins | sample A23M2SouthBayCA_2_FD_187731 | JGI IMG/M metagenome (GOLD analysis project Ga0207771, IMG submission 187731) | Aerobic enrichment media microbial communities from Eden Landing Ponds, California, USA - A23 M2 (2) (SPAdes) | ecosystem: Environmental > Aquatic > Marine > Unclassified | place...
TGAACTTGTGGAAGATCCACGCCCACATACCGGCGGAGAACTCCGTCCACCGACCGAAGTCCTCGATGAGGCCCCGGTCGTACGATTGACTCATGCAACCGACTCTCAGGACCCACCGGACATAGTAGTTACCTTCTGGGCGTCACCTGTCGGAGTCGACGACGCCGGTCTCGCGGCTGTTTTCGCCGGCTGCGGTCGCTATCGGACGGAGCCACCGTCGGGCTCACGGCCGGTCGTCCCTCCCCTGCTGATGCTCCAGCGCACGCCGCGTTGGCCCATCGAGCTCCACAAGATGACACAGCGGGTTTCCGGGGTAGACGAGCGGGTTCTCCAACACACCGACAAGTAGGCCGGTAAAGGGCGCTGTTACCGTATCCGTCGCCTGTTTGAACGGGTTGGTGATGGTGCAGACCCGGTCGCCCTCCTCCACGAGCGAGCCGCGGTCGTGGTGCATCTCGACGAGGCCGCCGGTGTCAGCGCGTAGCCACGTCTTCTCCGAATCACCGTCGATGACGGTGCGCCAGCCGGGCCACGCGACGGCCTCCGTCTCTCGGAGACCGTACTCGGCGAACACGGAGAGGGTCCCCGCCAGCGCACGGTCGATGAGGTCCCGCTGGAACCGGTGTGCCTCGCCCATTTCGACCGTGACCGTCGGCACTCCCGCGAGCGAGGCCTCCCGGCGGAGCGACCCCTCCGGGCCGGTCGAGTCGATGACGACGTTCGACGCGAACGCGTTCGCCGTCCGGGCGACGTCCCGGTCGTCCATGTCCGCGCGGACGTGGAGGGTGTTGCTCCGCCCCCGCGTCGATGTGTGGAAGTCGAGGCCGACGTCACACGGCGCGATGAAGTTCCGGAAGACACGGTTCGCGATGCGCTTCGCACTCGTGGAGTCGGGGTCGCCGGGGAACGAGCGGTTCAGATCACGGTCGTAGATTGGGAGGTATCGCTCCTGTGCGATGAACCCCGGAACGTTCAACACGGGGAGACAGACGACGGTCCCCCGGAGTTCGTCGTGGTTCCAGTCGTGGGCCACTTCGCGGACGACCTCGATGCCGTTGAGCTCGTCGCCGTGTGCCGCGGCCGAGAGGAAGACGGCCGGGCCGTCGCGTTCCCCGTTGATCACCGTCACCGGGAGCCGGACCGGGTCGCCGAGATACGTCTCCGAGACGGAGTAGCGGATGTTCTGCGTCTCGCCGGGAGCGACGCTCCCGCCGTCGTACGTGAACGCGCCGGCAGCCATGCACCCACCTCGGGCACCGGGACGTAAAAAGCCGCGTAGCGCGTCATCGTGGTCGGCCCCCGGGCCATCCGTCAACTCTTTCTCCCGTGGGACACCCCCTCGCGTATGGACGACGACATCACGGTGGGGGTCTTGAGCCTCCACAACTCCAAGGAGACGAAGGCCATCCTGAACGCGGCCGACGACCTCGGCTACGGGACGGCGTGGCTCCGCGAGGAGACGCTCGCGGTCGATATCTCCGACGGCGCGGTGACGCTTGACCCCGACGTGGACGTCATCGTCAACAGGCTGCTGCTCTCGAAGGAGGAACAGCCGGCGGAGGCGCTCGGCCTCGCCACGATGCTCGACGGGATGCGGCCGATGTTGAACCACCCGATGGAGACGATGACGGCGATGCACAAGTTCGCCTCCGGGACCGCGCTCGCGGAGGCCGGCGTCCCCGTTCCGGACGCGCTGCTCGCGCTGTCGGCCGACCGGCTCAACAAGGACCGCGGGAAGTTCGGCGAGGAGGTCGTGTACAAGACGGCCATCGGCACCCACGGCGGGGGGACGTGGAAGATCAGCGCCGGCGAGCCGGTGAACCCGATGGTCGGGTCGCGGCAGGCGTTCCTCCAGCGGTTCATCGACCACGACGAACAGCGTCACTCCGACCTGCGCGTCTACGTCGTCGGCGAGCGGATCGTCGGCGCGATGAACCGCTACGCGCCGGAGGGCGACTGGCGGACGAACGTCGCGCTCGGCGGCGACGTAACCGATGCGGACGACGCGCTCACCGACGAGGTTCGAACGATGGCGAAGCGGGCGACGGACGTGGTCGGCCTCGACTACGCCGGCGTCGACATCGTCGAGGGGGCGGACGGCTACTACGTTCTCGAAGTGAACCCGACGGCCGGGTTCAAGGGGCTGTTCGAGGCGACCGGCCGTTCGCCCGCCCCGTTCATCGCACGCCTCGCGATCGAGCGGGCCGGCGGTGACGTGGACGAGGAACGCGTCCACGAGCTCGCGGCGACGCTCGACGACTCCCGACCCGTCTGTGCTCCGGCCAAGCCGAAGGCGACGACGACGGAGCTCTCCGTCATCGGTTATATCGAGGAGGTGGTCGCGATGGGGACGCGCGGCCAGAAGACGGTGCTCGCGAAGTCGGACACCGGCGCGACCCGGACGAGCATCGACTCCCGGCTCGCAGCCGAGATCGGCACCGGTCCGATCAAGGACATCGTGAAAGTGAAGTCCGGTTCGGTGAAGAGCGGCGTCTCCCGGCCGGTCGTCGACCTCGTCGTCGGTATCGGCGGCCACCAACACACCGTCACCGCGAGCGTCGAGGACCGGTCCCATATGGAGTACCCGCTGCTGCTCGGCCGTGACATCCTCGAACATTACCACGTCGACGTGCGGCGGCGCGCGGACGAGGAGGCCGACCGGGCGGGCGAGGAGGTCACGCTCGAGTAGATGGCCGACCCGTACGAGACCCTCCGTTCGGACCCGGAACTCGCCCGGCTCGTCGACGAGCACGGCGAGATCACGCTCGACCCCGCGACGGACCCGTTCGCGCGACTCATCGTCGCCATCTGTAACCAGCAGCTCTCGCAGGCATCGGCGGCGGCTATCGAGGAACGACTGTTCGACCGCTTCGAGGTGACTCCCGAGGGGTTGCTCGCGGCCGACGAGGCAGCGCTTCGCGACGTCGGGCTGTCGGGACAGAAGGTGACGTACGTGCGCAATGTGGCCGGGGCGTTCGGCGAGGGGGAGCTCTCCGTCGACGCGCTCGCAGGGATGGACGACGACGAGGTCCGCGCGGCGCTCACCGAAATCCGGGGCGTCGGCCCATGGACGGCAGATATGTTCCTCATCTTCGTCCTCGCGCGAGAGGACGTGTTCCCGGTCGGCGACCTCGGCATCCGGAAGGGGATGGCGGCGGTGTACGGCTACGACGAGGACGACCGCACGGCCATGCGCGAGCACGCGACGCGCTGGCAGCCCTATCGCTCGTACGCGAGCCGGTATCTCTGGCGGGTCTCCGACTGACCTCCCTCCGCCGACCGACTACGAGGGAGCGAGTTCCACGTCCGCGTTCTCGTCGACGCGGCGCGCCGGGTTCCCGGCTACGGTCGCACCCGACGGAATGTCGTCGGTGACGACCGCGCCCGCACCGACGGTCGCGCCCTCACCGACGGTAATATCCCCGATGAGCGTCGCGTTCGCGCCGAGCGTCACGCCCGACTTCACGGTGGGATGGCGCTTCACGCGCTCGCTGGATTTCCCACCGAGCGTCACGCCGTGATACATGTTCACGTCGTCACCGATCGATGCTGTTTCACCGACGACGACGCCCATCCCGTGGTCGATGAAGACGCGCTCGCCGAGGGTTGCGCCGGGGTGGATTTCGACGCCGGTCAGCCAGCGAACCCACTGCGAAATCGCGCGAGCAGTGAGCCGGAAGCCGCGGGTCCACAGCGGGTGACAGAGGAAGATGTGTGCCCAGACGGCGTGGAGCCCCGGATACAGCAGCGCCTCGACGCGTGAGGTCGCGGCCGGGTCGGTTTCGAGCGCGGTTCGGATATCGTCGTGGAGTCGGTCGAGCATCTGGTGTGGGTGGAGTGGTGTGGGACGCGGGCGAAGCGAGCCAGGAGCGCGTGTCAGCACCGACAACAGCCGCCAGCCGACGCCGCGGCTGGCTGGCAAACGAAGCGACCACGTGCCCGCGTGTGGTCCGACATAGATGGGGTCAGACCGCGAACGGGTGAAAAGGTATCGGAGCTCGTCGGTGTGGCCGGGAGGCCAGCGCGGGAGGGAAGCTAGAACCCCTTGCCGAGCAGCTCCCGCGCGATGATGTTCTTCTGGATCTCTGTCGTCCCCTCGTAGATCTGGGTGATCTTCGCGTCGCGGTAGTAGCGCTCGACGTCGAAGTCGTCGACGTAGCCGGCGCCGCCGTGGACCTGGACGGCCTCGTTCGCCACGTCGACGGCGACGCGGGAGGCGTACTCCTTCGCCATCGAGGCGAGCGTCGTCAGCTGTTCTTCTTTGTTGTCGACGGACCACGCGGATTTGTACGTGAGCTGCCTGGCGGCCTCCGTCCGGGTGTGCATGTCGGCAAGCTTGTGCTGGATCGCCTGGAAGTCGCCGATCGGCTGGCCGAACTGCTCGCGCTCCTGCGCGTAGTCGAGCGCGCGCTCGGCGGCGCCACGGGCGATGCCGACGGCCTGCGCCGCGACCCCGGTCCGCGTCTCGTCGAAGAACTGCATCTGCTGGAGGAAGCCCGCTCCCCGCGTTCCGACGAGGTTCTCCTCCGGGACGCGGACGTTATCGAAGAGGAGCTCGGCGGTGTCGGACGCGCGGATGCCGAGCTTCCCCGTGATTTTGTCCGCCTCGAACCCGTCACGGTCGGACTCGATGATGATCTGCGAGAAGCCGTTGTACCGACCCTCGGCCTCGGGGTCCGTCTTGCAGAGGACGACGTAGAAGTCGCCGACGGAGCCGTTCGTGATCCACATCTTGTTACCGTTTATCACCCACTCGTCGCCGTCCTTCTCGGCACGTGTCGAGACGCTCGATACGTCGGAGCCGGTGTCCGGCTCGGAGATGGCTGCACCACAGATCGCCTCGCCGTTCGCGATCTTCGGCAAGTACTTCTCCTTCTGGTCTTCGGTGCCGAACTCGATGATCGCCTCACTGCCGAAGCCGGTCGAGGTGAGACAGAGGCCGATACCGGGATCCGCGGCGAACAGCTCCTCGATGATGACGGCGAGGTCGAGCGTCGAGTAGCCGGCGCCGCCGTAATCGAAGGGTATCTGCGGCGCGAGCAGCCCCATCTCGGCCGCCTTGTCGACGATCTCGAAGGGGTACTTCTCCTCGCGGTCGTACTCCTTCGCGACCGGTTTCACCTCCTCCTCGGCGAAGCGGGCCACCTCGTTTTTGAGCTGTCGTTGCTCGTCGGACAGGTCGAAGTCCATATCTGAACCTACCCGCGGAGGTTGATAAACCCATCCCACGAACGGCCGATAGAACCGCTGAAAAGCCTGTTAACCACGTTCGACAACCTACTGAGAGTTTACGAATCCGCGGCGAGCGTCCGCCGGCGGCGTAAACCCGGAACCACGCGCGCACCGTTGCCGCTCCGGGGGACAGAAACGTTGAAACGGGCGCCAAGAGACGTTCGCCTGACAATGGAGTTCGAAGACATCGAGACGGTCGCGGTGCTCGGCGCCGGCAACATGGGCCACGGAATAGCCGAGGTCGCCGCGCTCGCCGGGTACGAGGTCACGCTTCGGGACATCAACGAGGAGTTCGTCCAGGACGGCTACGAGCAGATCGTCTGGTCGCTGGAGAAGCTCGCCGAGAAGGAGCGGATCAGCGAGTCGGACGCCGACGCCGCAGAGGAACGGATCACGCCAGTGGTTCCTGTCGAGGACGCCGTCACCGACGCCGACGTCGTCATCGAGGCGGTCCCCGAGAAGATGGAGATCAAGAAGGACGTGTACACGGAGGTCGAGGCACACGCTCCCGACCGGGCGATATTCGCGACGAACACCTCCTCGCTCTCGATTACGGAGCTGTCGGAGGTGACGGACCGTCCGGCGCAGTTCTGCGGTATGCACTTCTTCAACCCGCCGGTGCGGATGCAGCTCGTCGAGGTCATCTCGGGCAAACACACGAGCGAAGAGACGCTCGACGCGGTCGAGGAGCTGGCGGAGGCGTTCGGGAAGACGCCCGTCCGCGTCCACAAGGACTCGCCCGGCTTCATCGTCAACCGGGTGCTCGTCCCGTTGATGAACGAGGCCTGCTGGATGGTCTCCGAGGACGACGCAACCGTCGCCGAGATCGACTCCACGACGAAGTTCGACATGGGGCTCCCGATGGGCACCTTCGAGCTCGGTGACCAGGTCGGCAACGACGTCACCTACCACGTCCTCGAATATCTCCACGAGGTGCTCGGCGACGCCTACGAGCCCGCACCGTTCCTCGAGGAAACCGTCGAGGCGGAGCGGTACGGGAAGAAGACCGGCGAGGGGTTCTACGACTACGAGGACGGCGGCGTCCAGATACCGACGGATGCGGGAACCGAGGCAGTCGAGCAGCGGCTCGCCGCCGTCATGGCAAACGAGGTCGGCAACCTCGTCGAGGGCGACGTGTCGAACCCGAGCGACATCGACGAGGCCGTGATGCTCGGCGCCGGCTTCCCGGAGGGTCCGGCGAAGCTCGCCGACGAGGTCGGTCTCGACGAGCTCGTCGAGACGCTGGAGGAGCTCCACGAGGCGCGCGGCCACCCGCGGTTCGAAGTGAGCGAAGCGCTCCGGGAGGCGGCTGAGGCCGGTGGCTTCCACGGCGGCGACGAGGACGGCTCCGACGCGACCGACTTCTCCACCATCGAGATCGAGTATCCGGGCGACATGGTCGGGCAAATCGTTCTCTCGCGGGAGGCGCGGATGAACACCATCAACCCCGAGATGCTCGACGAGCTCGGCGAGGCGCTCGCGCTGTTCGAGGACGACGAGGACGTCCGTGGGATTCTCATCACCGGGAAGGGCGACCGCGCGTTCTCCGCAGGCGCGGACGTGACCGCGATGGCCTCCTCGGCGAGTCCGCTCGACGGAATTGAGCTCTCGCGGAAGGGACAGGAGACGTTCGGTTCCTTCGAGGAGTCGCCGCTGCCGGTCGTCGCGGCCATCGACGGGTTCGCGCTCGGCGGCGGCTTCGAGCTGTCGATGTGTTGTGATTACCGGCTCGCCTCCGAGCGGTCCGAGATCGGGCTACCGGAGCACGGCCTCGGCCTGTTGCCGGGCTGGGGTGGCACCCAACGGCTCCAGCGGCTCGTCGGGATGTCCCGTGCGAAGGAGATCATCTTCACCGCCGAGCAGTTCGACGCGGAGACGATGTACGAGTACGACGTGGTCAACGAGGTCGTTCCCACCGACGAGTTCGAGGAGCGCGCCCACGAACTCGCCGCCGAGATGGCTGGCGGCCCGCCGGTTTCCCGCGCGCTCACGAAGAAGGCGATGCTGCGCGGCTGGGAGGACGTCGACGCGGGGCTCGAGCTCGAGGCGCAGTCGTTCGGCCACCTGCTCGGTACGGACGACCTCATGGAGGGGATCACGGCGTTCATGAACGACGAGGAGGCGGAGTTCGAGGGGAAGTAACGAACGCCGAAACGCGGGAACGGAACGCTTATACGAATTTCTCGACTACCCCTTCCCGTCGGCACCGTTGGTGTAGTCCGGCCAATCATCTTGGCCTTTCGAGCCGAGGACCAGGGTTCAAATCCCTGACGGTGCATCGACGACCGTACGTTTCGCGGAGTTGCTACTACCTCCGAACGGCGCAGGTGTCGCTCGCCGAACGGCCCAGCACTCACAGGGGCGGTCAGGTCCGGCGAATCTCAGGACCGCTGCCCGAGACGCTCCGGCGAGTCGCTGCCGGCTTTTTGTGCCGGTCCGACCCCACCGGCTTCTTAAGGGATAACGCAGTAACATGAACCAGATGAGCGACGAGCCCCCCGTCGTGTTGGTCATCGAAGACGAGCAGCCTCTCCTCGATATGTACGTCGGGTGGCTGGAGGACCGATACGAGGTCCGGTCCGCGGCGACGGCGACCGCGGCCGACGAGGCGTTCGACGAGTCGGTCGACGTGGTGCTGCTCGACCGCGAGATCCCGGAGACGAGCGGCAGCGAACTGCTGGCCGAGTTCCGTGACCGGCCGGGTCGGTGTCGCGTCACGATGGTTACCGGCGTCGAACCGGATTTCGACATCATCGACATGGGGTTCGACGACTACCTCACGAAGCCGGTGACGAGCGAGCAGTTGACCGACGCGGTGGCACGGCTGGTCCATCGCGACGAGGTGGCGGCGATGACGCGTCGGCTGTTCTCGTTGGCGCGGAAACGCTCCGTGTTACAGACGAGCAAACCAGCGGACGAACTGACCGACAGCGACGAGTTCGACCGGCTCGAACGCGAGATCGAGAGCCTGCGGAGCGACATCAACGAGTCGCTCGAGCGGATCGACAGCGGTGAGATGGTGTCGCTCGTCCGCGAGTTCGAAGCGGAGGCGAACCGGCCAGCCGACCCGGGGTGTGAGGCGCGATGAGCTACGACACCCCTTCGTTCGACGTGTCGTTCGCCGACGGGACGAGCGCGCTGGTGAGTGGTGACGCCAAGTCAGCCCGGACGGCCTTCTACGACGCCATCGCGGACGGGCTCGAGAACGGAGAGGCGGTGATCGTCGTCGGGACGAACGATTCGCCCACGCAGGTCATCGCGGCACTCGGGGACCGGACAACCGTGGACGAAGAGCGGCTCGCCATCGTCGACGCGACCGGGGAGGGTGAAGACGGCGTCGTCGACGGCGTCACCGTCCGCGCGGTCGGCTCGACCGGAGACCTGACCGGCCTGAGTCTCGCCTTCGCGAAGCAGCTCCAGCTGCTGGAGGACCGGGGTGTCGCCGACCGGGTTCGGGTCGGACTCGACACCGTTTCGACGCTGCTGATGTACGCCGAGGTCCAGACGGTCTTTCGGTTTCTCCATGTGTTCACCTCGCGGCTCGGCTCCGCCGACCTGCTCGGGCTGTTCACGCTCACGCCCGACATGCACGACGAGAAGCAGGTGAACACGGTGCGGACGCTGTTCGACACCGAGGCGCGCGTCGAGGGCGGGAGGGTATCGCTCCGCGGCAGCGGCTACGAGTAAGTGGCGTCCTGTGGCCGTCAGCGTCAGTCCCCGGGTGCCGCGTCAACGTGGTGGCCCGGCGAGTCATAGAGGAAGAGGAAGACGGCCGTCGCGACGGTGATGAAGCCGGCAGCGAGCGCGAACGCGGCCGTCACGCCCGTCGCATCCCAGAGCGCGCCGACCGTCACCGGCCCGACTACCTGCCCGACCTTCCACGCAACGGAGCGCAGCGACATCGCGCCGGCCACGGCATCGAACTGCTCACCCTCCTCGACGAACAGTGCCATGCTCGCCGGGAGCCGGATGGAGTCGGCGACACCACAGACCATGTACGCGCCGGCGAGGACGAAGAACGCTGGCGGCAGTAGTAGTGACCCGGCGGACGCGCCGGCTACCGACGGTAGTCCCACGGTCACTGACGGAAACACGCTCGCTGCGTACTCCGCGAGCGGGATGAGGAGCGTTCCGAGCGCGTACACCATCGCACCCGCGGCGATGAACAGGTGCTTGCTCCCGTAGCGGTCCGTCAGCTCACCCACGTACCCCTGTGTGAGCGCCTTCGTCAGTTTCCCACCGGCGAGGAGTCCACCGACGACGAACGGGTTCATCCCGAAGGCTGTTCGCGCGTAGATGGGGATGAACGTGATGACGGCCATCTTCCCGAACGAGAGGCCGAGTCGGAAGCTCACGAGCGCGCGGACGCTCGACAGCGACAGCAGCGATTCGAGCGTCTTCCGACCGGTCGCCTCCTCGGGGTCCGCCTGGCCACCGGGGTCGTCACGGAGCACGAGCAGAACCCCGACACCGGCCGCGAGCGTGACGAACGCGAGTACCGCGTACGCGACGTAGAAGTCGTACAGCGCGAGCAGCGCGCCGCCGACGAGGTCACCGAACAGCGACGAGAACGCCCCGACCTGGTTGTACGTGCCGAGCCAGAGGCCGCGCTCCCCGTCCCCGGCGATCTCACCGATGACGGTCGAGCCGGTGAGCCACAGCACGCTCGCCCCAATCCCCTGAACCATCCGCATGAGGATCACTCCCTGAACGTTCGCGACGAACGCGTAGCCGACGAACACGAGGACGTTCAGCGCCAGCCCGCCCAGCAGCCACCGCTTCGCGTTACCCGTGTCTATCTTCCGGCCAAGCGGGAGGACGATGAGCAGCTGCACCAGCGCGAACGAGGTGCCGAACAGCCCCTCAACCGTCGAGGTGGTCCCGAAGAGGTCGGCGTACAGCGCGAGCGCGATGGCGACAGTCGAGTACGCCTGTGCCCGTGCGAACGCCGTGCCGGACATCGCGAGGAACTCCGGATTACGGAAGACGCGCAACGACGAGCCCACAGTCCGACGGAAATCGACGGATGCACAAAAACGTCTGCTTACTCACACGACGCGTGAGTCAGTCACATGCTCCTGACTCGTTTACAGCTCGATTCGCTCGACGAGCTGTTCGTCATCCTCGTGGGTGTTCAGCGCGACGATGCGGACGTGCGATTCGAGCTTGGAGTCGGCGACCTTCGACTTCAGCAGTTCGTCGACCTGGTACACGCCAGCCGCGTCGCTCATCTCGATCTCGACGAGCACCGGAGCGTCGTCACCCTCCATCAGCGAGACCCGCTTGATCGCCTGCGATGAGAGCGTGTTGATGCCGCGGCCGCCGCGCTCGTACGGGATGCGCGAGCGGCCGCGTTCCATATCCAATGCGTCCGCGACGCGGACGACACCGGCCTCGAGCGTCAGCGGCGTCTCCTCAGTGTGGTGACAGAGGATAGCGTGGAGCGTCTCCCCCTTCACCCGGACGGCGTCGCCGGTGTCGTAGAACTCGGGGAGAATGCGGTCGAGGACGTCCGCCGCGAGCGGGATGGAGTAGTACGGGTGGTCGTCTCGGTGGACGACGTGGCCGATGTCGTGGAGCGTCGCGGCGAGCGCGACGACGACCGCCTCGTCGGCCTCCTCGAGCCCCTGTTCGGCGGCACCGTTGAACTCGACATCGCCGGCCTTCAGCAGGTCGTACAGACACAGCGCACGGTTGCGGACGATCTCGATATGCTTCGCGCCGTGGTCGTTGTACCCCTTCCGCTGGACGGGGTTGACGTTTTGCGCGTGAAGGTACGCCTCGATCTCCGGGTCCCCGTCGAGCGTTGCGAGCACCGCGTTGACCCGGTCGTCGGGGAAGGCGTGGTCAGCGTCGGGGTCGTACTGCCGTCCGCCGTTCCCCCGTCCGCTCCCTACATCGCTCATATCTCCGCGACGCGACGGCGACGAAAAAGGGTTCGGGGGTTAGGCGGCGTCGACCGCGGCCGCCTGTACGTCGTCGTAATCGGGTTCCACGGTCGGCGTCTCCCCGGCCCACGCATACGTAATCGTCCCGGAGGGGTCCACGACGAACACGGACCGCTGTGGAATCGTCACCTCGCCGGGGGCCGCGCCGGGAACGCCGAGTTCGGACAGGTCGGACGCGACCCCGTACGCGGCCGAAATCTCGTCCGCGGCGTCGCTCACGAGCCCGAAGTTCAGTTCCTGTTTCGACCGGAACTCGTTCAGCGAGAACGGCGTGTCGGCGCTGATGCCGACGACCGTCGCATCCACGTCCTCGAACGCGCCGAGTCGGTCACGGAATGTACACAGTTCGGTCGTACAGGTCGACGTGAACGCGCCGGGGAAGAAGGCGAGGACCACCGGGCCGTCCTCGAGCGCTTCGGAGAGGCTGAACGCCTCGATGTCGCCGTTCGCCATCGGTGCCGTGAACGCCGGTGCGTCGTCGCCGCGGTCGAGCATACCCGCTGCTGCGGGCGGTCACCACATGACGGTTCCGACGGGGGCACGTTCGCCCGGTTCGTCGCCCGCCGGGCCGGGCGGGGAGGAAAAAGCATATAATCGCAAGCGAGTACGTTCAGGTATAGATGTTCGAAGCATTCGTCCCGGCGCAGTTCGGGATTCCCGGCGGTCCCGAACTCCTCGTCATCCTGCTCATCGCCGTCCTGCTGTTCGGCGCGAACAAGATCCCGAAGCTCGCCCGCTCGACCGGCGAGGCAATGGGCGAGTTCCAGAAGGGACGCGAGGAGGTCGAACAGGAGCTCCAAGAGATGCGCGAGAGCGGTGCGAGCCAGCGCGAGATCGAGGAGACGCGGGAGGAGTACGCGGAAGACGAGTCCATCGACTACGACGCCGAGGACACCGACGACACCGAGGCGGATGCCGAAAGCGCTGACGCCGACGCCGAGCGGAACTGAGCGTTCCGGCACGCCTTTTCTCCGCCGCTGACCCCGTGACAGCGGCGCGTCACGACGCTCCACAACGGTTTTGCTCCTCCGACCGCGGGTTCCGACGAGGGCGTGTGGCCTAGTGGACCAGGGCGAGAGGTTCCTAACCCCTAGATCGTGGGTTCGAATCCCACCACGTCCGTTCGTTCTTGGCCCGTTAGGATTCGGAACACGGCGAACTGATCTACTGTACGCAGTGATCACTGGCACACTCGCCGAGTGGCTGATACACCTCAGGATTAACTGGTAGAACATCGACGGACTCCTCGTGGGAGCTGTGGCCAAGGGATCAACGATGTGGGCAGCGGGGCTGTGGATAGGTGGACTTACTCCGTCTGCGTAGGTGCTAAACCGAACTGTCCCTTGAGGAGTAGGGAATTACACTAACTAACTGGACCTCCTCACTCTTGATAGCGACCTCCCCCCGGTCGCTGTCCCCATGCCACCTTCTGATACCCCTCGATCAGAGAGCAGGTCAACATTCGTCTCAGTGTCGCGGGTAACTACAAAAACGGCACAGGGGCAACGAGAGTCGGTCACACAAAGAGTGGTCGAAACTGTTTCCCGAGTGACGGGAATCGATCCGCGGAGCATGGGGCCGCTGTATGAAACGATTGATCCCGATCTGCTCAAACAACTTCTCGAACAAGAAACCGTAGAGAATCATTCGTCGATGGCAGCGGTGATACGATTTCACTTCGAAGGCTGTCTGGTGAGTATCCAGGAGAACGGTCTGATAGTCGTGGTGCGGCCCGAGAGTGATTAATCACTACCTACGGGCTCAAAGTTCAACCACGGCTGTCGTGCTGGACTGACACCGAGTCGTCAAACAGAACTGCGAGCAGTTTCCGCTCAGCAGCCTTGATGTGCTCCGCAAATGTTGGGGAAGCGATGCCGAGTTTCTCAGCGACATCCTCACCCGTACATTCGCGCGGCCAGTTGTAATATCCTTCCTCAAAGGCGGTTTGAACGACCTCTCGCTGTCGATCAGTCAGGTGATCGTATACTACCCCTTGGAATGTCGACTGATTGAATCGTGGCGCAAGCGAGTCTTTCTTCTGTTTAGAGAGGAGCTCGAAGTCAGGATATTCAGCTAAAAATCCGTCAACTATCTCTGAGGCGCTGTTTTGAGAGGGAACTTCAGCGATGATGTGTCCGCGACCACTGTCTCCACAGACCTTGCGGGGAAGGGCTCCGAATTCAGTTAATCTGAACGCAGGACAGCCCTCGGAGACACGGAATTCGATGAAGCCTCCGTTACTGCACTCCGAGAGAAGAGTTACGTCTACAGACGGATAATCAGCAGCCTGCGCGGCTACCCGTGCCGGATCAGCACCTGTAACACTGAAAAATTCGGCATACTCTCCATTCGGTCGCGGGAACATCTCCGCGAGTTCGATCCGACAGTTGTCCTCCTCGGACGCCTTAATGAATGGATACGGCGAATCCTGGCAAGTGAATCTCACCTCGTAAACAGAGTCAGTTCTCACATATGTGTCGGTATTTATCATTATCGTTCCTAACAGACTATTCGACATATCTATTTAATGTTTTCTCCGGATGCTTGCCGATTCTCCGTCTAATCGATCCATGTTGGAACGGCGAACCGAGCGCTGGTGGAACTCCGCCAGAAACGGGCCGTTAGGGCCCCCGGATGAGTCCGCGAAAGACGAATCCCAACCCACCCGCTTTGTGGTTCTCAGGTCCGTTCAAAAGCTACTCACGGGAGTGGCGTAGCTCACAAACGCATCGCGTTTGCTCACTCCCACCACGTCCGCTTCCGGGGGAAATTCCGGGCGAAAGACGGATAACTCACTGTGAGAAACCCTCGTTCGGATGACGGGCAGCGGCTCAGACGACCCGCTTGCGACAGCTCTCATCGACGGCTCCGCGTACGAGCGGGTTCGGGTTCAGCGGATGTCGACCTTCGACCAGCGCATCCCGCGGAAGCTCCACCGGTTCGGTTGGTTGCTGTATCTACTCGCCGCGGCGCTACTCTCGCTTGCCGTTCTTCCCCCCGCGACCGAAGCGGTGCTCCCGGTCGACCCGCTAGCCAACTCGACGAAAGTGCTCGTCCTCGGGCTTATCGGCGGGAGCGTCGTCGTCGCGATGGGTGTCGCCCTGATACTCAACGCCCTCGCCGCCGTTCGGCTCACCCCGATGGACGAGTCGACGGCCGAATCGCTGCTCGCGCTCGAGGAGATGGCGTCACTCATCGGCTTCGTCATCGGCGGCGTCGTGACGCTACTCACGGTCGGTATCGTCGCCGTCGCGCACGGTGGCCCCGGTGCCGTCGACGCACTGCTCGTCGTCACGCGCACCTCGCCGTACGGTGCCGCGCCGCTCCCGTTCCCGCTCGATTCGACAGGGGCAGGCGTGACGGCGTGGGTGGCGGGGCTCGGTCTCCACCTCGCCGGCGTCCTTCTCGACTGACTGTGCCGGAGTCAGTGGACCGGGCGGTACGACTCCCGGAGCGCCGCCGACACGTCCGGGAACAGCGCGTCGAGGGTCGGATCGTCCTGGACGAGGTCGTACTCGCGGCCGGTCTTCTCGACGACGCCCGCGTCGTGGAGGTGGTCGAGGTGGGCGAACGCCTCGCCCGGGCCATGGAGGATATGGATCGCACGGAGCTCGCCGAACAGTTCCGCGGACACCTCCCACGGCGTCGCCGGACCGTCCTGTAACACCTCGACCACGCGCTCGGTCCGCTCGCGGTGGTGGTCGATGATGTCGGCTGCTCGC
>Ga0207771_100907_pt1 | contig 14885 bp, 16 predicted proteins | sample A23M2SouthBayCA_2_FD_187731 | JGI IMG/M metagenome (GOLD analysis project Ga0207771, IMG submission 187731) | Aerobic enrichment media microbial communities from Eden Landing Ponds, California, USA - A23 M2 (2) (SPAdes) | ecosystem: Environmental > Aquatic > Marine > Unclassified | place...
CCATCGAGTCGCGCGACCTCCGCCAGTCGGTGCGCGCGGACTCGGCCAGCACGCTGGTCGTCTTCGCCGTCGACGCCAGCGCGTCGATGCGCGCGGCCATGCGGGCGGCCAAGGGGACCGTCCTCGAACTGCTGGAGGACGCCTACCAGCAGCGCGACGAGGTCGCCTTCGTGACCTTCGCGGGCGAGGACGCGGAGGTTCTGCTCCCGCCGACGGATAGCGTCTCCCTCGCCGCGCGCCACCTGAAGGACCTCCCGACCGGCGACCGGACGCCCCTGCCCGCCGGTCTCGGCGCGGCCCGGGACGTGATCGAGCGCGCCGATCCGGCGGCTAGCGTCGTCGTCGTGGTGACGGACGGGCGCGCGAACGTGGCCGACGGGAGCCCCGTAGAGGCCACGCGCGAGGCAGCCCGCGCAGTGGGCGCCACCGGCGCCGAAGTCGTGGTCGTGGACGCCGGCGAGGACGACCGGTCGAGCCTGGCCGGCGTCGTCGCCGAAGCGACTGGCGGCCAGCGCGTCCCCCTCTCTGCGCTCTCCGCCGACCGCGTCGACGCCGCGGCCCGCGCTGCGAACGAAACCCAGCTTTAGCGATGGCGACAGTTTTACAAGCCAGCTTGCTATTGTACAAGTGAGATTGTCCATGGCGACAGCCACCGACACCGTCCACGGCCGCATCGACCGCGCCCGAACGAGCCTGACCCGCGCCCAGGTGGCGACGGGCGTGGCGCTGGTCCTCGCGCTGGGCTTCGCGCTCCTGTTCGTCCAGGAGCCGCTCGTCCACGACGCGCTGCACAACTTCCGGCACACTGCCGGCGTTACCTGTCACTGACGATGCTCCTCGATCACGTGCGCCGCGGCGTCGTCGCGGGCCTGGTCGCCGGCTTGCTCTTTGGCCTCCTGACGGCCCTCGTCGCCAACCCGCTGATCGGCTTCGCCGACGGACTCGGCCACGGCGCCGCCGTCGAGGGCGGCCACCACGCCGGGACCGCGACGGCCGACCATCACGAGGGCGGCCACGGCGTCGTCTCGCTAGCTGTTACCGAGGCAGTGAGCGTGGTCTCTGGCGTCTTCTGGGGCGTCTTGCTCGGCGCGGTCGTCTTCGGGGCCGTCTTCTACCTGCTCGAGCCAGCGATCCCCGGAACCGGCGCGACGAAGAGTGTTCTCGCTGGCGCTGGTGGCTTCGTCGCCGTCTCGGGTGCACCCTGGCTCGCGCTCCCGCCCGTGCCGCCGGGCGCCGAGCAGGCGCTCGCGACCGGCACGCGCCTCCAGATCTACGCCGGGATGATGGCGGCCGGCGTTCTGGCCGTCTTCCTCGCGGGACTCGCCTACCGTCGCTATCGCAGCAGATGGGGCCGGGTCGTCGCTGCGGCCACGGCCGCGATTCCCCTCGCGCTGCTCGCCGTTCCCGCGGCGCTCGCGCCGGCACCGGGCATCGAACACGGACTCCCGCCGGCACTTTCTGCCGCGCTGACGGGCCTGGTCGTCCTCGGTCAGCTCGCGCTCTGGGGGAGCATGGCCGCCGTCCACGCCTGGCTGTCGCGCGACGACGCAGTCGCCGCGGAGACGGCGACGGCCCGCGGTGGCGTCGTTGCGGACTGACTCGACACCGGGAACGTCTTCTCGCAAAACGAACTGTTTCGGTCAGGCCAGGTCCTGGACGAGGAGCCGGTAGGCGCCCCGCTCGGTCCCCTCGTCGTGGTAGACGACGGGCTCCTCGACGGCGGCGACTGTCTCACCGTCCAGATCGACCGCCGACACGATGCCCTCGGTCCGCCGCTCGGCGACCGGGCCATCTACGGTGTCACAGACGCGCCAGCCGTGACTCTCGGCGTCGCGCGTTCGGAAGTGCTGCGCCCCCGGGACGGCGACGCGCTCACCGTCGGCGCCGATTTCGCTCGCGAACCCGCCCACGTCGGCCGTCCAGACCCGTTCTCCGGTCGCCGACACGCCGACCGCCGTGTGTTCGCTCGGGTGGAGTCCGTCGGTCTCGCGACCCTCGGTGGCGTAGGTGTTACCGGTCACGAAGACGATCCCCCTCTCGCCCGCGTGGACGTGGTTCGGATAGGCGTAGAGCGTCTCCCCGTCCACGTCGGTCGGGCGCCCGAGGTCGACCCGCCAGCGCTCCGCGCCGCCCCGGCCGAGCCGGTACCCGCGGTAGTCTGCGTGGCTGGCGACGACGGCGCCGTCGGCCAGGAGGGTCACGTCGCCGACCCGGCGCTCGCTGTCGGCGGCTGGATCCCAGCGCCACCGGGGGTCGCCCGTGGCAGCGTCGAGGACGACGACCCCGTCCTCGTGAGCGCCGGGACACCGGTTGTACGCGACGGCGACCCGGTCGCCTCGCCGATCGAGGGCGATGGGCGAGGCGTCGGTCTCGTAGCGCCAGCCGACCGACCCGTCGGGCGCGAACGCGTAGACGACGCTGTCGAACGATCGGGCGTCGCGCTCGCGCTCGTAGCGCCGCGCCGCGGCGTAGACCCGGTCGCCGTCGCTCGCGAGGGCGACGACGAACGGCAGGAAGAACCGGGAGTCCTTCTGGGGTGGTCCGAGGTCGTCCGCGGTCTCGACGCGCCAGCGCACGAGGCCGGTCTCGCGGTCGTGACAGCGGACGTCGCCGGTGGTACCGCGCTCGCCGACGACGAGACCGTCGTCGACGGCCGCGATCGCGACGACCGAGCCGTCGGACTCGCCGGGGGCCCACCATCGCTCGTCGAGGGTGGGCCGGCCGAACGCGCGGACGCCGCCGTCGGCCGTGCCCACCACGACGAGGTCGTCGGTCAGTGCCACCGCGGACCGCCGTCCGGCGTGGCGCGAGCGCGCTGGTTCCACCTCGCCGAGATCCATCGTCCGTCGCCGCAGCGCCTCACTCATCGACCGGGAACGCCTCGTGGAGCAGGTCGTGGGCGTCGCCGAGACCCTCCAGGACGTCCTCGCCCTGGGTCGTCAGCCGATGGACGGCCCGCTCGGCGTCGCGCACGGCCACGAGACGGCCGCGCTTGTAGTCGTACTCTGGGCTGTCGGCGTCCGTGTCGGCGATTTCCTCCTCGAGGTCGACGAGTGCCGCGTCGAGGTGCCGTTCGATGGCGTCGAGGGACTGGGCGTCGGCGAGGGCCTCGATCGGGCCCTCGAGGTGCCCGGCCAGTTCTTGCTCCGCGTGCTCGCGGGCGCCGTCGTCCCCGGTGCCGAGGACGTTCATCAGTCCGAGTCGGAGTGCTTCGATCTCGTAGCAACTCATGGTTACAGTGTCTGGTCGACAAGTGAAGAAACGATTCGGTCCCGGTCGAGGTGGGACGAGACGATGCGGTCGGCGTCGTCGGCGTCGACGCCGCCGTACCAGACGCCGTCGGGGTAGACCGCGACCATCGGACCCTCTCCGCAGCGGCCGAGACACGACGAGCGCGTGATGCGCGCGTCGCAGGCGTCGGAGTCGCGGGCCGCCTGGCGGAGCCGTTCCAGGACTTCCGGCGAGCCGTCGGCCGCGCAGGTCTGGTTCGTGCAGACGGCGACGTGCTTGGCCGGCGCGTCGTGGGCGTGGGGCTCGTCGTCGACGTCCTCGCGGTCGGCGTGGGCCGCCTGGTGGGTCACGGCTCGCAACATCGCGCGGGCGCCGCCGACGTCCTCCTCGTAGCCGTCGAGTTCGACCTTGTACTTGCAGGTGTCACAGGACATCTGGACGCTGTCGGTCCGGGCGGCCTGCCAGCGGTCGCCCAGCACGTCAAGCAGCCGCGAGTCCGTGCCCAGGGGGTCGCCCGCCACGGCGTCGACGTAGGGGTATTCGTCGTCGAAGTCGGCCGTCCAGTCCCGCACGCGCTGGGTGAGGACGCCGTCACCGAGCATGTACGGCAGCACGACGACGGCGTCCGGGCGGTGTTTCGCGAGGCCGTGGAGCGCGTCGTCCAGTCGCGGGTCCGTCACGCCGACGAAGGCCGTCTCGACGCGCGAGAACGCCCGTCCCTCCGCGAGGAGGCGGGCGAGCTTGTGGGCGTCGCCGTTCGCGTCGGGATCGCTCGACCCGCGGGCACAGAGGACGGCCGCTACGTCGTCGGCAGCGCGGTCGACGCCCAGGCCCGTCTCGACAGCGGCCGCGCGGTCGTCCAGCAGGTCGACGAGCGCCGGGTGGACGCCGAGGTGCGACCCGTTGTGGATCGCGAGCCCGTCGTACTCGGCGCGGGCCTGCTGGACGGCCAGCGGGACGTCGTTCTTGACGTGGCTGGCCGCGAACAGCGACAGCTGGACGACCGTCACCTGCGAGACCGACGGCGCGACGCCGGCGATGGCCTCCGGGATGGACGGCTCGGCGAGCTCCAGGAACGCCGGGACGACCGGCACGCCCAGGCGCCCCTCAAGATCGACGGCCAGTTCGCGGACCTGCTCGTTGGACTTCTCCCGGCGGGAGCCGTGGCCGACCAGCAGGACGGCCTCGTCGTCGAGATTGGCCGGCGCGTCCCTGGCTTCGGCGGTCATTCCGACAGCTCACCCACCTCGCCGCCGGTCGCGCGCTCGACGCTCCGACGCAGCTTCTGCCGTCGGTCGGCCGAATACAGGCCCGTCGCCGCGCTGCCGTCGTAGACCCAGTCGGCGAACCCGGCCACGTCCGCCTCGTCCGCCAGCCCGAACCAGAACCCGCCCGAGGAACTCTCCGCGAGGTCGTCGGTAGGGACGGTGGGCTCGGCGGCGTCCAGTTGTGAGCGGACCGTCCGGAGCAGGGCCTCGTCGTCGTGGACGAACGAGATGCCGACGGTCCCCGCCGACTCCCGGAAGCAGACGGTGCCACAGGCCTCGAGCACGCCCCGGATCAGTTGCGCCCGGTGACCGTCGAGCGCGTCGAGCCGGTAACCGCCGGGCTGGCCGTCGATGGGGAGCCCGAGCGCGGCGCTCGCGCGGTCCGCGGCCGCCCCCAGGACCTGGAGTTCGTACTCGTCCTCGTAGCGAACGATCGAGGCGTCGTGGGCGGACTCGCGCTCGGCGACCCGGTGGTCGGCGTCGGTCCGTCTCGCCCCCGCGACGGCCGCCAGCGCGTCAGCGGCCGTCTCGTCGCCCGCGCGGACGGTGACGCAGCCGTCAGTCAGGTCACCGTGGCCGGCGACGCGTCCCCAAAAGTAGGCCGTGGCCGGCGTCGCCGCCAGCAGGTCGTCGGCAGGCGACGGGGTCGGTCCCTCGGCCCGCCCGCGGGCGTCACTCATCGGACCCATCCCCCAGGCCGGTCACGTCGATGGCGTCGAGTGGACAGGCCGCGGCCGCCTGTTCGGCGTCCTCGCGTCGGTCGTCCGCGAAGGTGGCCCTCACCTCGGTCTGGCCGGTGGCGTCACCGATGGTCGCCAGCCCGTCCGCCGCCTCGACGAACCGCTCGTCGCGGACGAGACAGGCGAAGATGCCGTCGCAACGCTCGCGGTCGAGTCGCACCTCGTACTCAGTAGTCATACTTGGACTCGTAGCCCCGCGGCGTCACCATCCGGTCGTCCCAGACGTAGGTGTCCTCGTTGCCGACGAGGATGGTCGTCGTCATGTCGATCAGGTCCGTCTCGCCGAGGTCCGCCAGTTCCCCGAGTTCCACGATCTCGACCTGCTCGTCTTCGCGCCCAGCCCCGTGGACGATCCCGACGGGGGTGTCTGCGTCACGGTGTTCCAGCAGGATCTCGCAGCACTTCTGGAAGTTCTCCCGGCGCTTGCGGCTCCAGGGGTTGTAGATGGCGATGGTGAACCCCTCGCCGGCGACGGCGTGGAGGCGCGACTCGATGGTCGGCATCGGCGTCAGGTGATCGGAGAGGGAGACACTGACGGTGTCGTTGACCAGCGGTGCACCCAGGCGGGCGCCGCAGGACTGGGCCGCCGGCACGCCCGGGACGACCTCGAAGTCGACCATACTGGCCGTCCCCCCTTTCGACTCGATGATCTCCAGGGCGAGGCCGGCCAGCGCGTACACGTTCGGGTCGCCGCTCCCGATGATGGCCACGTCGTTGCCCGCCAGCGCCCGGTCGATTGCCTCCTCGGTCCGGGAGACCTCGCCGCACATCGGCGTATCGTAGATGTCGTCTGCGCCTTCGGTGATCTCGTCGGGCAGCAAGTCGACGTAGGTCGTGTAGCCGACGATGTGTTCGGCCTCGCTCAGAGCCGCCCGCGCGCGGGCGGTCATTCCCTCGGGCTGACCGGGACCCAGACCGACGGCCAGGAGCCGGCCCGGTTCGGCGTCGAAGTCGTCGATCGTGGAGCCGACCTCCTGTTCGTCGTCGCTGGCGGAGGCGCCACAGCCCGAACTACTGGACGAGGAACTCGAACTCGAGGCGCCGCACTTCGAGGACGTCGTCTCGTCGGTCGTCGAGGCACCGCATTTCGACTCGGTGCTCGTCTCTGTGCTCGCGTCCGCACTCGCCGCGCTGGTCTCGCTGCTCGATGCGCCGCACTTCGACTCGGTGGACGCTTCTGTCGCGTCCGTGGTTTTGTCGTCCGTGCTCATCGTTCAGAAGTCCTCCACGTCACGCCCGCCGCGCGGGGTGACGAGGTGTTTCCCGTGGTCGTTCTCCCAGACGTGGGTCTCCGACGTGCCCACGATGATCGAGGTGCCCATGCCGCCGATCTCGTCGTCGTGTGCGGTCACCGCGTCCAGGGTGGTGATCGTGTGCGTCTCGTCCTCCAGGTTCCGGCCGGCGTCGCCGCGCCCGGCGTCGTTGAAGATGGCGACGGGCACGTCGTCTGCCCGCTCCTCGCGAATCACCTCGATGGCACGCTCGTAGTCCCGCCAGCAGTTGTACAGGACGATCACGAATCCGGAGATGGCGGCGGCCCGGAGCTTCTCGGCGATCTCGTCCCAGCCGCGCCACTTGTCCGACAGCGAGATCGTACAGAAGTCGTTCGAGAGTGGCGCGCCGACGTTGGCCGCCCCGCCGAGCGCCGCCGTAACGCCGGGGACGATCTCGATGGGAACGTCGTCTGCCGCCTCCTCCTCGGCCATCAGGTAGAGCAGGTCGCTCTTGCCGTAGACGTTCGGGTCGCCGCCGGAGACGTGGGCGACGTCCTCGCCGTCCCGGACGCGCTCGAAGGCCTCCTTCGCCAGTTCGACCTGCCGGCCCATCGACGACCGGACGATCTCCTGGTTCGTGCCGTCCGGTCGCGCGGCGACGCCACCATCGGCCAGGGCTTCTTCGGGTGGAATGGTCCCGTCGCGCCGGAGGAACTCCTGGTAGAGGTTCGAGGCGATCACGCAGTCGGCCGTTGCGATCACGTCTCGCGCCCGCTGGGTCATCGCGTGTGGCAGGCCCGGACCGATGCCGACGACGTAGAGCGTGCCCAAATCGACGCCGTCGCCGCCAGTGTCGCCGTCTGTAGCGCCGGCCATTTTATCGCCCCACCGCCACGGTCACGGCGTCGTCGAACCGCTCCTTCTCGCGGAGCAGTTCCTGCTCGCGGCCGCCGGCGATGGCCGACGATTCGGCGATGCCGGGCCAGCCGATCAGCTCTTTCGCCCGCGACGGAGAGGGGCCCTCGTGGTCCAGTAGCGTCTCCTTCTCGAACAGCACGACGCCGACGTCGATCTCCTGGGCGGCCTCGTAGAGCCCCTCTTCGCCCTCCTTGCGTGTCGCCGTTCCCACGAAGTCCACGTCGTCGAACCCGAGGTCCAGATCGTCGAGCGCAGCGTCCCAGGCGTCGAGGACCTGCTCCTTGTCCACGCCGGAGACGGTCCCGGTCCCGAGCACGACGCCGTCGTCGGCGTTGCGCTTGAGCACGGTCACGTCGTCGCCGACGAGGACGGCCTTCGGCCCGTCGAGTCGGGCCACCGGCCCGAGTTCTTCGTTCAGCACGGCGAGGTTCGTCGCGACCGTCGAGTCGCCGTTGACGACGTGGGTGTCCAGCGCCTTCGCCTTGCTCTCGACGCCCTGCTTGCCGGCGGCCTCGCTGGCGGTCGTCGTGGCGGGGACCGCGCCCATCTCGGCGAGGTCGCCGGCTACCTGATTCGCCCCGTGGTGGCCGCCGGTGATGGGGATCGCCCACGTCAGTTCCTCGTCGACGACGACGATGGCGGGGTCGTCCCACTTGTCGTCCAGCAGGGGCGCAGTCTTGCGCATCGCGATGCCCGAGGCCATCAGGCCGACGAAGCAGTCGTACTCGCCCCAGTGCTCTTCGAAGACGTCACCGTGGTACTCGACGACGTCGATCGTCTCGTAGTTCCCGCCGATGCCGTCGACGATCTCCTTTGCCGTGTCCATCTTTCGCTCGAAGGAGATTATTGCGATCTCCTCCGCTACTTCCCCGTCGCTATCCGGGGTCGAACAGTGGCCGCCACCGCTATCGTCGTTCGATTCGTCTGCCGTGGAGTCGTTCGTGTCCGTACTCATTGTCTTGAATCGGCCGGGAAAGTGACCACACGCGACAGCCGGCCGAAGAGCCGCGTGGGTGGGACCGAAAGGGGCCGGGGGCTTTCAGGACGTTCTCGGTTGGTCGAGTTCATCTCAATCGTCCGCCTCCGTCCCAGATTCAGACTCGTTCCCTCGATTCGCCCAGCCGTCGTAGAGGTACGAGCGCTCGTAGCCGGCCTTCCGAGCGGCGTCGCCGATTATCACCATCGCGGAGGCCCGGTAGCCAGCATCGTCCAGCTTCTCCCCAATCGTCGCGATCGTCCCCTCGATCACGTCCTCGTCGGGCCAGGAGGCGTGATAGACGACGGCCACCGGCGTCTCGGGGTCGTGCCCCTCGTCGACGAGCCGGTCCATCGTCTCGCCGACGGCGTGCGTCCCGAGGTAGATGCAGGTCGTCACGTCGCCCATCTCGACGAACTCGCCGATGTGATCCTCCTCCGGGTCGAGCGTCTTGCCCTGGGGCCGGGTGAACGCGACGTGATTTGCCACGCCGTTGAGCGTCAGTTGCGTCCGGAGTGTCGCGCTTGCGGCGAAGGCCGACGTGACGCCCGGGACGATGTAGGTCGGCACCCCCTCGTGTTCCAGGGCGTCCATCTGCTCGACGGCGGCCCCGTAGACGGCGGGGTCGCCGCTGTGGAGGCGGACGACGTCGCGGCCGTCCTCGTAGGCCTCGCACATCAGCGGGATCAACTCCTCGAGGTCCTTGCCGATGGAGGAGACCTGCTCTGCGTCGTCGCAGTACACCTCGAGAAGTTCGCTGTTGACCAGCGAGCCGGCGTGGACGACGAGGTCGGCCGCCTCGACGAGCTCCCGGCCCGTCACCGTCAGCAGACCCGGATCTCCGGGGCCCGCACCGATGAAGGGGATGCCCTCCTGGACCTCGCCGGCGGTCCGGGTCCCGACCCGCTCGTCGCGGTCCTGGGCCCGCTTTGCTGTCTCGGCGTCGATGGCTGACTGGGGGTCGGTCACCGCGGGGGCACCTCCGGCACGTCGTCGCCGTGTGCGATGCCCTCCGCGAGTTCCCACGCGATGGCGTCGCTCGGAGGCTGACAGTCGTCCTCGGGGTCCGTCCAGTCACCGGGCCGGCCCGCGCCACCGTCGGTCTTCGGCGTCTTCGCGGTGGCGTGACCGTCCCGGGCATCCGCGAAGGCGGCAGTCGCCGGCTCGTCGCGCCGGCCCGGCTTCTCCGCGTACGCGAGGGTGTAGTAGTCCCGTTCGTCGACCTCCGCCGGGTCGTCGGTCACGACCGTCTCGCCCTGCTCCATGTAGAGCCGGCGGCCGTAGACCACGTCGTAGCCCGCGGCCGTCAGGTCCTCGTGGGTCGCGGGCGCGTCGGTGACCTTGAACAGGACCATCCGGTCTGGCCCCGTCGGGGCCGCGCCGCCGGCCGCCTCGTGGAGCGCGATGGACGAGCCGGCGGTGATCTCGACGCCCAGCGCCGTCGTGAAGGCCGTGACGGCGCTGACGCCGGGGACCGTCTCGACGGTCACCGCCGGGTGGAAGGCCGACAGCGTGCGTCGCAGGTGGCCGAAGGTCGAGTAGACGTTCGGGTCGCCGAGCGTGACGAAGGCCGCCGTGCCGTCGCGGGCCACCGGCGCGATCTCCGCCGCGGCCGCCTTCCAGGCTCGTCGGAGTTCGTCTTCGTCGCGCGTCATCGGGAAGTCCACGTTGCCGATTCGCTCCTCGGGGACGTGTTCGGTCGCCACCGACCGCGACAGACGGCCCGGCGAGTAGACCACGTCGGCCGATTCGAGTATCTCCGTTCCGCGGACCGTCACGAGGTCCGCGTCACCGGGCCCCAGGCCGACGCCGTAGAGGCTCATTTTGGCCGTCCCCCGTCGGCTGCGACGCCGCCGCTACTGTTCCTGCCGTCGGCACCCACGCCACCGACGAGCATGTAGACGGGATTGTCCGCGTCGAAACTCGTCGCGCCGGCGAGGTCGTAGCCGTGGCTCACCTGGAACTGGACGACCTCGTCGAGCAGGTCGCGGTCCCGGAAGGCCTGCGTGGCCGAACCGGCGACCTCCAGCCGGGAGACGTTCATGACGACGCGGTCGACGCCGGTCTCGACGGCGTGGTCGAGGACCGCCTCGTAGTTCCGGCTGCCGCCGAGGAACAGCGCGTCGGCGTCGTCGGGCAGTCCCTCGGGGGCCTCGGCGTCGCGTAGCTCGACCTCGGCGTCGACGTCGTTCGCCGCGAGGTTCCGCTCGGTCACGTCGAGTCGGTCCTGCTTGCGTTCGAGCGCAGTGACCCGACCCGCCCGACGTGCCGCCTCGATGGTGACGGCGCCCGTACAGGAGCCGACCTCGACGAAGTGGTCGGGCCAGGCGAGGTCGAGTTTGCGCTGCAGCACGGCCCGGACCTCCGGCTTGGTCGGACCGGCCTTCGCGTCGTGGGGAAGTGAGACGCGGGACATCGCCCAATACAAGTGTCGTGGGGCGTAAAACAATTGTGGTTGATTTAGAACAAGACAACTTGGCATTTGTGGGCGGAGCGGGGCGGGAACGGCAGTTCCACGCGAACTAGTGCAAACTTATTTGCGTTCGAGGCACCGACATCGCGCAATGTCGAGTCCCGGCGAGAGGGACGGCGAGACGGGGGTGCTCCGGAGCAAGCGGCGGGCCACGCGCTACCAGATCCTCGTGGAGATCGCCGAACGCCAGCCGGCGGTCAGCCAGCAGGAGATCGCCGACGCCATCGGGATCACCGCCCAGGCCGTCTCGGACTACCTCCAGGACCTGGTCGAGCAGGGCTACGTGGACAAGGGCGGGCGGGGCCGCTACGAGGTCACGAAGGAGGGCGTGGACTGGCTCATCTCCCAGACCGAGGAACTGCGCGAGTACGTCCAGCACGTCTCCGCGGACGTCATCGGCGAGGTCGAGATCGTGACGGCACTCGCGGCGACGCCCATCGAGGAGGGCGAGACGGTCACGCTCACGATGCGCGACGGCGTGCAGCACGCGGTCGCGGGCGACACGGGCGGGGCGACAGCCGTCGCGGTCACCGGCGCCGAGGAGGGCCAGGACGTCGGCGTCACCAACGTGACCGGAATCCTCGACTTCGAGCCGGGGACCGTGACCATCCTGACGATTCCCCGGGTTCGCGACGGGGGGAGTGCGGCGGTCGACGCAGCGACGGTCGTCGAGCGGGCTGACGCGACCGACCTCGTGGCGGTCTCCGGAACGGAGGCGCTGGCCGCGGCGCGTGCAGCCGAGATCGAACCGGACGTCCGGTTCGGGACGGCGGCGGCCGTCCAGGAGGCGGCGACGAAGGGCCTGGACGTGCTCTTGCTCGCTGCCACGGGCACGCTCTCGCGCCACACCGACCGGCTCGGCGAGGGGAACGTGAACTACGAGGTACTCGACGCCGCCGACGCGTAATCGATCGCGCGAACGGACAACCGGCTCGATTCAGTTTCCACGGCGGTGTAGACTCGAGAACGAATTCTCACGAGGGCACGAAACGAGGAACGGGCCGTCCGCGTCCCGGACAGGAGCTTTAAACTGGCGCCCGCACCAACCGCGCGACAGATGGCGAGCACCGACGCGGCCCCGGAGGACAATCCGTACGTCGAGGACCCGCCGACGGACTTCGAGCCGGTCGACGACCTGTCGGCGTCCGCGGCGGAGGAACAGGCCGCCCGCCTTCGCGAGGCCATCACCTACCACGACTACGCCTACTACGTCGAGGCCGACCCGGTGATCGCCGACCGCACCTACGACGCGCTCTTCGAGCGACTTCAGGACCTGGAAGAGGCCTTCGACCTCCCGACGGAGAACAGCCCGACGAGCCGGGTCGGGGGCGCGCCCGTCGACGAACTGGCGACCGTCGAGCACGTCGCCCCGATGCTCTCGATCGACAGCAGTGGCGAGGAAGGCGAGGTCCGGGAGTTCGACGATCGGGTCCGCCGCGAACTCGCGGACGCGGACTGGAACGGAGCGGTCGCGTACTTCTGCGAGCCGAAGTTCGACGGGCTCTCGATCGAGGTCGTCTACGAGGACGGGACCTTCGAGCGCGCGGCGACACGGGGCGACGGCTACGAGGGCGACGACGTGACCGCGCAGGTCCGGACGATCCCGGCGGTTCCCCTGGAACTCCGCGGAGACGTCCCCGACTTCCTCGCCGTCCGGGGCGAGGTCTACATGCCACGCGACGCGTTCCAGGCGCACAACCGCGAGCGCATCGAGGCGGGGAAGGAGCCCTTCGCCAATCCCCGGAACGCCGCGGCGGGGACGATCCGGCAGCTGGACCCCGCCGTCGTCGCCGAACGGCCCCTCTCGGCGTACTTCTTCGACGTGCTGGACTCGTCGACGACCTTCGAGAGCCAGCGCGACCTCTACGAGGCCCTGCCGCGGTGGGGCCTGCGCGTGACCGATCGGGTCGAACTCGTCGACGACGTCGAGGCGGCCATCGACTACCGCGATCGGCTGCTGGCCGAGCGCGACGACCTCGACTTCGAGATCGACGGCGCGATCCTGACCGTCGACGACTGGGCAGCGCACGACGTCCTGGGGACGACCTCGCGGGCGCCGCGGTGGACCTTCGCCTACAAGTTCCCGCCGCGGGCCGAGGAGACGACCGTCCGCGACGTGGTGGTGCAGGTCGGACGAACGGGGCGATTGACTCCCGTCGCTCTCCTCGATCCCGTCGACGTCGGCGGCGTGACCGTCTCCCGGGCGACGCTGCACAACCCCGCCGAGATCGAGCGGCTCGGCGTCGGCGTCGGCGACAGGGTTCGGGTCCAGCGCGCGGGCGACGTCATCCCGCAGGTCGTCGAGGTGCTGGAGACCGACGACGGCGACGCCAGCTTCGCCTTCCCGGAGACGTGCCCGGTCTGTGACAGCCCGGTCGAGCGCGACGGCCCGATGGCGTTCTGCACGGGCGGGCTGGCCTGTCCCGCGCAACTGGAGCGGGCCATCGACCACTACGCCAGCCGGGACGCCCTCGACGTGGAGGGCCTCGGCGAGGAGCGCGTCGAGCAACTCTTGGACGTCGGGCTGGTCGAGACGCTGCCGGACCTCTACGACCTGACCGTCGCAGACCTGGCCGCCCTGGACGGCTGGGGCGAGCAGAGCGCCGAGAACCTCCTCGCGGAACTCGAGGCCGCCCGCGAGCCGGCCCTGTCGGACTTCCTCGTCGGCCTCGGCGTCCCCGAGGTCGGCCCGGCGACGGCCCGGAACCTGGCCCGGCACTTCGGGTCTTTCGAGGCGATCCGGACGGCCGACGAGGACGCGCTCCAGGCGGTCGAGGACGTCGGCCCGCGCGTGGCCGCGGAGATCCGGAGCTTCTTCGAGAGCGAGCGGAACGCGGCCATCATCGACGATTTGCTGACGCACGTCTCGCCCCAGGAGGCCGACACCGCCGGTGGCGACGCCCTCGACGGGCTCACGTTCGTGTTCACGGGGGCGCTGGACGGGTACACCCGCAGCGAGGCCCAGGACCTCGTCGAGCGCTACGGCGGGTCGGCCACGAGCAGCGTCTCCGGCAACACCGACTACCTCGTCGTCGGGGAGAACCCCGGCCAGTCCAAGCGCGACGACGCGGCCGACGAGGGCGTTCCGACGATCGACGAGGCCGAGTTCGAGTCGGTCCTGGCGGACCACGGCGTCGCGCCCGACTAGAGGTCGGTGCGGTCGAACCGGCGGTAGCCCAGCGCGATCGGGCCGACGATCCAGGCCGCGAGGACGGCGATCGCGAAGGGAAGCGCCCGGTAGAACGGCGGCGTCGCCGGCATCTCGGCGACGAACGCGGCGCCGCCCGGCAGCACCGTGGCGAGGAGGTTCCACGCGGCGAGGACCGGATTGCAGTTGATCAGGACGTGGACCCAGGTTGGAACCGTGGTGGGAGCCGCGAAGCCGTTGACGAGCCAGAGCAGGAAGCGGGGGATCTGGGTCCAGAGCTGGAAGACGAACAGGAAGAAGGCGCCGATGGTCAGCGCGCCCGCGCGCGTTTCGGTGCTGACCGACGACGAGATGCCGACTGCGATGGCGACGAAGACGGCGCCGAGTACCGCGAGCATCCCGGTGACGATCAGCAGGAGGTCGAACGCGAGGCCGGCACCCCGCGCCAGGCCGACGAGGGTCCCGATGAGGACGCCAGCCAGGACCGAGGCCCAGACGACGGCGGTCCGGCCGGCGACGGAGCCCAGGACCACGTCGCGTCGGGAAAAGGGCAGTCCCAGCAGCAGCTTCAGGTCGCCCCGCTCGCGCATCCCCACGACCACGCCCTGGGAGAAGCCCACGGCCAGCAGGGGAACGAGGAAGGTCCCGAGGGTCGCGAGCGCGCCCGCGATCGCGCCGGGGGCCGCCGGCTCCCCCCGGAACGTACGCGCGGTGACGTAGGCCGTCCCCGCGAACAGGAGCACGGTCAGGGCGACCGCCGCGTGGAGGTGGTACTGCCGTATCGCGTCCCCGACGTCCTTGCGGGCCAGGAGCCGCCAGCTCATCGCCCGTCCTCCGTGACGGAGACGAACAGGTCCTCGAGCGACCGGCGACTGGTCTCGACGTCGCTGACCGTGGCGCCCGCGTCGAGACAGGCC
>Ga0207771_100909_pt1 | contig 14875 bp, 14 predicted proteins | sample A23M2SouthBayCA_2_FD_187731 | JGI IMG/M metagenome (GOLD analysis project Ga0207771, IMG submission 187731) | Aerobic enrichment media microbial communities from Eden Landing Ponds, California, USA - A23 M2 (2) (SPAdes) | ecosystem: Environmental > Aquatic > Marine > Unclassified | place...
TCGAAGAGGATGATCATCAGCGGCAGGAGTTCGAGCGTCGAGAACACGCTGCCGATGGGAATCCACAGATCGGGCATGCCGATCCACCAGTAGTGATGGGAGACGCCGATGATCCCCGTCGACATGACGAGCAGCGCCTGGAACATCACGGCTTTCTCCGCACTGGATCGTTTCAGGAGGTTCATCGAGACGAGCGTCATCCCGACGACGGCGACGATAAAGAACTCGAAGGCTCCCTCGACCCACATGTGGACGACCCACCAGCGCCAGAACTCCGTGACGGCGATGTTGGTCTGGGGGGTGTACAGCAGACCGGCGATGAACAGCAGCCCGATCGACCCGCCAGCGTAGAGGATCATGTGCGCCAGCCCGTAGCGTGGCTCGCGTTCGAGCAGGGGCTTGAGCGCGCGAGCAGTCAAGACTGCCCAGACCCCGAACCCGAGGAGGATGCCGATCTGCCAGAGCCGGCCGATCTCCAGGTATTCGAGCCCTTCGTTGCCGAGAATCCACCAGAGTGCGCCGTCGATGTACCCCTGTGCACCGAGCCAGACCCCGACGAGCCCGCCGACGGCGACCACGACGAGCGTCCCGAGCAGGGCTTTGACGGCGCTGGCCTGTCGGGAGGGTTCGTAGCGCGTCAGGAGGCCAGGCAGGAACAGTCCTGCGCCGAGCCAGATCGTCGCGATCCAGAGGATTCCGAGGTCGATATGCCAGGTCTTGGCGATTGCGAACGGCAGGGACTGGAGGATGTCGATCCCGAAGATCGACTCGACCCCGAAGAACGCGCCGCGTTCGGTGTAATAGTGCGCCAGGAGGCCGCCGAGGAAGACCTGGCCAACGAACAGAAGGGCGGCGACCGGGACGAACCAGACCGCGGCCCGCTGGCTCGGCAGGAGGTCGATCTCACCCGGTCGCGGAACGTCTATCCCCGTCGAGTCGGGTTCGGGGAGTTCGATCGACCTGTAGGCCCAGACAGCGCCGCCAGCAGCGGCGACCAGCAGCACCATCGCAATCACGCTCCAGATCATCGCCGAGCCGCCGGGGGTGTTGCCCGCGGCGGGCTGGTAGGGCCAGTTGTTGGTGTACGATTGCTCGCCGCCGGGCCGGTCGGCATGGGAGAACCACGCCGTCCACATGGCGAAGTCCGCGAAGCGCCGGGCCTCTTCGGCCGAACCGATCATCCCCTCGGGGACGCCTCGCTCGGCACTCCCCTCGTGGTAGCGCTGGACGTACTCCTCGCGGACCTGCTGGTGGGCGTAGACCTCGGCGGCCGAATACTGGATCGTCCCGCCAGCACCTGGCTGGTCGAGTTCGGATTCGACGCGCTGGTCGACGACGGCTCGCTCGTCGGCTGCGAGCGCCCCGTAGTCGCTATCGTAGCGTTCGCGTGCGTAATAGTCGCGCATGTGCTGGACTTTCAGATCCAGCGCGTCGGCAGTGTAGTCGGGTCCGAAGTACGCCCCGTTACCGAGGATCGACCCGTGGTTCATCAGCCCGTTCTGCTGGAAGACGACTTTCCCCTCGCGAATCTGCTCGCCGGTGACGAGTTGCTCACCGTCTGGACCCGCCATTTCGTTGGGTATCGGTGGTGCTTCCTCGTAGGCAAGCCAGGCACCCGCACCCATGACGAGGAGATTGAGGACGAACACCGTGGCGAGTATCGACGCGAGCGTCTTTCTCGTGACTTTCATCTCGCCCGGTGATTCACGATTTAGGCCCTTCTAAAGGCGACCAAATTCTCGGTGCGTGGCAGGGTGTGGGAAGACGTTCGCCAGGGGCGTTAAGTACCCAACGCAGATTGCAAGAGCGGAGAACATGCGACAGAAGATAACTCCAAGTCCTCACGGTGAGGATAGGAGTAACGGCTGTGTGGCACAGCCATCGGGACACTTATTCGATTCCGAGAGTGGTGTGTTCGCACCGCGAGAACAGGTCGTGTCGTAGACCGGCAAATATCCCACCTGCGGGACGGGAAGCCCCGTCGTTTAGAACGGGGAGGATGTCACCCGCGAGTTCCGTTCCACTGAGCCAGGACGGCCGTCGAGTTCCGTGAGACGTTCGAGTAGACGACGGCGACGCGGTCGGCAGCACGGACGCGCTTGCCGTAGGCGTTCTGTCGACTGGCAGAGATGGCGTCGTTCGCCCCGACCATCGAGGAGTCGTTCATGTTGTTGTTGAGTTCCGCCCAGGTGGCCTGTGCGTCGGGTCCACGGATCAGCAGATCACCGGCACGGATCCTGTCGCCCCCTTTGTGGGTGACTACTAGCTGAGACTGATCACTGAAATAACTGAACGTGAACGCGGCTTCGGGGTGCTCGGTCTGTGGCTCGAAGAACAGGACGCTCGCCCCGATCGCGAAGACGATCACGAACGCGATCGCGACGAGCGTGAGCACGCTCGCCATCTCCGAAACCGCACGGTCGTCTGCGGGCGAGGAGCCACCGACCATCATCTGATCTGTCGTGGGCGAGCACCTTAAGCCGACCGGCCACTCGTTACGACACCGATCGACACTGATATTAGGAATGCGTGTGGTGGATCTGTACGGACGCAAATGGGGGATTGGGGTGAGTGAAACGTCACCGAACGACCGACGAATAGAACGCACGACGCCGGGGACTGATCGCTGGTGGGCGAGCCGCTGCGTCGAGCGCCGAACGGGGGCCAGAACGTGACTGGGACGTTCGCCCCGGAGGAACCACTTGCGCGGGATCCGAGCCGAGGAGACGACGCCGTCGAGCGGCTGCAAGACCGCAGTCGTTCACCGACAGCACGCGTCTTCGCCGCTGGCTCGGTTCTCCGTGAGTCACCGCTCTCGCTCGAAGCCGTTCTGGTCGCGTACGCACGGCGAGCAAACAGACTGGACGTGACGATAGCACCAGCAGTTCGCGACGACCTCGTACAGTTGTGCAGCGCGGCGAGCGAGCAAGAATATGCCGTCAGTCGTTCCCGGGTGCTCGAACGGACGACGCCCTCGACGAAGGCCGAAGCGCTGGCTGCGGCCAGACGGCGGCTCGACGCACCGCCGGACCGCCGAGCGGACCAGCTCGTCGCGTTCGTCAACGACGCCAGAGCGGCCGGGATCGACCTCTCGATGGACGATTTCGACGGGACACCCGGAATGGAAGCAGTCAGTTCGCAGGGCCAATCCCGGAGCAATCACGCACTCGTCGACCAGCACGAACACGAATACGTCGAACCGCCAGTTGCCGAGCGCCCCGCCGAGCCGACGCTACCGACCGTCACCGACGACGGCGTCTACCCGGGGCGAGATGAGGCCGGCCCGAGTCAGGTCGCGGTCGACGGCGGCGAAGAAAAGACAGTGGCTGACGAACCTGACGAGGAGGCGGCCGAGTCGGATCAGGAGGAGACGGCCCGCGCAGGTCAGGACGGCCAGAACACCGCCTCGGGCTCAAACGTAACCGAGGAGAGCGAACAGGATCTGGATCCGACAATCGCGAAAACCGAGGTCACGGGACCGGCCGGGTACAGACTGCCGAGACAGATGGATCACGCCGATCCCACAGCGGCGGAAACCGAGTCTGAGTCGGATCGCGAGACCGACAGTGCAGTGATTCCGACGTACGAGGAGCCAGATACCGGGTCGGACGAGAAGACAGTCGGCTCGACGACGGAGCGGAAATCGGAAGATGCCGCTGGTGGCGAAGAGCCAGAAGATTCGACAGACGAGGAGTCGGGATTCGTTTGGCCGGCGGACAACGACGACGACATCGATCCGGACGTGTCTCCGACGGTCAGAATCAGCGACCACGTCGACGAGGAGTCCAGAGAGGGGCCGGCAGCGCTCGTTACCGAAGAGTGCACAGGAGCCGCTGAAAGAACGCCGTCGGAAATCCACGAGAATATCGATCTCTCCACGCGCGGGGAGACGCCGGTCGTGCGGATCGTCGAACGAAACAGGACCGACGGCGGCCCACCGGATCCACGGGCGCTCACGGCCAGCCTCTCGGCCACCGGAACGTCTGTCACCGACGCACTGGAATCGAGTTAGGCCGCTGGATTTCGTGTGCTACTGTTCGTTCCAGGAGTCCCGCCTGGCGACGGCATGGCGGTAGACAACGGCTCCGAGGCCGAGCACGACCAGCCCGATCAGCAGAAACGCCGTCTGTGCGGCCACGACGTTCGATCCAAGCGCGCCGATCTCGCTGGCGTCAGTACCAAGCAGTGTTCGACCAGCCACGATCGCCAGTGGCGTCACTGCCAGCGTGGTCCCGACAAGCAGGAGACCGATAGCGACGATCACCGTTGGGACCACGAATCGCGAAAGGATGTACCCAGGGACGACCCAGCCGACGAGGAACGCGAGAACGGCCACCGACAGCGAGACAGGTGCGGCTGATTCGACGACGAACATCACGAGCGGCCCCATCGGGACGGTGATCGAGAGGGCGACGAGCAGCCGGACCCACCGGGGCGTCGAGAACGTACCGAGTGGAGTCGCCTCCGGCCCTTCGATGCCGGCGTCTTCGAACATCGCGTCGATCGCGTCCTGAGAGAGCCCACCCTCGTCGTCGAGAAAGTCAAGCCCACAACTGGGACAGCGCCCTTCGTGGCCCGAGATCGGCTCACCACACTGTGGGCAGGTCGCGTCGATTTCCTCCTCGGCCATGCGATGGGATTCGCCCCCGACGACCTTGAGGCTGCGGGAGAAGCAATACCTAAACGCCACGCGGCCGACCAGCCGCTATGCGACTGGAGGACTACTGGGGCATCGGGCCGAAGACCAGCGAGGTACTCACGACAGAGCTGGGCGTCGAGGCTGCCATCGAAGCCATCGAGAGCGGCGACATCAGGACGCTGACCGAAGCCGGACTCAGCCGCGGCCGGGCGACCCGGATCCTTCGGCGTGTCGAGGGCGGCCGCGCGATGGACGTTCTGGCAACGCGTGACACCCGCGAGGTCTACAAAGATCTGCTGGGCGTCGTCGGCCGGTACGCGCTGACTGACCACGCTGCTGACCGGATTCGGTTGCTGACGCCGCTTGCAGATCGAGACGACGTGGCCCAGCGACTCGACAGCGTGATCGAGGCCCGGGATACGTGGCAACGACTCGACGAACCAACTCGTGAGACAGTCCGGGAGGCGTTCGAGCGGTACGACAGTGTCGGCGGCGGCGAGCGCTCGGCTGTCGACGTCGCACGGTCGCTCGGCGACGCTGGCGTCGAATCGGGCGTGTTCGAACCCCTGGCAGCACTCGATGCGGACGATCTGGCGGCGGCCGCCGACGCACTCGCGACGCTCGAACCGGATGGAAGTGTCGCCGACGGGGCCGACGACGAACTCGACCGTCTGCGCGACCACCTCGGGGCTGCCGAGGACCTGGCAGCCAACGCCGAGGCTGTCGTCGAGGCAGTCCGCGAGGAGATCCGGACGCCGGACGCCTTCGAGGAGGGCGTGTTAGATCACGTCGTGACCGAAACCGGCGTCGATGTCGGGTGCGTCCGTGAGGCGATGCCGGGCGAGGCTACCGACGCCCGCGACTTCGTGGGTGCGACGCTGCGCTCGCTGACCGACGACCTCCGGACTGCCGTCGACGAGCGAACTGAAACCGTCGCGAGCAACGCCAGAGAGACTATCGAGGAGTCCCGGGAGACGATCGACGCCGCTGTCGCGGCCGTCGACGACGTCGCGCTGTTGCTCTCGCTGGCCCGGTTCGCGCTCGAATTCGATCTCGTTCGCCCGCAGTTCAGCGAGGACAGCGACGTTCTGGCTGTCCAGGCAGCCCGGAACGTCGTCCTCGAAGCCGCGGACGAAACTGTCCAGCCAGTGACCTACGCGATCGGCGCACACACAATCGACTTCCCGAAGGCCAACGCGCCGCCCAGCGGCGACAGGGTCGCGGTCCTGACTGGTGCGAACAGTGGCGGGAAGACCACACTGCTCGAAACGCTGGCGCAGATCCAGCTCCTCGCCCAGATGGGGCTGCCCGTGCCGGCCGAACAGGCCGAGATCGGGTTCGTCGACGCGATTGTCTTCCACCGCCGGCACGCCAGTTTCAACGCCGGCGTGCTGGAGTCGACGCTCAAAAACGTCGTGCCGCCGCTCTCGGAGAGCGGGCACACTCTGATGCTCGTCGACGAATTCGAGGCGATCACCGAACCCGGCAGCGCCGCCGACCTGCTGCACGGACTGGTGACTCTCACGGTCGACCGCGAGGCGCTTGGCGTGTTCGTCACCCACCTCGCCGACGACCTCGAACCGCTCCCCGATACTGCTCGCGTGGACGGAATCTTCGCCGAGGGACTGACACCGGATCTCGAACTCGAAGTCGACTACCAGCCCCGCTTTGGGACCGTCGGCCGGTCGACGCCGGAGTTCATCGTCTCGCGACTGGTGGCGAATGCCGACGACCGCGAGGAACGTGCGGGCTTCGACACGCTGGCGAAAGCCATCGGGCAGGCGGCCGTCCAGCGGACGCTGTCGGACACGCGGTGGTCGCGAGACTGACCGTCCACCGGGCGTGCATTCACGTCGCTGGAGCCCCTATGACAATTGATGTTCCGCAAGTGTCGCAGACTCGGCTACGCGTGGCTCGTGCTCAACGGGGTCTTTTACGTCCTCGCACCCCGGCTGGCGCTCAAGTTATCGACCAGGATTATGCTGCTCGGCTTCGAGAGCGCGGGCGAACTCGAACCTAAAGACTGGTACGCCACGAGCACCCGGGCGGCCGGGGTCGGGATGATCGCGACCGGAATCGCCGGACTCCTGCTCGAACGCGAACCAGCCGTCGCGGACGAAGCAGATACAGAAGACGAATTGGACGAGCAGATGGAAGACGATGACGACGAGATTACCGTCAAAACGGCTGATTGACCGAATCTAGGGTCGCGTCGCCACTGCAGGAAGCAAACAGCCGGAAAAAGGACGGTCGGTACCATGCCAGATGACCGTCGTTCCGCAGGGGTGCTCGGGGAGTGACCCGTCATCGCAGGCCGCCGCTCATCGACGGCGTCGCGAGCGGCGGTGGTTTCGATCCATACGACTGCGTTCGTACTCCGATTGCAGGAGGTTTGCTCGGAGGGCAAGTGATCGCAACATGTCTATCAGCGGGGGCAAGAGCCCCAGACTCCGTGCGGGAATCGAACCCACTCGCCAGCGAGGCTGGCGTGGTCCACCCGGAGTGATCACACCCTCGTTCACGCGTCCGTCTCGATCCGAACGACGTCCATGACGCCGAAGCCGTCGGCCAGCATCTCGCGGGCAGCCCGGTCTTCGACCGCGGGGACGACCATCTCGACGCCGACGACGGCCGTGACCTGGATGTCGGTCGCGCGCGGCTGGACCTCGGTCACGTCGTAGACATCGAGTCCGTCGACGCCCTCGACAGCGCCGAGGACATCCTCGACGCCGCTGGTGAGGTCCCCGCTCGCGTCGAGGGGGACCCAGAGGGTGACTGTCGCCGTCACGTCTGTCGTTCTGGCTTGCACTGCCATAGGCCGGCGGCCGGAATCGAACCGGCCCGAGCGCGACCACGCGCCGGGTGCTGCGGCTGGGCGGGAGAGATGTCTCTGGAGGGCCGCGTGAGGACCGTCAGGGCGAGCCGACGAAGCCGTGAGATGACGGGCCCGCTGGCCAGTCGACGAAGACGGGCTCGTCGGGAGCGGTCGAGACGCTCCGACGGAGTCGAGACGGCAGCAAAAGGGCGTGCCCACACGGGTCACGTCCAGTCTGCCGTCCTCGGGCGCTGGGTCGCGAGCGCCACACCCCCGTCGGGAGCGTTACGCGGCGAGACTGGGTTGATACCGGGTGGGCCAGGAGACCTGCCCGAATCCACCGTCAGTCCCGCCGCGGATCGCCGGGGTCGAAATCGACCCCCCGATCACGGCCTGGCCATTGCTGGGCGCAATAGCCGGCGACGGGATGTGGAGTTCGGACATCTGGATCACCTGATCGCTGTATCAACTTCTGTGAGGGGGAATATATTAATTCTTTTGCACGAATGTAATCGATTCACACGGGATACAGTGACACACAGGAAGCAATCGCAAGCGGCCCGAATCAGGTCGAATCAGGCTCGACAGCCTCAGCCGAGGACTCGGTCACACGGACGCCCTTCTCAGCGAGGTGACGCATTCGTTGCCGGGCGAAGTCTTCCTCGCGCGAGCCACGCGTGGCGAGCACGTACATCGTGGCCTGTCCCTCCGGACGCATGGTTCGGCCGGCGCGCTGGGAACTCTGTCTCCGGGAGCCCCCGAGTCCGGAGGCGACGATGGCAACTTCGGCGCTGGGCAGGTCGATCCCCTCGTCGCCGACCCGGGAGACGATCAGCGTGTCGCGCATCCCCGACCGGAACGCCTCGAACAGTTCCGAACGGCGGGCGTGGCGGGTCTCGCCGCTGATGAACGGCACGTCGAGTGCGGCCGCAAGCTCCCGACCCTGATCGAGGTAGTCGACGAACACCAGGGCTTGCTCGCCCTCGTGGGTGCGGAGGAGGTGGCGGACTTCGTCGACCTTGGCGGGGTTGCTCGCAGCCAGCTGGCGGCGTTCGTGGCCCTGGGAGCTGACATACTCGTTCTGTGTGGTATCGTCAGCCCAGGGGACGTACCGGATCTCGACGCTGGGCTCGGCGACGAAGCCGGCGTCGAACAGCGCGTCCCAGTCGGTTCCGATCGGCGGACCGACCAGCGTGAAGATCTCTTCCTCGCGGTCGTCCTCTCGAAGGGGGGTGGCGCTGAGGCCGAGGCGATGGCGACTCTGGAGGTCCGCCGTCCGCCTGAAGACATCACTGGGCACGTGATGCACCTCGTCGAAGACGATCAGCCCCCACTTGCGGTCGTCGAAGACGTGGCGATGACGGTCCATCCCCGCGGTCTGATAGGTCGCGATGGTCACGGGACGGATCTCCTTCGTCCCGCCGTGGTACTCCCCGATCTCTTCGTCTGTGAGCGTCGTGTGTGCGAGGAGTTCGTCGCGCCACTGGCTCGCCAGTTCGCGACCCGGAACAAGGATGAGTGTCTCGCCCTCGATCCGCGAGAGAATGCCCATCGCGGCGACGGTCTTGCCGCTTCCCGGCGGTCCGACGAGCACGCCGGAGTTGCCTTCGAGGAACGACTGGACCCACTCGTGCTGGTACGGTCGCAGTTCGAGATTCAGGTCGACGGGCAGCGGTTCGCCCGTGTCGAGATCCCGCTCGTCGACGACAGGATAGCCCGCCTCGTAGAGGATCCGCTTGACGTCGGCTATCGACTCTTCAGCGACCCAGCTCTCGGTGTCGGATAGGGGTGCCCGGAGGTGGTCTTCGTCAAGCTTCTGGCGGGCGACGTTGCCCATCAGATCCTCGCTGGCGGCCTCCAGAACTACGTAGCCATCTTCGTGCGTGCGGAGGACGAACTGGTGGGCCCGCTCCCACTGGCTCTGGATCCAGTCTTCGAGATCTGGCTGTCGCTCTGGCAGGACGTCCCTGACTGTGCCCAGCAGTTCCTCGACATCGTCGTAGGGGGCCTGCCAGATGTCGGCTTGCGTGATCTCGTAGAGGTAGCCCTCGGAACCAGTGGTGTCGACCAGGCGGGCGAATTGCGAGAGTTGTGCGCGAGTGAACTGGTGGGGTTTGTCCACGACGAGCTGGCGTCGTTCGGGGAAGACGATCACGCGCTCGCGGTCGGTCATTCGCGACCACTCGGTCGGATAGTAGACGACCGGGTCAGTCGAGGCATCCTGGCGCTGCACGTCACCAGTATCGACCAGCATGTCAAGCGCGTCGGTCGCTGTGCCCTGATCGACGTCGCGGTGCTGGGCGAACCGCGTCGCCGTTACGACCGGCTGCCCCAGGGCTTCGAGCGCGTCGTAGAAGGTGTCAATCGTCGGATCTTCGGGGTCGTCGTCGGTCACTACCTTCCCTAGTCGAGTGGCCTTCAAACGGTTTGCGGGACGAAGTCATACGGTCGGTTGTACGTCTGTTCCGGATCGATCGCATAGATCATCAATCGTCCCGGTACATCGGTACAACCGACTGTATCCGAACTTTCAGGCTGTTCGCTCCCCTCGTCGAATACATGGCAGATATCGTCGAAAAGACCGATCGATACGAACGACTGCTCAGCGAAGCTCTCGACGAAGCGACGATCGCCCCACCAGCGGAGACACCACTCGAAGATGGTGCCAAGGAGTGTCTGGAGATGGCTGAATCCTACCTCGAAGACGGCCGCCACTTCCGCCAAGCGGACGACCTCGTCAATGCGCTTGCGGCCTTTTCCTACGGGCATGCATGGCTGGACGCTGGCGCACGGATAGGGCTGTTCGACGTCCCAACGGATAGTCACCTTTTTACCGTCTGACCACAGCGTGTGACGGAATACCACGAGAATCATTCACTGCATATAAATAGTACAGATACATCACTTATATACTTTGCCGAAAGGTTTATATAGTTATCGCCCTAACTATAGGGTAAGAGGACATCGGAGCCACGGACCGTCCTCAATCCCCCATCATGAGCGAAACTACAATTCGGACGAGCGATAGTCGAACGGAGCAACTGAACAGCCAGCGGACCGAAACAAACGACGAGAGCGAGCACTGCCCCGAGTGTGGTGGCTCACTCGTCAACGACAGCGAACGCGGTGAAACGTCCTGTGTGGATTGTGGCCTGGTCGTCGAGGAGGACGAGATCGACCACGGTCCCGAGTGGCGTGCGTTCGATTCGAGCGAGAAGGACCGAAAGTCCCGGGTCGGTGCCCCGACGACGACGATGATGCACGACAAAGGGCTGTCGACCAACATCGGCTGGCAGAACAAGGACGCCTACGGGCGGAGCCTGAGCGCCAGCCAGCGCAAGAAGATGCAGCGCCTCCGGACCTGGAACGAGCGCTTCCGTACGCAGAACTCCAAGGAGCGCAACCTCAAACAGGCACTGGGCGAAATCGATCGTATGGCGTCGGCGCTGGGTCTGCCCGAGAACGTCCGAGAGACTGCAAGCGTCATCTACCGCCGAGCGTTGAAAGAGGATCTCCTCCCCGGCCGCTCGATCGAGGGCGTTGCGACCGCCGCGCTGTACGCCGCGGCGCGTCAGGCCAACTACCCGCGCAGCCTCGACGAGATGGAGCAGGTCTCTCGGGTCGAGCGGATGGAACTCACCCGAACCTACCGCTACATCATCCGAGAACTCAGCCTCGAAGTCGCCCCCGCGGATCCGGAGAGCTTTGTCCCGCGGTTCACCTCCGATCTCGATCTCAGTGACGAGGTCGAACGGACGGCCCGTCGGCTCGTCGAAGCGGCCCGCGAGGATGGTCTGCTCAGCGGCAAGAGCCCAGTCGGGATCGCTGCGGCCGCCATCTACGCCGCGGCGCTGCTCAGCAACGAGCGCGTCACCCAGAGCGAGGTAAGCGAGGTCGCCGACATCTCCGAAGTGACCATCCGCAACCGCTACAAGGAACTTCTGGAGGCCGACGGCGTCCAGAACATGGCAGCCTGATTGGGATCTCGGTCGTGGCTCCGTCGGTCATTTTTCGGGCACAAGAGTAATATAGCCTGACGCTGAGTTGGCGAGTATGGCAGAGTTCAATTTCACACAGCTGGGCCTGGAAGTCGGTGGTTCCGGTGCGATCGGCTTTTTGATCGGATTTGCAGCCAAGAAGGTCGCGAAAGTGATCGCGATCATCATCGGCCTGGAGCTCGTATTGTTCAAGTTCCTCGAATCGCGTGAGATTCTCACGGTCAACTGGAACAGGCTCACGAATGGCATTGTCAAAGCAGGGGAAGAGGGAAGTACCAGAGGGCAGGATTGGGTGATGACGTTTGTCTCGACGGCTGGTGTCGGTGCTGGCTTCGTCGGTGGCTTCTTCCTCGGATTTAAGAAAGCCTGATTCCTGGCGGTTACTGTAGCGATTTACCGTACGGCCGCACACCGGAAGAGCAAGCTCTTCCGAGCCCTGCTTCGCGTCACTCAGCAGGGTGATTGCGTGCTGTCGATGTGGAACAGACCGACAGTAATCACTATCAGCCCGCGCCGTCAGCGTCTGTTGATGTCGTCTTCGTCCTGAATGACTGTCGTCTCGGCGTTCCCGCTGGAAACCTCGTTGGCGAGATCGTAGAAATCGTTCTGTAGCCCAGCCGGGAACTGGACCACTCCAACCCACGACCCGTCGTTTTGCCACTCCTCACGTTTGAGATCGCCGAACTCTCGGATCTTTGCCTGCCCACTGCCGGCGTAGTCCGGGGGTAACTGGACGGCGATGGTCACCTCGTCGAAGCGGATCGGGATTACCGGGCGGAGCGCTTCCAGTGCCTCGTCGACCTGGTTCTCGACTGGCTCCATCGGATCGACCCGGAAGTCCGTCTCTTCGAGCGCGGATTCGATCCGATCCGGCGGATGGGGCGCGTCGTCCATCTGCGGATTGACGGCGTTGCGTGTGATCCGCTGGATCAGTTGCTTGCGCTTCTGTTCTTGCATCTCGCGACGTTGCTCGGCGGTGATCTGGATCTCTCCCCGTTTGATCACCTCGGGGATAATCTCCATCGGATCGGTCGTCCCAAAGACCTCTTCGAGCGCGTTTTCCGGCGGTCGGTCCCCCCGGGAAGCGTTCTCGAAGACGTCCTCGGCGGCGATGACGTCCTCCAGTTCCCCGTCGAACTCCCCACGTTTGATCGCCAGTGCCGCGTCGGGGTCAACGAGGACCTCGAAGCGCTCGCCGTGAGATTCCAGACGCGCTGTGACGGCTTCGTCAAGCGATATCATGTATCGATGCTACTTGGGGGCGGGTAAAAGGTGTTTCCGAACGAGTGAGGCGAGGAGAAACTGAGTCGAGGGAACACGCAGCCTGGGAGACACGGAACAGCCGTGCCGGCCGTGTCACTGCCAGATATTGTACAATAGTGTTGCGGTCCCAAATACTTCGAGAATCCGGAGCAGCATCATGACTTCGACGACGAGCGGCACAGTAAGCGGTGCGGGTGTGGCCGTCGGTGCACTCAAGTAATACCACAGCGCGATGACGTTCTCCGCGAGGAGGAAGCCGGTGAAGTCGATGGATCCGAGCGTGAATGTCGACCGGATTTCCCGGTACAATCGCCCCCAGATGACGATAGGAGGACGTTGTTCAGCGCTGCTGCGACGCGGGCAGCGTCCAGTTGTGTTTCGAGGGACGTCAGCGTCACCGGCTGCGATCGAATCAGCAAGGGTCACACAACTGCCCGTGTCGTGTGATAGTTTTATGCGGCCCAGCGGTGTATACCTGTTCGAATGCCCACCTTCGAGCTGGACCTGCCCGAAGAGACCGCGCGTGGTCTCGCAGTCGAGGCCGACCTCCTGGGTTTCGACTCGCGGCGGGAGTACCTCCAGTGGATCGTCAGCCAGCGATTTTCGATCACGACTGACGACGAGTACACCGACCTCCTGTCGGCATACGCCGACCGGGCCGAGGACATGGATCTGCGCAACGTCGAGACGCCACCGGTCGAACCGACGGTCGAACCGGATCCCGACGCCGACAGTGTGCCGGAACCGATGCAGTCGAATCTCGCGCCGAACGTCGCCCGGATCGAGGACGACAAACTCGGGGCCAGTGCCGACGCCCTCTCGAACGTCGAGGCGAACCGGCTCGACGAGTTCGCCCGCCGTGCGGTCGCCCAGACCCGCGAGCGTCTCGGTGACGGCGTCGGATCCGGAATCGACTACAGTTCACAGACCGCGATCAGCGAGGATCGACGTATCGGCGAAGACATCGCCGACCTTGACCAGATCGAGGTCCCGGGCTACGACGACGAACTGGTCGCACGCCGCCGACAGGCCGTCGGAATCTCTCTCGCGCTGTTACGCGACCTGGAGACGGCCAAGCGAAACGACTTCGTCGACGCCCTCTACGAGGACTTCCCGGCGGGCTACGACTCGAAGAGTTCGTGGTGGGAGTGTATCAAACAGGGCCTCGAACAGGTCGACCGCGTCAAGCCCGCACGAGACGGCAGTCACATCTGGGAGTTTCGCTCGACACCCGGTCGGGTCAAACGTATCTCGTACGAAGGCTAGGGTAGTCGAGTGTGAAAAAGACCGGACGAGCGATTATTCGTCGTCTTCGTCTGCTGCACTCTCGTCGTCGCTCGCCTCGTCGTCGCTCGCCTCGTCGTCCTCACTCACGAGGATGTCGTTGGCTTCGAGGTGGTCGTGCTTCTCTTCCTCGGTTAGTTCGTGGAACGTCTCGTCGTCGACTGAAATCGTCGCGACGCCGATTCCCTCGGGTGAGAGCTGGTCGTCGTTGACCGACGCCAGCGCCGCGAGTGCGAGGCCGACGCCCTCGTCGAGATCCATCTCCTCGTCGTAGTTGTCTTCGAGGTACTCGCGGATGTCGCCGCGGTCGGCCCCGACTGCGAGGGCCTTCCACTCGTAGGGCGTCCCCGACGGGTCGGTCTCGTAGAGACGCGGCTCGCCGTCGGCGATGCCGGCGATGATCAGCGCGACGCCGAACGGTCGTGCGCCGCCAACCTGTGTGTACTGCTGGATGTGGTCGGTGACCGACTTCGTCAGCGTCTCGACGCCGATCGGCTCGTCGTAGCGGACCTGATTGATCTGGGCCTGTCGACGGGCGAAATCGATCAGCTGTCGGGCGTCGGCGACGTGGCCAGCGCTGGCGATGCCGATGTGGTCGTCGGCCTTGTGGATCTTCTCGACGGAGGAACGCTCCATCAGCGGCGATCGGATGCGCTTGTCGACCGCCAGCACGACGCCATCTTTCGTTCGAACGCCGATGCTTGCAGTCCCGCGTTTGACCGCTTCGCGGGCATATTCGACCTGATAGAGGCGTCCATCAGGGGAGAAGATCGTGATGCCCCGATCGTACGCCTGCTGTTGTTGGCTTCCCTGCATAGTTACTCAGTATCGAGTAGCGTCGCCCCGGTAAACGCGTCGGTTTCGCTGTAGTCGACG
>Ga0207771_100910_pt1 | contig 14862 bp, 9 predicted proteins | sample A23M2SouthBayCA_2_FD_187731 | JGI IMG/M metagenome (GOLD analysis project Ga0207771, IMG submission 187731) | Aerobic enrichment media microbial communities from Eden Landing Ponds, California, USA - A23 M2 (2) (SPAdes) | ecosystem: Environmental > Aquatic > Marine > Unclassified | place...
GGGCGGTCAGGAAGCGTGTTCCGCGCGAGATCTGAGCGGAGCGAAGATCTCGAAATGAGCGAGCGGTGCAACCGCGAGCGCGCGACCAGCGCGGAACCGGGGTGGTGTGGGGCGACAATAATGCGGTGCGGTCTCGGATCCTGGTGGATGAAAGGGCGAACCACGGTCGCGTTCCATATAGTCGCTCTGTCCGGCCCTATCTGAGCGAACGTAGTGACCGAAGATATCCGGCAGAGCGACCGCGAGCGGGGTGAGGGCTTTCGAGGAGTGATAGTCTCCAGTAGAATCCGCGATTCCGAGCCAGCGTGGAGAGAGTCAGTCGTGCGTGAAGTACGTCACCGTCTCCTCGCTGGCGTGCCGGTCAAGGCGGACAAACCCGACCCGCTCGAACTGCAGGAGGTCATCAGCCTCGTACGTCGCCACTTCAGGCTCGGCCCAGCCGGTGACGTCGCCGTCCATCGTCCGCATCCGAACGGGCAGCGACCCACTCGCAGGCACCCAGTGGATCACGTCCACCGCACCTGATTTGACGACCTCGATGTCGTCGCCGGTGTATTCGAAGGCGTCCCGGGTGTGTTTCACGCAGCCGTAGCCCTTCAGCCAGACCCGTTGCCCGTTCGGCGGCACGTCCTGACTCTCGATCAGGACCGCGCCCTCGACGGGAATCTCCCGCCGCCCGCGGTCCTCGTGGTTGGGATGGACTGGTGGGTCGCCTGTCTCGGGCCCCCCGATAATCGGCTTCTCGACTGCCGGCCCGATATCGTCGTCCCCCTCGTGAGCATCTCGGACGAAGAACGCACGATCTGTCTCCTCGTCGATCAGGTCGCGATTGTTCGAATAGATCGAGGACATCGACAGATCGACGTTCGAAGTCGAGGTCCCGAGGGCCGCGAGTGCGTCGACGATTGCCTGACCATGGATTCCCCGCCGCTTGAGACTCTTCAGCGTTGGTGCGCGCGGATCATCCCATCCGTCGAGGTCACCCGCGTCGATCTGTTCGGCTATCGAGGAGGTACTCATCTGCACGTCGTAGGCGTCGACCTGAACGTGGCCCCAGTGGATGACCTCGGGATATTCCCAGTCGAAGTAGTCATAGACGAATTGCTGGCGCTTGGCCGAGTCTTGCAGGTCGATCCCGCGGATGATGTGTGTCACACCAGTCAGATGGTCGTCGATGCCGCTCTGGAAGTCGAGCATGGGCCAGCAGCGATACTCGCTGGCTTCCTCGCGGGGATGGGGCGTGTCGATCATCCGGAAGGCCACGAAGTCCCGTAGCGCGGGGTTCTTGTGTGTGATATCCGTCCGCACGCGCAGCGTGATGTCTCCGGAACTGTACTCGCCGTCGATCATCGCCTCGAACTCTTCGAGGGTCTGTTCGGGCGCTTTCTCGCGGTGCGGACAGGCCTCACCGCTATTCTTCAGATCCGAGAACTCCGCCTGGGGGCAGCTGCAGGTGTACGCACCACCAGTCTCGATGAGCTCTCGGGCGTGGTCGTAGTAGATTTCGAGACGGTCGCTCGCCCGGAGGACTTCGTCCGGTTCGAAGCCGAGATAGTCGATGTCGTCGAGAATGGCGTCGTAGGCAGACAGATCAGGCCGCTTGGTTTCGGGGTCGGTGTCGTCGAACCGGACGATGAAGCTCCCGTCGTAGCGCTCCTTGTAGGTCCCGATCACCGACGGCATTCGGGCGTGGCCGATGTGCCACGGGCCGTTGGGATTGGGGGCGGCGCGCATTCGGATTTCGTCGTACTCGTCGGCGTTCGGAAGGTCCGGCAGGGCGTGTTCGTCTTCCTCGTCCTCGGCTTCGAGTTCCTCGACGCGCTCGGGCGCGAGTTCTTCGAGTCGCTCGCGTTTCTCGTCGGTGTCCATCCCGTTGACGCGGTTGACGACGGGCGCGATGACGCCGGCGATCTCGTCGCCGAACTCTCGGAACTCGGGGTTCTGGCCCATCAGTGGGCCCATGATGGCCCCGACCTGGGCGTCGCTGTCGTGTTTGAGCGCGTTGAAGAGGGCGTTGATTTCGGCGGCCTCCTCGGCGCGCTCGCGGATGTCTTCGTCCATAGTCCGGGCTTCGAGTGGGGCCGGCAAAACACTCCCGGGTTCGGGTTCGGAGGAGACAGCGCTGATGAGTTCCCCGGCACGGGGGATGAGTGCGTTCGAAGCGTGTCCGAAATCGGGCGAAGGGTTTTCATCCGGACCCTCGAATCACGAGGTACGACAACCCACTGATCTGGGGGAGCAACTATGCAGCGAGGACGAACCTACAATCACGCGAAGGTACAGGAGTTCTGGCAGTTCCGCTGGAACGAGGAGGACGTCTACGAACTCGACGACGCCGAGGATCCACTCTATGTCCTGGGGATGTTCCCCTACACGTCCGGGAGTCTCCACATGGGCCACGTCCGCAACTACGCCATCACGGACGCTTACGCCCGATTCAAACGCATGCAGGGCCACGACGTTCTGCATCCGATGGGGTGGGACGCGTTTGGCCTCCCCGCCGAGAACGCCGCCTACGAGCGTGCGACCGACCCTCGATCCTGGACGGACTCGTGTATCTCCCAGATGCGCGAGGAGATGGAGACGATGGGCTTTGGTTACGACTGGTCCCGAGAAATCACGACCTGCGAGCCCGAGTACTACCGCTGGAACCAGTACTTCTTCCGGGAATTCTACGACCAGGGGCTGGTCGATTATCGCGGCGCGGAAGCCAACTGGTGTCCCGACTGCGAGACCGTCCTCGCCGACGCGCAGGTCGTCGACCCGCCCGAAGACGAGGACTTGAGCCACTCCGACGGCGTCTGCTGGCGCTGTGAGACGCCTGTCACGACTCGCGAACTCGACCAGTGGTTCTTCACGATCACCGACTACGCCGACGAACTCCTCGATAGACTGGACGGCCTCGAGAAGTGGCCCGACAGCGTCACCGAGATGCAGCGCAACTGGATCGACAGGCGCGAGGGCGCTCGCGTCGCCTTCGAGGTAGAAGAGTACGGCGAGGTCGAGGCGTTCACGACGCGACTGGATACGATATGCGGCGCGACCTATCTCGCTGTCGGGCCGGGCCACGACCTCGCAGACCAGATCACTGCCGAGGACGACGCTGTCGCGGACTATCTCGACGAACACGATCCAGAAGCGATGACGGGAATCGAAACCGACCGCATGGCCACCAACCCGGTCACGGGCGAGGAGATACCAGTCTATGTCGCCGCATACGTCCTCGACGACGTGGGCACGGGCGCGGTCATGGGTGTGCCCGGGCACAACGAGCGCGACCACGAATTTGCGAACGCGATGGGGCTGCCAGTCCGGAAGGTCGTGGAACCACGGGGCGATGGTTCAGTCGAAGTCGACGTCGAGAGCGAACCCTACACCGGCGCGGGTCGGCTCGTCGACAGCGACAAATATTCCGGACTCTCGACTGCGGAGGCGCAAACGCGGCTTCTGGAGAATCTCGGCAGTGCGACAATCGACTCACAGTATCGCCTTCGAGACTGGTTGATCTCTCGACAGCGCTACTGGGGGACGCCCATCCCGGTCGTCCACTGCGAGGATTGCGGTCCGGTCCTCGTTCCCGAAGAGGACCTGCCCGTCGAACTTCCGGAGTTCGTCCAGTCACGCGGCAATCCCCTCGACGCCGCAACCGAGTGGAAAGAGACGACCTGTCCGGACTGTGGCGGCCCCGCAGAGCGCGAGACCGACACGATGGACACCTTCGTCGATTCGTCGTGGTACTTCCTGCGATTCCTCTCTCCTGAACTCGACGACGCGCCCTACGATGTCGACCTCGTGAACGAGACGCTCCCGGTCGACGCCTACGTCGGCGGCAAAGAACACGCCGTCCTCCATCTCCTCTATATCAGATTCTTCGCCCGCGCTCTCTCGGACATCGGCTTGCTCGACCACCGCGAGCCCGTCGACCGGCTTATCAATCAGGGCACAGTGTTGCACGGTGGCGAGAAGATGTCCAAAAAGAAGGGCAACGCCATTGCTCCCCACGAGTACGGGGCCGAGACGACGCGGCTGTTCGTCCTCAGTGCCGCCCATCCCAACCGGGACTTCGACTGGGCGGCCAAAGATGTCGGCGAGGCCTATGACCTCCAGCAGCGGATCTACGGGCTGGTCTACGATTTCGCCGACGGCCAGGCGACCACCGAACGGGACGGTCCCGCCGAACAGTATCTCCGACGCGAACTCGACCGGGCGATCGAAGCAGCCACGGAAGACTACGAGCGGTTCCGTGTCCATCAGGCGATCGGCGAGGTCCGAGGGCTAGCGCAATTGCTGGGTCAGTATCGTGCCTACGACACGCCGGATCGAGGAACCTACAGGCGCGGACTAAACGTCCTGCTCAGACTGATCGCACCCGTCGCGCCCTACCTCGCCGAGGAGTGCTGGAACATGCTCCGTGCGGACGGGCTCGTCGTTCAGGCCGACTGGCCCACAGTCGAGAGTGACCTTGAAGCCTACGACCGCGAGCGAACGCTCGTCACGACAGTCAGAGACGACGTCCGAGACATCTGCGAGACCGCTGGCATCGCCGATCCCGAACGGATCGAACTCGTGGTAGCCCCGGAGTGGAAGTATAACGCATACGAGATGGCACGCGAGCAGTCGGGCGATTCGATCGTCTCGACGATCATGAGCGACGAGGCGATGCGCGAGCGAGGGGAGGCCGCCGAGTCCTACGCGAAATCGCTGGAAGGGCGAGGGCACGGCCTCGAACCGATTCTGACGCGGGCGACCGAGCAAGCGGAACTCGAACGCGCCTCGTGGTTGCTGGTCGACGAGTTCGACGCCGACGTTGTGGTTCGCGAGGCCGGGGAAGCCGACGATCAGCTCGCGGCGAAAGCCGAACCCGGAAAGCCAGCGATCCGGATCTCCTGAATTTCCGTTTCAATTGTCAGAATTTATCCGCTGGCGTGCGAAGATACGTATAGAGCAATGACAGCAGCCCCCTCCACAGACAGTGAGTCACGAGCCGCGCGGCTCGGACGGATGACTGCTGCCCTGCTCGTGGTCCTGGCCATCTCCACCGTGGTCGTCGCCATCACCGCCGTGCTGCTCGGTGTGATGGCGTTCCCATTCACACTCCTGGTCGGGGTCATGGTCGGGACACTGCTGATCCCGTTCACGGAGAATCAGTGGGTTCTCGTCTCGTGGATGATCGAGGAGCCAGCACTGACGATCCTATTCGGGGGTCTCGCACTGACGCTGGCGGTGTCGCTCGGCCCGGTCCGATCCGAAATCGAATCGTTCAGGGAGGAACTCGGTGTGCACGGCCGACCCAGCGATACTGATCTGGTCCGGACGGTCACGCTGCTCGCCACACAGGCCGGCATTGCCGAGCCAGAAGTGTTCGTCACGAAGCGCCGCCGTCCCGAGTCATACGCCATCGGTGGCCGCACGAACGGGACGATTATCGTCACGTCGGGACTACTCGCGACACTTTCGGAGTCCGAGCTTCGGGGTGTCCTCGCACACGAGGTGGCCCATCTCGCCAACGGCGACAGTCGACTGATGGGACTCGTATTGACACCCACGCTCGTTCTCGAACGCTTCAGTGATCGGGACCCACCGAGCACTCGATTGCTGTTTCACACGATCCAGACGTTCGGTCTGCCTTACATCGGCGCGTACCTCATGTGGGCGTTGCTGTCGGTGGTCGCTCCGATCCAGCGCCTGGGAAACCAGTTCGGCCTCGCCGTCCTTTCGCGGGAGCGAGAGTTCGCGGCTGACCGCGCCGCTGCGAGATTGACTGGCGAGCCGAGCGCACTCGCTCGCGCTCTGGAGACGCTGGAATCCGGACGGAATCGCCCGGACGAAGACTTGCGAACCTGGCAGCAATCGGCCAGCGTGCTGGATATCTTACCGTCCGAGTCGTCTTCGACAACCGACAACCCGTTCCGGACACATCCGCCGACAGACGAGCGAATCCGCCGACTCAGGGAACTGGCCGCCGAGATGGAAGCGAAGTGAGTCATCATACGATCGATTGTACGTCTGTTCCGTATTGACCGCCCGATGTGGGCGGTCATACCGGGAAATCGTTACAACCGACCGTGTCAGTGCGCCGGCGTGTACGCTCCCGAGACGGTCGTCAACAGCACGATTCCCGCGATAATGAGGCCGATTCCGACGACCGCAGCCACGTCGATCGACTCGCCGAAGTAGACAATTCCGATGACGGTTGTCCCGATGATTCCGACGGCCGACCAGATCGCGTACACTTTTCCGATTGACAGTGCTTCGAGCGCGAGCCCGAGGAAGTAAAACGAACCCAGGTACCCGACGACGACGCCCCCGGTCGCCACGTGGTTCGAAAAGCCATCGGATAGTTTGAGGGCCGTCGTCCCGACCAGTTCCGCTGCGATCGCGAGCACCAGTGCCAGCGCGGGATTCATGACCGAATTCAGATCGACCACCGGAAAGTAGGTTCTCGAATCCGCTGCCACTTGCGCGCAGTTGCAGCAGCGACCGTCAGCGTTTCACCACCTGTGGACGAACGGCGAGTATGAGCGACCTCGCCGAACTGGGGCTGTCGAGCTACGAGGCTGGGGTCTATCGGACACTTCTGAGCCTCGGAGCAGCGCCGGCCAGGGAAATCTCAGACGCCAGCGACGTCCCCAGAGGCCGAATCTACGACGTGTTGAACACCCTCGACAGCCGCGGACTCGTCAGGACCCACGACTCGCGGGAGCCGACACGCTACGCGGCCGTCGACCCCGAGGTCGCCGTCGACCGACTGCTCGACGAGCGCAGACGCGAACTGTCAGAGCAGCGCCAGCACTACGAGTCGGTGGCCCAGAAAGTGAGCGAGCAACTCTCGCCAGCGATACCCACCGAGAGTCGGTTCTGGACGGCCCCACTCGGCAGCGAGGAAGCACTCTCCCTCGCCAGAGATCAGCAAGAACTCGCCGAGGACCGGATTACGTCGGTGATCGGCGCGCCATACGAGAACGCGGTCTGGGAACAGTACGCCGCCGAGATCGACGTCATCGAGCGGGAGATCGACGCAGAACTGGACGTTCGCGTGCTCGTGAGCGAGTCACTCCTGTCGGGAATCGGCGACGAGATCCAGAACGAACTCTTCGATCTCTCGGAAGGTCTCGCCGTCCGGTCGACTCCCGACCTCTCGATCACTGTCGATGTCGTCGATGGTCACACGGTCTACGTCCACGTCACAGATCCATTCGACCCGAGTGAGCGCCTCGGTGTCGTCGCCGTCCGGGATGAAGCCTTCGCGGACTCGATCGAAATAGCGTTCGAGAACGTCTGGACCGACGCCCGACGAATTGCTGGTCGGTGATTCAATTAAACCACTATAGAACGCTTCTCAGACTCATTTTCACTTTCACTCCGCGCTCCAAACCCACAAGTCCATCCAGCACCGAGAGTCGAGACAGATGGGAGGCCGTCAGCTACTCGCGGAGTCGGACGTGTCGTTCGATCCCGAAGCGGTCGAGATCGACGACGGCGAGGTGCTCGACCTGCTGGACCCCGTCGTACGAGAGTGGTGGGTCGAGCAATTCGGTGCGTTCGTCCCCGACAACGGCGGTTTCTTCACGCCCCCACAGAAGGAAGCCATTCCGCTGATCCACGAGGACGAGAACGCGCTGATCGCCGCGCCGACCGGGAGCGGCAAGACCATGGCGTCGTTCGTCGGGATCATCAACGAACTGTTCGCCCGCGACCGCGCAGACAATCTCGAAAACTCGGTCTACTGTCTCTACCTCTCCCCACTCAAATCGCTGGCCAACGACATCCATCGGAATCTGGAGGTCCCACTGGATGGGATCACCGAGAAACTCGAATCCCAGGGCGAGGACGTCGAGATTCGCCACGCGATTCGCCACGGCGACACCCCCGACAGCGAGCGCCAGCGGATGTTACAGGAGACGCCCCATATCCTCAACACGACGCCGGAGACGCTGGCGATTCTCCTGAACTCCCCAAAGTTCAAGCAGAAATTAGAAACTGTAGAATACGTCATCGTCGACGAGATCCACAGTCTGGCGGCGAACAAGCGCGGCACACATCTCTCTGTCTCGCTGGAGCGGCTGGAAGCCATGGCAGAGAATTCGCCGACACGGATCGGGTGTTCGGCGACCGTCGAGCCCCTTGAGACGATGGCGGAGTATCTCGTGGGGCGGGAGGCGCGAGATGGGCCAGCCCGCGACTACGAGATCGTCGACGCTCGGTTCGCCCGCGAGTTCGACATCAAACTCTCCTGTCCGACCGACGATCTGATCGGCACGCCCGGCGAGATCGTCTCCCAGCGCTTCTACGATCAACTGCACGACCTGATTCAGGACCACACCAACACCCTCGTCTTCACGAATACTCGTTCAGGGGCCGAACGTGTCCTGCACAATCTCCGCGAGAAGTTCGGGGATTACGACGAAGCGAATTCCGGCTGTCACCACGGGAGCCTCTCGAAAGACAGCCGCGAGGAGATCGAATCACAGCTCAAAGATGGAAGCCTCGACGTGGTGACGACCTCGACGAGCCTCGAACTCGGGATCGACATGCCCCATATCGACCTCGTGGTACAGGTCGGCTCACCCAAGTCCGTCGCTGCGCTGCTCCAGCGTATCGGTCGTGCGGGCCATCAACTCGGCGAGACCGTGGCGGGACGGGTGATCGCACTCGACCGGGACGAACTGATCGAGTGTGCCGTGATGCTCAAAAAGGCCGAAGAAGGGTTCGTCGATCGGGTGTTCGTCCCCGAGAATGCCCAGGACGTGGCCGCCCAGCAGGTCTACGGCATGGCGATCAACGGCCCCCGGCCCGAGCGCGAGATCCGCGAGATTCTCGGGCGGGCCTACCCCTACCGGAACTACAGCGACGGTAAGTGGGAGTCGCTGATGCGCTACATGACCGCGGACTACCCCGGTCTCGAAGACAAGAACGTCTACGCGAAGATCTGGCGCGATACCAATGACTCGCCCGACGGCGAGCACCACTACGAGGAGTACGGCGTGGGCGAGCCGTTGATCGGCAAGCGCGGCCGGATGGCACGGGTCATCTACATGACCAACATCGGGACGATTCCCGACAGTTTCACCTGTGACGTGTTCACGCGCTCGGGAGATGATTGGGTCGGCCAGCTTGACGAGCAGTATCTCGACGGCCTCGAAACAGGGGACGTGTTCGTTCTCGGCGGCGATCACTTCGAATTCCGATATCGCCGCGGCTCGAAGGTGTACGTCGACCGCACGAGTGCCCGGCCGACGGTCCCCTCCTGGTTCTCCGAACGCCTGCCGATGAGTTACGACCTCGGACTGGAGATCCTTGCTTTCCAGCGCGACCTCCTCGATCGCTTCGCTGACGGTGGTCGCCCCGCAGTCAGAGTCTGGCTCCGTGAGTTCCCTATCGACGAGCACTCCGTGCGGGCCATCGCCCGGTTGTTCGACGAGCAACTGCGGTATGCGGGACCCGAGAGTGTCGCGACTGGCGACAGGCTCGTGATCGAGGAAGTCAGGGATCGCCAGGCCTACGAGCGCCGCTATCACGTTCATTCGATCTACGGTCGACAGTTCAACGACGGCTTTTCGAGATTGCTGGCCTCTCGGATCGCCCAGGCCGCGACCGCCAACGTGCAGGTCGCGGTGGCGGACAACGGCTTCACCCTGTCGATGCCGCTCAACAGGCGCGTCGACGTCGAGGGGATCGTCGGTGATATCGACCCCGCCGATGTCCGGGGAGACCTCCGGGCAAGTCTGGAGGGGACCGACTTGCTGGAGCGGTACTTCCGGATCAACGCGACGCGGGCGCTGATGATCCTCAAACGCTACAGGGGCTACGAGAAGTCCGCCAGCGAGCAGCAGTTCAACGCCGATATGCTGTTGAGCTTCGCGGACGACCTCGATCGATTCGCTGTCATGGAAGAGACCTATCGCGAAATTCTGGAGGACAAACTCGATGTCGATGCGATCGAGGACATCGTCGGGGCGGTCCAGTCGGGCGAATTGGATGTCGTTCACCACCGTGTGGACTCGCCGACGCCGCGGGCGTTCGGGCTGGCGACGCTGTCAGCCAGCGATGTCGTTCTGGCCGAGGACGAGTCCGCAGTCTTGCAGGAGTTCCACCAGCGGGTGCTTGAGGAAATCGAGGGTGAGGGTGTGGATCCGGTAGCCATCGGGGAGTAGTCCCCTACTCGTTAGGTATTGAATCCATGTTTAGAGGGATCCCTCTGGTAGTATATGACGGAGAGACACTACGAGATTCTCCACGTCGACGACGATCCGGAGATGGGTGAGATAGTCGCGACGTACCTGGAGCGCGAACAGAGTGGACTCGACTGTACGGTCCATCTGGAACACTCACCGATGGCCGCACTGGAAGAACTCCGCGAGGGGACGACCGACTACGACTGTGTGGTCAGCGATTACGAGATGCCGGAGATGAACGGGATCGACTTCCTCGAAGCGGTCCGGGAATCTTACCCCGAACTCCCATTGCTCCTTTTCTCGGGCACGGAGACCAGCGACGTTGCTGCAGAGGTCGTCCACGCCGGTCTCACCGACTACCTCAGGAAGGGGTTCGGTGGCGAGTCATACACCATGCTCGTCCGACGCGTCGAACACGCGATGGCGGGTGGCGGTGCCTTCGACCCCGAGACGGAGGTCGAACTCAATGGCGTCGGTGTCGTCGGTGTCGACGAATCCTTCGACGAGGTCGACGATGCCTACGCCAGCCTCTATGATTACGACGCCGGAGAGATTGCGGGGAAAGACTGGACCGAACTCCATCCTGAAGACGAGGTCGACCATATCAAGACCCACGTCCTGCCTGTGGTCCGCGACGGCGGGGAGTGGACCGGCCGCAGCAAGGGGTTGCGCGCCGACGGCTCGACGTTCACCGAATCGAAGATGGTCACCGCACTGGACGACGGTCGCATGTTGATTGCGGTCTCGGCACTCGACGCCTGATTACTGTCGGACCCTGATCACCGCAGGAGCGTGTTGATGGCGTCGGGAACGACGAGCACCCGACTTCCCGGGTCGATCGCTTCCTCGGGAGAGTCGGCGGCGTGCATGAGACAGTCATCCACCAGTTCTGGATGCTGGCTGTTGGTCATCCAGACCTCGTAGTTCCGCAGGACCCGCGCGAGGACGAACGCCCGCTGGGCACCGGGTTCGTATCCTTCTCGCATCTCCTGGTACAGCGACTCGGCGTCGCTGGCGCTTTCGAGCCAGCGTTTGAATCGCTGTTCACCCGTTCCATCGCCGGCCCCTTCCGGCAGCGCGGCGGGAACGACAATCCGTCCACCGTCTCGAAGTGGGTTGTGATCACCCAGTGCGACGTAGGTCGCTGCGCGAGTCGCCTGATAGAGGTTGGCGTCCTTGGGTGCACCGATCCCTGCGACGACGGCGTCGTATCCCCCGTCGACTTCGACGGCCAGCGCCTCTCTCGCGGTGGCGGCAAGCGCGGCGACGACCTCGCGCGGTCGGCCGGCCTCGACGCCCAGAAATCCCTGCGGCCCGTGGGTAACGTTGATGCAGAAGTCGGGGCCGACAAGGTCGCCAGCGCGATCCAGAAAGTCCCGGAATGGATTATCTTCGATTCGCCCGATCCGCGTTCCGTCACGGGACAGGAGTTCCGGGCCGTGCGTATAGCTGATCTGAGATTCCCCGCCCGCGCCGATCACGACTGTCTTGGCTCCGCCGGAGAAGCCCGCGTACTGGTGGGGTTCGACCATTCCCGTCGCCAGCACGGTATCGGCGGCCGCGACAGTCCGGTTGATCTCGATGTCGACGCCGTCGACCTGGCCGACGGTGACTGTCGCCTCGGCGTCGTGATTCTCGACGAGATCGGCGTGGCTCCCGAGTTCGGCCGAGATCTCTTCGTCGGTCATCGGTCGATGGAGGCCGAGGCCGAGAACGACCGACACCTGATCACGGGCCATGCCGCAACTGTCGAGCGCGTCGAGGAACACATCGAGCAGGGCATCGTCAGGGGTCGCTCGCGTCACGTCTGTCACGACGATCGCGATGTCGTCCTCAGGATCGACAACCTCGCCGATTTGTGGGCCGTGCGGGTCGCTGACAGCGTGCTCGGCAGCCGACTGAACGTCGACAGCGGTACCGCCCGGCGGTATTGCAGTGTCGACCGCACAGTCTGGTAGCGACACGTCGATTGTCCCCGTCCCCAGCGGGAGTTGCATACGTCATCTCCGCGCGTCACCGAGAAAAATGATGGGTCTAGACTTCCGAGCGCTTGATCAGGGCGTACAGCAGGAGGCCGCCGAGGATCACACCGATATAGACCTCGGTGGCTGCGAGGATCTTGGCAGCCCAGCCTGTCGGCCCGACGTTGCCGTACCCGACAGTGAGGAAGGTGATATAGCTGAACGCGACGTTCTCGAAGAGGACCTGCGCTCCCTCCGGGGTCACCACTGCAGACAGTGAGGCCAGGGTTCGGTCGTTGATCGGGCCGCCGCTTGTCGCGAACGCCGAGCCGCCGAATGTGTACAGCAGCGCCGGAAACACGGGAAAGATCAGGAAGACACCGATGATCCGAAACAGGCGGAGGCCGTAGCCACACGAGATGCCGAGGAAGAGGTTCTCGATAGCTCTGAGTCCATTCCTGGCACGCGTTGCCGCGTCTTCGGCACCGTTTCTGGCGATCCCCCAGTACTTCTTGCGAGCGAACTGCTGGCGCTTGACACGGAACTCGCCGGCGGCCTGCTGGTTGCCGACCGACGAGGCCGCGATCTTGGCCTTGAGATAGGTCCGTTCGATCGTCTCGGGCCGCAGCTTCACTGTGGGCTCGTAGTCAGCCCAGGTGTCGTCGAAGACGTGCAGTTCCCAGTTGTTGCGGTCGAGGTAGTCGGTGTGTTCGCTGAAGTCGAACTCGTGGCCGTCGAACTCGTTGAACTCCGTCTCGCAAAAACGGAAGTAATCCAGCAATTCCTTGCGGTCGCTTTTGGTCTCGGACGACAGCGAGACGCTGCCGAGACTCGCCCGCGTGAAGTCGTAGCGGACCCACCCACCGTCCGGCTGGACGATCGTCCCGGTCTTCAGCGCGGCCTCGGTGCAGTTGACGTAGGCGTCGTTGGTCCGCTGGGTCACATCGAGAGTGAACTCACCCTCGAAGACCGCGCCCTGGAAGTCGGCCAGTCCCGCGAAGACGACATCGACGAATTCGGCCGTCCCGAACAGCGCGTTGTCGAAGTCGGCATCGGCGTCGAAACTCACGCCGTTGAACGTGGCCGCCACGTCGAGGTGATTGTCGCCGCCGTGGAATTCAGCCCCCCGGAAGTCGCACTCGCCCTCGAAGTGGGTGTCCGTGAAGTCCGCGTCGGCCTGGAACCGAGCCTCGTCGAAATCCGCCATGGCTTCGAACGTCGCCGCACAGAACGCGGCGTCACGGTCCCACTCACACTGTTCGAACGTCGCCTCGCCTCTGAATTCGGCCCTCGCGAAATTCGCTTCCCTGAACGTCGCGACTTCAAAGGTCACGGTCGCTTCGAAGACAGCACCTTCGAACGTCAGATCGTCTTCGATGACGTGCGCACCACCCTCGAACGTCGCACCTTCGAAGACGGCTTCGCCCTCGAAGGCGGCGTTCGCGAAGGTCGTATCTTCCCGAAACTCGCTCTCTTCGAACGTCGCCGTGCTGTGGAATGTCGCGTCAGCGAAGTCCACGTCCCCGTCGAACGTCGCCTCCGAGAAGACAGCTTCCTCCTCGAAGACTGACCCCTCGAAGCTGGTGAATTCTCCGACGGTCTGTCTGAACGAGACGGGGCCCCGAAAGTGCGCGTTCCGGAAGCTCGTGTTATCGTCCAGTCGGTTCGAGTCGCCATATAGCTCCGCGGCGTCGAAGATAACTTCGCCCTCGAAGGTCACCTCGTCGAAGCTCACGTCGTCGTCGAAGGTGGCCTCTCGAAACGCCGCCTGGCCGGTGATCGTCGCTCCGCAGAACTCTGCGTTGCCGTCGAAGACTGTCTCGTAGCCCGCGAGCGACTCGACCGTCGCCTCGCGCGCCGAAAGATCGCGGCCCAGACGGGCGTAATCGAGGTCGAGTTCTCCGATCTCGGCGTCGTCGAGCACGAGCGGGACTCGTACGTCCGCACGTTCGAGACACAGCGAGTCGATCGTCGCGCCCGTGAGATCGAGCGGGTACGTGTTCGCGCCTTCGAGCACCTCGTAGTCGAACGACAGTGCCGGCAGCGATACGTCTCCGAGTTGCTTGTCCGATTCGCTCCCTCTGGCGATGACGGCACGAAGCGCGTCGGCGACATCCGCGTCCGTGATTTCCTCTTCGCGCCGTGTCTGGGGTTCCATGTCCAGAATGTCAGTCGCACGTGAAACTGCCACCCTGTTGGACCCCTCTTCAATCGTCGAATCGCTCATTATCTCAGTATGTCTGGAAGTGTCACAATATATGTTCCCCTCTGCGGTCACACCGACACTGACTCGACCATCGACAGTCGATCAGCGAAGAATATCGCGCCGCTCCGACTCCGTCAGCCGCGTGTCGGCCGGAAGTGTGACACAGAACTCGCAGTTGTACGACTCACCGCCTTCTTCGAAGGTGTACAGCGGTACGCCAAAGAGGAAGAAGGCATCCCGGGAGTGGCGCTCGACGACCGCGTCGGCTTCGGTCCCGCAGTTGGGACACCACTGCTCGTCGGCCGCGGGGATCTGGTAGGTCACGCGGGCGCGTCCGAAGGTCACGCTGTCGAATGCTTCGGATTTGCTGGTTTCGATCACGTCCTCGACCGGGACTGGATCCGACTCGACAGCGTTGTCGTGCCCACTTTCGCCCTCGATCGTCACGTCGACGTACGGGCCGGCTGAGACGCGATTGTCGCGCCCAACGACGTGGACGGATGTCGCTGCGGGACCGCCT
>Ga0207771_100918_pt1 | contig 14770 bp, 16 predicted proteins | sample A23M2SouthBayCA_2_FD_187731 | JGI IMG/M metagenome (GOLD analysis project Ga0207771, IMG submission 187731) | Aerobic enrichment media microbial communities from Eden Landing Ponds, California, USA - A23 M2 (2) (SPAdes) | ecosystem: Environmental > Aquatic > Marine > Unclassified | place...
TCGTCCACCGCCGCGAGGAGTTCCGCGCGGAGGACTACTGGATCGACCGCATCGAGGAGAAGGTCGAGGCGGGGGAGGTCGAGATCCACCGCAACACCGAACTGCTCGAGATCCACGGCTCGGCCGAGGACGGCGTCGACTACGTCACCCTCGCGGAACACCCCGAGGGGTACCCCTCCGAGAAGCTCGAGGAGCCCGACACCCGGACCTACGAGTTCGACGTCGGTGCCGTCTTCTACGCCATCGGCCACACCCCGAACACCGACTACCTCGAAGGGACGGGCGTCGAACTCGACGACGAGGGGTATCTGCTTACCGAGGGCGGCCGCGGCGGCGGCCAGACCCGGACGGGCGTGCCGGGCATCTTCGGCGCCGGCGACGTGGTCGACTTCCACTACCAGCAGGCGGTGACCGCAGGCGGGATGGGCGCGAAGGCGGCCATCGACGCCGACGAGTACCTCGAGGACCTCGACCGCGAAACCGCGGCCGCGGAGGCGGAAGCCGCGGCCGACGACTGACGCCGCGACCGAAACCTGAAAGCGCGTTCTTCCCCGACCCTGTCGCATGCACGAGGGGCGGATTCCGCTCGACGCGATGGCGGGCGGATTCGACATGCAGGCAACCGTCGAATCGGGACAGACGTATCTGTGGGACCGGGCCGACGGCCGGATGTTCGAAGACGACCGCGCGTGGGGGTCCGAGGCGTGGTACCACACCGCACTTCCGGCGACGTTCACCCCGTCCGGAGAGCCGGAGGTGGTCCGCGCCCGACAGGTCGACGGCGCGCTCGAGTGGGAAGCATCGACGCCGAACGCACCCGAACTGCTCACCCACCTGCTCCGGCTCGACGACGACCTCGACGCCATCGTCGACTCATCACCCGACCTCCCACTCCTCGACCGCGCGTTCGAGGCGTACCGGGGGATGCGGCTCGTCCGCGACCCCGCGTTTCCGTGTCTGATCTCGTTCATTTGCTCGGCACAGATGCGCGTCGAGCGCATCCACGGGATGCAGCGACGGCTCGCCCGCGAGTACGGCCGGCCCGTCGAGTTCGACGGAGAACGGTACCACGCGTTCCCGACCCCGGACGCGCTCGCCGGTGCCACGGAGGCCGACCTCCGTGACCTCTCGCTCGGCTACCGAGCGCCGTACGTCCAGCGAACCGCGGAGATGGTCGCCGACGGCGATGGAGCCCCCGAAACGGCGCTGTCGATGCCGTACGAGGAGGCTCGGGAGTACCTGACCCGGTTCGTCGGCGTCGGCGAGAAGGTCGCCGACTGCGTACTGCTGTTCTCCCTTGATTTCCTCGAGGCCGTCCCGCTCGATACGTGGATCCGCACCGCCATCGCCGACTACTACCCGGACTGCGACCGTGGGAACTACACCGATACTTCCCGCGCCGTCCGGGAACGGTTCGGCGGGCAGTACGCGGGCTACGTGCAGACCTACGTCTTCTTTTACCTCCGGACGGGCGGAGAGTAACCACTTTCTTTTCGCCGGCTGTCGACGGGTTTCGCATGAGCGACGATGACCGCGTCCGCGCACACGTCTTCGTCTCCGGCCGTGTGCAGGGCGTCTACTATCGGGCGAACACCCGTGATACGGCGCGTGACCGAGGCGTCGACGGCTGGGTTCGCAACCTCGACGACGGCCGCGTCGAGGCTGTCTTCGAAGGGGACCGCGAGACGGTGGAGTCGATGGTGGCGTGGTGTCACGAGGGGAGCCCGCGGGCCCGCGTCGACGACGTCGAGGTCGAGTACGAACAGCCGACGGGGGAAAACGGCTTCCGAATCCGGCGTTAGCCGAGGTGACGGGCGACCGGCTCCGTCGCCGCCGCGCGCAGCGCGTCCCCGTCTACCGAGGACAGTTCATGGTAGCGACGGCGCACGAGCCGCGAGAGCAACCGGTCGACCGTTGCATCGACCGAGGGAGCATTCCCCAAGGAGTCGGCTACGGCCTCGATGGCGTCTGGCGTCGCGTACCGGTCGACGAACGCGGCCGCGTCGGACCGGTCCGACGGGCTGGTGCCCGACGCGCCCCGCAGCAGTGCCCGTGGGCCGTCCTTTCGGCGAACCACGGTCCCGGCCGCGGGGCCGTCGTACCACGCCGAGTCCGGCACCGTGTGCCGGTCGGGATGGAAATCGCGTGCCGGCACCTCTCGCTCGATGCTGTTGCGCGCGTCGAGGCCGAGGCGATCGAACGCCGCGACGGCCGTGTCGACCGCGACAAGGTCGCCGTCCGGCGCCCGGACGTCCGTCCCGAGAAACGCCGGCAGTCGGTTCCACGCGTAGTCGATCCCCTCGTTGCGGGTCGCGACCCCGATGAAAACGTACCCCTCCGGGCTGTCGACCTCGGCCGAGAGCCCCGCCGTGTCGAACCGTTCGCGGACCCGGTCGACGGCGGCACGGACACCGAGTGGCTCCGCCCACGGCTCGAAATCCCCGTCAGCGTCCCCGAAGACGAGCCCCCGGTCGGTGACGCGAAAGCGGAGCCGAGCACCGAGGACGTGCTCCTCGAGCCACAGATGGCCGTCGTCGAGCAAGGCCGCCGGCGCGTCGTCCATCGGTGGCCGCGGCGGAAAGGGGTTCACCTTCGGTGGGTGTCCGGGGGAGTACAAAAACGTCGGCCCGGTGGGGCGGCCGGAACGTTGAACCGTTCGCGCCGCCCGCACTGAACATGGACGAGCCCTCCACCGACTCGACCGCTGACGGCGGCGACGACCCCGACGGCGAGGCCGACCCGGACCCCCACGACGGGGGCGAACTCGGGCCCGACGAGGTCTACTGTCGCGACTGCGGGAGCGTCATCGCGGCCGAGGCAGAGATCTGCCCGGAGTGTGGGGTCCGCCAGCGCGACCCCCCGAACTCCGGGCTCGACGAGGCGATGGAGTCGCTGACCGAGGGCGGGAACCCGTTCATCGCGGCCGTCCTCTCGGCGCTGTTCCCGGGCCTCGGACAGCTGTACAACCGCGAACTCGAGAAGGGGCTGCTCGTCATTGCCGCCTCCTTCCTCGCCGGGCTCTCGGCACTGATACTCGTCGGGTTCGTGCTGTTCCCGCTCGTGTGGCTCTACGCGGTGTGGGACGCCTACCGGGTTGCTGACCGGCAGGGTACCGGGGAGACGGCGGACGGCGGCGCTGGCGACGGGGGCTGACTTTTACCCCCCGGGCGTCCAACCGTCAGTATGATTTCGAGCGAGGAGATGGCGGTCGTCGACGCCAACGCCGAGGCGCTCGGCGTCCCGCGGAAACAGCTCATGGAGTCGAGCGGCAACGCCGTCGCCCGGGTCGCGAAGGAGCACACCGAGCCGGGTGATTCCGTCGCGCTCGTCTGCGGGCGCGGCAACAACGGCGGCGACGCCATGGTCGCCGCGCGGTTCCTCAACAACCGCGACGTGACGGTCCACCTGCTCGGCCGGCCGGCGACGATCACGACCGACATCGCACGGGAGAACTGGACCGCGCTCGAGCGCGCCGACGCGGACGCGCGTGTCGTCCGTGACTCGGCCGACTTCGACCTCGACGACCCGGCGCTGGTCGTCGACGCGATGCTCGGCACCGGCGTAACGGGTGCACTCCGAGAACCCGAAGCGACCGTCGCGCGACGGCTCAACGAGGCCACCGTGCCGGTGCTCGCCGTCGACGTGCCGTCGGGCGTCGACGCCGACACCGGCGAAGCCGCGGGAACCGCAATCGAGGCCGACGCAGTGGTGACGTTCCACGACGCGAAGCCGGGGCTCGACGCGCTGGACGTGGACGTGACGGTCGCCGACATCGGCATCCCGGATGCGGCCGAGCGGTTCGTGAACCGCGGCGACCTGCTCCGGCTCTCCCGGCCCACGGATTCACACAAAGGGGACAACGGCGAAGTCCTCGTCGTCGGTGGGGGGCCATACACGGGCGCACCGGCGCTGGCCGCGCAGGCCGCGCTGCGGGCCGGCGCCGACCTCGTCCGCGTCGCGTGCCCCGGAGGGGTCGCGAGGGAGATACAGGGGTACAGCGAGAACCTCATCGTCCGCGGCTTCGAGGGGGACCGGCTCGACGGGTCGGTCGTCGAGGACCTGCTCGACCGGGCCGCAGCGCAGGACACCGTCGTCTTCGGCCCCGGCCTTGGGAGCCACGACGACACCCTCGACGCAGTCGCCGCGTTCCTCGACGCCTACGAGGGGACCGCGGTCGTCGACGCGGACGCGCTGCAGGTCGTCCTCGAGGTCGAGACAGCGGCGACGCTGATCTGTACGCCCCATCAGGGGGAGCTCCGGAAGATGGGCGGCGAGACGGCGAACGACCCCGAGCAACGCGCGTCGCTCGTCGAGTCGTTCGCGGCCGAACTCGACCACACGCTGCTCGTCAAAGGTGCCGTGGACGTGATCTCAGACGGCGAACACACCCGTCTGAACCGCACCGGCAACCCGGGGATGACCGTCGGCGGGACGGGCGACGTGCTCGCCGGCGCGGTGGGGGCACTCGCCTGTCGGCTCTCCCCGCACGACGCGGCCGCGGTCGGCGCGTTCGCGAACGGGCGGGCGGGCGACCGCGTCGTCGAGGAGCGGGGGTACGGGCTCGTCGCGACGGACCTCGTCGACGAGCTGCCGGCCGCGCTGCGTCGGAGCGATTGAGCCTAGCTGTACTCCCGCCAGCGGTGGCCACACTCTGTACACTTGAAGAACCGGGTCGGCGGCTCGTCGGCGCTTCCGGTCTGCTTGATCGTGTACCACGCCGTCCCGTTGCCACACTCGTCGCAGCTGACGTCCTCCGAAGTGGGCTTCCCCTCGAAGCTCGCCTCCTCGCTCGTCTCGATGACCTCGCTGTCGGCCTGTGTCTCCGTCGAGACGAACTGCTCGGCGAGTTCGTCGTCTCTCGCGACGGTCGCGCCACACGAGGAGCAGACCATCCGGTCGCCGTCCGCGTGCATCATCGAGCCGCACTCGTCGCAGAACTGCATACCGACGGTCGCGGAGCCACGACCAAAAGCTCGTCTCCTCGCCTCACTCGCCGGGTGCTCGTCCGGCCTGCTGCTCGTCGACGACCGGACAGTTCGACACGCGGAAATGCTTCACGTCGACGAGTTCGTGTATCGTCGTCCCCGGGTTGGTGCAGGCGACGGTCGGCGGCTCGGAGAAGTGGGGACACCGCTCGCAGTAGCTTCGTTTCGGGACGACGACACCCTCGTCGACCTCCTCGACCTCGGGGTCGCGCTCGATGTTCAGGTCCGACGGCGCCTCCTCTTCTTCCTCCCCGCCGAGCATCTCGAACACGTCGTCACCGACGGACTCCGCGTCGGTGTCCATCTCGGTGAACGGGTCGGGCTCCCCGGCGTCCCCGAGCGCAGCGAACGGGTCCTCGTCGGCATCGTCGTCGACGAACGGTGTGGCGTCGGCTTCGTCGGCTTCGTCGTCGACGAACGGGATGTCGTCGGCCGAGTCCCCGGACGCCTCCGACTCAGCTGCATCCGTCGAGTCGGGGTCGCGGTCGCTCATTCGGTGTCCACCTCCTCACCGACGAGTTTCGGGTCGGTGAACAGGCCGTTCCGGCCGGTGATGTCGTGGAACGTGGCGTCGCAGTGCGGGCAGTTCGCTTCGGGAAGCAACCCGATGTCGACGGGTTCACCGCAGGCCGCGCAGTCGGCAGTGCGGAAGCCGCGCTTGGCGGCGAGCCGCTTGAGTTCGTCGAGCCGCTCGTCCGAGTTCTGTCGGCCGCCGTCGGACTGCTGAAGCCGGACGACCGCGGTGGCGACTTTCCGGAGTCGGCTCGTCGCCGTCTCGAGCGACGACTCTGCCTCGGCGAGCGCCGTCTCGAGCTCCGCGACCTCCTCACCGAGCTCCGCGACGCGCTCTTCGAGCTCGTCCACCCGTTCGAGTTCCTCGTGGCTGTGTGTCGCGTCGGCCTTCTCGTCCGTCTCTTTTTTCACCTGAACGACCCGTTCCCGGACGTCGTCGATCAGCGCCTCGACGTCCTCCTCGAACGTCGACAGCTGCTCCTCGAGTTCGTGGACGTCGGCGACGTCCTCGTCGGCTGCGAGCGCGAGCCGGGCGGATTCGAGGAGCCGCCGAAGCAGCTGTTCGCGGTCGAGCCCGCTCGCTTCGGCCTGCTCCGTCAGCCAGGCATCGAGGTCGGGGGGGAGGTCGACTGATAGCGGCCCGTCCCCGGGCTGCTCTGTCGCCATTTCGGTCGGCTACTCACGGAGCTCGGATAAACGTTGTCACGCCCGCAGCGGCCCGCTGACGTTGGTTCACCGGATCTTCCGAACGTCGCTGATGTCGAAGCCGGCTTCCCCGATCGCCGTTTCGAACTGCACGATGTCCTCGGCTTCGAGCTGTGAGAGGACACCACGGAACTGCCGGACGACGAGCGTCCGTGCACGGGACGACCCGCCCGACTCCCACTCGAAGAGGAACGAGCCGTCACAGGCGTCGACCAGTTGACCGTGGCGGTCGGCCGGGAGCGTCTCGTGGTTGAGGAGGACGAGCAGGAGTCCGCCCCAGCTGTGTGTCGCACGTGCGATCCCCTTCAGCAGCGTGGGGATATCCGCCCACGAGAGCTCCTCGCTGGCGGCGCTGAGGAGATCCGTCAGCGAGTCGATGACGACGAGACTGTCGGTCGCATGCGCCGAGAGCACGTCACCAAGCGCCTCCGGAACGCTCGTCCGCTCCTCGTCGGCGCCGAGATCCGAGATGGTCGCCGTCCGGGCCGAGTACCAGTCGCGTGGCACCGGTGAGAGCCGGAAATACTCCGCGGAGAGGTCGTGGAACGTGACGGCGTCGGCGGCCGCCTCGACCATTTCCGACTCCAAGACGAGATCGAGTTCACGGCGGATCAGCGACCGTTCGGAGGTGAAAGAGACGTAGTGGACCTCCGGCGCCGTCTGGGCGCCGGAGGGGATGTTCCCGTAGTAGAGGTCGAACAGGTCGGGATCCGCGTTCGCGAGCGCGTTCATCACTACCGACGTGTACATGAACTCCCGCGCGCCGGCGCCGGCTTCCCCGGAGAGCAGGACGAGACTTCCCGGAGGGGCACCACCGTCGATGGTCGTGTCCAGACGACGGACGCCGAACGGGATGCGGTCCATACCCGTTCGTACACCGGGCCGGACTTAAATCACACCCGGGCCGAGCGCCAACGGTCGCCGGAGTCACTCCGTGCTTGCGCCCGACCCCGCGAACGGGACGACACGAACCGTTCCGTCGACGCCGGCAGCAGTCAACGCGCGCTCGCCCGCCTCCCGGGCTGCTGCCGTCCGACTCGCGTCCGTGAGTCCGTACACCGCGGGTCCCCACGAGGACTGCCCGACGCCGACGACGGCACGCGCGTCCGACAGCGACTCCACGAGCGCGCCGGCCGGCGGCCGGTAGACGCCCCCCTGTACGTCGGCGTACCACGCGCCGTTGAGCCGGCCGAACTCGGCGACCGCCCGCCCGAACGCGTCGAGATCGCCCGTCGCCATCGCGGGGAGGAGCCGCCGGGTGAGTACGTCGGCGAGTTCGTCGGCCACGGTCGGGTCGGCTCGCTCGACGACCGTCCGCATCGACGCGTCTTCGGCGTCGCCGGAGCGACCGACCGGGCCGTCGGGAACGACGAGCAGCGCGCGCCACCCGTCCGGCACGTCGTGGCGCGCCATCACGGGCGGGACCGTCCACTCGCCGTCCGCCGGCGGCGCCGTCGTGAACCGCTCCGTCGGATGACCGGCGTCGACGACGAAGCCGCCGGCCTCGAACGTCGCGACGCCGACGCCGGAACGGCCGCCGCGGCCGAGCGCCGGCGCCCGCTCGCGGACCCGGGGGTCAAGGTCGTACGCGCCGGCCACGGCCGCGAGGGTCGCGAGCGCGAGTTGCGTTCCGGAGCCGAGGCCGACGTGACGCGGGAGCGTCTCCTCGACGGTGATCGTGGCGCCCGGCACGTCGAGCAGCGTGCAGGCGCGTTCCGCGTAATCGGCGACGAGCGGGCCATCGCAGTCGACCCGGTCGGCCGGTTCGGCGGTGAGGGTCACGCACGGCTCCGCGAGGCCCAGCCCGACCCCACCGTAGAGGCGCTCCCGGGCGAGCGAGAGGTTGAGGAAGCCGACGTGAAGCCGGGCCCCCACGGAGACGCGAGTCATACCCTCCGCTTCCGGCTCTCGCGTGTTCGGGGTTTCGACGCCGGTAAGACGTGGCGACACCGCCGCCAGCCACTCGGGACCACGCCGTTGAAATCGCTCGGCGCGGAAGGTAGAGTAATGACCGAGGACACGGACGAGAACGGCGAAGCAGCCGACGACGGCGGATGGACGGAGCCGGACCGCGAGACGTTCAGTCACGACCCGCTCGGCCACACCCACGTCTGGTCGGGGATGACCGTCGGCGAACTCGTCGATGGGTACGGCGAGGCGGGCATCGGGGCGGCCGACGTTCACGAGGCCGCCGACATCTACACCGAGATGCTCGCCGACGAGGACTGCACCGTCTTCATGTCGCTCGCCGGCGCGATGGTGCCGACAGGGATGCGACGGGTCGTCTCGGAGCTCGTCCGGGACGGCCACGTCGACGCGCTGGTGACGACGGGCGCGAACCTCACCCACGACGCCATCGAAGCCATCGGCGGCAAACACCACCACGGCGAACCGGAAGCCGAGGGGAAGACGCCCCGCGAACACGACGAACGGCTCCGCGACGAGCAGGTCGACCGCGTCTACAACGTGTATCTTCCCCAGGAGCACTTCTCGCTGTTCGAGTCACATCTCCGCGAGGAGGTGTTCCCGCCGCTAGAGGCCGAAGGAACCGTCGGCATCGAGCGGCTCACGCGCGAACTCGGCCGGGCGAACGCCGCCGTGAACGACCGCGAAGACGTGGACGAGGACGCCGGCCTCGCGGCAGCCGCCTACGAGTCGGACGTGCCGATATACTGTCCGGCGGTGGCCGACTCCGTGCTCGGTCTCCAGGCGTGGATGTACTCGCAGACCTCCGACTTCTCGCTGGACGCACTCGACGACATGACCGGATTGACCGACATCGCGTACGACGCCGAGCGCGCTGGCTGTCTACTCGTCGGCGGTGGCGTCCCGAAGAACTTCACCCTGCAGACGATGCTCGTGACGCCGAACGCCTACGACTACGCCGTGCAGGTGACGATGGACCCGGACCACACCGGCGGGCTCTCGGGGGCGACGCTCGACGAGGCACGCTCGTGGGGGAAGCTGGAGAAGTCCGCGCGCAACGCCACCGTCGTCGGCGACGCGACCGTGTTCCTCCCGCTGCTGGTCGCGGCCGCACGCGAACGGCTCGACGGGTAGCCGAGCCGTGTCGGAAAGCGGGAACGGAATAGCCGTCGCGTCGGTCGCTCACTCCTCACGCAGGAGCCGGTCGTCGCCGTGCCGCTCCCGGAGGTCGCGGAGATACTCGCGCTGGTCGACCATCCGCCCGGTCGGCTCGGCGAACGCGTCGGCGAACATCGCGTCCGGATCGGCCGTGACCTCGGTGAGCTCGTCGACGGCGTCGGCCATCCGCGACTCGTTTTCGGCCTCGATGTCGGCGACGCGCTCGTCGTCGAGCAGCCCCTCGCCCCGGAGATACGCCTCCAGCCGGTCGATGGGGTCGACCTGTCGCCACCGCTCGACCTCCTCGTCGTCGCGGTAGGCGTCCGGGTCGTCCGCCGTCGTGTGGGCGCCGTAGCGGTACTCGACCGTCTCGATGAGCGTCGGGCGCCCTTCCTCCGGGCGGGGCGCGCGCGCCTTCTCGCGAGCGGCGCGAGTCACCTCGTAGACGGCGAGCGGGTCCATCCCGTCGACCTGCACGCCCTCGAACCCGTACGCCTCGGCCTTCTGTGCGATGGTGGCTGCCCGGGTCTGCTCCTCGCGGGGGACGGAGATAGCCCAGCCGTTGTTGTGACAGACGAAGACGGTCGGCGTATCGTAGACGCCGGCGAAGTTGAGTCCCTCGTGGAAATCCCCCTCCGAGGTCGCGCCGTCGCCGAAGTGACAGACGAACACCTCGTCGTTCCCCTGCAACTTCGCGGCCATCCCCATCCCGGTCGCGTGGGGGATGTGGTCCCCGATGCAGATGTTGAGCGGGAAGATTCGCTCGTCGGCGAGCGCCGCGGTCCCCGACTCGTGGCCGGCCCAGTAGTGGAGATACTCGGGGGGGAACCCGCGAACCAGCGGGGCGGCGTGCTCGCGGTACTGATACAGCACCCAGTCGTCCTCGTCGAGCGCGTACATCGACCCGAACCCGGACCCCTCCTGGCCGGCCATCGGCGAGTACGTGCCGAGGCGGCCCTGCCGCTGGAGGCTCACCATCCGGTCGTCGAAGTGCCGGCCGAGCTTCATGTCCGCGTACAGCGAGACGAGTTCCTCGTCCGACAGCGACGGTTCGTACCCCCCCTGAAGCGTTCCGTCCGGCGCGAGGAAGCCGATGCGGTCGTCGTAGTCGCGCTCGAGGAGCGCACGTCGATCTCGGCTGTCCATACCCCGCCTGCGGTGCCGGGGCTCATAGTTCTGCCCCGAGCGGCAACCCTCTTTGCCGAGGCCGGGCTACGACCCGCCGGCCGATGACGAGCGCGCGGGCCGAGCCGGCGTAGGCACCCGGCCGTGAGGAGCCCTATGAGTGCCGAGGCCCATCTTCTACCGGGGGAAAATGCGAGAAGATTTGACGCGTTAAACTCCGTTATCGCTCAGTCTTTCATCTCGTAGAGTTCCGTGATTTCGGTGTCAGAGAGGGCACGGTCGTAGACGCGCACTTCGTCAATCTTGCCGTTGAAATCCTGTCTTGTGGTACCTGACCCCGTTCGTCGGCCGATTAGCAAAGGCTGATCGTTTGTCGGCATTGATTCGGGAGCATCCGCATTTTCGTTTTGCTTGGCCCCGTTGAGATAGATTTTCAGACTGCCATTGTTGAATACACCTGCCACATGGAACCATTCACCCTGGGGAGCCTGCCTGCCTGCAGTGACGTCGTGCCAATTTCCAGTATAAAAACCAAATGAGAGGTCATTATTTGCGTGGCTTGTCCCCATATCGATAACGTATGGGAGGGAGTTTTCCAGGTCCCAATCCTTCGAGACTATCGCTTGCTTCGTGGTTGGGTCTCCTTCTAAATACCCCCATGCAGCAACGGTAACTTGTGAAGTTATATCAAGCGAGGAATCGTCTCCGACCTCTATATAATCGCCATCACCATCGAATGCAAATGCGTTCCCAACGGCACCATCTTTCACTACAGGGTCTTGTGCGTCCCCTTTCCATTCGCCATCGTTGTCGGCGGGGCTCGCATCGTGGACAAAATTCGCGACGATGTCCCCCTTGTCGCGGTCATAGTTGATATTATTCAAATGATAGTCCAACACGCGACCATCCCCGATGCCTGCGGCGGCTGTCCCACTCGCAGCGACACCCCCGAGGACAACTGAACCTGTTGCTAGCGCACTGTGCTTCAGTACCGACCGTCGCGAGAGTTCGTTTCCGTATTCACTCATTCGTATTCCCCCCACTCGCGGTGGGTGACCCAGCGGAAGTGGGCATCACTAATAAATTCAGAGTGTGAGTCAGTCTGTTTATTCGGTTGATACTCCAGCGATATGCCCTTAACAGCCGATTAACCCTCACGGTTAGAGACGGGAGCGGTCTGATTCAGTGAGCAGGCACCAGGTCGAACCGGGCGTCCCATTCCGTTAATAAAATGGACTCACCGCGTGTGTACGTTCGTGCTGCCACACGCCGGACACTGCGTCACCGTTCCGAGCGGCGGATGGCTCGCCCGTGCCCACTCGTCGCTCCCGGCGGGGGCCGTGTAGCCACACCCGATGCACTTCGCCCGGTTTGAGGTGCTGGGTTCGTTGGAAATCGTTCGGAGTTACGAACGCACCCCACATAACGTCTTCTTGTGTGATACGTCGACCGCGCGCAAAAATAAGCCGCGCGCGGTTAGCTCTCACTCACGTCGTACTCGAAGTACGTCGCCCAACTGCCGCCTCGGCCGTCAACGAACTCCGTACCCTCACCCCAAGCAGTCTCCTCACGGAGGACGCAGTCGTGAAGCGCCTGAATCCCGTCGACGTCGAACGCGTCGGCGCTCCCGTTGTGTGGACCGGGATCGGTGGTGTCGACGAGCTTGATTCGGCTTGTGGAGTCCAGCTCGCCGAGGTCGAAGTCGCTAATCGTGTGGGCGTCTGGGGTTCCTTGTGGTCCCTGGTCCGTGTTGTCCGCTTCACCGAGAGACACCCACACATCGTTTGTTTCGTCCCACGCGTACACCTCGGCCGTTTCTAGGGGATAGCCACCTCCGAACGTCACCTCCCAGATTCGGAGGTCGTCACCTTCAGCATTCACTACTGGGCAGTCGAAGCTCACTTCGAGCGTTCCGCCGTTCTCGGTGCCGAATCCGAGGCTGAAGAATTCCCCTCCCTCGGGATAATCCGGAACGAGGGCAGCGGTCGGATCGTCTCGGTCGCCGGCTATCTCGCCGCCGTTCTTCGTCGTTCCTTGGTCGGAGCTCTCTACGGCACTCGCGTAGTTCACTTCGTACTCTTCGACGACCGCGTGCGTGGCTACGTAGCCGTCGGAGTCCTGGACCAAGTTGTCGTACGTGTACTCCGTAACAGCGGGCTCATGCTCGGTGCTGTACTCGAAGTTCCCCACCTTCGGGTTTCCGCGGCCAGCCGTCGGGAAGCCGTCTTGATTCTCCGTGACGTGGACATGACTCTCGGTCATCCGCCACCCGTCGTCGAGGTCGTACTCGACGTTCAAACTTCCCCCACTACCGGTGACGCTGACTTCCCCGACCTCCGTGTCTTGGTCGGCGTAGAGCGTAGCCACGGTCGACGCTGCACTCGCGAGGCCGGGAACCCCGAGTAGCCCGATCGTCGAAGCGGTCGCTGCTCCCCGTATCATCGTCCGTCTGTCGATTCCCCAGTCGTTGTCGTTCGTGTTGTCTTCTCCCATCACTCATCCCCCCACGGGACGGAGCTATCCACGGCGATACCGGATAAATATCCAACAGAAAGTTGGGAACAATTCACAAGCCGAAACCGCTTCAGCTACCCGGGAATTAAATGCAGTTAGTTCGGGAGAGTAAATACAACCATATGAGACGATTTTCAGATTTTGTAACTACCGGTATTCTGTGCCAATAGTGTCCGTTTATCGCTGATCGGCGGAGCTGCCCCTTTCGATGGTCTATCGCACTCCGACACTCACACGACCATCCTAATACTTCGGAGCGATGAGCCCCGGCCCTTCCGACGGTGACCGCCGTTACTGCGTGTGTACGTCCGTGCTGCCACACTCCGGACACTGCGTCACCGTTCCGAGCGGCGGATGGCTCGCCCGTGCCCACTCGTCGCTCCCGGCGGGGGCCGTGTAGCCACACCCGATACACTTCGCTCGGTCCGAGGTGGGAGGTTCGTTGGACATCGTTCGGAGTTACGAACGCGCCCCACATAACATCTTCCTGCGTGACACTTGGACCGTCACGGGAGGGGAATCACCGACCATCGAGCGGTTCACGAACCGATTCAGCCTCGGGACGAACGAGCGTCCCCGCCGGCACGTCCTCGCCGACGGTGGCGTTCGCGGCGACGACGGCGTTCTCCCCCACGCGGGCGCCGGGCAACACGACCGCCCCGGCACCGACGAACGCACCCGGCTCCACGACAACCCGCTCGAAGACGTCCTCCCGGTGGGTCATTCCCTGGTCGGTCAGCTCGTGCGTGACCCCGGCGACGACGGCGTTTGGGCCGATCTGCACCCTGTCGCCGAGCCGGGCGTTCTCGACGTACGCTCCGGCGTTGACGTCGACCGACTCGCCGACGGACGACTTTTTTACGGAGACGCGCTCGTAGAGGCGGCTGTCGTCGCCGATCTCGGAGTCGTGGACGGTGACGAATTCCCGGATCTCGGCGTCGCCGACCGTCGAGTCGACGAGCTGTGCGGTGTCGTGAACTCCCATGGGAAACGCAGCGACCGATTGGTGAAAGACCCGTCGACGGGGTGCCGGCGCGCATACGTGGTCCGCGGCGACGAGGGGACCGACACCGAACGACTTCCCGGAGTAGCCGAGCCCCCCGACAGACCGTACTGAAAATTGACAATTATACTGATACGGAGTCGGGGAAGGACTAAGTATGCCACAGTATAACGGGGGGTGTAGTGGCCAGATCGGAACTCGAACCCGCCCAGCGCGAGGAGATCGAAGACCTCTGGGAGCGACTGCGCCGGGCACCCGACCCGGACTACGAGCGGTTCAAGGGTGTCGATCCGGCCCACATCGAACACGGCATGGTCGGCCCCGACCACTTCGGGGAGTTCCCGGCGGACGGGCACGTGGTGTTGGAGGCCCACGGGACCCTCTCCGGTCCCGAGTTCTTCGAGAACCTCAACGCGCGGCTGGAGCGGTCGCCTCGGGATTTCAGGCCGTACGCGATCGACACGGCGGCGTTCGCTCCGACGGTCGACGACTACGCCGAGGAGCTCGAGCGCTCGTACCGTGCGCTCCAAGCGGCCGACGGCACGGAGTCGTTCAGCGTGGTCGCCCACAGCCTCGGCGGCGTCGGGGCGCTGAAGTGGCTCCACGAGTACGACCGGTACGACGAGGTGGAGATGTTCATCCCCGTCGGTAGCCCGTTCCACGGCTCCGCGGCGGCCGACCTCGCATCCAAGGTCGACGAGCGGATCGACGCCATCGAGCTGTGGTGGAAGTCGGCGACGCTGTTCAACCCGTTCGTCTCCTCGCGGCGGGTCGAGGAGTTCTTCAGACATTACCGGCTCGGGGAGCTGACCGACGACTTCGTGACCCGGCGCTCCGCCGA
>Ga0207771_100921_pt1 | contig 14714 bp, 15 predicted proteins | sample A23M2SouthBayCA_2_FD_187731 | JGI IMG/M metagenome (GOLD analysis project Ga0207771, IMG submission 187731) | Aerobic enrichment media microbial communities from Eden Landing Ponds, California, USA - A23 M2 (2) (SPAdes) | ecosystem: Environmental > Aquatic > Marine > Unclassified | place...
CGCGACACCCTACTACGTCCGCGCCGAGCACTACGCCGCCGAGACGGACGGCGACGTGGCCGAGGGCATCCGCGAGGTCACAGAACTGCCCACCTATCCGATGGACCACCCCGACCGCCAGCAGGTCGCGGTGATGGCGCACCTCGACGACGCGGGCGGCGCGACCAAGCGCGCGCTCATCGACTTCGGCGAGCAGGAAGGACTGCCCTTCCTCGCCGAACACGACGCGGCCAACCGCAAGAGCCAGTACCGCTTGCTCGACAGCCACGTGCTCAAACCGCTGGCCGAGACCGGCTACGTGACGATCACCGAACGGGGCCGTTCGAAACTGGTCGACCTGACCGACGCCGGCCGGAACACCCTGCGGGCGTTTCGGTATCTGATCGAAGAGCGTCAGTGAGAGTCCAGCGACCGGCATACACCGCCGATCGATTTATCGAACTGTCGATCCAACAGCAAGTATGACGACGGCGACCTACGACTGTGTTTGTGGGGCGACCGTGCGATACCGGCAGGACATGGTTCAGGAACACGGCGGTCGACGTGTGACGTGGCTCTGTCGCGACTGTCGGACACCGATCCCGGCCGTCCACGCCGAGAAGATCAAGCACCAGCACCCCTCCTGAAGTGACCCTGGGTGAGTCGGGGCAGCCAACACTCTTAGTCGGGGGCACCGAACCCACGCCCATGTTCGATCCCGACGAACTGGACGAGATCCGTGCCGGGAAGGAGCGCTGGCACGAGGAGACTGTCCAGCCGACACTCGACCGCTTCGGTGAGCGCGAGGAGACGTTCACGACGGACACGGCTGGGACCGAGGTCGATCGACTGTACACGCCCGACGACGTGGCCGATCTGGACTACCAGGAGGATCTTGGCTATCCAGGTGAGGAACCGTACACGCGAGGCGTCTACTCGACGATGTATCGCGGGCGGCTGTGGACGATGCGCCAGTACGCGGGGATGGGGACCGCAGCTGAGACCAACGAGCGTTTTCAGTACCTGCTCGATCAGGGTCAGACCGGTCTCTCGATGGCCTTCGACCTGCCGACACAGATGGGCTACGACTCGGACGACGCGATGGCCGCCGGCGAGGTCGGGAAAACGGGGGTCGCCATCGACTCGCTGCGGGACATGGAGGTCGTCTTCGACGGGATCGATCTGGGCGAGGTGTCGACCTCGATGACGATCAACGCCCCTGCCAGCGTCTTGCTGGCGATGTACGTCGCCATCGGTGACCAGCAGGGCGTTCCCCGCGAGGAGCTTCGTGGGACGATTCAAAACGACGTGCTCAAGGAGTACATCGCTCGCAACACCTACATCTACCCGCCCGAGCCGTCGATGCGGATCATCACCGACATCTTCGACTTTTGTACCTCTGAGGTGCCCAACTTTAACACCATCTCTATCTCGGGTTATCACATCCGGGAGGCTGGATCGACGGCCGCCCAGGAAATCGCCTTCACGCTGGGTGACGGCATCGAGTACGTCGAGACCGCGCTCGACGCCGGTCTCAGCGTGGACGACTTCGCTCCACAGCTCTCATTTTTCTTCGCGTCGTACAACAACATCTTCGAAGAGGTCGCGAAGTTCCGGGCCGCCCGGCGGCTGTGGGCCGAGATTATGGACGAACGCTTCGATCCCGACGATCCCGCGAGCAAGCAACTGAAGTTCCACACCCAGACCGCCGGCTCGACGCTGACCGCCCAGCAAGTCGAGAACAACGTCGTCCGGGTCGCCTATCAGGCGCTTGCGGCGGTGCTTGGCGGAACCCAGAGTTTGCACACCAACGGGAAGGACGAAGCCGTGGGGCTACCGACCGAGGAGTCGGTTCGGACCGCACTGCGGACCCAGCAGATCCTCGCCCACGAGTCCGGTGCTGCAGACACGATCGACCCGCTGGGCGGGAGCTACTACGTCGAATCGCTGACCGACGAACTCGCAGCGGAGGCCCGCGAGATCCTCGACACCGTCGACGACCGCGGAGGCATGCGACAGGCCATCGAAGACCAGTGGGTCCAGCGACAGATCCAGGATGTGGCCTACGAACGCCAGCAAGAACAGGAAGCGGGCGATCGGATCATCGTCGGCGTCAACGAGTACACCGTCGACGAGGAGGGACCGGTCGACATCGAGGAGGTCGACGAGACGCTCGAAGACCGCCAGCACGAGCGCCTCGCCGATCTCAAGGCCGACCGCGACGACGACCTCGTCGCCGATCGGCTCGACACCCTTCGGAGCGCCGCCCGGAGCGACCGGAACCTCCTCCCACCGATGATCGACGCGGTCAAGGCCTACGCGACGACCGGCGAGATCTGTGACGTGCTTCGCGAGGTGTTCGGCGAGTATCAGCCCGGCGCGGCGATGTGACGCGTCGCCGTCCGGCGATAGCGACAAACCATTTAAGCCGGCGGTACATCGGAGCAACAAATGACCGAAACGAGACGAATCCTCGCGGTCTTCCTGATCGGTCTGTTGGTGGGTGTCGCAGCCACCACGGCCGCCGGTCTCGGGTTCCAGCGTGGTCTCGGCGTCTCGGTCCCTTCAGTGTCGGTGACGAGTGGGTGCGGTGAACCGACCGAGACGACGGGCTGGGCCGCACAGGTCCCCAACCAGGGATACGAGACGGTGTTGCTCAACCGCACCATTGCCGGCCCGATCGCGAACACGACGCTGAGCGGCGAGGTCGACTATCGATTGACGATCATGACCGAACGCCCCGCCGACGGCTGTCGGTACGATGCCGCGATTACGCTGCCAGACACGTACGACTCGCTGACGGTGGTCCACGACGGGCAGACGGTGCTGACGATCCGCAACGGCGACGACACGACCGCTCGCTTCTGGCCGCTCGACACCCCCGAGTGAGCGCCCAGATCTTTGTAGCGGCCCGCCGTTGCTCTGGATATGCACTTCGACCACGCCGGGATCGCGACCGACGACGCCGACACGCTCGCCGCGCTGTACAGTGATCTGTTCGACGCGCCCATCGCTCACGAGGAGACCTTCGACGATCTCGCCGTGACCTTTCTCGATCTCGACGGCACGTACTTCGAGTTGCTCGAACCGCTGCCCGACGCCGACGGTGCGATCGCCCGGTATCTCGACAGTCACGGCCCGGGCATCCATCATCTCGCAGTTGCGACTGACGACATCGGAGCGGCACTCGACACCGCCCGCGCGGCCGGTGTCGAACTGATCGACGAAGAACCGCGACCCGGCGCGTGGGGCCATGACGTGGCCTTCCTCCATCCCAGTTCGACCGGTGGGATCTTGCTGGAGTTCATCGAGCACTGAGACGGCCTGTCGAAACGATGTACACAGCGATCACACTGTTGTCGTGCGATCGGGTGGACGGTGATTTGTCGCTCCTGCGAGTATCACGACGGTCTTGCTGGTCGCCATCTGGTATCTGTCCGACGACGGACTTGCAAGACAGTTCTCACTTTCGCGGGAGCAACGAGAACAAAAAGGACTTACAGTCTGCCCGGAACCGTGCAGGTATGAAGGCTGTCGTCCTCGCAGGTGGGTACGCGACACGACTCTGGCCGGTCACGAAACACCGGCCCAAGATGTTCTTGCCGATCGGCGAGACTACCGTCATCGATCGAATCCTCGAACAACTCGAAGCGGACGACCGTATCTCGGAGGTGTTCGTCAGTACCAACGAGCGATTCGCCACCGACTTCGAGACTCATCTGGCCGAGTCACCGTTCGAGAAACCGAAGCTCACGGTCGAAGAGACGACCGAAGAAGACGAGAAGTTCGGTGTCGTCGGGGCACTCGCCCAGCTCGTCGACCGCGAGGGCATCGCGGGTGAGGATCTGCTGGTCATCGCCGGCGACAACCTCATCAGCTTCGACGTGGCTGACTTCGTCGACTTCTTCGAGGAGACGGGCACGCCGACGATCGCCGCCTACGACGTGGGGTCCCGAGAGAAGGCCAAGTCCTACGGACTGGTCGAACTTGACGGCGACGAGGTCGTCGACTTTCAGGAGAAACCCGACGATCCCAACAGCACGCTCGTCTCGATCGCGTGCTACGCGTTCCCTGCCGAGTCCGTCCGCTTCGACGAGTACCTCTCTGCGGGTAACAACCCCGACGAACCCGGTTGGTTCATCCAGTGGCTCGTCGAGACCGACACCGTCGCTGCGTTTAGCTTCGACGGTGCGTGGTACGACATCGGGACCCCGGAGAGCTACCTCGACGCCGTCGCATGGGAACTCGACGGCGAGAACATGATCGCCGAGTCCGCGACCGTCGAGAACACGACGGTCGGCGAGAACGTCCACGTCCTCGACGGTGCGGAGATCGTCAACTCCAGTCTGAATCGGTCGGTCGTCTTCCCCAATGCGACGATCCGGGACGGCGACGTTCGCGAGTCGATCATCGACCGCGAGACACACATCGAGGATCTCGATTTGGCGGGGGCACTGATCGGGGCCCACACCACGATCACGAACGGGCAATAGGGAAACGCCGCTTCTACGCCGTCTCGTTGCGCTCGCCCAGCCACGCGTCGTCGATCCGAATCGAGCCACGGGTGCCGTCCCACTCGGTTTCGAAGTCGAGCCTGATCGGCCGCTCCATGTGCGGGCCGTCGGTGACGAGCGTCTCGAACTCGCCACCCTCGCCGAGGATGTGGACGCCGTACTCGTCGTTGAGTGCTTCGAGTTCGTCGAGTGCGTCGGCGTCGAGCGTCCGGCCGAGCCACGACTCGTCCAGCCCGTAGGCGGCGACCTGAATGATTTTGATCTCGAAGCCGGCTGCGAGCATCGCGTCGGCGAGTGCTCGGGGGTCTTCCTGCCAGAGCGGGGCATACAGTTCCGCGTCGAGGCGGTCACACATCGCTTCGATTCGACTGGTCTGGTACTCGCTTTCGACGGCTCCGGCCGTGATACCGGCGATGCCACCGTCGAGGTCCGCGTCGAGATCACGGAGGGCGGCTTCGAGCGGTTCGAGTTCGTCGTCGCCCTGCTGGCCGCTGTCGGTCGCGTCCTCGGCACCAAAGTCATCGGGTTCGACATCGAGCAGTTCGATGCCGATGCTCTCGGCGGCCAGACTCGCGAGCGAGGTCGCCGGGATGTGATACATGTATGAGTCGCCCGACGGGTGGACGGTCACGAGTCGCTCTACGTCGAGTCCGTCTTCGATCGCTCGATACAGCGCCCACGAGGAGTCTTTGCCACCGGAAAACAGGCTCACCCACGCGCCAGTCATACCCTCCCTTGCCGATGGGTGAATATATCCGTGTGGGTTCACGCAGGAACGCCTTTGTCGTCCGGCAGCAAAGTGCCGATATGTACGATCGGATCCTGCTACCAGTCGATGGGAGCGAGGGGGCGACCGAGGCGGTCCGCCACGTGGTCGATCTCGCCCAGACGTGGGACAGCGCGGTCACCGTGTGCTTCGTCGCCGACACCAATCAGGACAGCCTCACCCGAATCGGCGGTGAGATCGTCGACACGCTTGTCGATGCCGGCGAGGAAATCGTCGAGGAGGCCGCACAGCCACTCGCCGCCGCCGGTGTCGACTACGACACGGACGTGGTACAGGGCGGCCCGCCCAGGACGATCGTCGACTACGCGACTCGCTACGACTTCGACCTGATCGCGATGCCGACCCACGCCCGGCGGGGTCTCTCCCGGCGGTTGCTTGGCAGCGTCACCGAGCGCGTGCTACGACTCGCGCCGATGCCCGTGCTGACCGTGCGCACGACCGAACCGACGCGGACGACGTTTCCCTACGAACGGATCGTGCTCCCGACCGACGGGAGTGACACGGCGACGGCGGCGGTCAGACACGGTCTGGACCTCGCGGCGACACTCGACGCGACGCCACACGTCCTGTCGGTCGCCAGCGACTCGCTTTTGGGACTCGGATCGACACTCACCGGGTCTGATCCAGCGGACGCCGCGCAGTCGGTCGTCGAGGAGGGTGCGGCAGCGGCGCGTGAACGCGGTCTCGACTCGGTCGTCACGGCGGTCGAACGTGGGTCGCCACCGGCAGCGATCCGCGACTACGTCGACGCTCACGAGATCGACGCGGTCGTCATCGGGACGACCGGCCAGCGGGGACTCGAACGCGTCTTCCTCGGTAGCGTCGCGGAGACGGTCGTTCGGACCGCACCGGTCCCCGTCGTCTCGGTCGCTGGACACTGATCGACGCCGCTGGCTCACTCGACGAACTCGTCTTGCACGCTGGATTGGCTAAAGTAGGCCGCGAAACGAACGCCGATCAGACTCACGAGGATGCCGGCGAGGATGTACACTGCGAGCCGTCGGCCCGGGCCAAGCGTGACGGATTCGATCATGACCGGCCCGAACGCGACTTGCTGCAGTGTGAAGTCCGTAGCTGCACCGGCCCGTTCGAGAAAGTAGACGGAGAAGCCACGGACGACCAGTCCGACGGCGATGGCACCGAACGGGAGGTTCACGTAGGCCGAGCGGATGCTGTCCGCTTGCATGAGTTCGTCGATCAGTCGCCCCGTCGACGCCGCAAGCGCCGCAGCGGTGAACCACGGCACGCCGTCGAAGGCAAAGCGCATCGCGTGGATGAACGTACTCTGATCGCCGACCGTCCGCACGCCCAGCGCGCCGGCGAAGATGCCGACGAGCGAGAGACCACCGGCGACGACGTACGTCACCAGCGACACCTGCCCGGAGTACAGTGCCGCCTGAATCTCGCCGGGGAGCCGCGAGAGGTAGGCGTCGATGCCAAGCCCCTTGTAGATGAGGAAGGCACCGACGGCGGCGGCGATCGTTCCCACCGCGAACGCGGGGTTCTCGGTGACCAACAGCAAGAGCGGGAACGCGATCAGCGCGATGCCGAGCGGGACCAGGACCGTCTTTCTGAGTTCCTCGTCGGCGAGGAACTGCTTGAGCAGGTAGTACGTCGATTCGATGTCGCGGGCCTGTCGGACGACCACGCGGTCGACGGCGTCGACGCGCAGTCGGCTCTCGATGATCGGCACCAGTCGCTCGTCCTCGGCGCTGTCGACGACGACGACGGCCGAAGACGGATCGTAACGCTCGACCAGTTCGTCGGCCTGTCTGGCGATACTTCGGTCGGCACTCACGCCGTCACCGCGATCGCCGACGACCGTGACGATGGCGTCGTCGCCGTCGGCTTCGAGGTCGTTGGCGACGCGAAGCCCTTCGAGCATGGTGTTGACGCGACTGTCTTCGGGGTCGGTCAGGCCGACTTCCGTCACGAGTGACTCGACGGCGTCGTAGCCCGTGACCGGCAAGGATGTCTCTGGTGGAAATGCCCCACCGCGGTCGATACAGACCACCAGCGTCGTCACACCTCCCCAGAAACGTCGGCGGAATAAAAATCCTCGCTAGCGGCGAAAGGAGAGTCCGTCGAGGTCGCCATCGACCGAACTGGCGATCCCCGATCCGAGCGCGAACGCGACCGATTGGGCACCCCCGCGGAGTCGGCTGGCGAGACCACGGGCCGGTTCGAACTCCTTGACGGTCACCGAATCGTCCAGCCGGGTCTCCAGTGCGTCCGTGACATCCTCGCGCGTGCCGAGTTCGTCGACCAGCCCCATCTCGTGGGCCTGTGCGCCGAGATAGATCCGGGCTTCCGTGTCGCGGATCTCGCCTTCGTCCATCTCGCGACCCTCGGCGACGGTGTCGACGAACTGGTCGTAGTAGTCATCGACGATGGTCTGGAGGTACTCGCGCTCGTCTTCGTCCATCGCCTTGAGCGGGGTGCCAGCGTCCTTGAACTGGCCGGCAGTGAACTGCTCGTAGGAGAGACCGAGGCGGTCGGCCAGTTCCTCGGCGTTGACCCGCGAGCCGATGACGCCGATGGAGCCGACGATACTCCCTTCGCGCGCCCAGAGTTCGTCACAGCCGGCGGCGATGTCGTAGCCACCAGAGGCACACACGTCGGTCGTGTAGCCCACGGTCGGGCCGTCGAAGCGCTCGGCGGCCAGTCGGATGTCCTCGCTGGGAACGATCTCGCCGCCCGGCGTATTGAGCTTCACGACCAGCGCGTCGACGGCGTCGTCGGCGTCGGCGCGGTCGATCTGCTCGACGATGTCGTCGGCCTTCGCGCCGATGGGTGGGCTAGTGATGCCGCCACCGCCGTCGCGGGTGATCGGTCCCTCGACGGCCACTTCGGCGACGTTGTACCTCGGCAGGAGTGAGCCGGCGATCGATCCGCCGAGTTTGACCGCGCCGATTACGGTCGCGATGACGAGCACGATCCCCAACAGATCCGCGAGCGTCGCGGGCAGCCAGTAGAAGGCGGCGAAGGCAAAGATGCCGACGACGACGGCCGTCAGCCCGACGATCGCGAGACCGGCGATCGTTCGCGTTTGCTCCGACATCGTCACTGGAACATTCCGAGCGGTTTGGCGCTGGTCGATGCGTCGTCTGCCTGCTGCATCTGGGCCGCCAGATCCGCCTTTGCCTCGCTGATCTCCTCGGCGTGCTCGACGAGCGCGTCGATCTCGATGTCGATGTCGGCGATCGCCGCGACCCCGTCACGGAGCAACACCCCCGCGGCCGCCGGATCGGGGAACTGCTTGTCCGCCTCGACGACCAGCCCGACGCTGTCCAGTCCCTGCTGGCCGGCAGCGTAGAGGAGCGCGCCGGTCGGCCCGGTGACGGCACCGTCGCCGGTCGGTGTGTCGATGTCTGCCCCGTCCAGGAGCGTGGCACTGTCGCCGGTCGCCACGCCGTACATCGACGCCTCCCCCTCGCGTGCAGTCGGCATCCCGCTGAGGTAGATCGGCGTCACGTCGTTGTCCGCGAGCCATCCCGTCAGACAGGTGGCGAACTCGTCGGCCGCGCTCGCCGACACCGGGGCGTCGCTCTGGAGGACGAGCAGGTCCCGTTCCTCGTCGGCGTAGATTCGCACCGGCGGCTTGACTGTTCGGTCGCCCTCTTGATAGACTGCGATCTCGGGCAAGCCATCGCAGTGCAACGACGCGTACTCCGTCATCTCGATGGTGTCGACGAGGTGGTCGGCGGCGATCTTGCCGACGAGTCCGACCCCCGGCAACCCCTCGACGAGCATCGGCGATTCCAGCGCGATGTCCTCGCGATGGACGGCTACGTGTGCCATATCTACAGTACTGGGTTCCGGCGGCTTAATCCTCGGGGGAGTCCCAGAACTGTCGTTCTCGCTGGTCGCTGGGCGGACTCCGAAACCCACAAACGCCGTGGCAGGATAGGTGTCGCCAATGGACGTACTGGAGCGCTACGAGCCGCTCGTCGACGATTTCGAGGCCTTCCGCGCGGCCTGCGAGCGCCCGCTCCCGGCCGTCGTCAGGGTCAACACGATCAAGACGACCGTCGAGCGGGCGATCGACGCCCTCGAAGCCGAGGGAATCACCGTCGAGCAGACGGACTGGCACGACGGTCTCCTCCGCCTGCCGGAGGATCAACCGGGGGCGAACTGGCCGTACTTCCACGGCTGGATCTACGGACAGGAAGAAGTGTCTGCGCTGCCCGCGCTCGTGCTCGACCCACAGCCCGGCGATCGGGTCTGGGACGCCTGTGCCGCGCCGGGGAGCAAGACCTCACAGATCGCCGCCCTACAGGACGACGAGGGCGTCGTCGTGGCGACCGACTCGAACCTCGGTCGGCTCTCGGCGCTGCGGACCAACACCGAACAGCTGGGCTGTACCAGCGTCGCCGTCACCCACGAGGACGCGCGCAATCACTCGCTCAAGCCCTTCGACGGTTCCGAATCACAGTCGGAACGTCGTCAGACGAGATCTGGCGGAAGCGTGGAGTACGACCGCGCGCTCGTCGACGTGCCCTGCTCCTGTGAGGGCACCGTCCGCAAGAACCCCGACACGCTCGACGAGTGGACGCTGGACCACGTCCACGGCATCGCCGGGGTCCAGAAAGGGGTGTTGCGCCGGGCGATTCAGGCGACCAAACCCGGCGGCACCGTGGTCTACTCGACGTGTACGTTCGCTCCCGAGGAGAACGAGGCTGTCCTCGATTACGCACTCACTGAGGAAGCGTGCAGACTCGTGGACTTCGACCTCCCTCTCGAATCGACGAGTGGCGTCACCGAGTGGGACGGCGAGACGTTCGACGAAAGCGTCACCAAGGCCCACCGGATCTACCCACATCACAACGACACGGGCGGGTTCTTCTGTGCGAAACTGGCGGTCACAGCATGACTCACGGCAACGTCACTTTCGACCGCGTGCCCGCAGACGACGCGGCACGCGAGGACCCCGAGGCGGCGACGCGCGAGGAGATTCTCGACTACTGGGCGGATCGCTTCGGCATCCCGCCTGCAGTGTTCGAACCGTACACGATGTGGGAACGCGGGAAGGGCAAGCTCTGGCTGTTCCGCGGCGACGCACCCGACACCGTCCCGATTCAGGGGCTTGGCATGACGTTCCTGCGGACTCGCCAGAAGTTCTGGAAGCCAACGACCGACGCCGTCCAGCGCTTTGGTCACCACGCCACGGCGAACGTCATCCACCTCGACGCGGCGCAGGCGGCGGCCTTCGTCGACGGCGAGACGATCGACATCGAGTGGGAGGGAGACTGGGGCTTCCTGATCGTCACCCACGACATCGCCGGCGAACGCGAACCGCTGGGCGTGGGGCTGTACACCTACGGCGAACTCAAATCACAGATCGCGAAGGGGCGCCAGCGCGATCTCGATAGTGCGTGATGGGAGTAGCCGAGCACAACATGTTTGTTTCGGCGCTTTGACTGGCAAACGATGGCCGCCACCTGGCAGCTCCGCGTCCGCACGCTCGTGGCCTTTCTGCTCGTGCTGGCGACGCCGCCGCTCTTCGCCTGTGCCTTGCTCTGGGCGCTCGTCTCGCTGGTGACGCTCACGCACGCTTTCGTCCCGGTCGAGCCACTGACCGAGGCGACGCCGGCGGTCGCGGCGATCACGCTTCTCGCGACGGTGGTCGCCGTGTTCGGTTCGTTCGTCGGTCGGACACACGACGTGTTCAGGTCGTTCGACGCCGCCACGGTGCCGAGCGACGAGTATCCAGCCGTCGAGGGGATGCTGTCACGACTGGCTGCACACGCCGACGTTCCCGTTCCGACGCTGGTCGTCGTACCGGCGACCGCACCGAACGCGTTTACTGCCGGCCGAACAGGTGACGCGACCGTCGTCGTCACGACGGCGCTGCTCGATACGCTCGATGACGACCAGCAACGGGCCATTCTCGCTCACGAGATCGCCCACGTCGCGAACCGGGACGTGGCGGTCATGTCCGGTGCGTACGTTCTACCGTCCCTGACCGATTGGCTCGTCACCGTGTCGAAGTCGTCGATACGCCGAACGATCGGGAACATCGGTGCCGCGTCGATGTTTACCCTCCGCGGTGCGATCGCGTGGGCGATCGTCAGCGTCCCGCTCGTCCTGACGACGGCGCTGGTCGCTGTCGTCTTCCGCGCTGCCAGTACCGCCCTCTCTCGTGTTCTGGGCCACTACCGTGAGTTTGCCGCCGACGAGGGTGCCGTCGCACTGACTGGCGATCCCGGAGCGCTCGCCAGTGCGCTGGAACGGCTCGATGCGTCCATCGAGACGACGCCCCAGTCCGACCTTCGAACGGGACACAGCGGGATCGAAGCGCTCGGTGTCGTGCCACTCGGTTCGACGGATGGTCTCACGCCGACGACCCATCCACCGACCGACCGTCGGATCGAACGCCTCCGAGCGATCGCCGACGAGTAACGCGAGTGCACAAAGAATTTGTCGCGCTCGCTGGAACGCCGTTTTGATGCCCTCCACTCGGACAGTCGCCGCTGGCTGCAGTGCCATCGGTCTCGTTGCGACCGCAGGTATCGCCACCGCACAGTCCCCCGGCGCGGGTGCCCAACTCGACTTGGTTGCCCACGTTGGCGCTCGCTTCGTCGGTGCGTTCCTCGGGCTGCTCCTCCTCGCCGGACTGGCTGTCCTGCTCGGCGAGCGGTACGTCCAGATCACCGTCCGGACGATCCACGACGAACCCGGCGAATCGTTCGTCTGGGGCCTGCTCGTCGGGATCGGCGTCCCGATCGTCCTCGTCCTGATCGGATTGACGATCATTGGTCTCCTCATCACGATTCCGGGGCTGTTCGTCGTCGCTGCTATCAGTCTCGTCGGCCAGGCGGTGGCCGTCGTCTGGATCGGCTCGTTGCTCGTCGGTGAGCGAGACGATCCGGGTGGCCGTGCGGTGCTGGCCGGTGCGCTCGCACTCGCGGTGCTAGCCACTGTGCCGCTCCTCGGGAACCCCCTGTTGACGATCGTCGGCTACTTCGGAACCGGTGTCGTCGGACGGCGCTTCTACGAAAGCTGGGGGACCACGTGAGCGCGGTCACACACCGGTCGACGTTCGTCGCGCGACCACCCCGGCGCGCCCGTCGACCACCCGGAGAGTGTCCGACGGTGGCGAGCAGAAGATATATCACCGACTGAACGTTCGGTCAGTATATGTTCCGCACCGTCACGGCCGTCTTGCCGTCGCAGTTCGTGCGGCCGCTCGCTCCGGGGGTCTCGGCGTGAGCTCGCGCGATGTCAACGTCACCGACGGCGAACTGCTGAAGCCACTGGTCGTCCTCTCGCTGCCGATCGTCCTCTCACAGTTGCTGCAGGTCGGGTACAACCTCGCCGACACCTTCTGGGTCGGCCAGCTCGGGCAAGCGGCCGTCTCGGCGCTGTCGTACTCCTGGCCGCTGGTCTTTCTGATGATCTCTGTCGCCGGTGGGTTCACTGTCGCGGGAACGGTGCTGGTCGCCCAGCACAAGGGTGCCGGCGACGACCAGCACGTCGACCACGTCGCCGGCCAGACCATCGCGTTCGTCGGCGTGCTCGCGCTCGCTTTCTCGGCACTCGGCTGGCTACTCACGCCGACCTTGGTCGGTCTCGTCGGAGCGACACCGGGATCGGTCGAGTACACGCTCGCCGTCGAGTACACCCGCACCATCTTCCTCGGCGTCGTCTTTATGTTCGGCTTCTTCATCTTTCAGGCGCTCCTCCGTGGCTGGGGCGACACACGGACACCGCTGTTGTTGATGTTTTTCGGTGTCGTGCTGAACGTCGTTCTCGATCCGTTCCTCATCCTCGGGTTCGACGGCAACGGACTGTTGACCATGCTCGGACTGGACAGCCTCGGCACGACACTGTACGAACTGACTGGCTTTTCCGGATTCGGCGTCCAGGGGGCGGCTATCGCGACGGTGTTCTCCCGCGGCGTCGGTGCGATCGTCGGCATGGCGTGGCTGTTCTCGGGCCGGGTCGGGATCTCCCTCTCGCTTGCTGATCTCCGTCTCCAGGCCGAGACGGTCCGTCGTATCGTCGATATCGGCGCACCAGCGAGCGTCGAGCAGTCGATGCGCGCACTCGGCATCACGGCACTGACCGCGCTGGTCGCGGTCGCGGGTGACGACGCCGTCGCGGCCTTCGGGATCGGCAATCGCCTCAATTCGCTCGTCTTCTTACCGGCGCTCGGACTCTCCCAGGGGATCGAAACCGTCGTCGGTCAGAACCTCGGCCGCGAACAGCCTGCCCGTGCCAAACGCGCCGTCACGTACGCTTCGGGCATCATCGTCGCTGTCCTCGCGGTCGTCAGCGTCGTCGCAGTGACGTTCGCAGCACCGATCACCGCGGTGTTCATCCGCGGAGCGCAAGCATCGACCGTGATCGAAATCGGTGCCGACTATCTCCGGATCATCGGCCCGACGTTCGCCTTCCTCGGCGTGTTTCAGGTGCTGCAAGGGGCGTTTCGCGGCAGCGGTTCGACTCGTGCGGCGATGGTGTTCTCGATCCTCTCACTGTGGGCGTTCAGGCTCCCGATCGCGTATCTCGTCGGGGTCGTTCTCGCCACGGGCGCGTCCGGCATCTGGACCGGCATCGCCGCTTCGAACGTCCTCGCGCTGATCGCCGCCGCGGCGTGGTACCTCCGTGGCACCTGGGCGAGCAACGTCATCGACCCGGACAGCGGTGTCGCGAGCGGCGTCGGCGACGATTGACCTGACCACCCGCTCCCTTCATACGAATTACTGTAGCGATGTACCGGCGATCGTCTACCCCGCGGCGATGATTGCCGGAAAGCATCGATAATACTCCGTATCAGTCGCTGACTGTGACGATCTCGATCCCGACTTTCGACAGCTATGGCGACAATTGAAACGATAGACACACCGATCGCACTGGTGTCGTGCGACCGGGTGTGCAGTGACGTTCAATGGCTACGATCGACGTGCTGCTTCGCCGCGACGGTTTCCTCGGTGCCGCCGGGCTACACGCCGTGTCCGTCAGTTGACTGACGCCGCCGAGGAGAGCGGTTCCTCTCGTCAGCCCACATTCCATCGACTCCCTGGTTTCAGACGGACCCCTTGTGGAGTCGAAGCATCCTCGCCCACAGTGGCCAGTCCTCGGATCACGTCAGTTTCAGATGGACCCTTGTGGGGTCGAAGCTACTCCTTCGACTGCACTGTTCCGCCACTGAGACCGTCCCACGCGACCCGGTAGCCAAGCGCGGACAGCGTCGCGCTGGCGTCGTCGATGCCGAACTCGTCCAGCAGGTCCTCGATCGTCGACAGTGACTGGCCGACCTCGATCTGGTCGTCGATGGCCGAGAGGATCGACGGGCGCACCAGCGTCCGCCCGACGCGGTCGTGGTCGGGGAACGATCGATCTTCGATCACGTCCTCGCTGACGACGTGCTCGCTCGCGAGCGTCGACAGGTCGATCACGTCGGCGTCGGGGCGCAGCTCCGCTGGGAG
>Ga0207771_100922_pt1 | contig 14701 bp, 18 predicted proteins | sample A23M2SouthBayCA_2_FD_187731 | JGI IMG/M metagenome (GOLD analysis project Ga0207771, IMG submission 187731) | Aerobic enrichment media microbial communities from Eden Landing Ponds, California, USA - A23 M2 (2) (SPAdes) | ecosystem: Environmental > Aquatic > Marine > Unclassified | place...
GGCCTCTCGGACCGCGACGGCGTGTTCCATCGCCGCTAAGTAGGCGAGCGAATGGCAAAGACCTTTGGAAACCCCGGGCCAGCACCGCGCATGCTTCGGGTCGACGACGACGGCGACGTCCGGGTGATAACCCTCGATCGGCCGGACGCGCGCAACGCGCTCACGCCCGCCGCGCTTGACGCGCTCGCCGACGCCGTGACGGACGCGCCGACGCCGGTCGTCTACGTCCACGGCGCCGGCGACGCGTTCTGTGCCGGCGCGGACCTCGGGACGGTCGCCGAGACGGCCGCCGAGGGTGAGGGGGCCGCGGAAGCGTTCGCGGAGCGCGGCCAGCGGGCGATGCGTGCGGTCGAGGCGAGCGACGCGGCGGTAGTCGCCGGCGTCGACGGCGCGGCCCGCGGCGGCGGGGTGGAACTCGCGCTCGCCTGCGACGTGCGGGTCGCGACCCCGGACGCGACGTTCGCGGAGCCGGGCGTCACGTTCGGGCTGTTCGGCGCGTGGGGCGGTACCGTCCGCCTCCCCGAGGCCGTCGGGGCGAGCCACGCCGCGGACCTCTCGCTGTCGGGTCGGGCCGTCGACGCCGAGACCGCCAAGGAGATGGGGCTCGTCTCGCGGGTCGTCGCCGACCCGCGAACTGTCGCGGCCGACCTCGCAGCGAACGACCCCGATGCCCTTCGCGCGCTGACCCGGCTCGGTCGCCACCGCGGCAGCCGGGAGGAGCGCGAGGCCGCGGAGGCGGAGGCGTTCGCGTCGTTGCTCGCCGAGCAGGCGGATGCACTCTCGCGACACCGTGACGACGAGCGGGGAGCGGAGTAGGTTCACGCCGCTCCCGGGGGCCGACCGCCGGACGGGGCGGCGCCACCGAAACGGATAGAAGCGTCCGGGGAGTATCCGGCCCAATGCCGGACTGCGACTACTGCGGTGATTCCTTCGACGACGAGTCCTCGTACCTCTCGCATCTCGACGCGGAGCACGCGGACGAACTCGGCCCTATCGAACAGCGCCGCGTCGACGCGATGAGTTCGGACGACGGCGGTATCGACGCGGCACCCATCGCACTCGGCGTCGTCATCGTCGCCGCTGCCGCCATCGTCGGCTACGTCGTCTTCGTCGCCGGCGGCTCCGGCGGCGACGCCAACGTCGTCAACGGCTTCGAGGTGGCACAGACGCCGACGGGTCAGCCGTATCAGGGAACCCACCTCCACGGTACCATCGAGATGAGCGTGGTGGGTGAGTCCGTCGACTTCTCGCAGGAGCAGTACCAGATCACGTCGACGGGGAACGACTACTTCCACTTCGAGGGTGACGGCCGCTGGCACGTCCACGCGCCCGGCGTCACGCTGGAGTACGCGATGGCGACGCTCGGCATCGGCGTTTCCGACGACTCAGTTACTTTCGAGGGGACGACCTACACCGACGGGGAGAACGCCAGCGTCTCGGTCCGCGTGAACGGGAACGACATCGACCCAGAGACGTACGTACTCGCGGACGGTGACGAGGTCTCCATCACCGTGGAGTCTGCCTGAGCTACTGCGACTCTCCTTCTCACACCCGCTGCCCCAACCCGCTGTCGCGCCGCTTTTGTCACCCCCGACCCTACCTCGACCATGTCCGAGACCGCCGCCGCAGCCGGCGACAGCGCGTACAGCGGGCTGTTCGGCGCGTTCCCGTACGCCTTCCGGCGCAGCAACTCCCAGCTGTTCCGTGCGTACGTCGTCGTCGGGGGGCTGCTCGCGGGGCTGCTCGGCGTCGCCTTCGGCCTCGCGTTCGTCGTCTCCGTCGCGCAGTCGACGGGGCTTGCGACCGGCGGCACCTCCTCGTTCGTCCGCGCCTTCGTCCTGCTCGTCGGCTTTCTCGTCGTCCTCCCGGTCCTCGCACCGGTGTTGCTCGTCGCGCGCCACCATCGTCGGGCCGGCGGCGACGCCCGATACGACCGCGCACTGGCGGCCGCCGGCGTCGTCTACCTCGCCTCGCTGTATCTGTTCGTCGTCGCCTCGATGCCCCCGGAGTTCGTCCTCGACGGGGAGTCGGTGACTCGACCCGAGCCGTCGGGTCTGTCCGCGCCCGTCGTCACCGTCCTGTACGCGATCCCCCCGATCGCTTCTCCGGTTGTCCCGCTCGCGTCCGCGGCGCTGCTGTGGAGCGTCCACCGGCGCTACCGCTGAGCCGCGGAGCGCTGTCCCGGACCGACGAGGTGAAACGGTCGGAGCGGCTTCCGCCGGTATGACCGACACCGACGAGACGACCGGCACGTTCGTCGTCACACACGCCGACGAGGACACTGCTGTGCTGCGAGATGTCGACGCCGGACAGGTCCACACGCTCGGCGAGAACCCCGGCGTCGAGACCGGCGACGTGCTTGAGGCGACGCTCGCGACCGAACCGCCGATGGAGGTGACGTGGACGGTGCGGACGGTCGACGCCCGCCGTCACGTCACCGTCGAGGAGAGCCCCGAACCGCCGACGACACAGGAGCGCGACATCGCGGCCGAGCAGTCGGTCGGTGAGGTGACGCGCCGCGAGCGCGCGGGGAAGGGCGAGATACACGTCATCTCCGTGCCGGAGTCGGAGACGACGGCGGCCGTCGAGGACGTGCTCGGGGACGACGAGACGCTCGCCCGTGCGGCTCGGATGCCGGCCGTCACCCGTGTCGAGGTCCGCTCCGAACCGGGCCTCGTCAGCGTCCGGTATCTTCCCTGAGCGCGGTTGCGTGCCGCGCCGAACGGCGAAGGGAAGGTCGCTGTCGAGCTATCAGGCGAGCTCCGCGAGCAGCAGTAACACGCTCGGCGCGATGAGCAGCACGATGCCGACGACGATGAGGACGGCCGGTATAATCAGCAGCCCGGCGTCGGTGAACAGCCACAGCCCGAGCCCCGCGAGCAGCGCCAGGAGCCCGAGCAGTCGGAGTACCCAGGTGATTACGCCCTCGAGCCCCGAATCGGCGACGATGTCGACGACTTCGAGTGCTTCGTCCATTACGGTTGCCGCTGTGGCTTCGCCACGCAAAAAATCGGCGAAATTGACCGCTACTTCGCCGGGCCGGCCGCGCTCTGGACCTCCCAGCCGCCGCCGAGCCCGCAGGCTTCCCGTTCCTCGTAGACGACGTCCGTCGTGTCGCCGACCGTCTCGCCGCCCTCCAGCCGCTCGACCCGGAGCGGCACGTCGAGCGAGTCGCCACAGCAGCCCACGTCGAGGAACTCCTCCCACACGTCGCCCGGCTCCGGCCGTCGCCCTCGGCGTTTCAGCCACGCCCGGAAGTGGGGGGTGTCGAGCTGGTCGCGGCCCCACCGCGAGAGGTCGGCGGGGTACGAGACGACGAGCCGGTCGGCCGTATCGTGCGGTGACATGCCGTACCCTACGCGCTTGACCGCGGAAGCCGTTTCGCCCATGCCGGTCGTGAGCGAGGTTTCGACCTCCGGTTCCCGCGGGATATCCCGAACCGCTTTGAGAAGGCTTATTCGGCGCGTGCGCACAGTCGCCGTATGGTCGACTTCGAGGTACCGGAGGTAGATTACACCCGGTACACGAACCGCCAGCTCGCGGCGATCCCGCTCGTCGTGCTGGCGCTGGCGCTCGTCGTCATCGGGGGGTACTTCGCCCTCACCGGGTCTCCCGTCTCGTTGGGTGTCGCGTTCACCGGCGGAACGGAGCTGCGGGTCGCGACGACCGACTCCCCCGCGGCCATCGAGCAGGCGTTCGACGGTGACGTCGACTCGGTGACGCCGGTCGGTTCCGACAACGAGTATCTGGTCACGTTCCCGCCGGGCGCGGAGAACATCGAAACACAAGCACAATCGGCCGGCTACGAGGTGATATCCGTTCAGGAGCGGGCGGCCTCGTTCGGTGCCGACGCACAACAGCAGGCGCTGCTGGGGGTCGGGGCCGCGTTCATCGGGATGAGCGTACTCGTGTTCGTCCTCTTCCGGACGTTCGTCCCCTCCATCGCTGTCGTCGCGTCGGCGTTTTCGGACATCGTCATCCCGCTGGCGCTGATGAACGTGTTCGGCATCGACCTCACGCTCGGAACCGTCGCCGCGCTGCTGATGCTCATCGGCTACAGCGTCGACTCCGACCTGTTGCTCAACAACCACATCCTGCGCCGCCGCGGTGAGTTCTACGAGTCGACGTATCGAGCGATGCGCACCGGCGTCACGATGACGCTCACCTCCATCGCCGCGATGGCCGTGATGACCGTCGTCTCGACGCTGTTCGGTATCCCGCTGCTCCCGGAGGTTGGGCTCATTCTCGTGTTCGGTCTCTCGGCCGACCTGATGAACACGTATCTGCTCAACGTGAGCCTCCTTCGCTACTACAAGTACGAGGGGATCGCCGCATGATCCGGGAGAACTGGCGGCTCGTGCTGCTCGCGGTGCTCGTGGTCGTCTCCACCGTCGCGCTGTTCGGCCCTCTCGGTGCCGGTGCCGGCGGCGACGGCGGCCTCCCGGCCGGACAGACGGACTCGCCGACGAACCTCCAGTACGGGCTCGAGCTCTCCGGCGGGACGCGCGTCCGCGCGCCGCTGGTCGGGCTCACAGCCGAGCCGGTCGATCTCTCGGGGACCGACACGGGACAGCTCCAGCGCGACCTCGCGGCGGAGCTGAACGTCTCGCTGTCGGAGGTGGCCGTCCGTCCGCCGACCCAGGAGTCGCCGCAGGGCGCCGTCGAGGTGCTCAGCGACAACGTCACCCGCGCGGAGTTCGCGAGCGCGATGCAGGCGAACGGCTTCGAGGTCACGGAGGAGGACGTCCGCGACGGCGTCACCCAGCGGACGCGAGACCAGACGGTCCGCGTGCTGAACGACAAGATCAACGAGGGTGGGCTCACCGGGGGCACCGTCACCACCAGCCGGACCCCCAGCGGCGAGACCTACGTGCTCGTCGAGGTACCGAACGCGAACCGTTCCGAGGTGTTGGATCTCATTGGGACGCCCGGCCGCGTGCAGGTCGTCGCGCTGTACCCCAACGAGAACAACACCGGCTTCAACCGCGAGCCGCTGCTCGACCAGAACGACCTCACCGTCAGCGGCGTGACGAGCCGGTCGACCGCGGCCGGAACGCAGTACTCCGTCGGCGTCACCATCTCGAACCCGGACGCCGCAGAGCGGTTCGCGAACACGATGCGCCAGGAGGGGTTCACGAGCCAGCAGAACCCGAACGGCATCGGCAACTGTGACTACGTGCTCGGCGACGGCCCACAGGACGCCTCGGAGTACTGCTTGCTGACGGTTCGCGACGACACGGTCGTCTACGCGGCGTCGATGGGTGACCTCGCGACGACGATCAACAACGGGCAGTTCGTCAACAGCCCGACCTTCTCCATCGGCGCGCCGAACCAGTCGGCCGCCCGGCAGCTCGAGATCGACCTGCGGGCCGGCGCGCTCCCGACAACGCTCGACGTCGACGACGAGGGGACGACGTACTTCCTCCAGCCGTCGCTCGCACAGGAGTTCAAGCTGTTCTCGCTGATCACCGGTGCGGTGGCCGTGCTCGCCGTGTCGGCGGTCGTCTTCTTCCGCTACCGCGAGTTCGGCGTCGCGGCGCCGATGGTGCTCACCGCGGCCGCGGAGGTGTATCTCCTCCTCGGCTTCGCGTCGCTCGTCGGTCTCGCGCTCGATCTCTCACACATCGCCGGCTTCATCGCCGTCATCGGTACGGGGGTGGACGACCTCATCATCATCGCCGACGAGATACTCCAGGGCGAGCGGGTGAAGACGGGCCGCGTCTTCGAGTCGCGGTTCCGCAAGGCGTTCTGGGTCATCGGCGCCGCGGCCGCGACGACGATTATCGCGATGAGCCCGCTGGCGGTGCTCTCGCTCGGTGACCTGCAAGGGTTCGCGCTGGTCACCATCGTCGGGGTCCTGCTCGGCGTGCTCGTCACCCGGCCCGCCTACGGGAACGTCCTGCGCAACATCGTGCTGGACTGACCCGGGCACCGCTCACTTCAGGTCCGTTTCGGACGCTCGCTCTCTCGTTTTCCTCAGAACTCCTCTAGCGCCGACTGCTCCGCGGCCGCGAGCACGTCCGTCGATGTCGACCACGACGCGCGTGCACACCCCGGCAGCTCGCCGTGTTCGTCGACGTACGTTCGCAGGAACGCCCGTGTCGCGGGGTCGGAGGGATAGCCGCTTCCTACCGGTCCGTACTCGTCGCCGTATCGCTCCGCGAGCGCGGCGACGTGCGCGTCACGGGCCACCTTCGCGACGACGGAGGCCGCGGCGACGTGCGCGTCCGCATCGTCCGCGCCGTGCTCCGCGTCGACGGAGACCGTCCGCGAACAGGCGTCCGCGACGCGGCGTGCGAACCGCGCCTCGGAGATGTCGCCGGCGTCACAGAGCCCCTCGTCGCCGTCGACAGCGGCCGCGTCGATCGCCGCCGCGTGCGCGCTGACGGTGAGTGTGTTCATGTCCTCGTCGCCGTCGATCGCATCGACGGGTATCTCGGCGACGCCGACGCTCGCGCGGTCCGTTTCACGTATCACGGCGTCGAGCCGCTCCCGCCGCGTCGGCGAGAGCCGCTTCGAGTCCGCGACGCCTTCGGGGAGCACCCCATCCGGCGCCCGCACGCACGCTGCGAACATCGACCCGAGGACGGGACCCTTGCCGGCTTCGTCGACGCCGAATCGCACGCCCGGTTCGTCGCTGCCGACGGACAAGGGGTTTCGGGTTCCCCGTCAGTCGTCGCCGAACGGGCTATCGACATCACCGGTGGCCGTCCCACCGTCGTCGCCTGACAGTGGCCGGGTCGAACCCTCTGACGCCTCTGCGTCGGGACCACCGACGGTGACCTCCGTCGTGTCCCACCCTTCCATGCCGTCCAGCCCGCCGGCGAAGAGCTCGCCGCTCTCCTCGATGCCGGTCGCGAGCCCCAGCGGACTCCGGTTCCCGGGTGCGTACCAGTACAGCGTCTCCTCGTCGATGATACCGTACGCGTCCATCTCCCGGTCGTGGATGACCCGGCGGTTCGAGTCGACACCGACGTTCACGAGGTCGGCGAGCGTCGACATCTCGACGTACTGATCAGCGGCGTAGACGGGGATGCGGCCAGCTGAGAGCCACTCCTCGTACCGCCGTCGCTGGAGCTCCTCGGCCGAGCCGCCCACGGACGGCGGGCGGAAGACACAGCCCGCGGCGCCCGCGCCGGCGAGCAGCCCGAGCAGCGCCAGCGCGCCGACGATTCCCGTGTCCGGCGACCCTTCTCGTGTCACCGTCACCGGGGTCGAGTGGCTTCGCTCGCCTGCCCGCTCCCCGTCGAGGAAGTAGGCGTCCTCGGTGAACGTCAGCGGGACAGTCGCGTTGAGCTCTCCCTCGTAGCGGTCGGTCTCGTACTCGACGACGTGGCGGAGTTCCGCATCGACGGTCGCCGCCGAACCGAACTCCGCGCGGACGGTCCCGAGCCGATTGCCGAGCCGTGAAACGTTCACTGTCCGGCGAACGGCACCGCCATCGCCGTCGGTCCGTCCGTCCGCAACGGCGAGCACACGGGACTCCCTCCACACCGTCTCCCCGTCGCGGGTGGCGCGGTACTCGACGACGAGCCGCTGGTGAACGGTCGCGTCCGCGGGCGCGTCGACGGTGCCCAGAAGCGTCAGGTTCCCGGCCGCGTCGAGCGGATACACCCGGCGGTTCGTGAGCTCCGTCCCGTTGTCGTACAGCGGAGTCTCTCCGGTCACGACGGCGCTCGCGGCGAGCGAACTCTCGACCGTCACCGCGTGGCGTTGCTCAGTTACCGTCTCCGTTCCCGGGTTCGCGTACACGTAGCCGGCACCGGCAGTCGACGCCACGGCGACGAGTAGCAGCGCCGCGAGTACGATCCGCCGATTGCGGGCGACGAACAGCCGGAGCCGCAGTATCCCTGGTGGTTTCATCGGTTCGTCTTCCCGTCGTTCGTCCGTCGGTCGAGCGTGCGTCCCATCGTATCAGTTCCTGCCTCCGTTGTTGTTGCCGCCCGCGTCGCTGTTGTTGCCACCCGTGTTGCTGTTCCCCGCCGTGATGTCGGCGCTGCGCTGCAGTTCGAAACCGAGATCACCGGCGTCGCCGCTCACGTCGTATACGATACTCCCCGTCGGCGCCCCGGTCGCTTCGACATCGACGTCGGTCGACACGCCCGGGGACAGCGTCAGTACGACCGTTTCAGGCCCCTGTTTGGTACAGCCGCCGCCCCCGCAGTACAGTTCGCCGTCGACCGAGCCCGGAGCGAGCGAAACCGTCGCCGACGTCGGCTCGCCGGCGTTGTTCGTGACCGTCACGAGCCGCTCCCTGCTGTTCTTTCGGACGCTCCCGGCTTTCTCCAACCCGACGAGTCCATTCGCGTCGTCGACGACGTCGACGCCTGTCGTTCGCGGCACGTCGGCGGTCGTGAACGATGCTGCGGGCACCGCGACCCCCGTCGCGGCGACCGCGACGACGAGCACTGCCAGCAGCGTCCGGGCTCGCCCGCGGCCGCTCCCGCGGCTCGGCACGCGCCGACTCATTCGACACCACCCCGGACGCTCGGCCCATCGTGGAACGGCTCGCGGCCGTCGAACAGCAGCCCGTAGGCGAGCCAGAACGGCCCGACGACGAACAGCGTCGACCCGACGCAGGCGACCCACGGATGGATGCCGTGGAGCCACACCACCAGTCGCCGCGGGACCACCGCCGGATACGGGTGGACGGCGACGGCTGCGGTGACCGGGCCGGGTTCGGACTGTGCCGGCACGCGGAGGTCGAGCGCCGCCGTCGTCCCGGAGACGTCCCGTGCGACCGCGGTCGCCCCCTGCGCGTCGACGACGACCTGTGTGAACGGTGCCCGGACGATGTCGACCGTAACCCGTCGAACGGCCGGCTCGCCGACCGTGAGCGTCGCTCCGCTCTCGACGGCCGTCGCGACGAACGTCAGGTGTCGCGTCGTCACCGAGACGGCGAGCACGGCGACGCAGGCGAACGTCACCCCGGCCAGCAGCGGGAACGCCGCGTCCCCGACCCGCGCCAAGCCGCGACTCGGAACCGCGTTGTTTCGATCCGTCCGTCCGCCGACCGCGCTCGCGAGCAGGAGTATCGCCAGCCCGCCGAGCAGGAGCGGTCGGTACGCGGCGACGAACGCCGCGACGGTGCCGAGCCCCGGGACGACGACGAGGTGGCCGCCGAGCGTGAGTGCCGTCCCGAGTACCTGCTCGTCGGTGACGGGTGCCATTCCGGCCGCCTGATCCGTCGTCGGGTTCGCGTCGCCGCGGGTGGTGTAGCCCGCTTCGCTCTCCCCGACGACGCGGTGGGTGACGTAGCCGTCCGTGGTCGAGAAGGTGATAACGTCGCCGCGGTCGGCGTCACCCTCGACGAGCACGTAGCCGTCGCCCTCGGAGAGCGTCGGCTCCATGCTGTCGCTGGTGACGTAGGAGAGATGCACCGGCAGAAGACCCGAACTCGCCGCTACGGCGACGACGAGCACGGCGACGAGCAGGCCGGTGCGTGGACGCATCTCGTTAGCTCGCCGTGATGCTCAGCGTTCCCGAGAGATCATCGGAGGAAGGATTCCCCGTCGTGTCGACCGTGATGACGACGTAGTACGTCGCCCCCGACGCAGCACTGTTGATGCTGGTCGACCCGCCCTCGGCGAAGCTTCCGACCGACGATCCGGTATCGTCGTAGACGGTGAACGTCAGGTCGTCGCCGCCGTTCGAGTCCGTCCCTGTCACGGTGTACGAGAGGTCGATGGTCTTCGCGCTCCCGGCGTTGTTCGTGACGCTGAACGCGTAGGTGCTCGTGGGATCGCTTCCGTCCCCGACGCTGACCGTCGCCGCGGTGTTGATTCCGGACGCGGAGCCCACGGCCGCGTCGATTTCGATCGCGCCGGTGCTGTTCTCCGTGACCATCGAACTCCCGCCGGCTTCCAAGCCGATGATCCCGTCCTTGTCGTTGACCACGTCGATGCTTGCCGACCGGTCGACCGACGCGTTCGTGAACGCCGCCGCGCCGACGAACGACGAGGCGACGAGCAGCCCGACGAGCAGCGCCACGACCGATGTTTTCTGATACATGTGCCTACCTCGCTGCAGCAGAGGGTCGTATCTAAAAGGGGAGTAGCGTTCTATTGCGCGTAGAAAACGGCGGAAACGTGACTCACGGCTGCCGAAGTGTGATATTTCACGAACGGGGTCGCGAAACCAGCGTCAGACGCCGCGGTCGACGACGGGCGCCCGTCGCACTCGTCGTTCCAGTCAGTCGTCGCTCGTCGGGCGCTCGTCGTCGAGGTCAGGCGACCCGATCTCCGGCTCCTCCATCGTCACCGCCTCGACAGTGGGTTCGTTGAAACCGGGACCGGTCAGTTCCTCGTCGGCAGGCTCCCCGTCGACAGGCTCCCCGTCGCTCTCACGCTCCCGTCGGCTCTCGGCGAACCAGTCGCTCGCGTGGTGGTGGCACATGGGTTGACACCACATACCAATACGGCTTCGAACACAAAAAATCACCGCGGAGTGTAAGGGAGACCTACGGCACTACGGGCTCGGGCAGCCGCGTCCGACTCACGCCTCGGCGTCGCGGAAGAAGTCGGGGTGTTCGAACGGCTCCTCCTCGCCCTCGACGGCGGTCACGTCGAGCGCGGTGACGACGGCGCCAACGCCGAGCAAGCCGGCCACTGACGGTTCCGTGCGCCCCTCGTCGCCGGAGACGAGCTCCTTCACGTAGAGGCCACCGGCGCCGTGGACGACGAGCGTGGCGTGGCGCTCGTCGGTGAGGGACCCCGACGCGTCGTAGACGGTCCGTTCGCGGACGAGGTCGGCTCGCCGGTGGTCGACGCGCTGTGGGGTCCGCTGTTCGACGGTCGTCCCTTCGAGCTCCGCGAGCGCGTCCTGTAGCGCCGTCTCCTCGACGGCCTCCTCGAACTCGACGGTCATCCGGTAGGTCTTCGATGCGTCGTGTTCCTTCACGCGCTCGACCATGTCGTGGGTCGCGAAGCGGAGCCCCTCCACCTCGATTGCGTCGCTCGCCTCGTTGATCTCTGCCTCGAGCGCATCGAGCTCCACGTCCCGTCGGTGGGGGTGTTTCACCTCGAGCACGAACGGTCGCCCCGCCCCGAGCATCAGCGCGTCGACGTCCTCGCGGCCGGCGCCGTGGAACACGCCCTCGTCGCCGCGCAGCGCGGTGACGAGCGTCGGCGCCACCTCCTGTTCGACGCTGGTTCGGTAGCGGTAGCCGGTTCCGTCGCACTCCGGACAGGGGGCGTTCGTCACGCGGCCGGTCCCGCCGCAGTTCGAACATGGCCACTCCGTCTGCGGCACGTCGCGTTCGACCTTCCGGTAGCGCCCGTAGACGGCGACGGAGTTGATCGTGACGGTCACTTCGTCGGCGTCGAGGTCGACGAGTAGCTGGACGTCCGGCCGCTCGAAGTCGACCTCCTTCCCGAGACGGGCGCCGAGTCGTCGCCCGACTTCGCGGTTCACCTCCGATTTGAGTCGCTCGCCCGCGTCGGCGTCGAGGTCGGCGTCCTCACGAAGCAGTTCGTCGTTCTCCGCGACCAGCGGCGGGACGCGCGTGCCGACCTGATAGGTGAAGAAATCGATGCCGTCGAGCGCGTCAGCGGCGCGCTCGGCCAGCTCATCGTAGCGGCCGCAGAGCCCCTCACACACCCAGCAGTCGTCGGGGTCGGTCGTCTCGTACGGCTCGTCCTCCTCGAGCGCGAGCGTCGTTCGGAGCGCGCGACCCCGCTCGTCGTTGCGGAGCCCGAAGCTCCGGTCGGCGAACGGCCGGCCGAGGCAGGCGTCACACAGCGGCCCGCTCGCGAGCAGCGCACGGGCCTCCTCGAGTACGGTCATTAACCCCTCTCTGTCGGCTCCGGGGAAGTGCCCTTCGGGTCAGTCGTCGACCGCGTCGGCCGGCGAGCGGTTCGGAAGCCGCGACCTCGGGTCGTCCTCGAGGAGACGAACCTCGCGCTGCGGGAACGGCACCGTGATGTCGGCGTCCGCGAACGCACGGTAGATGCCCACGTTGAGGTCGTGGGTCGCGCGGCCGCGGAGCACGGGGTCGGGAATCCAACACAGCAGTTCGACCTCGATCGCGCTGTCGCCGAATCCGCGTAGCCTGACCCGCGGGGAGGGGGCGTCGAGGACGGGTTTCGTCGCTTCGGCCACGCCGAGCAGTGTCCCCTCCAGCAGGTCGTAGTCGGTGCCGTAGGCGACGCCGACGGGGACCCGGATGCGCCGCTTCCGGCGCGGATTCGACTCGTTGACCACCTTCGCGGAGTTGAGCATCGCGTTCGGGACGGTGACGAGCACGTCGTCGCGGGTGCGGATGACCGTCGACCGGATGGAGATGTCCTCGACGCGCCCCCTATCGCCGGATTCGAGGACGATCCAGTCGCCCACCTCGTAGGTCCCGTCGAAGAACAGCGCGATGGAGCCGAACAGGTTGGCGATGGTGTCGCGAGCGGCGAAGCCGACGACGATGCCGATGATACCAGCCGACGCGAGCAGCGGCGTCACGTCGTAGTTCCACAGCTCCAGCACGGCGAATCCGGTGATACCGATGATGGCTGCCGTCCAGACGTTCTGGAAGATCGGAACTACGCTTCCCTCGCTCGCGTCGGTGTCGGCCGTGAGCGCAGTCGAGACGCGGCGGCCGAGTCGGACGAGGGTGTACGCCCACACGAGGACCCCGGCCGAGAGCACGGTCCGTTCGAGGTTCGCCGTGACGTCCGCGGGGATGGCGTCGACCGACAGCGACAGCGGACCGAGTGCGTAGTACGCGCCCGCGAGGACGACGGTGACGTACACTGCGGGGTGGAGCGTGCCGAGCACGGCGTCGTCCACGTCGCCGTCGATCCGGTCCGTGATTCGGGTGACCAGCACGTCGCCGCCGACCTGCACCAGCCGTGCGACGAGCAGCGACCCGCCGAGAACGAGAAGCAGCGCCGCCCACGGGGGGAGCGACGCGAGGACCGCCGAAACGTCCGATTGCATACTAGCCTCTCTCCGCCGACGGCTATAGCGATAGCGGCGTGAACCGCCGGCTTGAAGCCGGGTCCCCGCCGCGTTCGCGTATGGATCGGCTGTGGCTCGCCGTCGTCGCCGGCGTCCTCCAAGGCGTCTTCGAGTGGCTCCCCATCTCCTCGGAGGGGAACATCGCCATCTACCTCACGGCCGTTGAGGGGCTCTCGCCGAGCGCGGCGACCGAGTTCGCGCTCTTCTTGCACGCAGGGACGGCGCTCGCAGCGACCGTCTACTACCGCGGCGAGATCGGCGCCCTGCTCCGGACGCTCCCGTCGTGGCGACCGTCCGCGCCGGGCGCGACGCCCGACCTCACCTTCCTCGGGGTCGCCACGCTCGCCTCGGGGGTCGTCGGCATCGCCGCGTACGCCACCTTGGAGGAGCTATTCCCGGCGCTCGCCGGCGGCGCGTTCATCGTGCTCGTCGGGCTGCTGTTGGTCGCCACGGGCGTCCTCCAGCGGCTCGCGGACGCCCGGCTCGGCGACCGGCAGGAGCCGACGCTGTTCGACGCCGTCCTCGTCGGCGTCCTCCAAGGGCTCGCCATCCTCCCCGGTATCTCCCGGTCGGGGACGACGGTGTCGGCGCTGCTGTTGCGCGGCTACGACGCTCAGGCGTCGTTCCGGCTCTCGTTTCTGCTTTCGATTCCGGCGGCGACCGGTGCCGGCCTGCTCGTGCTCGTGGACGGCGTCCCGACGCTCTCGCCGGCGACTGCCGCCGTCGCCATCGCGGTTTCGGCTGTCGTCGGCTACCTCACCATCGACGCGCTGTTGCGCGTCGTCGCCCGCGTCGCCTTCTGGGCGGTCTGTCTCGGGCTCGGCGGTATCGCCGTCGTCGGCGGAGCGTTGACGATGCTGTGAGGCCGTCACCCTCGGTCGGTCGGCCGGTACGCCGGCCGGGACCAGCGTACGTAAAACCCCCCGTCCCGAACGCGAGGGCATGCAAGACCCCTTCAAGGAGCTGATGTTCCGCTCCTTCAAGGATGCGATGGACATCGCCGCCGACTACAACGCGTGGGCAGGGGAGGCGTTCGACGAACCCATGCCCGTCCAGCCGAACGCGGTGCCGCAGATGGCGCTACTGCTGTACCGGAGCCGATTACAGTCCCGGCTCGGCAACGGCAACGTCGAGTTTCCGGACCTCGACGAGCGGATGTACGACTGACCGGGGAAAGCATTTACTACGGAAGCGAGTAACTATAGGCCATGACAGTTACCACGGGAATCGTGCTGGCCGCCGGCGAGGGAACCCGGCTCCGGCCACTCACGCGAAACCGACCGAAGCCGATGCTCCCCGCGGGGAACCGCCCCATCCTCGAGTACGTGCTCGACGCGCTCCTCGACGCCGGCGTCGAGCGGCTCGTCGTCGTCGTCGGCTACAAGCGCGACCGGGTGCAGGAGCATTTCGGCTCGACGTACCGTGACGCGCCCATCACGTACGTCCGCCAGGAGAAACAGCTCGGCAGCGGCCACGCCCTGCTACAGGCGCGTGACGCGGTCGACGGGTCGTTCATCGCGGTCAACGGCGACCGGGTAATCGACCCCGAAACCGTCTCGGCGGTGCTCGACCGCTTCGACGGCGAGGAGCCGGCCATGGCCGTCCGCGAACACACGAACGCGGCACAGTACGGCGCCGTTCGCGTCGACGGCGACCGCGTCACCGACCTCGTGGAGAAGCCTCGTGGCGACGACTACCGGCTCATCAACGCCGGCGTCTACGCGTTCACGCCCGCCTGCTTCGACCGGCTCCC
>Ga0207771_100923_pt1 | contig 14656 bp, 18 predicted proteins | sample A23M2SouthBayCA_2_FD_187731 | JGI IMG/M metagenome (GOLD analysis project Ga0207771, IMG submission 187731) | Aerobic enrichment media microbial communities from Eden Landing Ponds, California, USA - A23 M2 (2) (SPAdes) | ecosystem: Environmental > Aquatic > Marine > Unclassified | place...
TAGATGGCCGTCGGTGACTGGATCCGTTTGTACATTTTCTCGATCTGAGGACGCCATTCGGCGACTGATGAGGTCTGCTGAGGCGGCGGCTTCTCTGGAAGCTGCCCCTCGACAACGTCCTTGAGTTCCTCGAGCGGCACAATCTCGGCCGGATCCCTCCAGCAGCCCAGTCGGCTCCAGAGCCCGGCGATACTTCCGCTCCGTATTCGGACTCATCTTCAGCAACCGCGCAATCTTGCGGAAGCCGATGCCCTCTCGGTGCATTCGCACCAGGTCTTGCAATCGGTGCACGTTGATCCTCTCCCTGCTCATCTCAGGCCTCCAGGCGGTGTCATCAACAATCCCGTCTGGTGTACCCGAATTTAGCGTCTCAGGTTATCGACATCCGCCCGTCTTCGGCGATCAGTTTGGCCGAACTGAGGCCGGTCACTTTGGCCGAACCAGCACCGATCACTTTGGGCGAACCAGCTCCGATCACTTACCCCGGTCTGTTACACCCTGCCGAAGCATTTGCACTCCTCTTTGACCGCAAATCTACCTCAGGGCACCTCCAGACGGCCATCTTCCTCGGTGACGCCCTTCCCGAAACACTCAGCTTTTCCGTCAGCGCGAATTCCGCATGCGTAACTCCTCCCCAGAGACCATTCCTGAAAGCATCTTTCCTCGCTGCCTGACGGCGTTAACTCCTCGCTATCTTTTTCTGACGGCCAGCACGTCGGCACGCCATCAGCCCGATGACCGCATGCGAAAGCAGACGCCTGAATGTCAGAGAATTCCACCTCGGAGGGTGGAGAAAATTGTGCAAGATTCCCCCAGCACTTAGGTTTGCCTTCATACGTAAGGGCGCAAAAAGCGTCGCCGTTCCCGTCTATTGCGGCAAACTTACCGCCTGGCGCGCGCAGATGCCCATTCTTCTCTTTACCCCAGCACTCTATCGTGTGGTCGTTTCGCTTGATAGCGCATGTAGCGAAGTGGCTCACCGCAATGTCATTGAATTTTTCATCGGGTCGTGACGTGGCAGGTCCATCTTTACCCCAGCACCCTACCCGATGATCTTGGTAAATCCCGCAACCATGTTGCAATCCAACGTCGAGCATTTTCCATTGCCGATCCGGTGGGTTTGGCGGTTCGAGAAGGCCCTCCCGGGCACGGCCCCAGCAAGAGGCTTCACCATCCGAGGAAAGCGCGCAAACCACCTCACTCGCCGTGTCTATGGAACTAAAGTTTCCTGAGACATCTCCAATATTGTTGACCCAGCGAGTCCGTCCCCAGCACGCAAGCTCGTCGTCCGTTTGAATGCCACAACCAAATTCAACACCGGCGGATATTGTTCGGTATTTTTCAGAACTCACATACTCGCCCGGTGTACCGGAATCCTCACAATTTATACTCGGTAGATCCGGCAGGTCACCGAGGGAGTCACTCGTCTCTGAATCCGAATCATCGCCGAGCTCCGAGTCACTTGTTGCCCCTCCATCGATATTACCTCCATCAGACTCGCAGGCAGCGGCGAAAAGAAAGGAAACAGCGACTACACAAGTCAGAATTCGTTCCATCGTACCACCCTGTTTGATAGTTGAAAGTCGCATTCACGGGTGCTTTCCGAGGTCGTGCAACTCACGAAATCCTACTTTTTCGTCCCCGGGCGGTTCGGTGCAATCGAATCGCCCGGGGCACTCGCTTCGAGAGCTATTCCTCGGTGCCCCCACCTTGCATGTTCTCGGGTATAGAATGGTCCTCATCGATTTTTCTGAAGAAGCTCGCAGTCCTTCCGAGCTTGAACTCCGGAATAGGTCGAGCATTACTGGGACTGTCGAAGACTGGCTCGCCCGGCTGGTTCCAAGTGGAAGATCCAGTTTCTGCTAGGACGCGAATGTCATAAGTGCCCGCTTGCCCCGCAAAATCTGGAATAGTAGCCTTATACGATACGTCTCCTCTGCCAATCGGGAACGAGTCTGTCCCCTGGCTCAACGTGTAAGTCGCCTGAGTCCCATCGGGTGCCTCAACAACTACCTTTTTCTTCTTCAAATCATTCAGCGTCGTCTCGAAAAGAGGACTCACACGGAGTGTAACGGGATCGCCGTTGCCGGGTTCCACTGGTTTCGTATCCACAAAGAGATCAGCAGTATCATTGACAGCAATCGCTGTGATATTGCCAGTTTGGAGTGAAGCTCCTCGCGGAGTGCCTTCGATCGAGAACGTCCATGTGCCGGCGGCAGGACTCTGAAATTCACCGAGTATGAAACTCTTCTCATTAGTGACCGACCAATTCGAAGTCGAACTGTTTGAGGTCACCACGTTCCCGTTTGGGTCATGAAGCTCGAAGTCAACATCGAAGCGATCGAAGTTCCCGTTAGTTGAGGATACAAGGAACTTCAGCTCGCTGGTACCGCCTGGTACTCGGAATTCCAACGTATTTTTACGGGCGTCCCCTGCTGGAAATTCATCACTATTCTCAACCCACGAGTTTTCTCCGAGGTCGAAGGATTCATATTCTCCCTGAGAGTTTACCTCGTAGCGAAGCTTAGGAATTAATATGGGCCAGTTTTGCATCTGAGCGAACGATTGAGCAAAACATGCAACTAAGTCTTTCGGGTTGTGGCAGGGTCGACGACGAGCCTTGGTAGCATATGCTACATCCGACAATGTAGGATGGTTTGATGCCTGGCCCGTCGAAATCGTGTGGATTCTAATTCCCTTGTTTTTCGCCGTCTCCGCTTTGGCCTCAGGGTCTGTGGACTCAGTCTCCTTCCCATCAGTAACTAGTAGCCCAGCTCTGTGAGCTTGGGTTCCGCTAAGAATGTTCGTAGCACGCTCGATTGCGGAGCCAATCGCAGTCGAAGTTCCAGGTTTCAAGCTGTCGATTACCGATTTGAAATTTGATATCGACGAGGAGTCGACCTCCGTTAGCTGTTTGTCATAAGTGGCCTGCTTGGAAAAGGACACGATGCCTGCCTTTTGACCAAGTCCTTTTGCGAGTTGCAGCCAGCCTTTTGCTGCCTCCCTGACGACTTTCATCCGGATGTCCTGACAATCGGACTCGTCGATTCCATCATTACCATCATCGTCGATACCGTTGTCGCATATTTCAACATTCGCCCCTGCGTCAGCATTCTTTGCACGAGTCATACTATATGAGCGGTCTAGCATTAGTATTGTAGACTCAGCGTATTGGGTCTTATCGACAAAATTTAGAGCCGGCCGGTCCGTTTTCGGTGGCGCCACGTTCGGGTCGCCCCCAGGCGCCGAGACATTATTGTAGTGGCCTGCAATTTCTTCAAAGCAGCTTTGACCCGCTGCCGTCTCCTGAGTAGACGCTCGCACGTATAGAGTCTGTCCACCACTTGGACAGTAGCGGCAATCGATTGTAGAGCTGCCCGTGCTGTCAGGACAATTCGAACCGCGGTCATCGCTGTCGACCGGCATATTTCCTGTTTGCTTGTCATGGGTCGATGAGGTGCAGAATTCATTACTGCTACTCTCGACGGTTCCCAAGTTATTCTGCCTAAAGCCCTGATCCCTACTATGCATGATACAATGTCGCTTCTTGGAAGTGTTTGTTGGCTCAATACAGAGGCCGACTCCGATCCTTTTCCCACCACAACCGGGCGTATTCTTCGTTGGGCAACCGGACACTAAGCATTTGTTGGCTGCGTATTCATCAGAAAGGCCCCAGAAGTAGTGGCCAGCCTCGTGAGTGAACGTGTGTCCCCAGAAACCAGCATAGAGCTTGACCACCTCTCCCTTGATACCATAGCCAGACATATTGGCGTATGGGGTGCCGGAATGCGGATAGACCCAGTAGTCAGCGGTGTCTTCATTGGTATCCGTCGTTTCAATGGTGATTTTGCCGTAAGTAAATTGTCCATCAGTCGCGTCCCACAAACGGTCGGCCTCATCTCTGAGGCTAGATTTAATGTCTGATATTTCTCCCGGTGTGGGCGGGTATTTCAGATTCACAACGACATCGAACGTGCCATCGCTATCGATCTCCGGAGCATCTTGAGCTACCACTTGGCTTGTCCCACCGAGTACGGTGAGGAGAAAAACGATGAGTAAACTACATCCAGCTATCTTAAGTTCATTACGGAATCCCGTAGTACGAAGTAAGATTAGCGGTGTCGACCCACCCCGATTGAGTGAGTTAAACAGGATCCTACCGGTAAATAAATTGAATTCCAAGGCGCATTTGAATGGGGAGTTGAATCGCCAGTCGTCGGTAGCTTTTCTTGCGGACAAAAAAATGGCAATGTCCTCGCTGAGAATTAGCGGCACGCTAATGCACTCAAACAAGGACATTGCCACGGACGTCACATACTATGAGGAAGCGATCGACAATACCGGCTATATCTTGGCTATATCTTGCTTGAAGCGATGCTCGGAGACATCGACGCGTTGATCGCTGAAGGACACGGTGTTGATCTGAAGGTCAAAGAGGGCGTGTTCCTGCTGGGACGTCAGCTTTTGGTGAAACTCTTCGAGGTTGCGCGTGCGATGTTGGTCGAAGAGACCAAACGCACTGGCAAGACCGTCGAGCGGACCTCAGAGGTGACCTTCAAGACGCTACTCGGCCCCGTCGAGGTGGCATGTACGATCGAGAGGCCGGACAGGGAGAGCGCCCGATGCGGGAGCATTTCCGGCATCGTTGGAGGACGGTACAGCGACGGCGCCGAGCGGACGATGGCCGACTTCGGGATCGAATCATCGTTTCGGGACGCTGCAGATCGATTCGAGGAGCACTACGGATGCAGGCCGAGAGAGACGACGGTTCGCAAACGCACCGAGGCGTACCCCGAGGCGGCCGAAGCGTATCTTGAGCGCCGCCACCAAAACGCTCGGGACGTCCTGGGCAAATCGCCCAGAGAGCAAGGGAAGACGGCCGATGAGATGCTCGTCCAGGCCGATGGATGTCACATTACGGTGCGGGGCATGGATGACGGCCTCGGAGGCACGCCAGCAAGCCGAGGATCCTGAAGAGATGGAGCAGCTGGAAGACTACGAGGATGACGACTCGGTTGGCCTGGTCGAGTGGAAGGAAGTGCGGATTGGAGTGGTCCGCCGTACCGAGCAGGTCGAGGCGACGTATGTGTGCCGGAGAAACGACTGGACGCAGATTGCCTGCCGGCTTTTGGGGGGCAGCCTGTGAGCACGGGATGTGCTTTGAGAACCAGGCGATTGCCATCGGAGACGGAGCCCACGGACTCAAAGAAAGGCTGCAGGAACACTTCCCGCATCTCGGATTCATCCTCAACTGGTATCACCTAAAACACCATCTCTACGAGAACGGGGAACGGCTCCTCGACGAAGACATACTTATCGGAGATGTCGACGGTTCGGTCGAGGCCCACCTCGACGCGATCTACGAGGGCGAAGCCGGCGCGGTGATAGGAGAGCTCGAGAGTCTGCTGCAATCCGTGGACCCACCGCCGGACGCAGAAGGGGCCGAAGACACGGAGTCGCCCTACGGACGTCTGCAGCGACTCATCAACAACCTGACCCGCTTCTACAACTGTCTGGATTACGAAACCTACGAAGACCAAGACTGGCCCACTGGCTCCGGAGAGGTCGAAAGCGCCCACAAGGCCGTACCTCAGGAACGGCTGAAAATCACGGACGCTACGTGGACTGGAGAAATTATCTCCCCGATGTGCGCCATTCGTGTCATCCAGGCCAACGACTTTCGGGATGACTTCTGGGCCGATGAGCAGGAGCGGCGCCAAGCCGCGTGATGGAAAATCTATCGATCACCGTTGAGTGCACTCAACCTATGGTCATTCTTCGCCAACTTGCACAGTGGCTTGTTTTGTTCGAAAGTATGGAAGATAGGTAATGATTGACTCAGGAATCGCCGACGAGGTGGAATATGCCGCGATTCAATACATTTCCGCTCGGCATCATCGCATGCTCGGTCTGCCTTCTGGTCGCCCTTCCCGGCTGTCAGGACCCTAACGCCGGGCCGCCGTGGGACTTCGACAGCGGGCAACCGGATGCGATGGACCAGTCGGACGCCGGGGTCGATGCCGACTCCACCACGACGCACGACACCTTTCCCTTCGACCTGCCGGAGCCGCCCAACATCGATGCTGGCGACTGGATGCCGACCGAATCTTCAGAAGAGTGTAGCCCCAGGCCGGAGGCCCAGGGACGGTGTTACACCAGATTCATTCCTCAAAGTCTCAACAAATATCCGGATGTCGGGTCTTTCTGCCGAGTCGTCGAGTATGGTCGACCCGACGATGGTCCTATCAATTCTCGTCAGCAATACAGGGTCGACCGAAATACTTGCGGAGAGCCGGTGCGTGTTCTGAGCGACTACGATTCTTGGGAGAAGTGGAAAGACGGTGAGCCGTTGGATGGTCTTCCATCTGCCACGTATGGGTATGTCTACGACTCCCAGGGCCTCCCGAAAAAATTCGTGTCACCTGCCGATCCAGTAGAAGTCGACAGGCGCTTTTACTTCGACGAGCAGAACCGATTGAGCCGCATTGAGAATGTCAATCCGGCAAACAACCGTGACACAGTCGAATTCGAGTACGACTCCCTGGGCAATCGTACAAAGGTAGGCGGGACAGAGAGAAGCTACGACTCGGAGTGCCGGATCACTCTCCGCGACCGTTCTGGTATGGATTCCAGTGGACCCACGACGTGGACGTATCGAGAGGTCGACGACGATCTCGTCGTGATCAAGCGAGTGGAATACCGCGAAGGTCAGCCACGATTCCTTAAGGCGAAAAAACTCTTCGAAAATGGTTGGCTCGTCAAGACACTCAACTGGACTCAGCGCGGGGCACCGTCGCAGCAGAGCCCCGACAAAGAGGAGTGGAGCGAGTCTGGAAAGGACCTCTACTACTACGACGAAAAGGGACGTCGAGTGGCACGCGTCACGTACGGTGATGTAGAATCCGAACCTCCGGAGACGCCCCTGGGGGTGACGAGGTACTACTACGATTGCGCTTGGGCCGAGTGAGAAACGACTCAACTATATCTGCTATTTACCCGCCAGTTCGTCTCCAAGTAATCTTCTTCTGAAGTCGTATTCGGCGGTCTCGACCCAGCCTGCTTCACTGTAGGCAAGATCTGTTTTAGCTAAACAACTAATCCGATAGTCGTTGACTTCCGGCGACGTTCCTGTGTTCGAAGAAAAATTTTTCATGTAACTTGGAGATGGATTCTGAGGTCCGCTGGAGGTCTAGCCCGGATTACTCCTAACGCCTAAACTGGACCGATGATTTCGTCGGATCTCGGCGAAGAGTGTCGATTGATGCGTCCACTACACCGACATGGCCTTTGCGGTCCGTCGTTTCGTCGGCTGATGGATGGTGAGGCCAAACTGAAGACGTAGATCTCCCTGGGCATTTGCCTGTCGCTGTTGACGTCATCCGATTGTGCGTTCCTCCTGTCTGGCAAACTACGTCAGTACCCTTCGAGCCGAGTGGCGACTGCTGCATATGCGCCCGCCATGGGGAAGTTTTTCGGAAACTGCATGTGGATGCGGCGGGTCGTCTGGTTGATTTGAGCGGCGACCTTCAGGAGCATCAGCCGGAGGGTGTCGAGTTGGCCGGCGGCGAGTGCCTAGAGTTGGTCGACGACAGAGCGGCCGCTGTCCTCCTTGTCTTCCTGATGTTCCGCCGCGAACTTCCGCCTGCGTCGTATCGTCTTCTGGCGGCCGGCGCCGCGCGCGCCTGGGCGACTCAGCTCTCTGAGCAGTCGGTGGGCGATGAGGTGTTGGAGAAGCCGAAAAAAGTTGGCCCCAAAGCTGTCCAGACTCATGCGTTCGCTGAGGACATGCAGCTTGAAGGACTTGACTGCGTATTCGGCATCGCCCCTGGGAAAGTAGGCTCGGTCGTAGATGAATCGCGGCGGGAAGTCGTCGACGTTTGTGACGACGTATCGACGATTTTCGACCTGCGGGGCAACCTCGGCTTTTCCGATGATCGACCGGGTCGTCTCCCAGGTTTCGGCCTCGCATTGAGGCCACCGGAAGCTGCGCTCGACCCAGCCGTTTCGTTAGTATGTGTGTCGCACGGCGCGGGTGGCGTCCTCGAGCTTCCGGTTCAGTACGAGGTTATTCGCGATGCCAAAGACATAGCTGACCCCTCCCCACTGCCGATTGCGCCGCTCGAGCATCCGGTACAGATCGGGCTTGGCGAATCCGGCATCCCCACGCACCACGACATCGATATCGATATCGGCCGCCTCCATGTGTGCTCCGTCGTTCGAAATCATCTTGGCCGCCCGGGGCGCCCAGCTGCCGTCGACAATTCCCCATTTTATCCCCAGGCGGCTGACGAGTCTATTTTTAAATGTCACACCTCAAGAGATTCAGGATTTTTGGTCGCCGTTGGCTTCGAAGCCGCGAATCTGATCGGTGCACTAATGTCGTCAGTGGATTTTTGACGGTGTGAATATGCGCCGTAACCTAGTGGAGAGGCTGTTGTACTACCCCCTGACAGCAAGGAGAAGGACGATGGCTAAAAATGAAAATTTTCAGACGGATACGAGGGCTTCGAGGAGCATGCGGCAGAAATGTGTGGGGTTGCCGATCCGAGTCCAGACGCCCGAAAGTTATTGAACCTCGTCGATTGGATCCTCCGGTCAGGAATGGAGCGGAATAACCGGCTCGAGTTGGTGGGAGATGGTACCGACGCCGTATCGTATACCGGTTCCGGAAGCGCAGTCTCCTGCGTAAAGGTTGATGTCACTGACGACCGATTTGGTACTGTGACTTTCGAGACCGAAGTAACTGTCGACCGGTCTGGAGGCTACTACCACTTTCGTTTCGAAAATGGTCAAGTAAAGAGATTCTCGGAAGACTCTCACCTCCTCAAAGGCCGACTGTCCGACGGGGAATACCGGCGCTGGGACAACGTGAAGGACACAAAACTCGGCTCGGCTTTCAAGGCGCTCGAGACGAGTCTTCATCGAGCGGGTGGAAGTCGAGCCTGATACTGCTGTAGCCAATTTGGGCTGGTTTGCGACACCGCCTTTCCTGGAACTAAATCTAAGCGTACTTGCCGGGAATAATACAACTGAGACCGGAGGCCACATGCCGTGGTCTCCGGTTTTCTCGTTTCTTGTTCATCTGTTCACTCCATGAGAGGAGTCTGCCATGCACGTGAAAGTCCTGAAACTCGGCCAGTCCACCCAGGAAGTCGATGTTGGAGAGGAGTCGACAGTCCAGGAGGTCCTGGATGCCGCGAAGCTCGAGACGGGCAAACACACCCTGATGGTCAACGGTTCACAGGCGACGCCCCAGGCGCAGGTCGGTCCGAACGATGTCGTGACCCTCGCCCCAAACGTGCAGGGCGGCTGAGGTGCCGTCACCCGTTGTCCGTCGGTTCATCGGCCCGGTTGCCCATGTGGGCAGCCGGGCTGTTCTGTTTATTGGAGCCTAAAAAGGAGGAATCATGGACGCCCCGAGTCGCATAGAGGGTGACGTACCGTCGCCGGCGCTCCAGGCCCGGCTGGAGTACGAAGCCCAGCGCATCGACTTCAATCTGCGCGTCGACGCCAGTCATAACACCCATGTCAGCCACACCGATTTCGAGCCCCGCCCCCATCTGATTTTGCAGATGGCCGGCGCCGGCCAGACCGTCGAGACCTCTATCCCCGAGGCCGACGCCACCGCCGAGTTTCGGCTCGTCGAACCCGACATCAACGACGACGAGGCCGAGCCCGTCAAGATCGACGGGGATGTCTTCGGACTGATCGCGGAGAACCGACTGTACGTGCTCTTCGACCTGGCCGCGATCGCTCAGGAGCCGGGCAACCTGCAGGTCGACGGGGACATCGCCCCGGAGGACGCCGTCGGCCGGATTTTCGAGGCTGTCGTCGGCCACGGGCTCGAGAGGATCCTCGAGCACATCGAGAGGTATAACTACGAGCGAGAGCTCGACGACTACATCGACTCAAAGTTGCAGGGTCTGCGCGACGACGTCCGCTCCTGGGAGCAAGACCTGCGGGATACCCGGAGTCAGATGAGCCGGGCGTCGGACCGGGTCGAGCGGCTATCCCGCGAGTGTTCGAATCTGCGTGACAAGATCCAGGCCTTCGAGGCCCACGCGGACACCACCATCCGGGAGCGCATCGAGGGCGAGTTCGAGGCACTGCTCAAGATGATGCCCGACCCCATTGAGCATCTGCGCGTCGTCTCGCGGACGCTGCGCCTCTACACTCGGCCGGTCAAAATCGAGTACGAAGGGTCGGTCTATCCGATGGGCCGGTACCGTATCGAGGTGCCGCTTCGCAACGTCGACCTACGCATCCACGCCCACGAGAACAACCAGCGGGTCGAGGAGCACTTTCACCCGCACATCTTGCCCGATGGTTCGCCATGCTGGGGTAACGTCGGACCGGGCATCTCGCAGCTGCTCGGCGAGCGCCAGATTGCCGAGGCGATGCCCATCGTTTGGCGCTTCTTGAACAGTTACTCCGCCGAGGCGCCGTACGTCGGGCTCGAAAATTACGACGCAGAGAACGCCGCAGCCGACTCCGGCTGAGGTCTTTTCATCAACCCCTAACAACCCGAGGAGGAGCATCATGCACATCGATCCCTTACCCGAACTACGTCTGACCCCCCGCGCCCACGAGAAGCTCGACTGCTGGACCGACCTGGCATCCGGCGAGGTCAGCGGCCTGGGGACAACCACCGAGGTCCGTGACCGAGACGGGCGTATCGAAGCCATCCGGGTCGACAACGTCCACCTGCTCGAGCAACACTGCTCGGAGAGCTCCACCGAAATGGACTCCGAGGCCGTCGCCCGCTTCCTCCACGAGGCAGCCTGCAACGACCGCGCCGACTCTGTGCGGCTGTGGTGGCACTCGCATGCCGACATGGACGTCTTCTGGAGCGGCACGGACGAGGAGACCGTCGAGCGCATCGGCGGGGCGCCGTATTTTGTGAGTCTGGTCTGCAACAAGGCCGGCCACCGGCGCGCGCGGCTCGATCTCTTTGAGCCCTTTCGCATCACCGTCGACGAGTTGCCCTGGAACGTCATTGTCCCGGAGGTGGGCGTCGAGCAAGATTGCATTGAGGCCTTCGAGGACAAGGTCATCGAGCGGCCGGCCATCGGGCGTCTGCGCACACGCAACGTCGAGCCCGAAGACCGCGAGGAATTTCTGATGCCCGAGACGGCCGCACTGGCCGGCGCGCCGATCCCACGTCGGGCAGGCGACCCGCTCGAGACCCCTGAATTCGACGCTCGTTTCCATGATCCCTTTTACTGCGGAGACCTGTGATGGATAGGTCCACTGCCACGCGCTTTCGACGCCAGCTCGATCTGGTCGACCAAGAGCGGCTGGCCGACCTGCCGGTCACCGTCATCGGCGCCGGCGCCATCGGTTCCTTCGCGACACTTGTGTTGGCAAAGATGGGCGCCCATGGCCTCACGGTCTGGGACCCCGACACCGTCGAGACCCACAACCTGCCAAACCAGATGTTTGGGGAACGCGCTATCGGCCAGAACAAGGCCGAGGCGACCGCCAGACTTGTCGAGCACTTCGAAGGGGTCGAGATCGATGCTCGCGCCGAGTCCTTCGAGGACGGGGAGGTCGGTGAGGTCGCCGTCATGGCGGTCGACTCCATCAAGGCTCGGCGGGCGATTTGGGAGGACCTTCGCGTCCGGCCTGGCCTCGATGTGGTAGTCGACGGCCGGATGGGCGCCGAGGTCTGCGAATTGTATGCGGTTCGTCCGGATCGGCCTGACGACGTGCGCCTGTATGGCGAAAGTTTGCATGCAGCCGACGAGGCCCAAGAGGCGCCCTGTACCGCCAAGTCCACCATCTGGTGTGCCGGTTCTGCGGCTAGCCTGATGGCCAGCATGGTCGTCAAATTCCTGATGGGGCGTCCGTTCCCCAGGCGGACAACCTTCGATCTGCGCCAGACTCATCTGATGACGCAGCAGTAGTTACAAGACACGTCGCCCAGACATCGTTCGACAATCCACGGCCCGCGGTCACCACGCCGCGGGCCTTTCTACTTACAAAAAGGAGGACCAATCCATGGACCCTTTGAATATCTACGCTCATCTTTTCGACCGGGCTGAATCCGTCGAAAACGCCCGTTTTCCTTCAGCCCTTCACATTTATCTACAGGACCTGGCGGATTTCGACCGCTCTCTTGACACCGAGGCCGCTTGGCGGCTCGACAGTCGCATCGCCCAGAAGCTCGCCGACGAGACCGGCCACGCACCGCCGGGCGGCTGGTCGAAATTCGTGAACCTGGTCGCCGGTACCCGTTGGGTGAAGACCCAACGTGAGCGATTCATCGTCCAGGGCGTTCCCGACGCCGACGAGAACCTGCGCCAGGAATTGGTCGAAGCCTACACTCAGCAGCTGGTCCCACCGACCGTGGCTTCTAGCACGTTCATTCTGCTCGGCATCCATCCGGCCTGGGGCGTGTATCTGGCCAACAAAATGAGCCGAACCAGTGCCTCATCAACCAAAAGAAAGGATGACCTCTTTCCCGAAGCCACGCTCGACGTCGTCACCAGATGCGTCTACGGGGCCATCGGAACTGTCATGGAGGCGCTGGCCGAGGTCGGTGCCGAGGGCGCGCTGTCCCGGCCGGCCTTCGCGAAGTTCGCCCAAGCCGCCATCGACTGGACCGCCGGGCGCACCCGAGACCGCGCCCCAGAGACCGTGGGCGGCCTAGACCCCTTTCTCGACCGCACCGGCGGCGAGATGGATCGCATCGGCCCCCTGTGGGCTCAGGAGCTAATCGCAGAGGTGCTCGTTCCGGCTGGCGCAGCGAAAACTATCGGCGACGACCTCATACTCGTCGACGTTGAACTTCTCCAAAGTATCGACGTCGGTCCGGACAAAATGACCGCCGGCCGACTCGACGACTTCCTGTCGGACTCGGGTATGAAAGCCCGTGCCTGACGGATGGCGGTCGCTACGTCAGCCAGCCGACCACCCTCCGGCGGTGTTGGACGGGATGGGAATTTCGTTCTAGTCAGCGCTGGCTTTTACCAATACCCAAAGGAGGTGTGTTATGTCTGGTCTGAAAGCTGTCATCGACTGGCTCCGCAGCCCGCAGGGACAATTCGTCGCCTGCAAGCTTGCCGAGGCTGCTTGGGTCCTCATCGACTCTGACGAGCCGAGCGACAAGTAGCGACCGTGCCCGCGGCGGGCTGATCCGTCGCGGGTAACTTACTTTCCGTGTTTTTATTTGTGGAAAAGATCCTAGTTGTTGGGGTAAAGGTCTCTGCTCCAAAAAATCGGGCAAGGATTTCACCTGGAGACTTGCTCGACTTTCAGTGATCCTGGGAGAACTAGTCGACCCATACCAATCTCTTCGAACTAAAATAATGGTCGAAAAAATTATTTGGCCCATAGTTTAGATGTGGGAGACCGCCGACCCTCGGTCAATTCGCACCTCCCCTCCCTCTGAGCAGTGTAGTAAGGCAACAGTTGAGACGGCCATCACACCCTCCGACGAGCGAGGCACTTCGTTACCTTGTAACTTCCACAAATAGGTGTGGGGGGCCTTCCAAAAATCGCCCGGCCAACCTGGAAAATCGACTTCAAAATAGCGCTCACAATCCCAAATTCATTTGGAAATCGAATAAATATAAAAGCAAATGATGGTCAGTCCGAATTGTTCACGTTGTGCCGGCTCCTTCAGAAAGCCGCAATGCAGAAAAACGGTTCGGAGGTAGTCTTCTCAAAATGAGTCGGGGTCATGCGGCACTCTTTTGACGATGAATGGTTTCCAATTGAACAGAAAAATCTAATCTAGAGATCAGCTCGCCAAATTTTGAGTCAAAGACTGCGGATAGGAACTCGCTACTTTCCGCACAGGTGACTGCCCCGCTGAAGCCTTCACGGTCGAACAAGGAGATGATTTTCTAAAAATTTAGGGAGCAGGCCGAAGTGGAGTTGACCGTCGGGAAGACCGAAGGGCCGGAAGTTGAATTTGGGACGGGCATGTGGCCGAGAAAAAGTCGGACTTCGCAGCCTGGAATCCGAAATACCAGGAATCCGATAAGAAAATGCCCGACGAAATTACGAGATATGTACCCTCCGAAGAGGTCTTTGATCGAAGGGCTCCGGTTCGGTGCAGCCTCCACTCCGGAAAGTATGTTACATAATTTAGAATGCGCCTCAGACTTTGTACTTTTTGCTAGGGATGGAAGGCCGTTTGATAGCAAAGTGGCCATTGCCATATCAGACGTGTGTCTGGACAGAAGGAGGGTGGCCCGACGGTGCCGAAACCTGCCTCCCGATCGTCGAGGTTTGCGCGGCATCTGCCTCTGGGTCAAACGGCTTCTAGGTATGCTGGTCCGCCTATGTAACCGGCAACGCCCACCATGACACCGAGGGTCTGAAGACCCTTTCTGAAAGGCACAACAACCGTCACAAGCCATTCCGTTTCAGTACCATCGACGTCATGAGTAGGATCATGTCTCCCTACCAAGTAGTTGCAGTCGAAGACCAATGTAAGGAAAAATTCGGAAGCCGGGCCTATGGTCCGAACAACAATTAACCAACCGGATGCGGAAAACTTTTCCAACCGCAGTACCCCTCCCATGCGTGATCGGATAACGACCTAAGATCACGATAACCCATTGAAAAAGGCCACCTTTCGTGGTTCGATGCGTATCCGATTAAGCGATCGTGATACAACGAACCTACAAAAGGTGGCCGGCCATGG
>Ga0207771_100925_pt1 | contig 14594 bp, 10 predicted proteins | sample A23M2SouthBayCA_2_FD_187731 | JGI IMG/M metagenome (GOLD analysis project Ga0207771, IMG submission 187731) | Aerobic enrichment media microbial communities from Eden Landing Ponds, California, USA - A23 M2 (2) (SPAdes) | ecosystem: Environmental > Aquatic > Marine > Unclassified | place...
TCGGGTCCTGGCTCGACCGGCGCGCCGAGGTAGTAGGAAAGCGGCGCGACCGGGAACGCGTAGCGGTACTCGGGTGGCACCTCGATCCGCAGGTCCTCCGCGGGCGGTTCGAGCCCCTCCGGAATCGACAGTTCGTTTCCAACCTCGACGGCAGGCGGGTGGCCCCGGAAGCTGCCGAAGGCGCGCTCGGGGGAGGTCGTCTTGAGCGCCGAGCCGAACGTCGAGATCGCCGCGAGCACGTCCTCGGGATCGGCCGTCGTCGTGACCGTCGCGGCAGGTCGTTCGTGCGCCGAGCGACAGCCGATCCCGACGCGCGTCGGTGCCTCGAAGTCGATCTCGGTCCCGTGGCCGTCGGGGCCGATCGCGACCGGCCCCTCGACGCGGAGGTACGTCCGGAGGATGCCGGTGGGTTCGAGCACGTAGGTGTCGGCCGGGAACGACGCCGTCTCGCCGTGGTCGACCTCGGCGAGCATCTGTCCGTCGGCGTCCCGGACGATCACCTGCTCGGCGGTGGGCGTCGTCACGGATCGGGTCTCGATCGCGACCGCGGTCTCGACGGGGATCGGAAAGGCCCCTACGTCCAGGGGCTCCGGGGAGACCGACGAGGGCGTGTGGAGCGACCGCCGGCGACGCTCGATCGGGTCGATGATCTCGACCCCGGGCGTCGAATCCAGCGACTCGAAGACGGCGGTGAAGCCAGCTTCCTGCTGGTGGTCCGGCAGTGCCATCGGTGACTTTGGAAATGACCCGCCGACAGCAAAAGCGTGCCGGCTACGGCGTATTCCGACGCGCAGCAACCGACCGATCGGGTGCAGCTGCGGCTCCCCGCAGTCGCCTTCCCACCCCGTGGGAACGATCCACGGACACTTTGGACTGGAGACCCAACCTCTACATCTCGGTCGCACAGTGCGGCAGCCACACCGTTGGTCCGGTACTGGTCGCCGGTTCGGTACCCGGCGTCGGTCGATCGACGTCGACCGACCCACGATCCAACGGACACGGCCACAGGCCCGCTCACAATCCATGGACATCGCATCTATCGTTACCGACGATTACGTCGAGTTCACTTCTGATACGACCGTTTCGAAGCTCGTTGGCACCTTCGACGATCCCGCTGTCAAGGGCGTCGTCGTGCGCGACGACGAGTTCGAGGGCGTCGTGACCCGGCGACAGCTCGCCACGTCTCACCTCCAACCCAACGAGACCGTCGGCTCGCTCGTGTGGCACGTCCCCCGACTCGCACCGGACGAGGACGTCCGGAAGGTCGCCCAGCTCATGCTCGACAGCGACTCGCGGGTCCTCCCCGTCTTCGAGGGCCGCGATCTGATCGGTGTCGTCACCGTCGACGGCATCCTCGAGGCGGTCACGGAGTACCTCGACGCCGCGACCGTCGCCGAGGCCCAGAGCGACGAGCTCGTCTCGCTCGACCCGGACGCGACGGTCGGTGAAGCACTCCACAAATTTCGGGACCGTCGGATCACGCACCTGCCCGTCGTCGAGGACGACGAGGCGGTCGGCATCCTGAGCCTCTTCGACGTGACGGGCGTCACGGTCCGCTCGGTGACCCAGAGCCAGGGTGGCGACGCGGGCGGTACTGACTCGTTCGGCGGGGAGATCTCGGCCAGCAGCGGCCGCGTCGGCCGCGGCGGCTTCGGCGCCAGAGAGGGCGAGTCCGCACGCCTGCTCGACATCCCGGTTCGCGACCTGATGGTCTCGCCCGTCCGGACGATCCACCCGGAGGAGACGCTCGAGGCGGCCGTCGAGGAGATGTTCGCGATCGAGGGCTCCTCGCTCGTCGTCACCAGGAACGGCAGCCCGCACGGCATCGTCACCAAGACGGACGCGCTCGAATCGTTGACCTGGGAAGCCGGGGGCAACCGCGGCGTCCAGGTCTACGGCACGGAGCTGATCGAGGACGTCAGCTACGACGAGATCGTGGACATGATCGACACGTTCGACAGCCGCGACGCCGACATGAACGTCCTCGAGGCCAAGGTCCACCTCCACGAGCACGACGAGAAACTCCGGGGGACGCCGCTCCTGCTCGCCCGGATCCGGCTGCACACCGATCGCGGCCTCTTCATCGCGTCCGGCGAGGGCTACGGCGCGAGCCAGGCGATCAACGAGGCCCGGGACGTCCTCGAACGCCAGATCCGCGACAAGAAGACCCACGCGAAGAGCAAGAAGCACCGCGACGAGGCGTTCTGGGAGAAGCGCTTCGGCTGGCTCCTCGAGGAGGCGCCCTGAGAAACTCGGAGCACCGCCCGGCCTTCGCCGTGCAGTGGCGGTCGGATCGCCACTCGCGGTGCGATCGCTACCGATCGTCCTCCACGTCTTCCGGTCGTCCCTCGACCGGTCCGTTACCGTCGCCAGCGACCGCCTAGGATACTGCTACGCTCCCCGTCGCCGGGCGTTCGTCTCGCCGGTATCGCAGGGCCGAAACCCGACGATACCCCGTGACACGGTCGCGTTGTCCGCCGACACGGTCTCGGTAACAATGGTGCGGTGTTGCGTAGAGCGGGCTGGAGGATCTTTCCAATGCCAATTCAGGACCTCGCTCGCCACGACGTCATCACGACGGCGCCCGACACGCCGGTGGCGGACGTCGCTCGCATGATGGACGAAGAGACGATCGGCAGCGTCGTGATCACGGAGGGCGACGAGCCGGTCGGCATCATCACCGACCGCGACCTCGCGATTCGAGTCGTCGGCGAATCGGCTGACCCGGCCGACCACACCGCCGAGGACGTGATGTCGACCGATCTCCACACCGTCACACCAGATACCGGCTTCTACCAGGCTGCGGAACAGATGCGGGCGAGCGGCATCAGGCGGCTGCCCGTCTGTGACGACGATGGCAAGCTCGTTGGCATCATCACGTCCGACGACCTCAACGAACTGCTCGCGGACGAACACCAGGAGCTCTCCACGGTGCTCCAGGCGCAGCGACCCTCGTACTGACGCCGGATCGCGTTCCGGCGGTCCGGGCACGCAGTTCGGTTGCCACCGCTGTCGAACCAACGGCGGATCCCTCGGGGTGCATCGCTCTGTCCGCCACCCACCTGCAGCTGAAACTCCGACGCCCAGCTGCAGCCGATACTTCGACACCCCTCCAGTCGATACTCCGACGTCCCTCCCGGGACCGATCGGTCGCAGCCTCGCCGCTCGAGTACCGTCGACCCTGCTACTGAGGCGCCGCCTATCGTTCGCTGCGCTATCGCAGCCAACCGTCCGACGTCGTCGCTGAAGCCTTTCCTACCCGTCATTCCAAGCCCGCAGCCTTATTCTACCGGAGCGGATTTGTCCGACAATCAATGACCGACGACGGCTCGCCCGGGAACGGCGCCGACGGTGCGGACGACCCCGTCGCAGGCGGCGGGAACGAAGGAGGCACCGACGCTGGCGCCGACAGCCTCGAAGACGCGGCCAGCCCGAACGCGTCCGCAGGTGGCGAGGCGGCCGGTGCTGCGAGCGAGAGTGCCATCGGGTCTGCCGCCGGCACCGCGAAGCCAGCGCTCGCACCGCTCGTCGCCTCGAAACTCCGCATCTTCCTGCTCGTCCTCGTCGCGACGGGCGGCCTCATCGGCGGCGGCTTCGCGCTGGGCGTGCTCGGCGCCCCCGCGGTCAACGGCGTTCAGAACGACTTCGGGAACGTCACCGAGGACGAGACGACGATCGTGACCAACGTCAGCGTCCAGAACCCGAACCCGATCGGCCTCTCGCTTGGCGGCGTCACGATCGACTACCAGGTCTCGATGAACGACGTCCAGGTCGCGAACGGGACGAAGAACGGCGTCTCGGTCGGGAGCGGGAACTCGACGATGCGCCTCGAGACGACGCTGTTCAACGACCGGATCCCGCCGTGGTTCGCGAGCCACGTCCGTAACGACGAGCAGACGACCGTGAACATCGACGCGACCGTCGACGCGTACGGCTTCAGCCGCTCGATCACCCAGCAACGGGAGATCCAGACGGACATCCTCGGCTCCTTCCGCTCCTCGCAGGATCGCCCGATCAACGCGAACCACGCGCTGATCTCCGACCCGGTCCTGATCGTCGAGGAGACCGACGCCAGCTGGGGCACGGTCTCGCGGGAGGAGACGCCGATCGACATGTCGTTCGCGATGTACAACCCCAACACGGAGCCCATTGCGATCTCGGAACTCCGGTACAACGTCACGATGAACGACGTCCTCGTCAGCCAGGGCGCGACGGAGGATCCCTTCGTCATCCCCGGCGGGACGCGCAACACGCTCCAGGCGACCACGGCCATCCAGAACCAGCGCCTCGACGAGTGGTGGGTCTCCCACCTCGATGAATCCCAGTACGGCCACCAGGTGAGCCAGTTCCGGATCGAGTTCACCGCAGTCGTCGAACTGCCCAACGGCGAGACCGTCGTGGTGCCCCTCGACGACCTGGCGTACGACGAGTGGATCGGCACCGACCTGTTCGACGAGGGCGGGAACGTCGGCGTGCCCCCGAGCGAGCAATCGGGCGACGGGAGCGGTTCAGATGGCGGGAACACATCGGACGGCGGGACCTCCGACGGAGGCAACACCACCGACGGGTCGGACGGCGGTAACACGAGCGACGGCTCCGGCGGCAACGACTCGGACGACGACGGCGGGTTCCTGGGCTGAGCACCGCGTCGCCGAACCGCCCTCGCACCGTCCGGTCGAACCGTCACAGGAGTCATCGTCCCTTGCTGCACCTCGTCGTGCCTCAGCGGGTCCTCGTTGTTCGGCGGCTCATTGTGGCCCGGCGGTTCCTCGTCGTCTGACGGCTTGTGGTTGTCCGGCGGCCACTCGCCGTTCGGCGCTTCCGAGCGCGCGCCAGGCGCCCGCGAGCCGATTGACGTTTCTTTTCCCCACTTCCACGAGAACCGAATCCCCCGCTACCGTCCAGCTTCTTGCGAACTGGTTCGGCACCGTGACGCATCTCGAAATCGGAACACGTGGCCGCGGTATCGGGGGCGGCGAGCGCGTGGTATGAGATGGCACAGCGAGCGATTTAAGTGGTCGCTGAACCCGATCCTAGGCAGCAATGGCCATAGACCCGAACTTCGAGGAGAACCGCGAGGTCGTCGACGAGCACGAGGGCCACGACGTGTGGGGCCCCGTCGACGAGCCCGACGAACTGGGCATCCACGGCACGCACGTGGCGGTGGACTTCGACATCTGCATCGCCGACGGCGCCTGCCTGGAGGACTGTCCCGTGGACGTCTTCGAGTGGGTCGACTCGCCGGGTCACCCCGAGAGCGAGATCAAGGCCGATCCAACCCACGAGGAGCAGTGCATCGACTGCATGCTCTGCGTCGACGTCTGCCCCGTGGACGCGATCGACGTGGACGCCGGACGAGCGGGCCGCAAGTGAGCGGCTGGGGAGCGATCGGGCGATCGCGACCGGGCGGAGTGGCGTCGCGACGCCGGAGCCCGAACGGACCGAGGACGGAGGCACCGAGTACGAACGGACCGACACTGACTGACAGATGAAATTACTCGCACTCACCAAGGGCGTACCGGACTTCAGCGAGGGCGCCGTCTCCTTCGACGAGGACGGCCACCTCGAGCGGGGGGACACACCCACCGTGATGAACCCGAACGACGAACAGGCACTCGAGGCGGCACTGCAGACGAAAGTCCGCCACGACGGCACGGTCGGCCTCATGAGCATGGGGCCGCCGGGCTATCAGGACATCCTCGAGGAGGGGATGCGGTCGGTCTACGCCGACGAACTGTTCCTCCTCTCCGACCGGGAGATGGCCGCCGCGGACACGTGGGCGACCGCGATCACCGTCGCGACCGGGATCGAGCAGATGGAGGAGGAGCCCGACATCGTCTTTGCCGGGTTCAAGACTGCCGACGGGGAGACGGGCCACACCGGCCCCCAGACCTGCTGGGCGCTCGACCGGCCGCTGATCACCCACGTCATCTCGCTGGACGTCGATCCCGAGGAGGAGATGGTCCGGGCGAAGCGCCTCGTGAAGGGCGACGTCTCAGAGATCGAGACCGTCGAGGCGCCGATGCCGTGTGCGATCGTCACGGACCCCGAGTTCGAACCGGTCTACCGCAAGGCCGAGCACCGCCTCAAGCACAAGGACCTCCGCGCGGAGACGCAGGAGCGCGTCGAGAACGCCGAGGACCACCTCACGGTCTGGAACCACGAGGACCTCAACCTCGATCCGGACTACATCGGCCTCGACGGCTCGCCGACGATCGTCTCCGGCGTCGATCCGATCCCGAAGGCGCCGGACGAGCGCGAGGCGACCGTGATCGAACAGGACGACCAGGAGGGGATGCGCGAGGTCGTCGAGGAGATCACGCAGTTCGCTGCGGGGGGTGACTAGCGATGGTGGAAATCGATCCCACCGAGCACGAGATCTCCGAACTCGGCCCGAAGGTGAACCAGGTCGAGGACGCCGACGAGCTCCGCGAGATGCTCGAACTGGAGGAAGGCGGCGAGGACCGCACGCCGGTCAAGACGCTCATCGAGAGCCGGATCGAGACCCTCGAAGCGGAGGACGAGGAGCCCGAGGATCCCAGCGACGTCGACCTGAGCGAGAAGACCGCCGCCGACGTCGGGAACCTCATCCGCGACATCGACGAGGTCGAGGAACTCGAAGCCCTCCTCGAACAGGAGGAGAGCGGCGAGGACCGCGATTCCGTCCAGCGCCTCATCCAGCAGCGCATCGACTCCGTCCAGGGCAGCGCCGACGACGGCGAGGAAGCGGAGATCCTCCCGCCGGAGGAGGCCCACCCCGACCTCGACCACCCGACCGCGGACAAGCGCCACGTTCGCGCCCTCGAGGACGGCGAGTACCGCGACATGTGGGTCTACTGTGAGACCCAGCACGGCGAACTCCTCGACGTGTCCAAGGAGATGCTCGGGAAGGCTCGCGAGCTGATGGACGGGTACAACGAGGACTACGACGAGGAGGAGAAGGTCGTCGCGGTCGTCATCGGCGACGACCCGGAGCCGATCGCCGAGGAGACGATCGAGTACGGCGCCGACCTCGCCGTGTACTACGAGGACGAGCGCCTCGACCGGTTCCGACACAAGCCCTACTCCGAGGTGTTCTGCGACGTGGCGCGGGGCGCCGGCCATCCCTACGGTCGCGAGGACCGCCCCGAGGCCGACTGGCACGACTACGACGAGCCACGCTACGCCATCTTCCCGGCGACGCACAACGGCCGGGACCTCTCCGCGCTCGTCCAGGCGGAACTGGACTCCGGGCTCGCCTCGGACTGTTCGGACCTCTACATCGAGAACGAGGTCATCTCGAACCCCGTCAAGACCGGCGCGAAGGACAAGGTGGAGTTCGAGCGCGTCCTCCACATGCCCCGCCCGGACTTCTCCGGGTTCGAGTACTCGACGATCCTCTGCCTGGACTCCCCGCGACGGGAGTTCCACCCGCAGGGCGCGTCGGTGATCCCGGGCAAGTTCGAACTGCCCGACCCCGACCCCGAGCGCGAGGGCGAGGTCGTCGAGCACAGCTTCGACCTCGAGGAGGCCTGGCTCGACGTCGAGGTCACCGACCACGACCGCCTGGAGGGCGGCGTCGACCTCACCGACCACGAGGTCGTCGTCTGCGTCGGTCGCGGGATCGACCGCGATCCGACCGAGGGGATCGAACTCGGCGTCGAACTCTCCGAGGCGTTCGAGGACGGCGCCTTCGGCCTCACGCGCGGGGTGATCACCTCCTCGTTCCAGTTCGCCGGCCACGTCGAGCAGTACACCGGCGAGGACCGCCAGATCGGCGAGTCCGGCCAGGAGGTCGAGCCCGACCTCTACATCGCCGCGGGCGTCTCCGGGGCGATCCAGCACAAGGTCGGCTGTGAGGAGTCGGACACGATCGTCGCGATCAACACCGACGAGCACGCGGACATCCGCGACTGGTCGGACTACTACATCCACGGCGACCTCTTCGACGTCCTCCCCGCGTTCACGGAGGCCGTCGAGTCCGGCAGCGTCGACGCGGCGCTCGAGGAGTTCGGTGCGGTGCCAGCCGCGGGTGGTGACGATGACTGAGCGAGCGGCTGCGGACGACGACGTGCGAACGGACGGCGGGACCGCGACGCAGCGCGTCGCGACGGACGGTGGATCCATGGACGAGCACGAACACTACGAAGCGATCGTCGTGGGCTGTGGCCCCGGCGGCGCAGCGGCGGCAGCGGCACTGGCAGCGAACGACGTCGAGACGCTCGTGCTCGAACGGGGGGTCGACGCCGGGTCGAAGAACGTCTCCGGCGGGCTGATCTACGCAGAGGAGTCGGCGCCGTACACGATCGACGACCTGTTCCCCGACTTCCGTGCGGAGGCCACGGAACGGCCCGCCGTCGAGTACAAGATGCACAACTGCTCGGAGGAGAAGGTCGCGACCTTCGACCTCGAGTCGATCCACCAGAACGGCACCGAGTGGTGTGACGCCGTCCTCCGGCGGCACATGGACTCCTGGCTCGCTGAGCAGGTTCACGAGCGCACGCGCGAGACCGGCGGGGGCCTGTTGACGGACGTGCGGGTCAACGGCCTCCTCCGCGAGAACGGCGAGATCGTTGGCGTCACCTGCGACGAACTCGATCCGATCACCGCGGACCTGATCGTCGCGGCGGACGGCGTCAACTCCGAGCTGGGTCGCGACGCGGGCCTGATGGACTGGGACGAGCCCGACGACTGGTTCCAGGGCGTCAAGGCCGTCGTCGACATGGATCGGGAGACGATCGAGGAGCGCTTCGACCTCGACGGCGCCGACGACGGCGCCGCCCACCTGTTCTCCGGCGACCTGTTCCAGGGCGTCCGAGGTGGCGGGTTCCTCTACACGAACGAGGACTCGTTGTCGATCGGGACCGTCTTCCACCTCGACTCGATCGCCGCAGAGCGCGCCGAGCCCCAGGAACTGCTCGACGCTCTGCTGACTCACCCGCTGCTCGACCAGTGGTTCCAGGGCGAGTACGAGGAGCTCGAGTACTCCGCGAAACTCGTGCCCGACTCCAAGAAGGTCGCGAACCCCTCACCGCACAAGGGTCGCCTGCTCCTCGTGGGCGACGCCGCAGGCCAGATGCAGGCCCAGGGCCCGATCATCAAGGGGATGAACCACGCCGTCTCCGCCGGCGGGCTCGCCGCGGAGGCGTTCCAGGACGCCAAGACCCGCGGCGATCCCAGCGCCGCCGGCAGGCTCTACGAGCAGAAGCTGCACGACGAGGGCGTCATGGACCAGCTCCGCCCGACACGATACGAGGCGACGAGCTGGCTCTCGGAGAGCTCGGTCATGACCTCGATCGGTTCCGCGGTCATGAACTCGCCCATCGGCCGCTTCGGCGTGAAGACGTTCGACGGGCTGCTCGAGAAGTCGTTCAACTCGCCGTTCGTGCTCGGGATGATCCCCGACACGAAAATCTCCTACGTCACGGTACCGACCGTCATCGGCGACGTGCTCGGGGAGCCGGTCTCTGCCGAACACGAGATCGAGCCGCCGGACCTCGCGGACCGCATCGGCGACCTCACCTACGACGTGGGCGATCCCCACATCGAGGTGCTCGACAACTCCTACGAGGCCAGCGGCACGGCCGTCACGGCCTGCCCGGTCTCCGCGGAGGACTTCGGTGGCGGCTGTTACCGCTCGGAGACGATCGAGTCCAACGGCGACACCGAACGCGTCGTCAGCCTCGACACCCAGCCCTGCGTCGAGTGCGGGACCTGCGCCGTCGTCGCCGACACCCACTGGGAGCACCCCGCCGGCGGCAAGGGCGTGGAGTACAAGCAGGGATGACAGACGACGGCGGTGCAGGCGGTGCGCCGCGGGACGATCTCGACGCTCACGATGGGGCGGGCAGCGACCGGTCCGTCAGTGCCCCGGATGCAGATTCCGATGCACCGCCGGCACCGCCCGGCGTCCCCGACGCGACCGAGATCGGTGCGGACGTCCTCCGCGGCGACGCCGACGGCCTCGAGGAGCGCGTCGACGACCTCTACGACGTCGCTCGGGACGCCCGCGAGGCCTTCGAACCGCCAGACGACGCCGCGGAGCGTGCACTCGCGTACTGTCGGCACGGCCTCTGGCCCGTCCTCGCGGTGTACGTCGACCGCCGTGGTGCCGGCGCCCCACTCGGCCAGCCCCACCACGACCGGCTGGAGGCGGCGCTCAACACCTGGCTGGAGCTGTACGCGCGGAGCCACGGTGCGGAGCTATCCTTCGATTTCAGCGTGCGGGAGGCTGCGGAACTGTTCGTCTCGACGCACAACGTGCTCGACGTGGCACAGCTGCTGACGGACGTGCCTGAGCGCTAGCGCAGGCGCGGCGTTTCGTATTCTCTGCCTCGAGTAGCGCATTCTCCGCCACGAGCAGGCATTCTCTGCCACGAGTGGCGTATGCACTGCCCGATTCAGGGGAACTCGTCGTCGGCGTCTTCGAGTGGTTCGGCGACGACCCCGTCCTTCGAGGCGATCGTCCGTGCGTGCGCGGCGCAGACCGTTCGATCCGCTGCCCACGGCACGTAGACGCGAACGCTGGCCGGCCGATCACAGTCGGCCTCTGCACAGCGTGCCATATGTGGCCCTGTGTCTCCACGGCTACGACCGTTTCGCCTGTGACGCGTTCGTTCCACCGGCGAAGCACCCACGACAGATTGTAATCGAAGTTTCTACTCTGTAAATATATCTCGTACTGGTATGATGTAAGTGGTAACAACGGGGGATTATTCGGACAATATTAAGGTAACGGCCAAACAAGCATCTTTGGCATGAATAAACGCCCTCCTTCGCTGGAAGGAACGAATGACGCGTCGGAGGGCCGGCTGCGGAGCCAGTCCGACGTCATCGCGATCGTCCTGCTGCTCGGGATGATTTTCGTGAGCGCCACGGCAGTCATCGTGATGGGTGGCATTCTCGTCGATAGCGTCCAGGACAACTCCCGCCACCAGCTGGCCGTGGACTCTGCCGTACAGACCCACCAGCAGATCACCGAGGTCCTCCAGAGCGGTCAGGCACGAGAACTGGCTGTGAGCGACGCCGTGGACATGCGCGTCGAGAACACCGGGCACCTGTCGATCGAGATGTTGAACCAGAGCGGTGCCGCCTGTTCGACGAACGCCCCCCGAGTGGCCCCGGTCGAGACCGATCTCGGCGCGATCATTTACGAGACGCCGCGGGGCGCGGTCATCTACGAGGGCGGGGCGATCTGGGAGCGCACCGACGGCGGGCTCGCCACCCGACGTGCACCCCCGGTGAGCTACGACGGCGACACCGCACGGATCGCCGTACAGACGGTGACTGCGGAGGCGGACGACTTCGAGGGCGAGATGGCGGCGCCGAACGAGCACCTCCAGCAGGCGATGGTCCGCAACACGACGGACATGCTCACAAACTGTCCGGCGCGTTCCTATACCACGATTCAGCTCTCGATCACCAGTCCCTACCACGAGCTGTGGGCGGCGCACTTCGACCGCTCCGTCGCCACTGACCCCGCGAACGTCACGGTGACCCACGATGTCGCCACCGAGACCGTGACGGCGACGATCGAGAACGCGACTAGCCCCCACGCGTCACGCGGGCTCCGGTTCCAGAACATCTCCGCGCCGACGGTCGTCGGACATCCGTCCTCGAAGATCCCGGACACGCAGTTCTTCGTGGACTCCGAGATCGCAAACGACGGCTACTCGACCCGCGAAGCGAACCTGACGCTCCGGATCGACGGCGTCGGCGCCGCGATCCACCCCGACACACCGCGTGCCGTTCCGCCGTCGGGCGCCGGCACCGTCTTCATGAACTTCACGACGGGCAGCGGGTTCGCTCCGAACGCGCTCACCTGGGGCGGGCTCGCGAACGCGAACGGCCTCGCAACCGGGCAGCTACACGGCTACAACCTCACGCTCCGCGACGGCTACGGGGACGTCGTGAGCAGTGTCGAGAGCGAGTTCTTCCTGGCGAAGAAGAACGGTGGCGGGCTCACTCTCGCGGGAACGACGCCCTCGCTTGACACTGCCCACGACGATCTGCAGGTCAACGCGACGCTCGTCAACACCGGGCTGACGAACGATTCGACCGACGTGACGTTCAACATTACCGACGAACGCGTGTCCATGACCGCGGCGACGGTGACGGACGTCGGGGTCGCCAAACACGGCGGCGTGTCCGAGGTCGGCTTCCAGGTCGACGTTGGCTCGCTCCCGGCCGGCATCTACGAGTACAACGTCTCGGCGAACGGAGAGACGATCACGGACACGTTCACGATCTCGAACCGGTCGCAGTCGAACCTGGTCGGGGAGCTGCTCGTTACTCGGGTCGACCACTCGAACGGGACGGTGAGCACGACCGATCCCTTCGGCGTCACCGTCGGCGTGTTGAATCTCGGTGATGCGGCCGGCTCCGGGGATATCAGTCTCGACGTCGAGGGGCTCGCCGCGACGAACGCCACCGTCGCCGTGCCGAGCCAGGTCGAGCAGAACGTGACCCTCGGCTACACGTCGAGCGACCTGGACGCACTCGAGCCGGGCCAACTCCACAACTACACCGTCTCGCTGACCGGCGACGACGGTGGTCAGTTCACGACGAACGGCTCCTTCTACCTGGGCGAGCCGGGCCAGACCCCGGTCGTCGAGAACACGAGCGCGAGCGGGAACCAGTCTGTGATCAACGCCACCATCGCGAATCACGGGCTCTCGAACGTCACGGACGACGTCTCGCTCACGCTGTACGCGCAGGACGGCTCCGAGCTCGGGTCGGTCACGACGGACCCCTACACGCTCGTCCCCGGCGAGTCGCGGTCGCTCGCGTTCGACCTGAACGCCACGTCGCTGGCTGGAAGCTACGAGTACAACGTCACCTTCGGTGACGATACGGCCTTCGGCGCCATCAACTACAGCGGCGTGAGCGGCGGTGACGACGACGTGACGATCACCGCCCCGGGTAACGGGACGGTGACCGTGCTCGGTACCGAAATCTCGAACAAACACCCGGCGTGTAACTGCAAATCCTGGTGGCCCGTGAGCGTGTCCTCGGTGCTGCAGATCGACGGGGAGCAAACGACCCATCAGTTCTACAACAACGCGACGGACGATCCCGGGAGCCTCCACGATATGCGGAACCTGAACTCCTATGACACGCAACTGGAGACCTACTCCTACAACTGGACACAGGTCGAGGGCGAGACCGCGACGCTCACGGTCGCCTCGACGCTCTGGAACAGGCCCTGGAACGATTACCACTTCGTGAACCAGCGAACCTCGGGCGGCGAGACCTGGTACGACTACCACCCACCCGAGTGGGCGTGGGACTACCCGTTCAACCCCGTCAACGCCAGTGCCGGCGAGAATCCATCGAACGTCCGTGTGCTGCTCGATGGCGACCAGGTGCCGAACGTGAACACGGCGAATCCGTACCAGCGGAGTGCCGCAGAGGTGCTGAATGAGGGTGCTGCCGATCGGGTCGACGACGACGGCACGCTCGATCTCGGTCCGAACGAGGCGATCTTCCTGTTCGAGCTCTCCGACCTGGACGCAACGTGGTCCGAGGCTGACCAGTCGGCGGGTGACCCCGACTACAACGACGTCATCGTCCTCGTCGGCTTCAACCCGGACAACCCCGGGTCGGTCGACTTCAGCGTCGACAACGGGACGAGCCTGGTCATCGGTCCCGCTGACCCGTCCGCGGGCAACGAGAGCGGTCAGCAGGTCATCGGGGGCGTGAACGACTCGGTCGACGAGGGTGGTGCGAACGATCCGACCCCGCCCCAGCCCCAGAACCCCAATCCGGGGAGCCCCTCGGAACCGGACGAAATCGACGTGGACGTCGGCGGCGTCGTCATCGGATAGGCGGTTTCGGCCGATCCACCCGATCGCGTGCCGTCGCGCGGTGGCCGGTGGTGCCGATCGATCTCGCATGGCGCCCGCGCGCTGTTGCTCTGATGTACTATCTTTTCAGCAGCCAGGCGCACTGTCGTCCGTCTGCATCACGCTTCACCTACTATCTTCGTAGCTCCCGGCTCCTCTGGACAGTTTCATTCGACCTACTAGGTCCCGTACAATACAGTTATGGGCTTCGAGACGTAAATTGCACGACAATGAACGAGAGATCAGGTGCTGGCTGCGGGAACGAAACGCGAGCCGTCCAGCACCGGGGCCAGTCCGAGGTCATCGGGATGGTCCTGCTGCTCGGCGCCATCCTCATCGGTGCGTTCCTGACGATCGCGATCGGTGGTCTCGCGCTCCAGTCCGTGCAGGAGAACGCCCAGGGCGGCCTCGCCGAGGACACGGCACAGCAGGCCCACACTGCCCTCTCGAAGGCAGCGGTGACCGGCGATCCGCAGGCGATCCCGATGGGCGACGGTTCCGTGGACGGGCGGATCGTCGACGGCGGCACGCTCACCATCACGATGCACAACGGATCGGATACCTGCTCGCGGCGGGTCCGCGAGGATCTCGGTGCGCTCCGGTACGAGGGCGGCGACCGTGCGATGATCTACGAGGGCGGTGCCATCTGGGCCGAGACCGAGGCGGGCCTCGCGATCGAGCGCGCACCGCCGATCAGCTATAGCGACGGAACGACCCGTATCTCCGTGCTCTCGGTGGCGGCAGCGACCGCGACGGGCGACGGGCGTCTCG
>Ga0207771_100927_pt1 | contig 14590 bp, 15 predicted proteins | sample A23M2SouthBayCA_2_FD_187731 | JGI IMG/M metagenome (GOLD analysis project Ga0207771, IMG submission 187731) | Aerobic enrichment media microbial communities from Eden Landing Ponds, California, USA - A23 M2 (2) (SPAdes) | ecosystem: Environmental > Aquatic > Marine > Unclassified | place...
GAATCGGAACGCTCCCCGCACTGTTGCTCGGCCTGGTCGCGCTGGCCGTCGTCATCCTCGTCGGACGGATCGTCCTCAAGATCGCGTGGCGGATCGTCATCCTCGCCGCCATCGTCGTCGCCGTCCTCTACCTGCTCGGGATGTTCGGCATCAGCGTCATCTAGGGACTGTCGACGCCATCGAGAAAGTTCTCGATGAGGTCGTGACCCACCGCCGTCAGCACCGACTCGGGGTGGAACTGGACGGCTTCGATCGGGTGTTCGCGGTGACGGACGCCCATCACCAGTTCGACGGGTCCGTCGTCGGACGCCACCTCGGTCGTCGCCGTCACGTCGAAGCAGTCGGGGACCGACGCTGCGACCAGTGAGTGGTAGCGTCCTCCCTGGAAACCCTGTTCGAGACCCGCGAAGACTCCCGCACCGTCGTGGTCGATCGGGAACGCTTTCCCGTGAATCGGTTCGGGGGCACGCCCGACCGAGCCACCGTACTCGTACACCGCAGCCTCCAGGCCGAGACAGACCCCGAGCGTCGGAATTTCGGGGCTGATCTCGCGCAACACGTCCATCGTGACGCCCACGTCACGGTCGTGCTTTGGATGACCGGGACCGGGCGAGATGATGATCGCATCGGGATCGGCGGCCCGGACGTCCGCAAGCGTCGCGGTGTTGCGCAGCACTTCCGTGTCGGCGTGTTCCGAGACGTACTCGACGAGATTGTAGGTAAAGGAGTCAAAATTGTCGATAAACAGGACGAGCGGCCGGTCGGTCTCGGACGCCGCTTCGTCGCCTGGCTCGCTGGTCCCGGCGGTCATCGTGACCCCTCCTCGTCAGTCTCTGCATCCGGTGTCCCGTCGGCCACAGGCGTCTCCTCGATCAGTTCGACCGCGTCGAGGACGCCGCCCATCTTGTTTTCGGTCTCCTCGTACTCGGATTCGGGGACGGAGTCGGCGACGATGCCAGCGCCGGCCTGCACCGTGGTACGCTGGGTCCGCTCGCCGTCGACGCCCGCTGGAGCCTCACTGCCTCGCGGGTCGCTTCGCTCACGGGTCGCTTCGCTTCCCGTTCGCCGTTTCGAGACGCTCTGCGCCTCGTGCTCCCCGCTCGCCCTGTCTGCGCTGCGTGGCAGCGCACAGTCCTCGATCGTCGCCGACCGGATGACGATGGCGAAGTCGGTGTCACCGGTCCAGGAGAAGTAGCCGACGCCGCCGCCGTAGACGCCACGGGGCGTTCGCTCCAGTTCGTCGATGATCTCCATGGCCCGAATTTTGGGTGCGCCCGAGAGTGTCCCCGCCGGGAAGGTCGCCCGCGCGGCGTCGAACGCGTCGGCATCGTCGGAAAGCGTTCCCGTGACCGTCGACTCGATGTGCTGGACGTGGCTGTATTTGAGAACGTTCATGAACTCCTCGACGCGGACGCTGCCCGGTTCGGCCACGCGGCGCACGTCGTTACGTGCCAGGTCGACGAGCATCGTGTGTTCCGCTCGCTCCTTGTCGTCGGCGAGCATCTCACCGGCCAGTCGGCGGTCCTCGACGGGGCTGGTCCCGCGCGGGCAGGTGCCCGCGATAGGGTTCGAGACGATGCGATCGTCGGCGACCGACACCAGCGTCTCGGGACTCGCGCCGACGATGCTCAGGCCGTCGTAGTCGAGGACGTACATGTACGGCGAGGGATTGACCGCTCGCAGCGCCTCGTACAGGCCCAGCGGGTCCATCTCGCCGTACAGTTCGCGCTTGCGAGAGATGACGCCCTGATAGATGTCGCCGCTGAGGACGTACTCCTTGGCCCGCTCGACGGCGTCCTCGTACTCGTCTCTCGGTCCTGCGTCCTCGTGTTCCCGAACGAAGCCGCCCGTTTCGAGGGCGTCGGCACTGGCGAGTGCGTCCTCGACGCGCTCGACTTCGGCGAGGAGATCGTCGTAGTGTGTGCCGGCGTCGTCGTCGGCCCGGACGATGGGCGTAAAGACGAGCGAGACGGTATCCTCGACGTGGTCGAAGCGCAGCGTCGTCGTCGTCAGTGCGAACTGGGCGTCGGGGAGACGCGAGTCGGGCCGCTCCAGGCCGACCTCGTCGAGCCAGAGATCGTAGACGGCATCGTAGGCCAGAAAGCCGACCAGTCCCCCATCGAGATGCTGGCGGTCGTGGTCGGGGAAGCCACGCAGTTCGACCTCGGGCATCGCCGCCCGCAAATCGTCCAGTACGTCGCCGCCGTTGGGCGTCAGCAGGTCGGCGATCCGCTCCTCGAACACCTCGATATCGGTCTCGTCGCCGTCGACGGTCACCACGGCCTCGGCGTCGTAGCCGACGAAGGAGTAGCGGGCGTGGCGGTCGTCGGTGGCCGGCGCGAACGCCCCGTCGGGATCGCTGGAGGCGACCTTCTCGGCACTCTCCAGCAGGAAGGTGTGCCCGCCCTTGCCGGGCGCTGTCTCCGTTGTCCGTCCGGTCAGTGCGGCGTATGCCGCGAGCGGTTCGACCTCGGTGTCGAGGTCGGCGACGGCGCGGACGGCGACCGGATGATCTGCCGTAGCGCGGTCGACGAACGTCTCGCGCTCGATATCGAGGGTCACTGTCCCGCCCCCGCAGGCACCGATTCACCCGCTCGTGTCGCCCGCTGGACGAACGCCCGGACGGCGTCGTGGTCTTTGACCCCGCCTGCAGACTCGACACCGGAGGCCACGTCGACGCCGAAGGGCCGAACCGTCTCGATCGCTTCTTCGACGTTCTCGGGCGTCAGCCCTCCGGCGAGCACGACCGGTCCGTCGAGATTCGCGACGATTTCACGCGTGCGGTCCCAGTCGTGTGTCTCGCCGGTCCCACCGCCGCCTTCGGCGTCGACCGAGTCCACCAGCAGGGCGTCCGCCGCGTCGGCGTAGGCATCGATCGCGTCGTGTTCGGCGTCGACGACGGCCAGCACTTTCGCGTCGACGCGATGTCCGAGTGCACCGAGTTCACCGGGCGTCAAGCCGTCGTGGACCTGCACCACGTCCGGGGAGACGGCGTCGACGCGCCGAACGATCGGCTGGACGGCGTCGGCCATCGTCACCAGCACGCTCGTCACCAGCGGCGGGACGCCAGCCACCAGATCGGCCGCGGTCTCGCGGTCGACTTCGCGGGGCGTGTCGACTGGGACGCCGCTGATGACACCGATGGCGTCGGCACCCGCTGCGACGGCCCCAGCGCGGTCCTCGTCGCTGGTGATCCCGCAGATCTTCACTCGCGTCATGCCTCGCCTCGGAGATCCTCGAACTTCGCGGCAGCGTCGCCCGATTCGATGGCGTCGCGCGCCAGTTCCACGCCCTCGGCGTGACTATCGGCCATCCCGGCGACGTAGATCGCCGCGCCCGCGTTCGCGAGGATGATCTCCTGTTTCGCGCCCGTGACCGTGCCTTCGATGATCCCTTGCAGGTCGGCGGCGTTCTCCTCGGGCGTCCCACCGGCCACGTCGTCGATATCGTACGTCGAAAGTCCGATGTCCTCGGGGACGAGGGTGTACTCCTCGATCGACGATCCCGTGACTTCGGCGACCTGTGTCTCGCCGTGGATCGCGATCTCGTCCAGCCCCGAGCCGTGGACGACCATCGCGCGCTCGACATCCATCCGAGCCAGCGCGCTGGCGATCAGCGGGACCAGATCGGGATCGTAGACGCCGAGCACCTGCGCGTCAGCGCCGGCGGGGTTGGTCAGCGGTCCGAGGATGTTGAAGATCGTTCGCATCCCGAGTTCCTTGCGCGGCCCGATGACGGCCTTCATCGCCGGGTGGAAGACGGGCGCGAGCATGAAGCCGATCCCGTCCTCTTCGATGGCGCGCTCGACCTGGGGCGGTTCGGCCTCCACGTCGACGCCGGCCACCTCCAGCACGTCTGCACTTCCCGAGGACGACGAGACCGAGTAGTTGCCGTGCTTGGCGATCGGGACGCCGGCACCGGCGGCGACCATCGTGCTCGTCGTCGAGACGTTGATCGTGTTGTAGTCGTCACCGCCGGTCCCGCAGGTGTCGACCAGCGGCGTCCGATCGGGATCGATCGTCCGCGCGGCCGCACGCATCCCCTCGGCGAAGCCAGCGATCTCTTCTTCGGTCTCGCCTTTGGCCCGGAGCGCCGCCAGCAAGGCCCCGATCTGGGCCTCGGTCGCATCTTCGAAAACCGCCGTCGCGGCCTCGCGGGCCTCGTCCTGTGTCAGATCCTCGCCCTCGGTCACGCGTTCGATGTAATCCTGCATTGTGGCTCACCAATGAACTCTTTCGTGTTGTGATGTACAATCCCGTACATCGTCATAAGGCTGTCGGAGCGACTGACGCCAGCCGACGATTTGACCGCCACGATCTGATCCATGCCGACAACCCACAGACGGCACTGGGATTCGCTTTCGAAACATTCAATTACACCCCTCTGCAACGATTGAGTGAAGACAGACCCCAGCAAGGGTTGGTGGTCTAGTTGGTTATGACACCTCCTTGACATGGAGGAGGCCGGCGGTTCAAATCCGCCCCAACCCATCAAAAATTCTACACTCTTCACTAGGATTCGGCAGAATCTGGTATAGAGGGGTGCCAAACACTCTGATCGGCTGTGTCAATGTTTTGATCTAATCCTCCACAGTGTTACCTGGTGCATCCGGGTGATGCGTTCGGCAGACGGTGACGAGATTTCTGAGCGAGTGCGCATCTTCGACTGGACAGTCCCAAGCGTCGAAAAGACGGACAGGGACTTCATGATGAACTTCAAGTGATCGACCGAATCGTTCTTTGTGCTCTTGATTAGTGATGCCACAGACCGTACACTCGTAATTGTCTCGTTGCATAGCTTGTTGCCGTCGCTCCTGCCAGACTCCAGTGTACAATGTAGATGGATCTGAAACTGAGCGGGTATGTTCACCCCAACAATCGAGCGAACAGTACTCTGTATCCAGAGACGGCCATCGCTCAAACGGTTCTTCGCAGCCAGCACACTTCACCTCGATTTTATTCTTGTCTGGTTCGTGAGCGCAACTGTTGGAGCAGTAAAGTCCATCACGCAATGACGGAGCGTAACGGAAGGTCTCCTCACAGACGTTGCACACACTTGTTTCGTAGGCATCTCCGTCTGTGATTCCAAACTTACCTAACCAATGGCAGATCGTTGTTTTCGCCACCTGGCAGTCGTCAGCAATATCTGCTTGGTCACGATCGCGTTCAACGTACTGCTCAAAAAGCCAGTCACGTTTTTGATATCGGGGAGTCCGTTCAATCTCGTATCTGTTGAGATATCGACTGACTGCGCTCGATGATACTCCACACAGGTTTGCGATTTCTGCAGCAGATTTTCGCCGTTCGATATACTGTTCTTCGAGAAAATTGGGATCACGATACCGCCTATCCATCGTGATCGGCCCTCGACTGTTTCTGGTCGCCACTTTCTTTGCTAATTGAACGCGTACGCTGCATTGTTTCTTGATCCCGAGGGGAGCTGTCGCCTGTTCCAGCAGGCGGCCAGATTCTCATGTCCATGTGGCCGTGCTGCCCACCTTTTCATAGGTAAACTGCCGCAATTAAGTTTACTAATTGTAATGTCTACTTGTCTCGTCTTGGTGAAAGACAGTCAACCACAAGTAGGGTACTCAAGAACAGAATTGTAGTGACAGTTGATCTCTCTGAGGCTGACCATGCGATACTGGATCATCTCATAGCAGGACGTTGCACGGTCGGATACCTCTCTGACGAGATCGATTACTCTCGCCAACACATCCATAACCGCTTGAACGTTCTCCAGGCAGCGGAGTACGTTCGGAAGATCCACGATCCGACGGGACTCTACGAACTCCAGTCTGACCCTCGATAACCATCACACTACCATCCAATCAGATTCGAAAACCTCCCACCAACTTCATACGCTGGCCGGGAGAGTGCCCGCATATGAGCGACGAGATCCGATCACGCCAGCCGTTCGAGCAGTTCGTATTGCTCGCCGTCGCGGAGTCGACCACCGACGGGCAGGAACCGGTCCAGTCACATCAGGTGACAGAGACGATCAAGACCCGACTGGACACCGTCGCGCACGATTCGTTCGGTGGTGTCGAACGCCAGCAGGTCGTTTCCGCGCTGGGATCGCTCGCCGAGGCAGACATTCTCTCGACCGAGCGGACCACCTCTGCGACAGGGAAGGGACGACCGGCGTACGACATCACGGTCGACGTGGCGACCGTCGTCGACGCGCTGGCCGACGCCGACGAAGTCGGTCCCTACGCCGAGCGACTGCAGGCCACTGTCTAGACGGCTCTTCCACTCGCGGTGTCGCTCTCAGTCGACGGGTCGGAGTAGCCCACTGAGGAGACCGACACCTCCACTCGCGGTGTCGCTCTCAGCCGACAGGCCGAAGTAGCCCACTGAGGAGACCGACACCGCTCATCGCCACGGCACCGAACAAAAACGCATTCGACCAGCCGATGGCAGCGATTAGCGCGCTCGCGGCGACACCGCCGCCGATGCCGCCCCAGACTTTCGCCGTATAGAGGAGTGCGTAGTTCTGCGAGGAACGGGCCTGTCCGTAGTAGTCGCCGACGAGTGCCGGGGTCACCGAGAAGACGGGGCTGCGGAAAAAGGCCGCTGCGCCGAGCAGGCCGACGAACAGCCAGCCGTGGCCGGTCTCGCCGGCCCAGACCGCCGCTGCGATGGCGACGCCACAGACGGTTACCGTCGCCGCGATGGTCCGCTCTCGGCCGAGTCGATCCGAGAGACCGCCGATGGTGACGATCCCGGCGCTGTCAGAGAGGGCAACGGCGGAGGCGGCGACCGTCGCGACCGCGGCGGGCAGGCCGTACTGGTCGGCGAAGGCGACGGCCTTGCCGATCAACATGAGTCCGACGCCGTTGACGACGACCAGCATCGCGTACAGCACCCAGAACTGCCACGTGCTGACCGTCTCGCGCCAGGTGTGGCTCGATACGGGCGCGCTCGTGGCGGCTCTCGGTTCGTCGTCACGGGATCGATCGGGATCTCGCAAGATCGCAGCGGCGACGAGTGCGACGACACCCGTGATAGCTGCGGTCGACAGCAGCGTCCCCGTGAAGTCATTGGTCAGTCCGCCACGGACGGCAGGGATGAAGAGGACGCTCACGCCGCCGAAGGCCATCGTGACGACGCCGGTCGCCAGCCCGCGGCGGTCGGTGAACCACTTCACCGGCGTGTTGACCGCGACGGTGTACACCGCTCCGACGCCGATGCCGCCGATGGCGTAGGCGAGAAACACCTGCCAGATCGAACTCGCGAGTGCGGTACCGGCGTAGCCCCCAGCCAGCAATACCGCGCCGACGACCATCGGGACGCGGGGACCGTAGCGGTCGCGAAACCAGCCGGCGGGGAACTGCGAGAGCGTCTGAGCGACGACGTAGACGGTGAAGACGGTGCCGAGGCTGGCCTCGCTCGCGAGGAGGCGCGCCCCGAGTTCTGGGCGGATCGACGACCAGACGAACTGGTACGTGCCGGCGACGCCCATCGCACCAGCACCAGCGACGACGTAGAGCCACCGAGTCGATGGGAGACGGTCGCGCATCTGCATCCACTCGCTGCGTGGGCTACTTGAGCGCTCCTGTTCGTGGGGCGGTCACGGCACAGCTTTCGTCCGGGAACGAAATACACTTGGATATAGCCAAGTGAACGTCGGTATGCGCGAGTTCGAGTTTACGGTTCACTACGAACCGGGTTCCGACGACCTGATGGATCTCTTTGTCGAGACGCCCGCGCTCGCTGCTCGCTCGCAGGCCTGCTTCGCGAATGCGGCGTCGATGTGGCGTATCGATCGGATCGCCGGTCCCGCCGAGGCGCTCGACCGACTCGAAGCGCTGTATCTCGACGAATCGGTCTGTAACGAGTGTCTCGACATGCACCAGTGTGACTCGACGCGGGAGTATCACCTCCTCGAAGCGAGCGCACAGGAGCGACTGATCTACACCCATCGCGAGGAGATCGATCGCTGCCACTCGATCCCGTATCTCGCCGTCGAGCACGTCGGTGACGGCGTCTTGCTCGATGCCAAGCGGTCGGGCACCGAGTACGTCTGGCGGGTGCTGATGCCGGAGGCGACGCCGGTCGGTGAACTGTTCGATGCGATCGATCGGAAGCTCCGTGATGGGCTGTCTCTGGAACTCGATCACGTCTCTGCGGTCCGTGGCTGGGGGTCCCCAGCGACGCCCGCGAGCGACCTCTCTGTCGAGGAACGGACGACCCTGACGACGGCGGTCGCTGCCGGGTACTACAACACGCCGCGTGAGACGACCGTCGACGAGTTGGCAGAACAGCTCGATGTCCCGCGATCGACCGCCCAGTACCGCCTCCAGCGGGCAGAGCAGAAAGTGATCGAAGGGGTCGCACAACAGCAGTTTTAAACGATCGAGACAGTGCTCGTTTCCTGTTCGATCGCGGGTGGCGCGCCGGCTTCCAGACGCTCTAGTCGGTCCATGATCGTGTGGACCACGTCACCCTTGGTACAGGGCGCGACGTGCTTGAGTTCGCCGTCGTCGTACTCGGCCAGTCCCATCACGGGCAGGACCATCGCCGAGTAGTCCTCGGTGAGTTCCGATTCGATCTCGGTCGTCTGGTAGAACGATTCGAGCGAGACGTTGTTCGAGAGCGCCCACTGCTTGAACTCGGCGACGCGATTGAGGATGTATGTGCCTTCCTCTGTGTGGGCGGCCGCGGACTCGCGCGACACCTGTTTGCCCCAGACGATGACGGAGAAGCCGTCGATGTCGTCGTTCTGATCGAGTCGTTCGAGTCGTTCGATGACGGCCTCCTGTCGTTCGTGAGCACCGTCGGGCATGAGCGAGCGAACGTAGAGTTCGATATGGGGGGTGGGGGTATCGGACATGGTTCAATTGACCTATCTGTCAGGACAAGCGCACCCCACTAATACTTTGTGTTGGGTTGCTACTGTGTTCGACGTTCGCATGCAGAATGGTCGAAAAACGGTTTGTGAGTGTCTATACCACGACATGGCAATTCATATTGTTTGCCGAGATGCGGCGCATACTTTCCAGTGATAAGACTACATGTAACAATTATTATATCGTGCTACTGGGTCACGGGGGGCGTTTCGTCGGTGTTTCGATGGGAGTGGCATGTGCCCAGCGTCTCCAGCCGATCGGCGACGGTCGTGACCGATCCGTCCGCCATGTGCGGTGTCACGTGGATCAGTTCGCCGTCGCCGTCGTACTCTGCCAGCAGAATCGTCGGTAACACCAACGAGACGCGTGTTTCGTTCCGCACCGAACTGGTGATCTCACGCGTCTCGAGGAGTGGTTCGAGTGACCGGTCGGTGGCACGCGCCCACGAACGGAACGATTCGATCGTTTCGAGGATCGCCCGCCCTTCGTCAGTCTGTGCTGCCGTCGTCGACAGTGCGATCTGACGACCCCAGATCGAGACCGACAGTTCGTCGATTCGATTCTCGTCTTCGAGGTGTCGTAGCGTTTCCAGTACCGCCGACTGTGGTCCTCGCCCTTCGTCCGGTGAGAGTGACCTGACGTACAGTTCGACCCGCGTTCCGGTGTGAGTCGCCGTTGAAATCTCTCCCATCGAGTGACATATTCGCCGACACGGACTAATAATTTGCTCTGAGACCTATATATCTAGGAGGGCCTCTATTGTCTACTGTCCAGACGGGCGAGTGACTCGTGGGCACCGACGACCATCGCCGGCACGACGAGCATGAAGATGTGTTCCTCGATCGGGATTCCCAGCAGTTCGACGCCCGTCCGCATCGGAATCGCGAAGACGCCGACTTCGAGCGTGTACCAGTCCCAGACGTACGCGAAAGGGTACAGGACAGCGATCGTCCGGGCAGCCTCGCGGAACGCATCGGCGTACCACAGGAGCGCGAGCGCGACTGCTCCCCACACGATCTCGGTCGCGAGATACGTGTAGGCACCGAGGACTGTGATATTTGGTAGCATACCATTCCTTCGGGTTCGTCTCCAAAGAAATCACGGGACGACGCATGTACACGGCGTTCTCAGCAACTGGGATCGGAACCAAGTTTGATAACCTTTCACATCCAAGGGTCAACCTGGGAAGTACGATGAATATAGCTGATATTGCCACGAGTGATTTTGTTGAACTTGACGCCGACGTTCGTCTCGGCAAAGTGCGTTCGATCTTCGAGCGCGAGAATCCCAAGGGGATCGTGATAACCGAGGATGGAGCCTACGCAGGCGTTATCACGCAGAAACAGCTGGTCCAGTCCCACGTCGAGGACAACGCCAAGGCGGGTGCGATGATGCGCTCGGCCCCGAAAGTCGAACGTCACGACGACGTGCGCGAGGTCGCCCGCGTCCTCGTCGAAGGCGGTGCGAAGATCGCCCCGGTCTTCGAAGGCGAGTCCCTCTGGGGTGTCGTCACTGGCGATGCCATCCTCGAAGCGGTCCTCGAAAACCTCGACGCGCTGGCCGTCGAGCAGATCTACACGCCCGACGTGATTACGATCACGGAAGATACCCACGTCGGACAGGCGATCAACCTCCTGCGCAAACACGGAATCTCCCGGCTTCCGGTGCTTGACGACGCCGGTGATCTCTCCGGGATGGTCACGACCCACGACATCGTCGACGTGGTCGTCCGCGACATGAACAAGGCGACGACGGGCGACCGCGCTGGTGAGACCGAGCGCGTCCTCGATTTGCCGTCCTACGACGTGATGAACAGTCCCGTCGCGACGACCTCGCTGGACGATTCCGTGCGCGACGCCGTCGAGCGGATGCTCGACAACGACTTCGCCGGACTCGTCGTCACCCCCGATCACGACGACTCGCTCGTCGCCGGGATCGTCACCAAAACCGACGTACTCCGGGCGCTGACCTTCACCGAGGAGGATCACATGGACGTCCAGATCACCAACATCAATCTGCTGGACAACACCATCTCCCGGGCCGATATCCGCGCCGAGATCGAGGACGTGGCGAGCAAGTACCAGGACATGCAGGTCCAGCACGCCCACGTCCGCTTCCACGAACACAAAGAGAAACTCCGTGGCACGCCCCTGATCCAGTGTCAGATCCGCCTGCGGACCAACAAGGGCCAGGCCGCCGGCTCCGGTGAAGGCTACGGCTCCGATACGGCCTTCAACGTCGCCCTCGACAAACTCCAGCGCAACGTCCTGGAGATGAAAGGCGTCCGGGCCGACGAGGAGTACCGCGGGCAGTTGCTGCGAAAGCTGGGCGAGCTGTAAGCTCTCGATCCTCCGTTTTTACTTCGCGGTTGCTCCGCGGAGCGACGCGAGGTGGTTCGCCGGTCCGAACGAAGTGCGGACCGGCCGTTTTCGCCACTGTCAGAGTACGTTCCGACGAGCCTCTTGGTGTGCTATCGACCGTCACTCGGTGGCGGGTACTTCGAACGCCCTGATCCACGGACCGGTCACACACACCGTTTCTTGGTCGCCTGTAATCCCGGTCCCACGTTGGTATCTGGGCTGCCATCCACAGGCGTCCTCGAAGGTCGTCGCCGCGATTCGCAGGTGGTGAGATGCCACTCCCGTCGCTGGATCGACCCGGTGAAGGAATCCTCGTTGAGTGAGTATCCAGACGACATCGCTGGTCGCTTCGATCCCTGCGATCGTCTCGTGTGCGTCGTACTGCCAGCGATTCGCCCCGCTGTCCTTCGACAGCGCCGTCACGCTGCCCGTGTCGTCACCGACGAGCACCAACTCGTCGGTCTCGCCGACAGATTCCGTGTTGCCCGTGAACTGCGACTGCCAGTCGTGCTCACCCGATTCGACATCGAAGGCTGTGATCGAACCGTTGTCGGTGACGACAGCGACGAAATCGGCATCGACCACTGGCTGTGACGAGATCGGCGTGTCGAGTGCGACACTCCACAGTCGATCACCGGTGGTGCCGTGTAGACGAGAGAGTCGGCCACCACGAGTCGCGACGAAGATCGAGTCGCCAGCACGGACTGGCCCGGCCCAGACCATTCCGTCGACTGATCGTGTCCAGTGTTCGGACCCATCGCTCCTATCGAGCGCCACGACGCGGTGACGGTACGCCCCACTGTCAGCGGGGTCCGGATCGGAGCGGTTCGAGTGAGAGATGCCGACGATTACGGAATCGTCGATGGTGGTTGGTTGGCCCCAGGCACCGCCACCGTACGCTTCGCGACCACCGGCATCGTATCGCCATTCTCGGTGGCCGGTCTCGAAGTCGAACGCGTACACGTGATCGGTCCCGGTCCCGACGTAGACACGACCGTCGCGGACGAACGGGACACCGCCACCTGCGCGCTCCACGTTGTAGACCCACTGCTCTTGTCCGTCGTACGTATCGATACAGACGATTCGAGAGAGCTGGTTCGTGCCAGTTACTCCATAATTTTCTGAGACGAGTAGTCGGCCATCTCTCCGGACAGGTGGCGACCAATATTCTCCGATAATCGACCATTCCGGCTCCGCTCGGGCAGGACAAGTGCGGTCAGATAGCGACCGACAGCCGGCGGTACTCGTCGCTGCGGTCGCTCCAAGCACGCGGAGTACCTGCCGTCGTTCCATGTTTACGTTCGGTTGCTGAAATGGTAAGTATTTGTCTAGTACAGCGACAGCTGAATTCTTCGAAGGCCGGTAGAGTGTCGCTTCTCGGGCCGCAGTCATCGACCATTTCGGAGTCTATATCTGGATAGTCGATCGACCGCCCGCGCGTTCACGCCGGCGTTCGACGAGTCGCTGTACCGCGTTTTTGAGTTCGTCGAGTCGGTCGGCCAGTCCGAGCGTCGACAGGACCGCCCGGTCGAGCGCGTCGCGTTCGGCTTCGGTCCGTTCGAGTCGTGTCGCCGGGTCAGTCACGCCCTCGGCTGCGAGAGTGGTCTCTCGGTCCAGCAGATCGTCGAGTGCGGCGACGATGCGGTCGCGCTCGTCGGCCGACAGCACCTTGGGGTCCGGGATCGGGAGACCAGCGGTCTCGTACTTGACTAACTGGAGGCGCGCCATCCCCTGTCCGCCAGCGTGACGGCCTTCGATCTCTCGGGCGAGCCACGTCAGTCGTGAGTTCAAGATGCCACACAGTACCGCCGCCTCGACATCGTCGTGGGGATCGACGCCGTGAAACTGGCGGTCGGTGACGCCCTCGGCCACGTTCCAGACGGCGCGGTGGGAGCGCCAGGCAAAGAGCGGGATGGCGAGCGGTGGCCGTGAGCGCTCGATCTCGCCGATCGCGAACCACACGTCGCGCTGCTCGCACCGTCTCGACGTGGTGTGGTACCCTTCCGTTTCGCCCCACTCGACGTAGTCGAGGACCCCATCGTGGCCGTGCTCGGCGAGCCAGTCTTTCACGCGCTGGCTGTCGCTCTCACTCTTCTGGTCGCCGATTTGCTCGTCGGCCGACAGCGCCGTCGCGGTGAGATCGGACACGTCGAAGACACCCCACTCGGGGGCGTCGCCGTCGTCGAATCGAATCCGGTCGATCTGTCCACTGGCTCGCAACAGCGGCGTGAAGTGTTCGCGCAGGCCCAGCGCCGTGATGTCCTCCCACTTCCGGTAGAAGAAGTCGTTCGCACCGGATTCGAGACCCGTTCTGAGATCGGCCCGGTCGCCGAGTGCAACGGTCCGGGCCGACCGGAGATCGAAGTAGATTGGCGGCGCGGAGAAGAGCGCGTTCCACTTCGAGAGCGGTCGCAGTCGGCGTTGTTCGATCCCGACGCGACGGTACTCGTCGGTGACTTCCATCCGGTCTGTCGCGGTGTTACAGTCGAGGAGTGCTACGATCTCGTCGATCGAGTGTGGGCCGCGCACGTCGAGGAAGGTGGCGGTGTTCTCCTGGCGGGCCGCTGCGTCGGATTCGGCTTCGAGCACCAGCGCCGTCGACCCCACGAGCGCGTCGTCGAAGGCCTGTTGGCGGAACCTGAGGACGGTCTCGATCCTGAAGTTGTCCAGCACGAACCGCTGGAGATCGGTGCCATACTGCGTGTCGAGCCAGCGGTCGCTGACGACGAAGCCGAGACGACCGCCCGCACGCAGGAACTCCGTGGCATGGGTCAGGAAGTAGCCGTAGAGATCCATCTTCCGGGTCAGCCACTCGGCGTCGACGGCCGACAGGTGCTCCCTGATCGCGTCCTTGTAGTCCAGATCGAGGCTCCGTCCGCGGACGTAGGGTGGATTGGCGACGACGGCGTCGAACCCCTCGGTCGGTGCCACCTCGAAGAAGTCGCTGACACGAACGTCGACAGCGGCGGGATCGACCGACGCCCGGCCGGCGAGGGCGAGCGCCGACAGCCGCGTGGGGTAGCGGTTCACGTCGACCCCCGTCACCTGCTCGACGCTCGCGTCCGTACCGCTCTCGGTGTCGCTCTCGGCCGCCAGCGCCTGCTTTCGCTCGTAGGCGGAGACGAGGAAGCTGCCCGCCCCACACGCCGGGTCGAGGACGGTGTCGTCGGCCGCTCGGATGGTCAGTCTCGTCAGCAGATCACAGATCTCTTTCGGCGTGTAGAACTCCCCCTGTGCTGCGCGGCGTTCCTCGGGTAGGACGCGCTCGTAGAAGCGACCGAGTACGTCGGGATCGATGGTGGATCGGTCCGTCTCGTCGGCGAACCGCCGGAGTTCGTCGACGATAGCATCCAGCGGAATCTGGTCGTCGATCTCGTCG
>Ga0207771_100928_pt1 | contig 14586 bp, 13 predicted proteins | sample A23M2SouthBayCA_2_FD_187731 | JGI IMG/M metagenome (GOLD analysis project Ga0207771, IMG submission 187731) | Aerobic enrichment media microbial communities from Eden Landing Ponds, California, USA - A23 M2 (2) (SPAdes) | ecosystem: Environmental > Aquatic > Marine > Unclassified | place...
GCGGCGGTCGCGAGGAAGGTGCGGCGGCGCATACGTCAGTGCAAACTGAGGCCGCGTGAATAGTTTGTGGTGGCTTCGGTTCGCACCAGGCCGTCCGCTTACTCGATCCGGGCGTCCACGACGACGTGGGCGACGCCCTCGCTGTAGCCTTTCACCCGGTGGGTGTCGAGCACGTCGACGGCGCGGCCCGCGTCTGCGGCCGCGGTCTCCAGTCGTTCGATCGGTCGGTCGAAGCCAAGCGCCTCGGGGGTCGCTTCGTGGAGGTGGATCGTGCCCCCCGATCTGAGCGCATCGAGCGCCGCATCGAGGTACTCGTGGGCCTCGTAGTAGCCCATCACGACCCGGTCGACGGGATCGTCGGCCAGTTCCGGTGCCACGTCGCGACAGTCCGCTCGATAGGGGTGGACTCGCTCGTCAACGTCGTTGAGGTGGACGTTCTCGATCAGATAGCGAAAGGAGTCGGGGTTGCGCTCGACGGCGGTGACGTGTGCGCCGGCGCGGGCCATCGGGAGCGTGAAGTAGCCGATGCCGGCGAACATATCCAGCACGCGCTCGTCTTCGGCTACCGTCTCACCCATCCGCGCCCGCTCGGCCTTGTTACCCGGCGAGAACATCACTTGCGAGAGGTCGAGTGCGTACGCCGTCCCGTGCTCGCGGTGGACGGTCTCGGTGTCGCCCGTGCCGGCGAGCACCTCGACTGCAGGCTCACGGTGATCGCCAGTGATCGGCCCGCGAGCGAGGACGGTGTCGGCCCCGCCGTGGAGTTGCAGGAGTGCATCACCCACGTCTGCGGGCCGGGGCGCGTCGCCCACGTCGACGAGGACGACGCTGCCGATGACGGCCCACGACGACGGTGCGCGCTCGCGTTCCGCGTCGGTCCACCCCATCTCGCGGAGGTAGTCGTCGAGGTCCCGAAGCCTCGGCTCGCCGACCTGCTTGGTGACATCGCGGACCGAGAGGTCGACCGGTACGCTGGTCACGGGAACGGCGACACTCTCCTCGTCCCACGGCTGGACGGTTCTGCTGTCGTCGTACACCCCCTCGGCCTGCAATCGGTCGATGACGGTCTGGGTGCGGGACTTCGCGACGACGACGGCGAGGCGCTCGTCGCCGGGACCGTCGTTTCGCTGGTCGTCGCTGCTGTCACCGTCCGTCTCCGTCGTCCGTTCCTCACGCATCGCTCTCGTCGTCGGGGAGGACGTGCAGTCCTTCGCGGTGTTTGAGCACCGGAAGCTGATCGGCGTCGGAATCGAGGTAGTCCGGTCGGGGGATCGTCTTCGACTCGAAGGTCTCGGGATCGAGGACCTGAACGGCGTTTTCGTCCTCGACGGCGACGAGCGTCGTCTCCGCGGCGTCCTCGCGGGCACCGAGTCGGCGGGCGTCGGGCGCGTCGGCGTCCTCGAAGGAGGCTTCGAAGTCCTCGCCCGACGCGAGGCGCGTCCCCTTGAGGTTGCCCTGCACGGAGCGCACGAGGACTGGCCCGTCGCCGTCCTTGGGATCGATGATCTCGCCCGGTCGATAGCGGGGCAGGCGGATCGCGTACGTGACCCGGTACACCTCGTTGCCGTCCGAATCCTCCGTGACGAGCGTCTCGTTGTCGGTGAAGCTCCCCCCGAGTTCGGTGGTGATCTGGCGCGAGACCTTCATGCCGATCTTGTTGGTCGAGACCTTGATGTTCGGTCCCTCCGGGCTGTCGTTGATCTCCGTGACGAACGCCTCGCGGTCGCCCGTGGCCTCCATCTCCGCGACGATCTCGTGGGCGATCTCCTTGGCGCGCTCTGCCTCCTCGTCGGTCGGCGTGCGCTCTTCGCCCCGGACCTGCACCGTCGAGGCGTACGATCCGCCGGCGATCTTGCCACAGCGCGTGCAGGTCTGGCGACTGATCTTCACCGGCACGACCACCTCCTCGGTGACGGGCGTCTCCCGGATGACGCCGGAAAATTCCGCGTGCATTCGGATGGTGTTCTTGTCGACCTGTTCGGGTGCGACCTGCCACGCGATCGAGTGGGCGTCGACGTGGATGCCAAGCGCCTCGCTCACCTCGTCGACGGCGATGTCGGTGTAGTCCTCTGCGCCCACGTCGACCCAGCGGTTCCCCCGGTGGACTGCCCCACACTGCGCGCAGACGCGGACTTCGATCCTGTCCGGTGCGTCGACGAGATCGAACTCCGCGAAGTAGCAGCCGTCACAGAGCACGCTGTCGGGATCGTGCTGGCCGGCGACGCTCGGGCGCTCGCGCTCGTGGTCGGGTATCTCGTCACCACAGCGCGGGCAGAAGGCTCCAGAACGACTCATTGGCCCATGCTATGGCGCTGGCGCTGTTACGTCTTCTGTTCTCTGTCGCCGTCGTCAGGTCGATCGAACCGTTCGACAGACCGCGTTGGCCGGCTTCTGGCCGATTCCTGCCCTCGCCGGGACGACCATCTAGCCACCTAGAGTGTCCTTATTCGTCGGGTGCTCACCAACTGCCCTCCATATGACTGACGACGACCCGACACTGAGCAGACGACGACTCCTTGCAACGGCGGCCACACTCTCGACGACCGGGCTGGCCGGCTGTTCGGTGTCGACCCCCGTGGGTGACCTGGAACTCAGTAGCGACGACGAGACAACACCAGCATCGACTGCCACGCGGACCGCGACCCCCACACCTGTGACTGCGATCAGGAGTAGCACCGCGACGGCCACTGCGACGCCAACGGACACGCCGACGCCGACGCCGACCGATACGCCGACGCCGACCGACACGCCGACCGACACGCCGACTCCAACACCGACCGATACGCCGACGCCGACCGACACGCCGACTCCAACACCGACCGATACGCCGACCGCGACAGCTTCGAACGACAGCGACGATACACCGCTGGTGCCGATGACGCCTGCAAACTGTGTGATCGATGGGTCCTGTGTCAGCACGCCCGTAGACGACTCGGGGACAACGAGCGATGATCTGGTGTTCGTCGAAGACACCTTCATCGATGTCAATCCGGTCACGCTCAATCCGGGAGTGATCGACGTGATCGCCGAAGCGTCCGACGGCCCGACGAGCGTCGAGGAATCCGGCGATCTCGGTGTGACGGTGACACCGGAGACGGGCAAGGAAAAAGACGAAGCGATCGGCGAGGAACAGACCGAGGAAAACGGCGACATGATCTGTACGACCCAGCGTCGACGTGTCACTGCTGGCGGCGGGACGAACTTCCTGCTCGACCCCCAGATCGGAACCATCTGGCCCGGCGCGATCCTCGAAGCCGAGAGCATCGCGAATGGGCAGTTCTCGCCCGCGTTCTCGGTCGATCGACGTAACGGCACGCCACTCAGTGAGATCCGAAATCAGATCGAAATCTCGATCTCGTTACGCAACATCGACGGGGAGAACACCCGTCAGCTTCAGACGCCGTCACTGGGGTCGTTTCGAACGGCCCTCGACGATATCCTCGGCGAGTACGACCGCAACGCGAACACGCCGGCGAAGATGAACTTCTCCATCGAGCAGATCCACTCCTCGAAGCAGCTCGACATCTCGCTCGGTGCCCACTACGAGAGCAGTAATCTGCAGGTCGACAACGAGTTCGACTTCTCGACGGAATCGGAGACGAACAAGCTGCTGGTGAAGTTCTACCAGCAGTATTACACCGTCGACGTGTCGCTGCCCAACCCGGTCGCCGATGGCATCGTCGCCGATCAGGACACGTTCCTCGAACAGAACGACGCCATCGTCACGAACGTCACGTACGGCCGCGTGTTGCTGTTCTCGGCCGAATCGAAGTACGAGCGGACGGCGATCGAGAACGCGCTGACCGTGGCGTTCGATGTCGCCGCGGAGAGTGGTTCTGGCTCCCTGGACATCAAACACGAGCAGGTCCTTCGGGAGACCGACATCAGCGTTCAGGTCCTCGGCGGGGCTGCCCAGACCGGCGCACAGACGGTCAGCAAGCCCGGTGAGGGGGCGTTCGCGGCGATCGAGTCGTACATCGAGGACGGGGCGACCTACGACCCGGTGAGTTCACCCGGCGTCCCGATCGCCTACCAGACGAAGTACCTCAGCAACCTCGATACGGCCAACACCTATCTCACGACCGCCTACACCGAGCGCAACTGCCGGCCGACGACGCGGGGCTACCGCGTCCACAACATGGCCTGGGAAGTCCTCGAAGAGTCCGACCCCGGCAGCGAGGAAGAACTGTACGGCGACGTCTACGTCGTCGCGTGGCCGATCGACGGTCCCGACGATGTCGTGACGAGTGCCGACCGCGTCGAGCCGAAGGGCGGCCGGAGCGACGGTCGTGTCTGGCACCGGTCGGAGTCGTCGTACATCAACGTCAGCGAGGGCGAGCGAAAGGATCTGGGGGTCGATGCGACCATCGAGTTCGACGACGCCCACGATCTCGACAACAGTCGGACGTACATTCAGGTCACCGCGATCCCACACGAAAACGACTCGACATCGTTCGACGAATTCGGGAACCAGAAGGCCGTCAAATGGTTCCTCAACGAGTCACCGAGCGATCCCGACCGCGCCGGCAGCGGCCGTGGAACGTTCACAGAGACCTGGAACGACCACGGCTCCGAGATCCAACTCTCCTTCGACATCTCCCCGATCCCGCTGTAGGTCGGGACTGCCCCGTCGTCTCAGTTCAGCACCACGAACCGATAGTTCAGCAGCGTCGCGAACAGCACCCACGCCAGATACGGCACCAGCAGTACTGCAGCGCGCCGATCGACCCGGTCGAAGGCCCAGATCGTCGGCACCAGCACGACCACGAGGACGCCGATCACACCGAGGGCGACCAGCGGGCGCTGGAGCGTGAAAAACGTCGGCGTCCACGCGATGTTGAAGACGAACTGCAGGGCAAACAGCCCCAGTGCGACCTGCACACGACGGTCGTCGAGTCCCGTGCGAGCGACGAGAAAGACGGCCACGCCCAGCAGCGTAAACAACAGCGTCCAGACGACGCCGAAGGCCCACGACGGCGGGTAGATGGCGGGCTTGGTGAGACTCTCGAACCACGCGGAGTCCGGGCCGCCGAGCACGGCCGGTGCGCCACCGAGGAGATTCACGAGGACGACGGCGGCGAGTGCCCAGAGGAGGTCCCGACGATCCAGTCGGTCGCCCGCAGTGTCGACGAATGACATACTGGTCGTAGCACCGACACCATCAAAGCGGTTGTGCTGATCGCAGTGTGCTGTCGAACGGCACGTTCGATTGCCCATCTTGGCCCGTGTCACCACGCCACGGGCGAGCGAACAACCCTTTTACTCGGCTGGCTCGTAGGCCCGCTCATGCAGTGGAAAACCGACTGGGGTCTACGCGGCCGGATGCTCTTGACGATGTTCCTGCTCTTTGCGCTGTACATCGTCTTCATCGCCGTCATGACACAGACGCGCTTTTTCGGCGTCGCGATCTTCGGGATGGGCGTGTTCTTGCTCGGGCAGTTCTTCTTCAGCGACAAACTCGCGCTGTACTCGATGGGAGCCAAAGAGGTCAGCCCCGACGAGTACCCCGATCTCCACCGATCGCTGGATCGCCTCTCCCAGCAGGCCGACCTCCCAAAGCCGAAGGTCGCCGTCGCGGACTCGCGGGTCCCGAACGCCTTCGCGACCGGCCGCTCGAAGAAAAGCTCGGCCGTCGCGGTCACGACGGGCCTGCTCCAGACGCTCGATCAGGAGGAGTTAGAGGGCGTGCTGGCCCACGAACTGGCCCACATCAAGAACCGCGACGTGATGGTGATGACCATCGCCTCGTTCCTCTCGACGATCGCCTTCCTCGTCGTTCGCTGGGGGTGGCTGTTCTCGGGCGGGCGCGATCGGGGCGGCAACGGCGGCGCGCCGGTGCTCGTCGCCATCCTCGTCTCGCTGGTCGTCTGGATCGTCTCGTTCCTGCTGATCCGGGCGCTCTCCCGCTACCGCGAGTACGCGGCCGACCGCGGGGGCGCATCGATCACGGGAAAGCCCTCGGCGCTGGCGACGGCGCTGATGAAGATCGACGGCCGGATGGACAAGGTCCCCAAAGAGGATCTGCGCGATCAGGCCGAGATGAACGCCTTCTTCATCATCCCGATCCGCTCGGGCTTCGTCGGCAAGCTGTTCAGCACGCACCCCTCGACCGAACAGCGAATCGAACGCTTACAGGACCTCGAACGGGAACTCGAAGGGTTCTGAGCCACGATCCAGTCAAGCGCTCCCGTGCGGTCGCGCAACCGTAACAGATTCATCGGTGAGCGATCTACCGGTGACGATGAAATCATCACTGCTGGAACTGGCACCGGAACTCCTCGAACTCGCCTTTTTCGCCGCGAGTAGCGTCGCTCTGACGGTCGTCGGGGCACTCATCGAACGGTTCGCACTCGCGACGGCACAGAGTGGCGACCTGAAGATCGGTCTCTGGGCGGCCGTCATCGGAACGGTCGCGCTCTACGTGGCGTTTCTCCTCGCGACCGAGCAGTTCCCCGCGAAACTGGCAGGTATCCGGGCCCAACTGACCGACGACCGTGCCACTTGAAGCGGATCGCCACACCGATCTATCGCCGTGGGTCGCTCACGGCCATTCGCGCGGGGATAGAAACTCTGATGTCGCGACGTAGCCCAGTTCTAACGCCCCGTTCATAGTGCTGGGTACTGCGACCCCTTCGCTTGCCGCATCTCACGTCGAGTGTTCAGTGACGTTCACCGACCACACGTGGCTGGCCGGCACGCGGTCTGTCCGACCGTCGATTATTTTACACGTCCCGTCGAAGCGTCACTATGGTCCGCGCTTCCCTCCGCACCCGCATGGTGGCCGCCCTCACGCTCTCCGTGCTGGGCTACGGTGCCCTCGTGTGGCTCGTCGTCTGGCTTCTCCCGACGCGACTGGCGGTGCTGGTCGGCTGTGTCCTCGTCGCCGTCCTCGCAGTCATGGTCCACGGTGCCGACCGGATTGCCTACCTCCTGACCAACGCCGTTGCGATCGATCACGATCAGCACCCCACGGCCTACCGGACGTTGCACGGTCTCGCCCAGCAAGTCGGTATCGCGACACCTGCACTGGCCGTGATCCCGACCGACGAACCCAACGCCGTCACGGCCGGCCGGAGCGATCGCGCAGTCGTCTGTGTGACACTGGGGCTGTTGAAACGGCTCGACGACGACGAACTCGAAGCCGTGCTCGCACACGAGGTGGCCCACATCGCCAACGGCGACTCGGCGGTGATGACCATCGCTAGCTTCCCGGCGACGGTTGGAACGGTGTTGCTGTCGCTGTCTCGGCGGTCGTTCGGCTGGAAGGCGTTCGTCCTTGGCTATCTGTTCGTGCCGCTGTATCTGGCCCTGCTCTCGCTGCCGCTCCTCGTGGCGAGTCTCCCCGGCACAGTTGTCCTGTCCCGGTCTCGCGAGTACGCGGCCGACCGTGCCGGCGCGGCGCTGACTGGTGATCCCACGACACTCGCACTCGCGCTCGGAACGCTCCACGGAGCACAACGACCGCCCGAGACGGATCTGCGTCGGATCGCGGGTCTCTCTGCGTTCGCCATCGTCCCGCCTGCCGAGTCGCTGCTCCCGTTGTCGTTGCACCCGCCGACGGCCGAGCGGATCCGTCGTCTCAAGGCGATGGCCGCGGAGTAACGGACACACTCACTCCGTGGATCGATGCCGTTCTCGAAGTGCCGATTCCTCCGGCGATATGGCATCGAACAGCCTCATCAACATTCAGAACATCTCTCTATGACATCCCGGCTCCGAAATAGAGGGACATATAATCCATTTACACAGCAGAATCGAACTTATATACTTATATCTCCGAATAGCATTTGCAAATTTGCGATTTCTGTGGTTGAAAATCCCTTAGCGATGATTGCTTTACCATCTCGCCGTCGTTTCGATGATTGATTCGGCTCCTTCACAGCTGTTTCGACCGCGATCTCGGCTCATCTGACGTATCGCCATCGTTAACTGGGACACTCCCCAGACGTTTGCTAATGAGTAACCCATTCGCCCACGAGATCATGTCGATCGATGCTGAGACCGTGACGGCCACACAGGTGTCTTCGGACGTGCTTCGGTCGGCGCTCGGCCACGAAGAAAACCTCGTTCGCACGCGCGGTGCGAAAGTCGCCGCTGCCATCGTCGACGAGGACCCCGAACTGGTCGCCGACCTCGCACCGTTGCTTGTCGAGAGTCTCGATCACGAGCGGACGAACGTCGTCGTTCACAGCGCACTCGCGCTCGCCAGTCTCGTCGAGACAGCACCAGAACAGGTCACCGACGCCGTTGCACCGATCGTCGACTTGCTCAGTCAGGACCCGCCAATCGTCCAGTCGGCCGCGAGTCAGTTCGTCCGCGTTTCGATCACCGAGGCACCAGCGGTCTTCATCCCACACGTCGACCGACTGGTCGATCGAACGCTCCAAGAATCGACTGGCACCGTCCCCGAAGCAGCTATCGAGAGTACCGAGAACGAGACCCGACGCGAACTGATGCACGACGTCAACGAGGACGAAGGCCGCCGCCAGTGGGCGACCCGCCTCGTGACGGCCAACATGCTCGCCGAGCTCGCGACCACCGATCCCGAAGCCGTCGCGCCGTACGTCGCGGATCTCGTGACCGTGCTCGACCCAGACAGCGACAACGTTGGCACCATGACGACCGTCGCAAACATCGTCGGCTCCGTCGCCGAACACGACCCGACACTGGCCGACGATGCCATCGATCCACTGATTGGCGTGCTCGATCACTACGACGAACCGACCGTCGCGAACGCGGTGACGGCGCTGGGCTTCCTCAACGATCCCGCGGCGATCGAACCGCTGCGTGCGGTCGCCGACGACGACGACCGTGACGATGATCTACGCGAACTGGCCGCCGAGACCGCGACGTTCATCGAACAGCGAACCACCGAGTGATACCGATATCGACCCTCGACGGCTGTCGTGTCACACTGCTGTCTACCCTTCCCCTTTGTCGATGACCGCCGATCTCAATACTCCTCGGCCGAGCGACGCGTACACGTATAGAAACCGAAGAACGCGACCCCACCCGACACCGACAGCACGCCGAGATTGAGCAGCGAAAGGAGATGCGACGCCGTCCCTGGCCGACTCGCGACCAGTCCAACGAGCGCGAGCAAGAGCAAGAAAATGTGCACCATGACGAAGAGCCAGATGTAGGACCGATATGCACAGACGGTCTGCCAGAACGATTCGAAACGCGCCATATCATCCGATGCGACCGAACAGATAAGAGTCTTGCTTTGGCGTGCACGCCCGACCGTTGGATGCTCGTTTCAAGGTGTGTCCGGCCGTCGTGATGGGACTGCCCCGACTGTCGTCAGTCCGTGAGTTCCGGGCTGTCCCAGTAGTCGTGACCGTCTTCCTCACGGAAGCACTTGACGCGCTGGTCACCGGCATCGTAGGTCTGTGGGTCGGCCGTCCGGCAGGCCTCACGGGCTTCTGGACAGCGGGTGTGGAAGTTACAGCCGGCCGGTGGATCGACCGGGTCGGGGATGTCGATCTTGCGCATCGGGAGGTCTCCGGCGTCCTGCATCGAGAGGTCGGGCGTCGCCCACCGAAGCACGTTCGTGTAGGGATGGTGTGGGTCCTGCACGATGGCGTCGGCATAGCCGATCTCCGCGAGCTGACCGAGATACATCACGCCGATGCGGCCACCGCTGTGAGCGGTGAAGTACCGCGCGTTCGAGAGGTCGTGGCTGATGAACACGTAGGAGGTATCGAACTCCTCTTGCAGTTCGAGCATCAGATCCATCATCTCGACGCGCAGGCTCACGTCCAGGGCCGAAATCGCTTCGTCGGCCAGGATCACGTCCGGGTTCATCAGCAGGGCGCGACACAGTGCGACGCGCTGTTGTTCCCCGCCAGAGAGCTGGTGGGGATAGCGCTCGGCGAAGTCCGCCGCCGGCGTCATCCCGACACGTTCGAGCAGCGCGTAGATCCGCTCGCGCTTTTCCTGCTTCGCGAGGTCGGGACTGACCTGTCGCAGCGGCTCCGAGAGGATCGAGATGAGCCGCCGGTTCGGGTTCAGCGACGCACCGGGGTCCTGATGGATGATCTGCAGCGAGGTCCGAATCTCCTCCCACGACAGATCGGCGTCGGCTTTGCCGTCACGGATGTCCCAGATGTCGTGACCGCGATACTTGACCGAGCCGCCGGTCGGACGCTGTAGCCCGATCGAGGTCTTCCCGAGCGTGGTCTTCCCACAGCCCGACTCGCCGACGAGTGCGATCACGTCGCGCTCGTGGATGTCCAGTGAGACGCCGTCGACTGCTCGAACGACTTCGGTATCGCCGCCGAAATCGAGCAGGGACGGTTTGTTCTCGAAGTGTACTTCGACGTCTTCGAGACTGAGGACGACTTCGTCACCCGGCATCACTCTTCACCCCCCGATCGCGCGGCATCGCCAAGGTTCTCGGCGTAGTTGAGCGAGATCTCCTCGCGTGCTTCTTCCCAGTGGTGACATGCCGAGTCGTGGCGCTCGCCCACGGAATAGCCGTCGGGTTCGACGGAGCGACACTGTTCGTCGGCCAGCGGACACCGCGGATGGTACGCACAGCCGTCCGGGACGTTGATCGGTGCCGGCTGTGACCCGGGAATCGGAACCATCTCGCTGATCGGCGCGTCGAGGTTCGGCGTGGAGTTGAGCAAGGCTCTGGTGTAGGGATGGGCCGCTCGCTCGACGATCTCTTCGGTCTCGCCGATCTCGATGGGATGGAAGGCGTACATGATCGCGAGCCGGTCGGCGAGCGCCGCGATCAGTGGCAGGTCGTGCGTAATAAAGACCATCGTCAGGTCGTACTTCTCCTTGAGATCGCGCAGCAGCCGAAGGATCGAGCGCTGCATCAGCAGGTCCAGTGCCGCCGTCGGCTCGTCCATGACGAGCACTTCCGGTTCGAGCACCAGCGACAGCGCAATCAGGGCCCGCTGTTGCATCCCACCGGAGAGTTCGTGTGGGTACGAACCAAGGACGCGGTCGGGTTCGAGATACAGGTCTTCGAGTAGCTCGCGGGCGAACGCCATCCCTTCCTCGATGTCGGCGTCGTGGGCCGAGAGTGTTTCCTTGAAGTGGCCACCGACGCGCATCGTCGGATTGAACGAACTCATCGCGCCCTGGAACACCATCGAAATCTCCTCCCAGCGAAGCTGTCGAAGCTCTTCCTTACTCAGGTCGAGGACGTCGATCGAATCGCCGTTGCTGGGGTTGTACGTGACCTGTCCGCGCAGTATGCCCGGGTCTGGGATCGAGTCCAACATCGATTCGGCGAGCATCGATTTCCCGGAGCCACTCTCTCCGATGATACCGATGACTTCGTGTCGTTCGACATCGACTGAGACGTGATCGAGGACGTACGAGTCCCCGTCGTCGTAGGTCACCGACGCGTTGCGAAGCTCGACGACTGGATCGTCAGCATCCGGCTTTCGTGTTTCCGTTGTTGTTGACTGAGACATCTAGATACCTCCCGTTTGGACGACTTCGTCGTCGTCCTCTTCGACGGACTCGGACTCGCCTGCCATGCGAGTACGGACCCGTGGGTTGAAGATGCGGTCGAGTCCCTGTGCGAGCAATACCATTGCGAGTGACAACAGCGCGATCGGGATCATCGGCACGATCACGAGATACTCGGACCCGCCACCGACGAGTGCGCTGTAGTCGTTGTAGGCCGCGTCGAGTTGGAGACCCCAGTTCGCCAGATCTGCCGGCAACACACCGAGGTAGTACAGCCCGACTGCCGCGAAGACACAGTAGCGTGCGGCGAAGGCGAAGTTGACTAGGATGTACGGCATCAGGTTCGGGATAATGTCCTTGGTCAGGATCCGCCGCGTGCTCACGCCCATCGTCCGCGAGGCCTCGACGTAGGACTCCTCGCGCAGCGTCAGCACCTGCGAGCGGATCGAACGGCCAAGTCCCGCCCAGTAGTTGATCGTCAGCAGGATGCCGACGACGGCCGGATTACTCGGCTGGATCGTCACTGCGAGCACCATCACCAGCGGCAGCCCGGGGATCGACATCGCGATGTCGGAGATCGTCGTGATGACGCGGTCGATGACACCGCCCTTGTAGCCGGCGACCGTCCCGGTAAACACTGCCACGGCGGTCGAGAAGACCGCACCGGTCGTCACGAGGATGAGCATGTCGGGCGTCGCGTGGATCACCTGCGACAGCAGATCGATGCCCGACGGGTTCGATCCCAGCGGTGCGTCCATCGTCTCGAACGGGGTGAGTCTGCGCTCGACCTGATTTGTCACCGGTGCTGGATACAGTCGCGTTCCCACCAGTGCGATCAGGATGAACACGAACAGGAGCGCGCCACCGACGAGCGTGCGCGAGTCGTCGATCGCCACCAGCCCGGGCTTGTAGATGAACTCCTCGTAGATGTCTCGCAGCTGTTCGCTGCGGGATGTTTCGACCGTCGAAGACTGTGCTTCGAAGATGAACTCCTCACTGTCCGTATCCGAATCAGTATGCTTCACTTGCATCACCCGATTTGACCCGCGGATCGACCCAAGAGTAGGTCAGGTCCGCAATCAGTACCGCAATTACCAGTATCACGGTGAACAGGAGGAACACTCCCATCAACACCGAGTAGTCCTGCACTTCCAGTGCCGAGAACATGACGTACCCGATCCCCCGATAGGTAAACACCTGTTCGAGAATCACCGAGTTTCCGATGTTGAAGCCGATCAACGTCAGGAATCCGGTGTACATCGGCAGAATCGCGTTACGCGCTACGTATCGCGTCGAGATCCGTCGGTCGGAGAGTCCGCGAAGGCGAGCGACGCGGACGTAGTCCTCACCGAGGACCTGGATAGAGTTCCCACGCATCGACAGCATCTGTAGCCCCGCCTGGACGATCACGAACGACGCGATCGGAAGCGTCGCGTGATACAGTACGTCGGTGAAGAACGCAATTTCGAGCCGTGGTTCGGTCAGGGGCGTCAACCGTCCGCTGGCCGGGAAGATCTTGTTCTCGTAGGCCAGGAACAACAGCAGGATGAACGCGAACACGTAAAACGGGATCGATCCCATCATCACACCCACCACAGAGGAGACTTTGTCGAACAAACTGCCCTCCTTGTACGCGGTCAAGGCCCCCCAAACGATCGCGATCGCGAATATTAGGATGGTTGATACCATCATGACGAACACGGTCCAGGGCAGTGCCTCCCCCACCATCTGCATGACCGGGTCTCCCTGTTTGATCGACTGCCCGAAGTCCCCCTGTGCCACCCGTCCGACGTACGCCAGGTACTGCTCCCAGATCGGTCCCTCGACGAGGTTGAGCCGATCCCTGTAGATCGCGAGTTGCTGGTCAATCTCTTCAGGTGACAGGTTCTGGCGCGACAGTTGGCCTTCGAGCTGTACCAGTGGTCCGCCTGGCATCAATCGCAAGATGCCGAAGGTTAGTGTCACGGCGGCCCACACCGTCAGTACGGAGCGAGCTATCCGTTCCGCATAGTAGCGCATGGTGGATTGGTTACGCTTCATATAGATATGGATTACGATTCGACCGAGTCTGATCCAACAGCCAGCGCCGCCGCTCTTGATCCATGATGGGTGAAAAACTGCAAACCGTTCGACCCGGCCGCCTCGCCGCTCACGAACGAGCGCGGCCCGTTCGTGGGGCGTCGTCGGCCGGATATCGGCACTGGGGCGTTCTGATTAGTGACGTTCCAACGACTAGTTGCCGTTGTACATCATCTCACCCTGGCGCGGGAGCCAGGTGTTGGCGTACTTGACCTGTGCGACGGCATCGTCCTCGGCCGGTGCGTCGAACCGGCTCGAGTTGATGAACGTCTGGTCGAGACCTTCCTGAATCGGGATCATCGGGAGGTCCTGGTTCGAGACCCACAGCAGGTCCAGCGCGAGCTGGGCCTCCTTCTCGCTGTCGGACGTGGAACCGAGCGTCCCGACGTCTTCGACTGGGTTGACGGTCAGTTCGCCGTCTCCGTCGAGGGCCGGAACGGTGATGTCGGCTGCTTCACCGTTTCGTGCCTCGACAGCACCCGGATAGGCGTAGCCGTTGTCACGGAGGGTTGCACCGGGATCGACCATCTGGTGGCGGAGGTTGTGGTACGGGTGGGCGGCGCGAGCGAATGCGGCCGTCCAGTACTCGGCGGTCGCGTCGAAGTTGCCGTTCGCCCAGCGACCGTCGGAGCCACCGAGTTCGCCGAACGGAACTGTCGAGAACGTGGCGTCCATACCGAAGGCCTGGAGCTGGTCGGTGACGGTCTCCATCGCGGTGACCCAGTCGGACCAGCCACCGGGGGCGATGATCTCGAAGGAGAGCGTGCTGCCACTCTCGTCCTCCCAGGTCTCGCCGTTCTTGGTGTAGCCTGCCTCTTCGAGGACGCTTGCAGCCTTTTCGTTCTCTTTGGATTCGCGGCCGTAGGTCTCGAAGTCGCTCATCGAATCGCCGAGCCACTTCTCGAGCTGTGCGTTGGGCAGTGCCGTCGGCACGCGTGGGGAGACCTTCGTTCGCGGGTCGGAGTTTGCGGCGACCGTCGAGCGGTCCATCGCGTAGGCGATTGCCTGACGGACTTCACGGCGACCGAGGTGCTCGTGGCTGTGGTTCGGGATCAGCCCGATACCACCGTTTCG
>Ga0207771_100931_pt1 | contig 14534 bp, 9 predicted proteins | sample A23M2SouthBayCA_2_FD_187731 | JGI IMG/M metagenome (GOLD analysis project Ga0207771, IMG submission 187731) | Aerobic enrichment media microbial communities from Eden Landing Ponds, California, USA - A23 M2 (2) (SPAdes) | ecosystem: Environmental > Aquatic > Marine > Unclassified | place...
AACCAGGGCATGTTGGTTGACGGACATGAAAGTCGGCACCAGACGTTATTGTGGGAAAATCATCGTCTGAATGATCCGGTGACGGGTACGGCGCGGTGGGCCGAACTACCTCATCATAAGTTGAATCGTATTTCGGTGGATTCGAAAGGGGGGACTTACGAATCGAATTTCAATATCAACCAATACTACGTCAACAAACCGCTGAGCCGATTTTTTTACGATGAAAGCAAGTATGACTACCGGAGTCTGGAGTTTATGGTTACCCGGAACATCTCTCGGCAAACAAACGCAGAATTAAGCTATTGGCTCCGCCGAGATGGAGGGGAGTACGAGCGGGATATTGCACGTGGCAGCCAGATATACGGCCGGGTTTATCACCATCTTGATAGCGATCGTTTTATAAAGGCGGCATTTTTGCACAATGATTTCACGCTCCAGGAATCATTTGGCTATCAAATTCCAAATATGAACCTGTTTAATTTTGACCGCTTCAACACCACCCCATCAGAGATTTCAGCTGCCCATGACTGGGCCACCAATTATTTGAACCTGGGATATTATCGCCGTAAAACGGAGAAGGGACCGGATCGATATCGGCTAAAGTTGCTTCTTGGAACTCGGAAGAGGGCTATGTCGTATAGCATGGATACCACCCGGTATAAAATACGTTCAGCAGAAACACAGCTTCAAGCGTGGGAGAACTGGAGATCCCTATCCTTCTATGGCGACTTGAAAGCCAGTCAGTACTCGGATGTGGCAGAGGTACATCCTTCGCTGTCAACAACTTCGTGGAATTTATTCGAGTCAAATATAGCTGTAGATTTTACTCCGCACGAGTATTTCAATATTTCAGTGGAGCCACAGGTCCGAATGCGGAGCGATAAATACTCGGCGTATGAAGCGGCAGGTGAAATCTCCTGGGACATTGGGGGATGGTTGTTGTTGCGGGCGGATGGAGCTGTGGGAACCTATATGCCCACCATGCAGCAGCTGTACTGGCAATCAGTCGAATACCAGGGTAACAGTCAACTGGATAATGAAGAAATTTTCACGGTGGGTGGAGAACTGAAACTGCATTCCTCCCGGTTCAGCCTCGGTGCACAGGGTAGAATAAAACAGGTAGAGCATGGAGTATTCTGGGACCCCGTACAAGATTCATCATTTGTAAATACCGGCCCCTATTATTCCACGATGGCTACTGCATTTTTTAATTGGACGCCTCCGCATTTTGAATTCGAGGGATCAGCTACCTGGCAGCGATTTCAGTCGTCTTCAGACGAGACCCTGGTCCGGAGTATGACCGAGGGCCCGGCACGCATCCAATTTAAGGGATCGGCCTATGTGAAAGGATATGTATTCGATCGGGCAGCGTATGTGAAAGCGGGTGTGTTTGGAATGATGTCGCCCAGCGCATACCGCGCATCCCGCTATCATACGCCGCTGGATATCTGGCAAAGTGCTAATTTTACCGCCCCCATACCGACCTACCACCGGGTGGACCTGGATCTTTCGGCTCGAGTCCGGTCCATCATTGTCCATTTGAGATACGAAAATATCACCAATGAATTTACCCAGCGGGGATACTTCGAAACAGCAAGATACCCGATGCCCGGACGACGATTCATGTTGGGACTCCGAGTAGTATTCAATAATTAGTGGAGCAATGATTTCCTTCGGGGGTCTATACCGTGGCCGGCAGGGAAGATCTCCGCCAACAGTGAGAAATCCGGGATAGGGGGAGGAGCAAAAGATTGAATCAGCAATTTTCATAGAACACCGGTTATTATTTCACGAAAATGTCGGATTTTTTTATATACTGTAGAAACTTGTTAAACATGATTTATAGACCACGCTGAAGGAGGCGACTTTAATATATTTGTGAATACATACATCGACCAGTATTATGGACCATCATCCCGATAACCTTAATTTTTAAATACCTGAATCCCGAGCAATAGCAAGGGAGAGCATTGTCCCATGAGTATTCGTTATATCATATCAGAAGGTATCGCCGGCATCAAACGGGCCAGATTGGCTGCATTTACCTCTATTTTTTCACTTTTTATAGCCATCTTACTGCTGGGCATTCTTGCCAGGGTCTCCTACAACGCCTACCAGATTGCCCAATCGATGCGCGGCAGTATCGATATCGAAGTGTTTCTTATGGATGTGGACGAGCGAACCCGTGACAAGATACGCCATAATCTGGATGAACAATCGATGGTGACCGATGTCCACTATATATCCAAAGACAGTGCAGCACGAATTTTTCGAAGTCAGTTCGGCAGTGAAGGGGGGACCTTGACGGATCTCGACTTTTTGCCGGCCTCCTATCGTGTTGATGTCAGTGAAGAAGCCACCGCAGAAGAGATTGATGCACTGGTCAACGAAATCGGACAGGTAAGAGGGGTGGAGGACGTAAAGTTCAACCGGCGACTCCTGCGCATGTTGGAGGATCGCTTTAACAACGTGGTTAAGATCGGTTCCGGGGTGGGAGCTCTGATTCTATTCGCCGCCCTGGTATTGGTTTTCAATACCATCCGACTCACGATCTACGCAAAGCAGAATTTAATCAAATCAATGAAGTTGGTCGGGGCGACGAATAAATTTATAAGGCGTCCTTTTATTATTGAGGGAATTATACAGGGACTCATAGCCGGACTGCTAGCGGTGGGTGTGGTATACCTGTTATTTCACTATTTACTGCCTTCACTGTTGCCGCAGGTGGGAATTTTAGAGTGGCCGCTCGGCAAATGGTACTACCTCTCATCGGCAATGCTTTTAATCTCCATCATCATGGGATACCTGGGCAGTCGCTGGGCCGCCCAAAAATTCATCCGCAAAACCTCAATAACAGACTCCTAGCCCGGATTTCTCAAGTAGTGAAATTTCGTGCTACTAGGACTCTTCCTTCTCCTTTTTCCGCTCTTCTTTATCTTCCAGCTCTTTTTTTCGTTCACAGTTTTCCGGATCGCTGCAGGTACCGAAAAAGTGAAGGGAATGGCCGGAAATATTAAATTCGTAAACCTGCTCCATCATACTCTGAATTTCCTGGATACGTGGGTCACAGAACTCTAAAACTCCCCCACACTCCTGGCAAATGATATGATCGTGCTGCTGATAGGCGTATGCTCGTTCGTAGTAATATTGATTCTTGCCAAATTGATGACGTTGTACCAGTCCGCATTCTACCAACACGTCCAACGTATTATAAACAGTCGCCCGGGAAACGCGGGTACCCGAGTTTTTCATATTGAAGTAAATATCATCGGCGTCAAAATGTCCGTCGGCCCGGTAGATCTCCTCCAGGACCATAAAACGTTCGGGCGTCTGCCGTTGATTGTGCTCTTTTAAATAAGAGCGAAAAATCTCTTTGACGACTTGAATTGTTTCCTCTTTAGCTGGATGAGCCATGGCTTGATAGAATTGTAATATTCAGTAATAAAGAAAAAGAATTAATAAGCTGTAAATTATGAATCTATAAACCCAAATTACAATTTTGGGCTTTAATAACGAAACCACGCTATGTATTATTAGCTGGTAATATGGTAAAAATTTTGTTAAGGGGCTTAAAGTTTATGTATAATATATCTTTCATATTGAATACCCGGTTCGTTGCAGGGATACAGGGTATTTGTTTATACCCTTGCCGGAAAATAACGCAATTTTCTTATAATTCATTGAATATATACAGGCTGAGAACTGATCATACAAACAGAATATAGACTATGCCGACTATCGTACCATTCGAAACGTTGACGGAGCTGTTTAAAAACCTTGCTCAGAAGTATAAGGGACAAGATAAAACGGCTTTTGCCTTTAAACCCGGTGCGGACCAGGAGTATAAAACAGTTACCTGGGACCAGGTCGATCACGACGTGCGTACCATGGCCAGTTACATGGTGGAACACGGCGTTAATCAGGGGGATCGGGTGGCTATCTTGAGTGAAAATAGGTACGAATGGGCTGTTATAGACCTTGCGATACAGTATGTCGGGGCCGTGAATGTGGGACTGTATACTTCATTGCCCCCGGGGCAGTGTGAGTACATACTGAGGGATTCGGAGGCGAGGCTGTTCTTTGTTTCTACCAGTATTCAGTTGAAAAAAGCTTATAAAATTTTTAGTCGTCTCGAAAATCTACAGCAGGTGATTGCTTTTGATCGTCCGAAGCAGGATAAATACCTGGAAGAGCCCTGGTCTATCTTGTACGAAAAAGCGTATGACGAAGGGGAGTCATTGTTGGACAAGCACCGGGAGACGCTGCGAAAGCGGAGTAATAATGCGATGTCCGAAGATTTGGCTACGCTGATCTACACATCGGGGACGACTGGTCAGCCGAAGGGTGCTATGCTGACCCATCGTAATATCATAAGCAATGTAAAAGCCGCTCACCAGATGATACATATCGATCAAAACGATCGCTGCCTGTCGTTTTTACCGCTGTGTCACTCGTTTGAGCGAACCGGCGGTTATTATGCGATGATCGCCGCGGGAGCTGAGATTTATTATGCGGAAAGTGTGGATACGGTAGCTAAAAATCTGCCCGAAGTTCAACCCACCTTGATGATCAGCGTGCCGCGGCTGTTCGAGCGAATTTACACGCTGGTCAAGAAGAATATTGAGGAGGGACCGGATTTCAAAAAACGGATATTTGACTGGGCGTTGGAGGTCGGTGCTCGATACGCCGATGGTGAACGGGGGCTGGTATCGATGCAAAAGCAGCTGGCGGATCTGCTCGTATTTAATAAGTTAAAACAAAAAACGGGAGGTAGAATCCGGTTTTTTGTATCGGGCGGGGCCGCACTGCCTTCTGAAATTGGTAATTTTTTCATGGCAGCCGGATTGAACATTCTGGAAGGATATGGGCTGACTGAAACTTCTCCGGTTATTGCCGCCAATCAATTGAATCAAGAACGGATAGGAACCGTGGGAAAAATTATCCCCGGAGTAACGGTGGGTATCCAGCGACTGGAAGATAATGAAATTGTGGCACAAGTCAGCGGTGAGGATTATCCCACCGATATTTACTGCGAGGAAGGAGAAATCATTGTCAAGGGACCCAATGTCATGAAGGGTTATTGGAAAAGAGAGGAAGAAACCAACGATATTATTGATGAGGATAATTGGCTGCATACCGGCGATATCGGCCAATTTGTTGATGGTCGACTGAAAATAACAGACCGCATCAAGCATATGATTGTGAATGCCGGGGGTAAAAATGTCTATCCCGGACCTATTGAAGATATGTATAAGACCAGTAAATGGATTGACCAGATGATGATCGTCGGAGAGAAACAACCTTACATGGGAGCTCTGATTGTGCCTGATTTTGAAGTATTGGAAGGGTACGCGGATGAAAATGGTCTCTCATATGACAGTATGGAGGATCTCGTGGAAAATGAAGAGGTTCGTGAGCTGTATAAAAAGGAAATCAAGCGATATTCCCATGAGTTGGCGTCTCATGAAAAAATCAGGGCTATTCGGGTCGTTCCTGAGGAGTTCACCGTTGAAGGGGGAGAGCTCACGCCGACGCTAAAAATCAAGCGCAGGGTGGTTGAAGATAAATATCACCACTTGATCCACGAGATGTTCGAGGATTAGGTATCAAAAGGATCTGATTACGAGGTCAGCCGAGCTAGTACTTTTTCAATGGCGTCAAGGGTATATTCTATCTGCTCCTCGGTATTATCTTTACCCAGGCTGAAACGCACGGCAGATTGCGCTTCTTCCCGGTCCAATCCTATACTTTGCAAAACGTGAGAAGGTTCCACGGCACCCGAGGCGCAGGCCGATCCACTGGATGCACAGACTCCTTCCATATCTAAATTCATCAACAGGATCTCTCCGTCAACCGAACTTCCTTGATCGTCAAGAAAGGTCAGGTTCAATATGTGAGGCACCGTGTTTTCACCATTTTGCGGACCATTCACGCGAAAACGGTCGCCAAGCCGGTCTTGAAGTCCGCCGATTAACTGGCGACGAAGCTGCAAGACATGTTCAGTGCGTCGCTGAAGCTGCCCCACCCCCAGCACAACCGCTTTGGCAAGCGCCATTATCCCGGGTACGTTCAGGGTACCTGCCCGACGATTGGCTTCCTGGGATCCCCCGTGCATCCACGGCGTCCAGGTTTCAGAATTGCCAAGGTACATAAGTCCCACTCCTTTGGGAGCGTGCAGCTTGTGCCCGCTCAAACTCAAAAAGTCAATCGGCATATTCTGAAGGTCTATCTCCACCTTGCCTGCACTTTGAACGGCATCGGTATGAAAAGGGATGTTCTCGCGTTGACAGAGCGCAGCGATCTCCGGGATGGGATTGATACTGCCGAGTTCATTATTGACATGCATCAGGGAGACCAGGGCCGTATTTTCATTGATTGCATCGGCTACCTGGTGCGTTTGTACGGTGCCGTCGGGACAGGGGTCAAGGTAGATCGGTTTCATCCCCAGGTTGCGGCAGTATTCGACGGCGTCGAGCACGGCGTGGTGTTCCGCTTTACTCGTAACTATTTCGGATCCCTCTGCAACCTGGGCCACTCCCTTAATGATGGAGTTGTTGCTCTCGGTGCCGCCGCTGGTAAATACGATGTTAGACGGCGTGCATCCCAAAGCTTCAGCAATATCCTGCCTGGCCGACTCAACCGCACCATTGGCTTTTCGCCCGAATTGATGAGGGGAGTGAGCGTTACCGTAATGCTGTTTGAGATAAGGTTCCATCGCCTCCAGGACTTCATCGTCCGGGGGAGTGGTAGCCGCATGATCTAAATAAACCGTTTCCATATAAGGATTAAATTTTTGCAAAGAAAATGCTAGTATGTTTTTATACTTTGTAGGATAAGAAAAAGTAATGCAAATTATATCGAAAGTATTAAATAGCAGCTGTTTCGTTATTGCAATGTATTGTTGACTTGGTAAAACGAGGTGGCTGCTGTAATTATTGAAATCAAAAATTATCGAGGTAATTATGGCTAAGTTGACATTAAAAGATGTGGATTTAAAAGGAAAGAAAGTCTTAATGCGGGTAGATTTCAACGTTCCGATCGAGAATGGTAAAATTACCGACGTCAATCGTATTGTCCAGGCCATGCCTTCTATCACATATGCCGCGGAACAGGGATCGCTGGTTATATTAATGAGCCACCTGGGTCGTCCGAAAGGGGAATATGACGAGAGTTTGAGCCTCAAACCGGTGGCTGAATATTTGAAAAATGAACTGGATCAAACGGTGCATTTTGCGCCCGATTGCATAGGGGAGGATGCACAGAACGTAATTGATAAAGCGCATTATGGTGAAGTGATCCTGCTGGAAAATGTACGATTTCATCCCGGTGAGAAGAAGAATAACGAAGAGTTTTGCAAACAATTGGCCGGGCATGGCGACCTTTTTGTAAATGACGCTTTTGGAAGCAGCCACCGCGCGCATTCTTCCGTAGCCGGGGTAACCCGATACCTGCAACCGGCTGTTTCGGGTTTTCTGCTGGAAAAGGAGATTCAGTACCTCGATAAGCACGTAAATAATCCCAAACATCCATTTGTTGCTGTTTTGGGAGGTGCCAAAGTGTCAGATAAGATTGGAGTAATTGAAAATCTGCTCGATAAGGTTGACACTATACTGATAGGCGGTGGAATGACCTATACTTTCTATAAAGCCAAAGGTTGGCCTATCGGGGAATCTCTTGTGGAAGACGAAAAAGTGGAGATGGCCGGCACACTTATGGAAAAGGCCGAAGAAGCCGGGGTAGACCTGCTCTTGCCGGAGGACTCGGTCGTAGCGGATGAATTCAGGAATGATGCAGAACATAAAGTGGTCGGTACCGATGGTATAGAAGATGGATGGATGGGAGTTGATATCGGACCGGATACCATCGATACCTTTAGTAACCGAATTGGGAATGCCCAAACCATCGTATGGAATGGGCCGATGGGTGTATTTGAAATGGATAATTTTGCCGAGGGAACGTTTGCCGTAGCCCAGGCACTGGCTGAGGCCACTGAGCAAGGAGCCACTTCCATTATCGGGGGAGGCGATTCGGCGTCGGCCATAAGAAAAGCCGGTTTGCAGGAAAAAGTCTCGCACGTGTCGACCGGCGGTGGAGCCAGCCTCATGTTCCTGGAAGGGAAAGAACTCCCGGGAGTTGCAGCATTGACTGATCAATAAAAGAATTCGTGAGCTGGCACTCAGGGTTTTATATTCTGAACATCTTTTACGAACTTGTTGTCTCGCGGATGGGGCTTTAGGAGTAAGGCTGGCATCCAGGGTCTTTCATCTTTCCCCCTCCGAAGGGGGAATGGAAGGGCACCGAGGGTAAAAAACTCCCCCTTCGGAGGGGGAAAGGGGGAGGACCCTAAAGGAAGATAGACTTTTACCCAATAGATTGATAAAAGCCGAAAGATTCCGGTGAAAAATTTTTTGTAAGGAATGCCGGCCAAATGGTTCCTATTGAATAAGAAATCATACTTATTAACCACTAAGAATTTTAAATTATGAGTACGCTAAATAAAGCAATGATAATCGGAAGACTGGGTCAGGATCCGGAGATTCGGTATACACAATCCAATACAGCAGTGGCAAATTTGAGTATTGCTACCAATGAACGCTTCAAGGATAGCATGGGAGAGTGGAAAGAACGTACGGAATGGCACCGTGTGGTAGCCTGGGGGCGGAAAGCGGAAATTTGTCAACAGTATCTGAAAAAAGGTTCGCAGGTGTATATTGAAGGACCTATTCAAACTCGCAAATGGGAAGACCGGGACGGACAAACCCGATATACTACCGAGGTTAAGGCATTGCGACTTCTTATGCTCGATTCGGCCGGTGATGCAGATATCGAGCAGGGGCCACCACCCGCAGGTCAGCAACAACCGGCACCGGGCAGTAATTCGGATCAAAACGAGTCGGTTTCGGGCGACGTGGATCTCAACGACAAGTTCGATGATATCGATGACGATCTCCCGTTCTGACTACTGTTGAGTACCTGAATGGGATTCCATAACGACAAATGCGGTCGGGACGACCGCATTTGTCGTTTTATTTGCAGAGGTCTCAATTAGTCTGTAATTTCCCATTTTGAATCAAATACGAACTTATTGGAGGCCATCGCAGGTATAGTTATTGCCATTTCAGATATGATTCTGTTCCTCATGCAGGAAGCAACGCACCTGTATGATACTCCATTGCAATGGTCCCATATCCTGATCCAGGTCCTGATTATGATACTGGGCTTGGTGCTCTCTGCAGTTTTCTCGGGGTCGGAAGTCGCATTCTTCTCGCTTACCAACAAAATGGACTTGCTTGATACGGGCACAAGTGAGAGCGACAAAAAGACCGGACGAATTATCACCATGCTCGATCGTCCCCGTCGATTATTGGCTACCATCCTGATTGGGAATACGTTTGCCAATATTATTACCTCGGTAGTTGCGGCCCTTCTAACCGGTAAGTTTATCGCATATTTTGGCTTTTCGGAAATTGTGGTCTTTACCGTGGAGGTTATTGTACTCACTTATGTTATCATTATACTGAGTGAGATCACTCCTAAAGTGATTGCAATTAATAATCCGCTGCGAGTTGCCCGCCTTTACTGCAATTTTATTTATGTAAATTTTGTGCTGCTCAGCCCTTTTACCAATATGATCGCCACCTCCACCATGAAGTTGGAAAAAAAGCTGCCGAAACCTCCCTCTACTATTTCCTCTCACGATATTAAAACGATGGCCGAGGTTAGCGAGATGGAGGGATCGATCAAAGGGGACGAAAGAGAGATTATTGAAAATGTAATTGAGTTTTCCAATACGACGGTTCGGGAGATCATGACTTCCAGAGTCAACATCGTGGCCGTCTCTATGGAAGACGACCTGAGCACGGTATTGGGTCTTATCCGCGGGAAGGGATTTTCACGAATGCCCCTTTATGAAGAGGACATGGACAATATACTGGGTGTGATTCATGCCAAGGATGTACTTCCCTATATCAATTCCGACCTGGAACGAACGACTATCAACTGGCGTACCATCGCGCGCAAGGGTTTATTTATTCCTGCTACTAAAAAACTGGATGACTTGCTGCGGGAATTCCAACAGGAGAAAACCCATATCGCTATTGTTGTGGATGAATACGGGGGGACTGAGGGACTCATTTCGCTGGATGATATTCTTGAGGAGATTATTGGAGATATTTCGGACGAGTATGACGACGGGGAGAAACTTTACACCAGGTTTAAAAGCGGTGTGTACCTGTTTGATGCAAAAATTGACCTGGACGATATGGAGGAAATATTAGACCTGGATTTGACTACGCCGGATGATGAATACGAAACCCTTGGCGGACTGATTTATCATTTGACTGAACGCCTTCCCAGTGTGGGAGAAAGAGTTTACTATGATCATATGGAAATAACGGTCCATTCGGTTGAGAATAACAGGGTGAGAAAGCTGAGGGTTCGAAAGATGGCATCGAGTTCACGTCGCGATAATTCTGAAAATGGTGAAGAAGACAACAAGAAATCATGATATGCACCTGTCAATTGTTTGATCCTCCCCCTCATGAACACTGAATCCATCCCGACCCTTCAAGAAAATAAGAATATCAAGGCCTATAACACCTTCGGTGTAGATTGTATGGCCGAATATTATGCCCGTGTGGATCATCTGGAGCAATTACAGAATGTACTTGGGCAGTTATCGATTTCGTACAACCGCATGCTCATTCTGGGCGGCGGAAGCAACCTGCTTTTTGTCGGCAACTACGGGGGAATTGTACTTCACAATGCATTCAAGGGGATAGAGGTATTGGATGAAGATGCAGGCCGAATCCGCATACAAGTCGGCGCCGGTATGAATTGGCATCGGTTTGTTACTTACTGTGTGGAAAGGGAATGGGGAGGTATCGAAAATCTGGCCTTAATACCGGGTAGAGTCGGCGCCGCTCCTATACAGAATATCGGGGCATATGGGGTGGAATTTGAGGATGTGTTCGAATCTTTACGAGCGGTACATCTTAAAAGCGGGGAAGTTGAAGCGTTTGATAATGAAGAATGTCGTTTTGGTTATCGTGACAGCATTTTCAAAGGTGCTTTGAAAGGCCAGTACTTGATTACGGATATCACGCTGATCTTGGAAAAGAACAAGGCCCCCGACACCTCTTACGATTCTCTATCCAACCACCTGATGGATCAAGGTATTCATGAGCCCGGAATTGAGGATGTGTTCAGAGCGGTGGTGGATATCCGGCAGAGCAAATTGCCGGATCCCGATGAGCTGGGCAACGCGGGAAGTTTCTTTAAAAATCCTGTCATCACCTCGGGTAGATATGAGTCTCTTGAAAAAGAGTTTGGAGAGGTTCCCGGATATCCGGAGGGTAACAACAAAATTAAGGTTCCTGCCGCATGGTTGATCGATAAAGCGGGATGGAGAGGAGTTCGCCGTGGAGAGGTTGGGACTTATCCACACCAGGCCCTTGTGATCGTGAACTATGGGGGTGCCACAGGTGCTCAAATATTGGAATTTGCTGCTGAAATTCGCAGTGCGGTGTTTGAACGATTCGAAATTAAATTGGATCCGGAAGTAAATATCATTACAACCGGTGACCAAGACTGGAAAAGACTATTAATAAACTGATGACAGATACCTTCTTCTTTTCCTCCTATTTATACCGGATGGCGTTGGAGTGTCCAACAAGACTTTATTTTGAATTGAATGATGAATACCCGGCCAGACAAGAGGATCAGGAGCTGATTAATCATATTCAGTTCAATAAACGTCAATTGACAGAATTGGCACATTGTTATTTCCCCAAGGGAGATAAAATTGATGAGGGAGGCTTAAAGAAAAATGCCCGCATGAGTCTGCAATCGTTAAATGAAAATGAGGATATAACTCTATTTAATGCAGTGATAACATCAGGTGAATGTTATTATAGATGTCCCATACTGGTTAAGCGGGGCAATGTGTTGGAAATATTCCGGGTGAGATCAAAAGGCTATAATCCACATAAACATCGTTTTTCAGGATCCGATGGGAAAATCTACGGGAAGTGGAAAAACTATTTTACCGATTTAGCCTTTGCCAAGTATGTGTTGAAGAGGCAATTCCCTTCCAACAATGTTCATGTTAACCTGATTTTGCCAAACAAGGTCAAACGTACCAAACATAACCTGCAATCCTATTTTGAAATTGAGAGTGATGATGCGGTTAAGCTGGATTGTTCAACTTTTGACCGCCCGCATGAAGACATCGGTCTCCTTGAGTTTATTGAAGTCGATGATTATGTGAATCGCATATTGGAAGGCAAGGATGATGACCGGGACGTTCACCCGGCCTGGAAAGGAATATCCTTCCGGGATCGAATAGAGGAGATGCAACGCTTGTATAGGGAAAATGTAAAGTATGCCCCGGTACTTGATATGCACTGTCGTACTTGTCCTTTTCGAGTGCATGAATCTCGTTTGTCGGCTGAAGAGAAAAGCGGATTTAAAGAGTGCTGGTCGGAAAAGATAGATTCGAGAGATATTGAAAAGGGCCTGCATATCTTTAATCTGACCGGACACGGGACCAGGTCTTTTTTACAACAAAATATTTATACCTTGGATAAGGCCACGCTTCCCAATGATTGGACCGAAAGTTCTCGTATATTAGAGTGCGGAGAAAAGATTAACTTTGAGCAAAGACAGGCGCTGCAAATTTTAAATGCGAGAGGAGAAAAGGTCTCCCGCGAATATGTGAAAAATGCTCTTTTCGAGAAAATGAGGAGTTGGCAGTTCCCGCTGTATTTTCTTGATTTTGAGGCTGCCAACTTTGCTGTCCCTTTTCGAGCGGGAAGCAGAGCGTACGAGTCACTGGTATTTCAGTATTCATGTCATGTGCTGCAGGATGACGGAAGCTTGCAGCATTACGACTGGATTCAGAATCAACCCGGTCAATATCCCAACTATGAAGTGTTCAGAAATCTAAAAGCGATCCCCGGTTTTGGCAAGGGAACTATATTGCAGTATTCACCCTTCGAAAAACAGATGTTTAAGGAGGTCCGCCGAATACTATATGACGATATTAAACATGGTCAAACTCCGGATGATAACGAAGAATTGATGGAATGGTTTGATCGAATATTGGATGGAACGAGAGAGGAAAATGTCCAACATGCTCATTTTGTGGATATGAGCGAGTTGGTGCGCGATTACTATTATAACCGCGAAATGGATGGATCCTACGGGTTGAAAGATGTGGTAGCGGCGATTTTTGAAACCAGTGATACGTTGGAAAATAACTATTCTGAGCCCTATCGCAGCAGCAATTTTTCTCCTATCCAGTGGTGGCAAGAAAAGGAGGCCGGCGCCGGGGCCAAAGATCCTTATGAAATAATCAAGGAGCGGGGCAGAGGCATCAACAGTGGCGATGAAGCATTAATGGCTTTTGTTCGACTGCAGCGCCGTAACCTTTCGGCCGATAATCGCCGGGCAATGACGGACGCCTTGCTAAAATACTGTGAGCTGGATACCCTGGCAATGGTTATGCTTTATGAGCACTGGCTGGGTATGGAGAGTGCATAAAGTCGAAGCAAAGGACAGAAAACCCGGACGAGGGTTCCGACACATTAAATTTTTTGGATATAAAGCTGTAATAAATAGAATCAGTTATTACGGCACTCAAGCCTTAATTGTCGACTAACGAAGAAAGTTTGCCGCATCGGAAACTGCCCCGTGTTTTTCCGTCCTTTGCTGCAGGCTTATGTTTTGTTTAAAGATATCCTTAATTTTGAGTTCATATTTAAAAAGACCAAAACCAACGTTCAGAATAGAATGCAGATCATAAAAGAATTTATCAGTAATAGAACGGTACTGATTTCGATATTGGTGGTTCTCGTAATCGGCTCCGGCTGGACTTCTTGTACGGTTCAAAAGAGTCCGGTTACAGGTACAAAGCGTGCATACGGTTATACCTGGGAGGAAGAAATTCGAATCGGTAGCGAAGCGGATAATAGCATACAACAGCAGTATGGAATTTACCCGGATACGACCGTAACCAATTATGTGAAAAGAGTAGGGCGTAAAGTTCTGAAGGAGAGTCATATGAGACGCTCTTCCACTCTCGAAAAATATCGCCAGACCGAATTTACATTCCGGGTACTCGACAGTCCGGTAGTGAATGCTTTTGCCCTTCCCGGCGGCTACATTTATGTCACACGAGGTTTGTTGGCCCATCTCAATAATGAAGCCCAATTGGCGGTGGTGCTGGGACATGAGATTGGCCATGTTGCAGCACGACACGCCTCTCAGCGGGCATTTGAGCAAAAAGCCGGGCAGATAGCACTGGTAGGTGGTGCGGTGGTTGGACAGGAAGTATTTGGACTGCCAGGTCAGGATCTGTTGCAGGTCGGAAGTTCGGCGACCAAGCTTCTTTTTTTGAAATACGGCAGAGATGATGAACGGGAATCGGACCGCCTGGGAGTGGAGTATGCGGTCATGGCGGGTTATGAGGCATCGGAGGGGGCTGAATTTTTCACCTCGCTTCGTCGACTGTCCGACAAAAGCGGGCAAAGTTT
>Ga0207771_100932_pt1 | contig 14507 bp, 13 predicted proteins | sample A23M2SouthBayCA_2_FD_187731 | JGI IMG/M metagenome (GOLD analysis project Ga0207771, IMG submission 187731) | Aerobic enrichment media microbial communities from Eden Landing Ponds, California, USA - A23 M2 (2) (SPAdes) | ecosystem: Environmental > Aquatic > Marine > Unclassified | place...
TATCCTGGTACACAATACCATTTGGGTTCCCGGTCACTTTCATCTGACGGTCGGTACAGCCGTAGCTTTAACTTTTATGGCCATTTCATATTGGCTGGTACCGCAGTTGACAGGCAGAAAACTCAAGAACAAAACGCTAGCCTTGATACAACCCTACTTATGGTTCCTGGGCATGACATTGATGTCTAATGCCATGCACCGGGGAGGACTTGCCGGCATTCCCCGCAGAACAGCTGAACCCAATTACTCCCAGTTTGATTTTGAGGCGGTATTTGGCACCATCTCAGAAATCAAATGGCAAATTGCGATCGGCGGAATTCTGCTGACTGTTTCTCTTGTATTCTTTCTCTGGGTTATTTTCAATTCATGGTTCCGGGGTGAACGTGCTGATAAACCCGTAGATGATTTCATTCCTGCAGCTCTTTCGGGGCCCGAACATGCCCCCAAAATCCTGGATAACATTAAATTGTGGGTTCTACTGGCTATAGCCCTGGTATTAATTGCATATTCGGTACCTCTGGCCGAAATGGTAATGGACGGCCTGTTTTCACCGGGCGCTCCCACCATACCTGTTTAACTAAAGGAGTTGAAAACGGCGTTTGGGGTTACTCCGATCGAGCAATCTCAAACGCCGACTAATTATCATGGATCAAGTCCCTCAATCCTCCAACCAATCTGATTCCAATAAATGGTTGGTTCGGATATTGCTTATCATTGGTATTGGAATTCCAGTACTAATAGAACTCTTTACCTTTTCTGGGTTAGTCTCCTCACACTTTTTTGGTGAAGCCCCCTCAGCAACAAATGACAGGAGATCAGAAACCTCAGCCAAGGAAAACATACCCCTGGTAAAGCAGGGGGATACTTTATTTTCCGATACCGATTATCCACTTTTAGTGGATACCCTTCGCTTGGAGATATACCCTGATCAATGGAGATTTATTATGGAATTGAAACCTCTTTGGAAACCAAACCGTGAGAGAAGTGAAGGGGTGAAATTGACCTTTCAGAACCTGGTCACCCAGCAGCAATCGCTGGAAGAGAATCGGGTATTGGTTTGGACAGATAACACACTTGATGAAGCCGAAATAACATGGATTCTGCCGACCGGTCAGCGCCCTCAAAATGCAAAGGTCACATACCGGAGTACACGGCAAGATTCTTTAACGGGGACCCTTGATATAAAGCGCCATTTTGAGTTTGGACATGTTCCGGCTCGTTACAAACAGTAGTTTGCAGCAATCTGTCCCGACATTCTTTGCCAGACAGAACAGTAAAACAAATCCTCTTTGGGGCCAGTCCTCGAAGGTTGCCGGAAGAAAGAGAGCAAGAATAGGAAACCGGCTGCTGGAGCGAATATCGGCGTAGTATTCCAACCACGATTTAAAATTTCATACTTCTCGAAGAGTTTATTACTACCAGAAGGCTGCTGGAAGCCATAGCGAGGGCCGCAAAAAGGGGGTTGATCATTCCTGCTGCAGCCAAGGGAATGGCAATAATATTATAAAGAAAGGCCCACCCGAGATTTTGTTTAATTCGCTGATTGGTCAAACGGGCAATTTGAAATGCCATTGGCACACGCGACAGATCGTTGTCCAGAATGACAAGATCGGCTGAATCTGCTGCAAGGGCCGTCGGTCCGAATGCGATTCCGATGTCGGCACGAGCCAGGGCAGGAGCGTCATTACTACCATCTCCAATCATGGCAACTTTACCATTCTTTTTAAGCTCGGCAATATAACCTTCCTTCTCCTCCGGTTTTACCCGACTATATATTTTTTGCAGAAGCCCATCTCTTTTAAATGGAAGGGTAGCTCGTTCCGAATCGCCGGTTAGCATAACGAGTTCCTTCCCGGTATTTTTCAATTGCTCAAGCAATGCTTTTTGTTCGTGGCGGGGGCGATCACCCACGATCAATATGCCCCGTATTTGACTTCTCCATGCAACTGCTACCGGGATGTGTCCTTCTTGATAGGCCTCAGTGGCCATTTTTCGCCATTGTTCAGGATAATTGAATCCAAAATTCGCCACCCATTCCGGCTCACCGACAAAGGTTGAATCGTTATTTACCCGGGCCTGGATTCCGCGAAGATGATTTTCGACCTGGTCGACTTTATAGTTTGAGGGAAGTTCTCCCGCAGCAATAGCTCTTGCAACTGGATGACTGGCATATTCTTCAACAGCACGGGCACGGTAAAGCACTTCTTGATTTACATCAGCTTTGATCAGCCGCATTTCACCGGTAGTCAATGTTCCGGTCTTGTCGAAAACGATGTAGTCCAATTCCGGAGCCTCTTCAAAAACGGATGCATTTTTAATCACAATTTGATTTTTAAGGGCTTCCCGAATACCGGCTGCAAGTGCGAGGGGAGTGGCCAGCCCCAGTGCACAGGGACAGGAGACAATAAGGACGGTTAAAGCGGTTAAAAGAGCGTTTGTAAAGGTCCAACCGACCAATAAGCCAATCAAAAAGGTGCCGCCGGATAATACTAAAACGGCTGGAACAAAAAAACGAGCCAGTCGGTCAGCCAATTTTTGAGCACCGGGACGTGACGTCTGTATGTCCCATATTAGATGAACCAGCCGGTCGAGGGTATTTTCCGCTTCCGGACCGACTTCAATAGTAAGTGCGTGATCGGTAACCAGGGCGCCCCCGATTATCCGGTCTCCCCGGGATTTTATAACCGGCAGTGACTCTCCACTAATCAGAGATTCGTCAATGGAGGCCCTGCCGTCAACTATAGTACCATCGATAGGAATTCGCTCACCGGGACGAACCAGGAGCCGGTCACCGGCGTCAAGCTCTCCAACAGGCACCATACGTGCTTTGTCATCATCAATTCTTCGTGCGGTTTCAACTTGTTCGCGGGTAAGCTCCCTTAATTGGGAAGAAGCACGTTTCTTGATTTTGTTTTCATACCAGTTACCAACCGATACGACCATAACCAGCGTCATGGTGACATCAAAATACACATCCGTAAAACCGGCAAGTAAAGCCCCAATACTATAGGTATACGCACCCGCAGCAGCCAGGGCGACCAGCAGGTCCATATTGGGCGTGCGTACTTTCAGGCTGACATATCCGCCCCGAAGAATAGGGTATCCGGTGTAAAACAAAACAAAAGAAGCCATCACAAAAATATTCGCCAATGCAAAATACCCTTCACTTGCGTTAAGGTCCATAAAACCGCTACTACCGAAATAGGTAGGGTAGAGGAACAGGATATAATAGGTCATGGCCATCATGGTAAATAACCCGCCGATTATCAGCCTGGCCACCGTATTTTTATCGTCTTCCTCCCGGCGGTTGTCTGAATCATCCGATTTCAGCTCGTACCCCGTACGCGTAAATACCTCGTTGATTTGATCTTTTGTTACTTGAGCGGGATCGTATTTCAGTCGAACCATGTCGGCCGCATAACTGGCTTCGGCATAATGAACACCCGATATTTTAGCGGCCTCATTTTCCAAAAAGCGCTCGCAATTGGAGCAGTGCATGCCGGATACGTGAAAAAAGTCTTCCTGCCGGTTTTGAGCAGATTGCGTCATTTTAATGTTTATTCCTTATTTAGCAGGAGGTCAGGGCAAGTAGAAGCAACTTATAAACCTGACTTACCCGAATATCCCATTTTCAGGGCTTTAATTAATCCTTTTAATATTACGATCAATACGTTGCTGGAAATCGAAACTTACAAGTTACATATGGAAAACGGCAATGAAATTTCTGTAACAGATTGGGTCTTCGTTAATTAATAGCTATAATGCGTTATCTGTTAAGTTGTTATGATTTGACAGGGATCTTTGAAACCCGGGCGGCGGTTCCGAAGCATTACAATTTTTTGGGCATAAGCCTGAAATAACTGTTGAAGTTTGTAGGTCAATCAGGTGTTAGCTGCCAATAAACGAAGAAAAGTTTCCGAGCAAGGAACCGCCGCCCGGGTTTCAAAGATCTCTGATAGACATCCGTTTCAATTCCATTTTTGAAATTTGCTAATGGGATAATATGGCAAGTAAAAAAGCCAAACAAAAGATATCGACTGCAAAGCAAATAATTGGACGACGGGAAGAAGTTGATTTACCCGAATGGGCACTATTCGGCATCGATGCAAAGGTTGATACCGGTGCATACACGTCAAGCCTTCATTGCCATCATATAGAGGAAGTTCAAATGGAGGGAGCGGATGAAAAGAAGATTCGTTTTAATTTATTGGATCCGTCTCACGAATCCTATAATGAAAAACTGTTTACTTTACCAATTTTTGATGTTCGTAACGTTAAAAGTTCCAATGCTCAGACGCAAAGCCGGCATATCGTAAAGACGAGTATTGTGCTTTTTGAGAAGAGTTATGAAATTGAATTATCGCTGACCGATCGATCGGAGATGAAATATCCTATCTTGCTCGGTCGGAGATTTCTACGCAAGAAGTTTGTCGTAGATGTTTCAAAAGTCAACGTGTCAAAGAAAAGAGGATTAAATAGACCATAATATGAAAATCGCGATTCTATCTAGGAATAAAAAACTGTACTCCACCAGAAGACTCCGGGAGGCCGTTGATGATGCCGGTCATGAATCGGTGATTCTGGATCATGTCAAGTGTGATATCGTTATTGAAGAAGATGCCCCTTCCATTCACTATAAAGGAGAGCAAATTACCGATGTGGATGCTATCATACCACGGATTGGCGCCTCGGTTACGTTTTACGGATCGGCGGTAGTCCGACAATTTGAGATGATGAAAGTGTTTACGGTTACGGGTTCTCAAGCGTTGGTTCGTTCGAGGGATAAGTTGAGAAGTCTTCAAATTCTTTCGCGGGCTGGTCTTGGTATGCCGAAGACCGTATTTACCAACTTCTCCCAGGAAGTCGAAGATATTATAGACAGTGTTGGCGGTCCCCCCTTGATTGTCAAATTGCTGGAAGGAACCCAGGGGGTGGGCGTAGTTTTGGCACCAACGCGAAATGCGGCTGAATCCGTTATACAGGCATTCCATGGATTGCGAGCTCGAATTATAGTTCAAGAATTTATTGAAGAGTCAAAAGGATCGGATATCCGGGCTTTTGTAGTTGACGGAAAAGTGGTCGGAGCCATGAAAAGAATTAGCGAAGAGGGGGAATTTCGTTCCAATTTGCACCGCGGTGGTACAAGTGAACTCATCAAGCTCAGTAAACAGGAACGAAGAGCTGCATTGACGGCTGCCAATGCTATGGGGTTGGCAGTTGCCGGGGTTGATATGCTTCAGTCGGAACGAGGCGCCATGGTTCTTGAAGTCAATTCCTCGCCCGGTCTGGAGGGTATCGAGCGAGCCACGCAACAAGACCTGGCCGGCAAAATCGTATCCTACATCGAGCGAAGTGTGGAAAAGCACCGCAAGAAGAATAAACAACGTCGACGCTTGATGAATGATGCCTGAACATATAAAGATCCAAAACCAAAAAATCGGGCTGGGCGAGCAACGTGCGATATATCTCAACATCGCACGATTGCCCACCTATACCAGTATCGACCTTCCGGTTCATTTTTATCGGGGGGAAAAGGACGGGCCCGTGCTGCTATTGACAGGAGGGTTGCACGGTGATGAAATTAACGGTATCGAAATCATTCGCCGGATGATTGTGAACAACAAAATTACCCCGAAGCGTGGAACAGTTATTGCTATTCCATTGGTTAATATTTACGGATTTATTCAGAATGTTCGCGGGGTCCCGGACGGGAAAGATATCAATCGCAGTTTTCCGGGGGTTAAAACAGGATCTCTTGCTCGCATATTGGCTTACACGCTCATGAACCAGGTGGTTCCGTTAATTGATTATGGAATTGATTTTCATACGGGCGGTTCAAACCGCTCCAACTATCCACAGGTACGGTGCGATCTCAGTATTGATAAAAATAAAGAATTGGCCGAAGCATTTGCCTCGCCTTTCATTGTTCAATCCAAATTGCTGGATAAGTCGTTTCGCAAAGCAGCTCATAAAAAAGGTAAGCATATTCTTGTTTATGAGGCCGGCGAGTCCATGCGATATGATGATGAAGGCATTAACGAAGGTATACAGGGGACGCTTCGATTGATGCATTATCTGGATATGGTTGACGAGGCCCCGGATCCTCACGAGCCGGAAACATTGACAAAATCGAGCTGGATCAGGGCACACTATGCCGGTTTATTTCAACAAAGCATTAAACTCGGTCAAGCGGTTCGCAGAAACCAGTTGCTCGGCTATATCACCGATCCGTTCGGTAATGAACAGTTTAAGGTCAAAGCCAACAGGGCGGGATATGTCATTGGATTGAATTATACGCCCGTGGTCCACAAAGGGGATGCTCTGATGCATATTGGTTATAACAAATCATAATTAATGGATAATTATTTATAAATCTTATGAAAGAAGAGTTGATTTTTCACCTGGTGTCCCGCAACAAGTGGAAAGAAGGACAGAAAGAAGGCATGTACCAACCGGAAGATTTCGAAGAGAAGCAGTACATTTCCTGTTCGGATGGTTCGCAGATCCAAAGCGTTGCCAATCAAAAGTTCAAGGACATTGAAGACCTTCTAATGCTCGTGATAGATCCTACTCGGGTAAATGCCAATGTTACCTATGTAGGTAAAGAATCAGAAGATGTAGAGGTGCCGCGCATCCAGGGACCCATAAACACCGATGCAGTCATCGATAAAATTGAGTTGGCCCCAAACGATGAAGGAGAATTTGAAATACAGGTGGAAAGCAGTTGATACCGCTAGCTGGTCGACGGGTTTCAAAGTTTTACTTATTTGCGGACAAATGCATGAAATAATGCAGATTTGTCTATTTTGGGAGTAGAAATTTGAGTATATTTTAGGTAGAACCTGTGTATAACAGCGTTATTTATTTGCATTATGCTGTTGGGATGAAGTAAACACAGTGATGTGGTTAAATATCAATAGCATTTGATATTAATCGGCTTTTTCGGTCGGAAGGAGGCCACATGAAAGCTCCCAAAAAGAAAAGAGTCAAAGATTACCGAAGCACCTATTTGCTTCACCTTGAATACGGTTTATTAATCTCTCTCATCCTTTTCATTTTTGCATTCAAGGTTCATTTCAATCCGGAACGGAACGTTGAATTTACGGATCAATCGCAAGAAACCGTACAAATCGAGGAAATAGTACAAACCAAGCACGATGTAGCCCCACCCTCACTGCCCAAACCTGTAGTACCGGTGGAAGTTCCCAACGATGAGGTAGTTGCTGAGGAAGTGCTTGATTTCAGTACTGAAATCGATCTCGGTCAAGAACTCGAAATTCCCGTCCCGCCGATGGAAGATCAAGGGAATAGTAAGAACGGAATGGAGGAGGAAAAAATATTCGTTATTGTGGAACGAATGCCCGAACTGATAGGCGGGTATGGTCAATTGCAGTCACAGATCAGATATCCGGAAATGGCACGGATGGCCGGTATCGAAGGTTTGGTTGTTGTCCAATTCATCATAGATGAGAAAGGCAGTGTAGCGAAGCCCACGATCGTAAGGGGTATAGGCGGAGGATGCGATGAAGAGGCCCTGCGTATTGTTAAGAAGGCTAAATTTACGCCGGGGCTGCAGCAAGGAAGGCCCGTAAAGGTACATTACACACTCCCCATACGCTTTACGCTTAAAAACATCAATTAATGTGATCTTTGCTGGTCTCCTTCCTTCTGTACTGGCCGGGTCCGTAGATAAGGGCCCGGCTATTTAATTTGTTTCTATAGATTGCATCAGATATTTTGGCCTTTCATTAATACGCTGCCACTTAAATGTCGATCCATTCCCATTTACTTATTTATTAATATATATTTTTATTAAATATGCCGTCATCGAAAACGATACACGCGCTCGTAGCAACCTTGTTATTATTGGTATTTTCGATAGCTCCCGTCCAAGCACAAGATGACCCCTTCGCTCGATTTCCCGCTATCAGTCCCGACGGACAAACCATCGCATTTTCGTATCAGGGAGATATTTGGCGTGTTCCCTTTAACGGGGGGCGTTCAATTCGACTCACCTCACACGAGGCTTATGATGCTCACCCCCTTTGGAGTCCAGACGGCGAAACGATCGGTTTTACGAGCGAACGATACGGCAACCGAGACCTTTTTACGGTGAGCGTGGAAGGAAGTCGGCCAAAACGGTTGACCTACCATTCCACCAATGATATGCTTACCGGCTGGACTTCGAACGACAAGCTTCTTTTTACCACGGAACGTACTTTTAACCAGGTGGAATGGGAGCCTGAAATTTATTCGGTTGCGGTGGAGGGTAATACTCCTGATTGTTTGCTGGATGCCTTCGGGTTCATGCCGGTGATGTCGCCCGATGGTAGGTTTATCGTTTTTGTACGTGGCTATAACCGCAAATATCGCAAACATTACCGTGGTCCGGCCGATAAAGATCTATGGATATATGATACTCATAATGATTCTTACCGGGAACTAACGGATTTTGAGGGCAATGACATGTATCCCGCATTCGCCGGCAATCGGACCTTGTTTTTTATTAGCGAGCGCGATAGTACGTACAACATTTACCAAGCGAACTTGTCAAGCGAGGGAGTTTTTAAGGAGGAGCCCCACCAGGTCACCCATCTGCAAGATAACGGGGTGAGACATTTCGGTGTGGACGAAAATGGTACACGTATTGCTTTTGAAAGTGAAACAGGGCTGTATTCCCTGAAATTGTCTGACGGATCACCGCAAAAGCTTGATATTAAGGTATCAGAAGACTATCACTTTTACGATGTGGAACGAAAACGTTTTACGGATAATGTCAGCTCGTTTGCGATTTCCCCGAACAAAAAACTTATGGCGTTTACCATTCGGGGGGAATTGTTTGTTAAAAAGAACGATAAAGACCACCGCCGTTCGGTCCAATTGACCGATCATCCGTACCGCGATCGGCAAGTGGCGTTTTTAAATGATACGACGCTGATATTTACTTCCGATCGACATGGACAATATGATATATTTAAACTTACCTCTTCTGACGAATCGCGTTCCAATATTTATAAAAGCCTTAAACATCAAATTACGCGACTGACGAATACGCCCGAAAGTGAGGAAAACCTGCACCTTTCTCCCGATAGAGAAAAAATAGCCTATCAAAGAGGCAGGGGAGAGCTGGTTGTCCGTTCTATAACTGAAAATCAAAATCTGGGGTCGGAAACAATCCTGTTGGATGGATGGGCGGAACCAGAAGATATTAGCTGGAGTCCCGGTGGTCAATGGGTGGCTTATGCCAAAGCCGACCTGGATTTCAATGTGGAGGTTTATATTCAAAAGTGGGATGGCAGTATGGATCCGGTAAATGTCAGTAAACATCCGCGCCCCGATACGGAACCGGTCTGGAGTCCCGACGGAACAAAGTTGGCCTTTCTCTCTTCCCGAAACAACCGGGATGAAGATGTTTGGTTCGTTTGGCTGCGTGAGGAGGATTGGCAGCGGACCCAGCTGGAGTGGGAGGAGCGCGACTCGGTGGGTACGAAAGCTGATACCGCAGTTGAGAAACCGATTGAGATCGATTTTGAAAATCTCTATGAACGAATGCAGCAGGTGACGTCACTACCCGGAAATGAGTCGGACATTGCCATTTCAGAGGATGGAGAAACTTTCTATTTTGTTACTAATCGTGATGGTTGGAGAAATTATAATGCAGAAATGGATCTCCATAAAATCCAATGGGATGGCAGTAAGCTGCGGAGATTAACGGAAGGCGGAGAGTCACCGCGAAATGTCCATTTTGGTCCAGGCTACAAATATTTGTACATGAAGAAAAACGGGGGACAAATTGCAAGGATGGAAGCATCAAAAGAAAAGCTGTCGTTGCTTCCTTTCAGAGCTACGATGGAGATCGATCATCCGAAAGAGCGTAAACAGATGTTTGAGGAGGCCTGGAGAGTACTTAACAACGGTTTTTATGATCCCGACTTTCACGGACACAGTTGGAATAGCTTGCATGACAAATATAAACCGTGGGCCTTGAAAGCATCCACCAAACAGGATTTTCAGGATGTTGTAAACATGATGCTGGGCGAGCTAAATGCCAGTCATATGGGCTTTTACAGCGGAGATCGAGCTGAAACGCAGCATGCGCGAACCGGCAAGCTGGGCGTCGAGCTGGATCCGGTTGAAAACGGAGTAGAGGTCCGGCGCGTCATTCCACGTTCACCGGCTGACCGTGAAATAAGTAAGCTTTACGAGGGAGATGTTATTCGCGCGGTCAACGGTACTTTGGTTGAAGAAGTTGATAACTTTTATCAATTGTTAAGTGATAGGGTAGAGGAACCGATTTTGCTGACCGTTGAGAATGCCAAAGGAGAAACCCGGGAGGTACAGATTGAGCCAACCGGAAGCTTGAATCGGGAACTTTACCGGGAATGGGTTGATAAACGCAAGCGACTGACCCATAAGTACTCAGATGGTCAACTCGGTTACATCCATATTCAGGGTATGAACTGGAGAAGTTTCGAACGGTTTGAACGGGAGTTGATTGCCAGCGGTGAAGGTAAAAAAGGCATCGTTATTGATGTAAGGTACAACGGTGGAGGATGGACAACCGACTATCTGCTTACCGTTTTAGGGGTACGGCAGCATGCCTACACCATTCCTCGAGGTGCTACAGATGATTTAAGTGAAAATAAATACAATTTCCGAAATCACTATCCCTATGGCGAAAGACTACCATTTTCCAGCTGGACACGTCCCTCCATTGCATTGTGCAATCAAAACAGTTATTCAAATGCCGAAATTTTCTCTCATGCTTATAAGAACCTTGATCTGGGAACCCTGGTAGGCGAACCAACTTTTGGAGCGGTAATTTCCACGGGTGGAAAACGACTTATCGATGGTTCATATGTGCGTTTACCTTTTAGAGGCTGGTACGTTAAGAAAACAAATCAGAATATGGAAAACGGTCCTGCCATACCGGATGTAGAGGTCAACAATAGACCTGATTACCGTGGTGAGGGGGGCGATGCTCAGCTCAAGTCAGCGGTAGAGCGTTTGATGAAACAGCTTGATGATGAATAATAGTAAAAGCAGTTGATCTGTGCGTTAGCCGCAACCATTGGCGGTAATGAAATCCCGTAACATCATTTGAATAAAAAAAGTCCGATACCCCGCGTTAACGGGATACCGGACCGTTAGATCAATAACCTGGATAATTTACTCTACCCGTGTTACATCCGTTGCCTGAAGCCCTTTATCGCCTTCAGTTATTTCAAATTCAACATCCTCACCCTCTTCCAGAGAGCGATATCCATCCCCGTTTATTGCGCTATAGTGAACAAATAGATCTTCACCATTTTCGCGAGAGATAAATCCGTATCCTTTTTCATTGTGGAACCACTTAACAGTCCCTGTTTCACGTTGTGCCATTAAAGTCCATTATTGATTAAGAGATAGTTCTATTGCTATAGCACTTAAGCATATCAAGCATTAGCAAGATACACAAATGCATTAGATGCATATTACTGTCATTATGAATAAGAGTCAAATTACATGTGAAAATTCTAATAAAATAATTTAAGAGCCCTTTGAAAAACCGGGCGGCGGTTCCTCGTTCGAAAGTTTTTCTCTTTTTGAGTTCACTTAAATATCTGCAGACCATGATAAATGCCTGTCAACTACAACATATTTTTATCTATTTACCGAAAAACTTAATACTTCAGAACCGCCGCCCGGTTTTTCAAAGGGCTCTTAAATTCAGCAAGATGAGGGATAGAAAAGGAGGGAAGTGAATTGTTGGGAAAACTGCTCATCATTTATAAAAGACAGCCCGTCATTTAAATTGGACTCCAGTTCCTCGGGAGTAAATCGAGTGTTTAGAAGTTGACGTTCAATGTTGTGCAACAGGGGACCTGAAGCAAAATTACTTTCGATTGAGATCCAATTAATATAACCTTTTCGAACCTCTAAATGGAGTTCAATATCTCCATCGTGGAAGGGAAGACGCTTTTTAAGGGTAAAGGTGGGAGATTTGCCGAAATTCCAATCCCACTGTTCATATCGCTCTTTTTTTATTTGTCGGATCTTATCCCAGTCATCAGAGCCGAATTGAAGTGGGATAAGGTTTTGACTTTGATTTATTGAGATCCGCTCTTTCAGCCGTTCTATGAATTGTGACAATTCCAACGATTCGTCGAGCAGCTCTTGAATATTTATAATTTCGCTGCGGACTGATTTATGGGCTGAAGATTGGATACCCGTAATATCAGAACGAAGAGATCGCTTCAAGCAGTCGAGGTCGGCATCGAAAAGAAGGGTCCCATGGCTGAACATTCGACCGGCAGCCGAAAACTGGGCGTTACCGGAAATCTTATAGTGCTCGGTCCGGATAGCATTGCGGTCGTCCATATAAGCTTCAATTCCAAGTGCGTTCAGTGCCTGGATAATCGGTTCATTGAATTCCGTGTAATTATTGAGTCGTTTGCTGTCATAGTCTGTTATAAAACTGAAATTAAGATTGCCCGGGTCATGGTAAACCGCTCCGCCACCGGAAATTCTACGATACACCGGTATATTTCGTTTTCTTATGAAGCGATAGTTGACTTCCTCATATACATTTTGATTTCGTCCGACAATGACCGAAGGCGTGTTGACATACAACATCAAGTAATCGGTAGATGGATCCAGGTGCCGTAAGGCAAACTCTTCCATAGCCAGATTTAACGGCGGGTCCAAAATATTTTCATAATGTATGACTTTCATAAAACTTTGCAAAACATGAATTTATAGTAAAAACATAAATCTAATTATAGTTATTTAATTGAGCAGAAATTATTCATTATTCAGGGAGCGGTCAAGATGGCGATGTTATCAACAATTTTTCAGAAGAGTTTGTGTTTAGTAACATAAGATAAGAAAAGATAATATCCATTGGAATCAATCAAATAGATCCGGTAAGACATGGCTTCATATTTCAGTATCAATATCAGTACAAGGCCTGGAAAGCATAATATACTTAGTGCCATATTAGCTATTTTAGCGGGAGCTGCGGCTCTGATATGGCCAAATTATCTATACTATATAGTCGGCGGATTTTTAATAGCGGTCGGATTGATTTTCGCATTCTTTCAATTCAGTTCCATAGTAAGTGCCGGAGCCGTGTTGGCCGGAGCATTTATCATTGTCAAACCGGCCTTGATACCGTATGGATTTGCGTTCTTTCTAATTGTATTGGGGGTTTCCTTATTATTAAGTGTCGGTTTCTCCGTAATGGGAATACTTTCTTTGCTGCTAGCAGCATGGTTGATATCGAATCCCGGATCGATAGCGGTTCTAATCGGAATTTTCCTGTTATTTTACGGATTGAATAATCTCATAAAATATATCCAGAGTAAAACGAGTGCGGGTAAGTCGGATAAGCTCTCACGTTAAGAGTTTATCCGAAACAGGTCCGTATTAAAATGCATAGACCGCCTATATTGACCGCCAGCATCAATCAATAGTATAAATGTCGTATAATTTATATTATGTAAAGTTGAAGTTATTTTCAATTATACATCCTGAAAAGAATAAGTTCATAGATCGATTATTAACCTCATAATTTATCGAACTTCGAAGTCTTGTATTGGTAAGTAAGGGTTTGTTCCACAAGGGTATCCCCTGGTCATTGTTGTGCGGGAATTTATCAAACGATATCAATGGCCGGCTACCTTTCCGAGAGGCCTTTATAAAGTATGACTATTCCAATTATAAACAATAAAAGCCAACTCCACGGCTGCAGAAAGCTGATAAACCCTAAAAACCAGTGCAAAACATATGCAGCAGATAAAAGAACAATGCCGACCAGTACATACAGGTATTTTTTTCGCTTTTTGGTATATGTGAAATAGCCGTACATTATCAAGCCTACTACCAAGCCGGCTCCTTCATAAAGTTTTAGAAGCCAACGATTTATAATATCAGCTTCGTGTGCAAATGGATAGCTTATAATAATCAGCAGCGGTAATCCCGTAAATATAAGCGGAAAACGCGCTAATCCGGGCTTCGACTCCCTGATTAACTGTAATAGTCCGCATAGAAGGAAGGCTATAGCAGTTATGGAACTCCATTCTGAAACCTGCAGGGCAGCCTGCAGCGTAATATTTTGTAGATTCGAGGCTTCAGCTATGCCCACGCCGGCATGATGAAGTCCCAGGAAAAATAATGATAAACTGTAGGATCCCATCTCCCAGCTTCGCCTGTTATAGGAAAAAGCGCCGAAACGAACGGCAAAATAAATACTAATTAAAGCGAGTATTATACGTAACCAGAGCGACATATTCCTTCTAAGCTGTATTCTGCATTGCTATCCCTTTCTGTCATCCTGTTGATCCCGACGATTTTCAATTTCCCGCTGACTGTTTCGCTGTTGACTATAGACCATGACTTGATCGGATATGCGGGATAATATCGTCCGTTCATATTCAACAACCCGGTTTAAAATTTCTTCAAATAATAGCTCCTGCCCCTTCGATTGAACTATTGTGCTCTCCCAATGGCTTGAATCAAACTTTTCC
>Ga0207771_100935_pt1 | contig 14472 bp, 16 predicted proteins | sample A23M2SouthBayCA_2_FD_187731 | JGI IMG/M metagenome (GOLD analysis project Ga0207771, IMG submission 187731) | Aerobic enrichment media microbial communities from Eden Landing Ponds, California, USA - A23 M2 (2) (SPAdes) | ecosystem: Environmental > Aquatic > Marine > Unclassified | place...
CCAACGGACCAGCCAAGACTCGACAGGTCCCGTCGATGTCTTGGTCGGGCTTGCCCGCTCGCTGGGCGTCTGGGCTGTGATCCACGTTCTGGTCGTCCTGAGCGCCGTCGTGACGGCGTGGGTGCTCCTCTCGTGGGGCGCACTGCGTCCGCTCAGCCTCGTGTTGGCGACGTTCCTCGTCGCGTCCGCGCTCGCGGTGTCGGCCCTGCATATCTCCGTGCGTGTGTATCCCTGACGACGAGGTTCGCCGACCTCGCTCCCGGCCCGGATGGCAAACCGTTTTTCCGAGCAGTTCGATGACCGACTATGAATGTACGACGTGTCGGGGACCTCGGCCCGGACGAGCGCCAGGCAATCTTCCAGCGTGACGCCGGTGTCGAGGCGGTTCGAGACGACGTAGCCGAAATCGTCGGCCGCGTCCGTGAGGAAGGTGACGTGGCCGTCAGGGAGTTCGCCGAGGAGTTCGACGGCGTGACCGTCGGCAACGTCGACATCACCGATGCCGCGGAACGCGCGGCCGAGGAAATCGACGACGAGACGCTCGCTGCGATCGAAGACGCTGCCGAGAACGTCCGGGCCTTCCACGAAGCGCAGGTGCCCGACGACTGGCGTGACGACTTCGAGGGCCGCGAACTCGGCCGACGCTATCGCCCCATCGAGAGTGCCGGCGTGTACGTACCAGGCGGGACCGCTGCCTACCCGTCGAGCGCACTGATGGGTGTCGTCCCGGCGACGGTCGCAGGGGTAGAGCACGTCGCCGTCGCGACGCCGCCGGCCGAGCAGATCAACCCCGTCACGCTGGCTGCGATCCACGTCGCCGGTGCCGACGCAGTGTATCAGGTCGGTGGCGCACAGGCCATCGCTGCACTGGCCTACGGCACCGAATCCGTCGACGCCGTCGACAAGGTCGTCGGTCCTGGCAACCGCTGGGTCACCGCCGCGAAGGCCATCGTCCGCGGGGACGTGGCGATCGACTTCCTCGCCGGTCCCTCCGAAATCATGGTCGTCGCCGACGAGACTGCCGACCCGGAGCTGGTCGCGGCCGATCTCGTCGCACAGGCCGAACACGACGAAAACGCCTCGGTCGTCGCCGTCACCGACGACGAGACCCTCGCCGAATCGGTCGCAGACGCCGTCGAGACGCAGGCGGGCGAGCGCGAGCGCGAGGACGTGATCCGCGGGGCACTCGGCAACGACGCCTCGGGGGTCTTCCTCGCCCGGTCGATGAGCGAAGCAGTCCTGTTCGCCGAGGAGTACGCCGCAGAACACCTCTCGATCGTCGCCGACGACGACGAGTCGATTCTGGACCGCATCCCCTCGGCTGGCTCTGCGTTCCTGGGTCCGTACAGTGCTGTGGCGGCCGGTGACTACGCCAGCGGGCCGAATCACGTCCTGCCGACCGGCGGCCACGCCCGCGTCACCGGTGGACTATCCGTCGATTCGTTCCTTCGATCGACGACGGTCCAGCGCCTCGATCGGGAATCCCTCGCCGACATCGGCGAGACGATCACGACGCTCGCGGAGGCTGAAGGTCTCGAAGCCCACGCCGAGAGCGTCCGCAAACGGCTCGACCGAGAGTGAGCCACCACCGGCGTCAGTGTTAACACGCTCGGGAGCGACGTGTGCGTATGAGCAGCACTGCCGAACCAGATTCGGGAGGGACCGGCGTCGACGTAACCGAGGAGGCGGCAGCGGAAGCCGTCGACCTGATGGAGGGAGAAGACATGGATATCGAGGAGTCTGGTCTTCGCCTGTTCGTTCAGCAAGGTGGCTGTGCGGGGCTTTCCTACGGGATGCGCTTCGAGTACGAACCGGAACCCGACGACGAGGTGTTCGAACGGCACGACCTGCGCGTGTTCATCGACCAGTCCAGCCTGAACTACATCGACGGCTCCGTCCTCGATTTCGAGGGCGGTCTGCAGGGCGAGGGGTTCCACGTTCGCAATCCCAACGTCGAGAGCGAGTGTGGCTGTGGCGAGTCGTTCCGCACCTGAAGCCACCAGTTTTCTTCGGGTTTCGCACCTGTCCGCGCTGATTGCTGAAGCAAACACCGAGGCTCTAGGCGATGGTGCTGGCTCGACTGAAAAAAGCCACGCCGCCACTGGCCGTGGTTACCCTTCGAGTTCGAAGGCGACTTCCACCTCGGCCTGATACTCCCGGCCTTCGACGCTGGCGATTTCGACGCCCATCTCCTCTACTTCGGCCCATTTGAGATTGTCGAGTGTCTCCTCAGCACGCCCGACGGCATCGTCGACGGCGTGGTCGAAGCTCTCGGAACTGGTCCCGATCAGTGTGATCTTCTTGAAGACCATGCGCGTCGTTCACACGCACCACTCTTAAAACTCCGGCCGCCCAACGCGATCGTGTCGGAGTCCGCTCGTACTCCACAAAATCCAGATCAATCCACTCTCTATGACCACTGAGGCGGGCAATTTCTGGCATAGGCACCAAGAAATTCTCCCGCCTCACTTTTCACGCTTAACGAAACACGATCAAATAAGCATAAGCAGATTGTATGATATTATACCAAAAGATCCAGTGAATATCATTGCTTGGCTAACATCAAACTGGCCATCATCCCCGAATTGATATAAAATCACACCAAAAATAACCGCAGCTATCGCAACCGTTTTGAGATCGAAAAGAAATGCTCGACGGATAATTCCAAGAGCCAGTCCCAAAAAGAGACCAACCTGAAGCGGCGGTTTAATTGACCCGACGCCTACTGATCTGGATTCAGTCTTGCCCATCGTAGTTATGTTATCTCACAGTCAAATATGTTTTTTGCCCTAAGTGGTGAGTGAATAATTATCTGTGAAACGGTACGATCGGATCAACTCCGCCAGTACGACGGCGTCAAGATCACGAGCACCGAGAGGATTTCGAGGCGGCCGATCCACATCAAGAAGACCATGTACAGCTTCGAGACCGTCGAGAAGGGATCGTAGCTGTTCATCGGCCCGACGGGACCGAACCCCGGCCCGACGTTGCCAAGCGTCGCGATGGTCATGCTGGCCGCTTCCAGCGCCGACATCTCGACGCCGATGCGGACGGCATCGAGGTAGAGCAGCACCGTCGACACGACGAAGATCACGAGGAAGACGAGCACGAACACGAAGATGCCCCGGATCGTCTCCTCCTCGGCGGCGCGCTTGCCGATCCTGATGGGGCGAATCGCTTCGGGGTGGATCGTCGTGAACAGTTCACGACCCATGGACTTCGAGACGACGTACCAGCGGATGATCTTGATCGACCCGGCGGCAGAACCGGCCGACCCGCCGAGAAACATCGCGAACAGGAGCGTGATCTTCGCGAGGTCGCTCCACGTGTTGAAATCCATGCTTGCGTAGCCCGTCGTGGTCACGATGGCGATCGACTGGAACAGCCCCTGGCGAAGCGACCGCTCCATCGAACCGGGGATCGTCAGGACCTCGGTCGGGACGCGCGCGAGACCAGTGCCGACGAACAGCAACGCGGCGAGGAAGCCACCGACGAGTAGCGTCGCAAGCAGGTACCAGCGGAACTCGGCGTTGCCGACGAGTCGCTCCGGCTCACCTTTGACCGCGTACCAGAACAGCGCGAAGTTGGTCCCGGCGACGAGCATGAACACCATCATCGCCCACTGAATCGCCGGGCTGAACGCTTCAGCGCTGCGGGCCATCGGTGAGAACCCGCCCGTCGGCATCGTCGTCAGGGCGTGGGCAACGGCGTGATACAGCGTCATCTCCGGGGCGAATCCGAGGACGTTGAGCGCGTAGTACACCGCCGCTGCCAGCAGCGTGAAGACGGCGTAGATCTTCCACAGCGCCGCCGCAGTCCCGCGGATTCGCGGCGTCAGCTTGTCGATGTCGATCCCCGGCGCTTCTTCGCGGACGAGCTGTGCGCCACCGACGGAGAGTTCGGGCAGGATTGCGACCATCAGGACGACGATCCCCATGCCGCCGAGCCACTGCGTGAGCTGTCGCCACAGCATCATCGCGTAGCCGTGGACGCCCACGTCGATCTGGCCCATGATAGTCGCGCCGGTCGTCGTAAAGCCGGACATCGACTCGAACAGCGCGTTCGCCGGCTCGGCTAGCTGGCCCTGTCCGGCGACGAGGTAAGGGACGGTGCCGACGACCGGAACGAGCAGCCACGTCAGGGCGACGAGCAAGAACCCCTCTCGGTGGCCCAGTTCGTCCTCGTCGGTGACAAACTTCAGCAGCGATCCCAGTCCGAGTGTGACGGCGATACCTGCGAGGAAGGGCAGTGGCGACTCGCCATAGAGGAGGGCAACGACGACCGGGACCGCGAGTGGGACACTGATGTATTTGAGAACGCTACCGGTGAAGTGTAACGTCGACTGAACGTCGACGCGAAGATCGTAGTACATGGCTCGTAACGACAGTTACTCGGCGCGACCGTTCTACCGAGAGGCGGGCGTGGGACCGACTTGAGGGTTTTGGGTTGGTCGCTCGGGCACTACGCCGCGCGGGTTTCGAGCCACTCGGTGAACACGCCGACGACGTTCGTCAGATGTGCGGTGCCCCAGACGGCGACGACGACGGCACCGATCGTGTCGAACACCAGATCGAGCATCGTGTCCTCCAGCCCGTACTGTGTGAGCACTGTCTCAGTGCCGAGCATCGTCGCCATCTCGCTGAGAGTGAACTCGATGACCTCCCAGAACACGCCGAAGGCGACGACGAACAGGAGGATGAACACGAACATGAATCGGGAGGGGATGTGGATCCCCTCGGAGTGTTGGTCGAGCGCGCGGACGGTGGTGTAGCCGACCGCGGCGACGACCGACGACGAGAGGGTATGGGTGACGTGGTCCCACCACGGGATCGTCTTGTAGAAGTTCGCTTCCGCGCCGGGCAGGCCAACGGTCCCCAGTGCGTGGAGCCACACGGCACACGTGATCCACAGCGTCAATCCGGTGTCGAGTGCGAATCCGTAGTCCCGTTCGAGGACGGCCGGTAGCTGTGCGACAAGCAGCGCGATCCCGGTGTTGACGATGATCCCCGTCGATCCCCGTTCCAATCCGATAAATAACATGCCGACCAGCGATAGCTCCATCAGTCGGGTGAGCCGACGCTGTGCCGTCTCATCAAGCCCAATCCAGTCGCGAAGCCTCATTCGAGGACCTCCACGGGCAGTCGGTCTGCCGGTCTGATCTGCCGGCGGACGTAGTACGCGAACACGAGACCAGCGACGACGCCAGCCACCGTCGACGCGACGAACTCGATCATCAGCGCGTGTTCGACCTCGGGTTCTGGAACCCCGTCGGCGAGCAGCAGCGTCGTCCCCAGGAGGATGTCGACCGCCCAGCGCAGGACCGCCCAGATGCCGGCCGTCGCGAGCGTCGTGACGACGACGAACGCGACAGCGAACCCATCGGTCATCCGCACGTCGGTAAAGAGGTGGAGTTCGACGGCGACGACGAGGGCGATGGCCGCGACCGAGAGATACGTCGCGATCTGTCCGGTCACCGGAACGGTCGCGAACGAGCGGCCAAGCACCGGTAGACCAGCCAGTGCGGTCACCTCCCACGGGAGCGTCGCTTGCCAGTTCCGGAGGAGGACCGGTGGTAACAGCGCGAGAACGAGCACCGCCACCGCGAAGGCCGCCCACCACAGGAGATCACGCCAGATACTCGTGCCGACCGCGACGACGAGGAGCGCGATCAGCAACCACGAAGCGACCGCGTTCGTGCGTTGCCGTCGTAGCAGGCCACCCAGATCGCTACTCATACTCCCACCCAGGAGTGCCTGTGTGGAAACAGTGTCGTCTGGTGTCGGTCAGGCCACGAGATCCGCGAGGACCGCAAGATAGACCACGAGATACGCGAGCGCCGCGAGCGTGATCGCAGCAAGCCCGGTCGCGGCGGCGCGGAGCCAGTCGACCGCTCTGAGTTCCCGCCGCAGCACTTCCCGTTGAGTGATCCCGACACCGCCGACAGCGAGGACGGTAAACACGAACTGATAGGACGTGTCCAGCGTCGGGGCTGGCAGCGTCAGCGCAGCCCCCGCGTAGGCGACGCCGAGAGTCGCCTTGGGACTGATCTGTGATCGCAGCGCGCGATCAGTCAGGCGCGTGTAGACGGTCAGACCCAGCCAGAGAATCGCCAGTTCGATCGCGAAGGCTCCGAGTAGATGGAGCGTCGGATCGGCGGCCAGCGTGACCCGATCGGCGACGAGCGACACGTCGAACGGAGCGAGCAACGCCGGGGGTTCACCGGTAACGAGGTCGCCCAACGGGTGACTCAACAGCCCCACGAGTGCCGTCACGAAGACCGCACGTGCGGAGAATCCGCCCCACTCGGCGAAGCGACTGATCGCGAGCGCACCGACGGCGAACACGAGCATGACGGCACCCGCGATGATCCCACTACTCGTGAGTGCAATCCCGACGACGCCGGCCAGCAAGCCCAGCGCGAGCGCCATCTGACTGCGCGACCGGCCGTGCCACAGCGCGACTGCGCCCGCGGTCACAGCACCGATCACCAGCGAGTGCGTCGGGCCGCGATGGACAACGTTCCCCGTCGACCAGAACGCGTCGGCCGCGTCGAACACACCAGAGAAGCCACCGAGGAGACCGAACGGTCCATAGAGCATATCCACGTCCGGCAGCGTCGCAAACAGCGCCGCGACGAACCCCAGCCGAAGCGCTTGCGCGCGGTCGAGACCGAGACGCGTGGCCACGGCTCCGACGAGCGCGAACGCGAGTACACCGTGACCGACGAACATGTCTCTCGTTCGGTGCGAGCAGTGATAAGTGTCTCGCGCACCTGCTACCGAACACCACACCGTCGACTGTCGCCGACGGTCGTCACTCGTGGGTGCGAGACGCGAGACGTGATGCGGCCGTCAGGACGACGGCCGATACACGTCGTAGGTACCATCGTCGTCGACGCCGATAACGGCCCAGTCGTAGTTGGGGTTCGCCATCGCAACGCGGCGATACGTCGCGATCGCGTCGGCGGATGACGTGACGAAACAGCGATGCTGTCCGTCTGTCGGAATCGTCGACGGTGCCGAACACGTGACGCGGACGACCCGCCACTTGCGTTCGGCACGGAGTTCACTGCCTGTACGCGACACTGAGTAGCCCAGATCTGCGAAAATCGACGAGGCGTGTTCGGCCAGGGATGTGGTAACGGCCCCCATCTGACAATAGGTACCACGCCACACCTGATAAGTATTTCTCCGTTGTGGATTGGTGATCGGCATCACCAGCGAGACCTGCGGAAGACTCGATGCGGCCGGCCGTTACTCGTGGGCAGCATCCCACTCGTCGGGCTTCCTGACGTTACTGCACTCGTTGCACTGGACGCGCCCCATCGCATCCATCGCGTTGTCGAACGTCTCGCAGTTCGAACAGAAGTAGCCCCAGCGCGTAGTCTCAGATTCGTCCGAATACACCACGTAGAACGGCCCTTTCGATCCGATCTCTGATTCAGCGCGGTTCACGTACAACGCCTGTCCGTCGGGACCCTCACGTCGTTCCATGTTCGGGTGTGGTATCGCAATTCCCATAGCCGTTATCCTCGCACACCGACGGGAACGAGCCGCGTTGGGACGCCCGGTCGAGAGCACAACGTTTGTACCGGTGACAGTACTACGGTCGCAAAATGACCCTCGTCGTGGTTCCCGTCAGATACCCCCTGACAGAACACTCGAAGGCGACCCTGAAAACGGCGATTAGCACCGCCGACCAACACGACGCCGACCTGACCGTCCTCCACGTCAACCTCTATCAGAACAGCTATCGGGTCACGCGCGCCGACCTTCGGGACGCCGTCGAGTCCGAGTACGGCCGACTGTCTCGGACCAGATACGCCGTCACCTCGGGACTACTGGTCGAGGAGACGATTCTCGAAGAGATCGTCGGTCTCGAAGCCGATGTCGTCGTCATCGGGAAGAAACAGGCCGGACGCTGGCGCTCGATGATCCGACGGCTGACCGACGACACGGACATCGAACGGTTTCTGCGCGAAGAACTGGAGTGTGAGATCGTCACCGCCCAGCGAGGGTGAGATCGTCACCGGAATGTGGGTGACCTACGTCGACAGCCGGTCGATCGTCTGTGAAATGTCCTCGACCGTCGCCGCCTGCTCCTCGTTGGCCGCGGCGATCTGCTCTGCCTCTGCAGCCACCGTGTCTGCCTGTGCGACCAGTTCGTCGAGCATGCTCGCGACCTCCTCGGTGCTCGTGGCCTGATCGTCGGTTGCCGCCGAGACCTCTCGGATCCCCTGTGCGGTCTCTGTCACTGCCATCGCGATTTCGTCGAGTAGCTTCGTCGCCTCTTCGACGCGCTCGATCCCGCGTTCGATCTGATCGGTGGTCGTCTCCAGACTACTGACGGTGTCGTCGGTGTCGGTCTGGATCCCGGCGACGAGCTGTTCGATCTCCTGTGCACGGTCCTGTGATTCGCCGGCGAGTGCCTTGACCTCGTCCGCGACGACGGCGAACCCCGAGCCTGCTTCCCCGGCCCGTGCCGCTTCGATCGAGGCGTTGAGCGCGAGGATGTTCGTCTGCTCTGCGATGTCGTTGATCATTTCGACCACGTCGTCGATCTCACCGACCCGGTTCTGGAGGTCGTCCACGTCGTCGGCCACGTCGTCGACGGCGTTGCCCACCTCGTCCATCACGTCGCGGGCGTCGTCGGCGACAGTCTGGCCCTCGTCGGCCAGGTCCTGTGCGTTCTCGCTGCTGGTCTCGACCTGTGTCGCACTCGCGGCGACTTCCTCGACGGTGGCGCTCAGGCTCGACACTTCGGTCGTGATATTCTGGATTCGTTCGGATTGCTCGTCGGTCAGATCCGAGATCTGCTGGGAGCTTTCGGCGACGTTCTCGGCCGACCGCCGAAGCTCTTCCATCGGTCGTTCCAGGTCGTCCTCGACCTCCGTCGCCAGGCGCTCGTGTTGCTCGACGGCATCGGTCAGTTGCTCGTTGTACGCGCTGATGTACGTGTCTGCGACGACCTGCATGTCGAGATTGATGATCCGAAGGACCGAGAGCAGTTCCGCCCGGAAGTCGTCGACTTCCTCGCTGACGACGGTTTCGAGATCCGCCTGCGCCGTGTGGCGCTCGTCGTCCGCTGTGGAGGCGGCCGTGCCACCGTCGACGACCGTTCCGGAGCCGGCGGCCTGGAGTCTCTCGACGAGACGGTCTTCGAGGCGGTCGGTCAGGAGTGGGAGGAGCAGATCGTAGTAGACGCCGTACTGGCCGATGTACTGATGCATCGGCATGTCGAGCATGTGATGGAGCTTCCCGATTCGCGCGCGATTGCGGAAGTACTCCAGACCGTACTCGCCGCTGGCGAGTGTGACGACATAGGCCTGCTGAGTCTCCTTGAGCGCATCGATGTTTTTGGGCGATCGCTCCATCACGTCGACGGTCTCGTCGAACTGGAGGAGATTATCGTAGAACTGCTCGCCGACCGCTTGGGCGTGTGCCTCGAACTGCGACTCCAGTGCATCGAGTCTGGCGGCGTCTGCGTCGTCGAAACCGATGAACTCCTTTCGCCAGTCGATGGCGTCCTCGTCGATGCCGATCTCGTCGAGGAGCGGAGCCACGTCGACGTGCTGGCTCAGACCGCCTTGCCCGAATAGCTGTTCGTACTCGTCCATAAAAGAGGAGATGTCGAACCCATTGAAAAGTGTTTGCGCCCAGATTCGAGTATCGAAAATTGGGACGCCGCCCGTCGATCAGTGCCCGCCATCGGCGAGCGCAACGGCACCCTCGTCGAGTGCGTCCGCGTCGTGGTCGCCGACCGCGAACGCATCGAGCATCTCACGGAGCGCATCAGTCCGGCGATCCATCTCCGCGACATCCGTCGCCACGTCGTCGATGGCCGAACTCTGCTGGGTCGCGGCAGTGGCGACGCGCTCTGCTTCGTCGCGAGTCTGCTCGCTGATCGCAGTCATATCGTCGACCATCTCGACGACGTGCTGGGTCGTCTCGGCTTGTTCACCGGTCGCCTTCGAGATCTCTTGCATCGAATCGTCGACCTCGTCGACGACGGTCACGATGTCCTCGAAGTCACGCAGTGCGGACTCGATCGTCGCCGTCGAATCGGTGAACTGCTTGTCCATCTCGCGCACTGTGGCGACGGTCTCGTCGGTTTCGGCACTGACCGTCTCGATCAACGCGGAGATGTCGTCGGCGGACGCGCGCGTCTCCTCGGCGAGTGCTTTCACTTCGTCGGCGACCACGGCGAAGCCATCGCCGACGCCGTCCGCCCGCGCGGCCTCGATCGAGGCGTTCAGTGCGAGCATGTTGGTCTGCTCGGCGATCTCGGAGATCACGTCGACGATCTCTTCGACGGTCTCGATCCGATCGCCCAGCCCCTCGACTGCGGTTGCGATCTGATCGATCTGCGATTCGAGATCGTCGAGTTCCGCGAGTGCCGCCGTCGCGTCTTCCCGACCGCTCCGGCCCCGTTTGGCCGCCTCGCGGGCAGTGTGTGCGGCGTCGTCGGCAGTCGCGGCGATCTCCTCGACGGTCGCCGAGAGCGTGCGCATCTCGCTGGCAACATCTTCGTGTCGCTCGGTCTGTGTGCTCGCCCCAGTCGAAATCTCCTGAACCGACTGCGCGATGTCGTCGCTGGCCGCGTCGATCTCCGTCATCGCTCCGTCGACACGATCGCTCGCCAGCGCGACCGAATCGGCGAACGTCGTCACGTCGCCGATCGTCTCGGCGAGTGTCCCGACGAGATCGTTGTAGTTCTTGACCACGCCGTCGAACAGTTCGTCGTCACCATCGACCGCGTCGCTGTCGAGCACATCGTCGTCGATCGTGGCCGTCAGATCGCCGTCTTTCGCTCGATCGGCCGCGGCCCCGAACGTCTCGACGAGCGTCTGGAGATGCTGGGAGCGCGCTTCGAGACGGGTCGTCATCTGCTGGAGATCGTCCGTGTAGGTTTCGAGGCTACTGGCCATGCGATCGAGCGAGTCGCCGACGGTCCCGGGCACGTCTTCCGCGAGCGCGTCGGCGTCGAAATCGTGGTCCGCGAGCGCGTCGGCCTGTCGTGAGACCGTGTCGAAGTAGCCGTGCATGTCGTCGAACGACGACAGCAGCGCTCCGATCTCGTCTGGCTGCTCCGATGCGGGAATCGTCACGTCGATCTCGCCGTCGGCGATCCGGTCGGCCCGGTCGGCGAGCGTCGTGATCGGCTCGACGAAGTCCTCGCGCGTGATGAACACGGTGTTGGCGAAGACGACGACGGCACCCAACAGCAGCGCGACCGTCGCCGCCAGCTGTGCGAGACCCGTCAGTGTCAACGAGACGACGGCGAGGATCAGCGAGACACCGAACTGGATCGCGACGGCAGCGAGTATCTTTCGTTCGATCGACTCGTCGACGCCCACGACAGCGAGCGACCGACGGATCTGTCGTTTGTACCAGGCAACCGAGGCGGCGAGCATTGGTGTCTCGATCGACTCGCGTCCGCGTAGTTAAACTGGCCCCGCTTCTCACGATCTGAAAACAGCCGAGCAGCGAGCTGGGCAACCACAGCGGCGTGGCACTGGCAGCCCGAGAGAATCAGACGGAACAGTGTCGATCTGTCCCGTATCGCACGCACACCGCCGTGCGGTCGACCGGACAAACGGCGACACCGTTTCGTATCAGTCGTGAAAGCGCCCCGTCCTCAGGACGTGACCGGCACGTCCCCGATATCGACCGTGACAGTCGTCCCGTTTCCGGTGGTCGCCCGTAGCGAATCGGGGCGCTGGCCCTGTGGCATGCGCCACGCACCCGACACGGTCTGGGTCTGGCCGGGCGGGATCGGACCCGTCGTGACGCTTCCCTCGACTGTCCGGCCGGCCCGCGTGGTGACTGGCCCAACAGAGAGCGTGTATCGCTCCGTGCCCGTGTTCTCGACGGCGACGGTCAGGCGAAACTGCCAGCCGTCGTCGCCCGTCACGACGCTCGCGGATTCGATCAGTTCGTCCTGTGGCGTCCCCGCGAGGATGGCGTCACCCTCGACAGCACCCGCTGGTGCGTCGGTGGCCGTCGCAGGCCCGGCGCTCGTCGCCGGCCCGACCGAATGGGTGAGCATACTGCCGAACGTCGCCACTTCGATCAGGATCGGGATGCCGATCCCGGCGGCCACGAGGAGCTTGATCCAGCGCTTGCCCGACGGTTCGTCGATGTCGTCGATCATCGACTACACCGGGATCGGTGGGCTACCGGGTCCGAACAGGCCTTGCGCGTCGCCGACCATCGAAGCCAGCGGCGGGCCGTAGGCGATCACGATCAGCACGAGGGCGATCGCCGTCCAGAGCTTGTAGTTGTCGAGGATGCGCGGGCTGTGCTCCGGGCCAGACAGCGGGTCCGGGAGATGGCCGTTGACCGACAGCGTGCCGCCACGCTGGGCGATCCAAGTGTCCGCCATGACGATCAGGAACATGGCAGCACCGACGAACAGCAGCGTCCCGCCGATGGCGATCTGAAGGCGCATCTCGCCGACCGTGCCGGCGACGCCCTGGAAGGCGAACTCGTCGTAGGTCGGCTCGGCGGTCCGGCGTGGGATGCCGGCGAGACCGGCGCGGTGCATCGCGTTGGACATCAGCGCCATCCCGGCGAACCAGACGTAGGGCTGGACCGTCGCCATCGCCTTCTGGCGCAGCGGTTTGCCCGTCAACTGTGGGACCAGCCAGTAGCTGATCGCCATCGCCGTCAGCGCGAAGGCGGTCCCGACGGTGAGATGGAAGTGGCCCGGCACCCACAGCGTGTTGTGGATGAGGTAGTTGATGTTCATCCCGGCGTTGATCATGCCCGAGAAGCCACCGGCGGCGAACATCAGGCCGGCCAGCGCACAGCCAGCGAAGGCGGGCTTGCCCCACGGCAGATTGCGGAGCCAGCGGAGATACCCTTTCGCGCCCCGCTGTCGCGCGCCGTGCTCCATCGACGCGACGACGGTGAACGCGGTCAGCAACGAGGGCAACAGCAGGAACATCGTGTTCGTCATCGCGATGAACTTGAAGCCCTCGGGGATGCCGGGATCGGTGTACTGGTGGTGGAACCCGACCGGCGTCGACAGCAGGAGGAAGAGCACGAAGACGGCGCGTGCGAGCGGGTCACTGAACAGCCGTCCTCCGGAGAGTTTCGGCAGGATGGTGTACCAGACCAGATAGGCTGGCATGAGCCAGAAGTACACGACCGGGTGGCCGAAGTACCAGAACAGCGTCCGCGTCAGCAGCGGGTCGACCGTTTCGATCAGGCCGAGCGACCACGGCAGGAGGAAGACGAGCACCGCGACGGCGACGCCGATCGTACTGACGTACCACATCAGCATCGTCGTCACGACCATGAACGTCTTCAGCGGGATGCGCTCGTCGGGGTTGTCGGCGCGCCACGCCCACAGCGACTTGAAGTAGGCCCCGCCGGCGATCCAGGAACCGACGATGAGCAGCGCCGCACCGACGTAGAACGCCGGGTGGGCCTTCATCGGCGCGTAGAACGTGAACAGCACGTCAGCCGAGAGGTCGTGGCCCAACACGTTCGGCGATCCGAAGACGCCACCGAGGATCGACACGGCGGCGAGCACCGTGCCGGTGAGCATCAGCCAGAAGGCCGCCCAGCTGAGCCGCTGGGGTAACTCCCGTTCGAGACTGCTCGCGACGCCCCACGTGAACAATCCTGCGATGAAGAAGGTCGTAAAGACCAGCACCAGCAGGACGCCGTGGCCCGTCAGGATCGTGTAGTAGTCGGCCGAACTCACGACGCCGCGGAACAGTCCCGTCCGGTGGAGCGCCTGGATGATTCCAAAGAGCGCGCCGATGCCGAGCGCGACGAACGAGACGATAAATTCGCTTCTGATAAGTTTCGATGTCTTGGGATACTCGTCGACGAACACCATTACTGGCTCACCTCCGTGTCGTTGAACTCACTCTGTGGCACGACTTCGACCGAGCCACCCATCGTGTGGTGGCCCGCGCCACAGTACTCGTGACAGACGATACCGTACGTGCCCGGCTCGTCGAACCGAGCCGTCACTTCCGAGACCTGCCCCGGAATCACCATCGTGTTGATGTTGGTCTCGACGATAGAGAAGCCGTGCATCACGTCCGCGCTGGTCACCTGAAACGTGACCGTTGCATCGGCAGGCACTCGGACCGGATCGTCACCGCTCCCGGGGACGAACTGGAACTGCTGGGCTACGATATAGACGGTGTAGTGACTCTCGTTTTCCTTGACGACGCCGGGATCGTCGAACTGGGTTCCGGTCTCGCCGCTCTGGACGGCCTGTGCGTTGATCGTGCCGCCGGAATCGTCGATCATCGTGATCCCGATGCCGGCAGAGCCGTACGCGATTGTGGCGATGAAGCCGACGATCAACAGCAGCGATGCACCGAACCAGAGTTTTTCGAAATTATGAACCTGCATCGTATCACCCGATCACCGAGACGCGGCCGAGGAACTCGACGAAGTACATGAACACCCACAGCAGGGCGATCAGAACGAAGTAGAACGCCACCAG
>Ga0207771_100938_pt1 | contig 14454 bp, 11 predicted proteins | sample A23M2SouthBayCA_2_FD_187731 | JGI IMG/M metagenome (GOLD analysis project Ga0207771, IMG submission 187731) | Aerobic enrichment media microbial communities from Eden Landing Ponds, California, USA - A23 M2 (2) (SPAdes) | ecosystem: Environmental > Aquatic > Marine > Unclassified | place...
GCGACGGCGTAGGTGAGCGCGGTCGCGAGGCCGGCGACGCCGTGGCGGTCGATGTAGGTGTCGATGTCGGCGTCCGTTTCGCGGCGGCCGACGGCGTCGATGAGCGCCGGCGTGATCGTGTACTCGCGGTCACCGGCGGCCGTCGTCACGGTCAGGTCGATCTCCCGGGCGGCGTACCGGCGTGGCTGCTCGTCGTCGGTGACGTCGACGACGCCGGCGTCGACGAGCCGGTTGACGTAGCTGTAGGCGGTTCCCTGGGCGAGTTCGAGGTCGTCCATCACGTCCTGGACGGTCGCCTCCCCCTCCCGGGCGAGGTATGCGTACAGCTGGGCGAGCTGTGGCTCCTCAAGGAGGTCCGCGACTGAGAGGAAGTCCTGGACGATGTCGCCGTCGGCGCGGTTTGAGGTGCGTGACACGGTTCGGTCTTGATTACAGTTTACAGCGAATCAGTAAAGAGTGTTGGGGTCACTCTGCCGGCGTCTCGACCAGATGCTCCTCAAGATCGCGTGTCCAGTACGTCGCGAGCCCGCCCGGACTACAGCGGGCGCAGAGCTGCAACGGGCCTTCCAGATGCCCCAGTTCGACCCGGAACCGGGTGAGTGCCGCGAGCGTGTCGACGACTAGCCCACAGCCGTCACAGGCGACGTGATCGCGCTCGTCGGGATCCGGCTCCGTCTGAATCGCGCAGTCCACGCAGATCGGGTGGGTGACCCGCTCGTCTTGCCCCCAGGTGTGGGCCTCGCCAGTCTCGGTACCAGGCGGGGCGTCGCAAAACGCACAGCCGACGAGGGTCTGCTGCATCACTCGCCCTCCGCGTCGGCGTCGCGGCCGACCGTCCAGCCACGGTGGAAGACGGCCAACTGTGTCGTCGAGTCGAACGTGGTGCCGCTCGGCTCGTGAACCAGAACCTTGTCCTCGGGAACCGGAGTGACGACGTCCGCATCGATGAGGTCGTTGACCAGGCGCTGGGCCGTCGGGTCGTCGATATCCGCCGTATCGACGCTGGTGGCGTCGCGGTCTTGGGCGAGCAGTTCTTTCTCGAACTGTTCGTAGTCGCGACTCGTGTCGTCGTGAGGATCGGGACCAAGCATAGTGAGTCACGCAGCGCACGCTGTTGCGCGCTGCACGCCTTCCGGCGCCGACAAACAACTCATAGCGTACAGATTCGGTACCCCCTCGGATCGCCCGACCGCCAGGATACACTAACTCGAGGAGTCGGGCGGAGGGTGGGGACGAGGGAGTGGATCCAGCCCCAGAGTTAACCAACACTGTGTCGGTATCGGATCGGAATGTTGGTTAAGCCTAACCGCTACGGCGTTCGGAGCTCTCGAACTGGCTTCACGACGAAGGTATCTGGCTCGCTGGCTGCTCCTTCACCTGACCGCTCTGACGGCGTTGATGCCGACCGCGTGAGCTGAGTGATGAGCTCGTCGCGAACGGTTCGTCGAGGGACGGTGGTCTCGTGCCAGCCCAGTCGGTCGTCGAAGTGCCACTTCTGGAACTGCTCGCCGACGTCGTCGCGGGCGACGTACTGCGTCCGCGTCGACCGCCCGACCTGCCGGGAGATGAAGACGGCCCCCACGGTTTCGTGCGTGAGTTCGACGAGAGCACACTCCACGAGGGCGACGACCGACGCGTGATCCCGGTCGGTCGGAACCGTCATCTCGAGGTCTCCCCACGGCGCCTGACTGTCGGGGGTAGTTCCTGCCTGATGCGCTGCTCGTGACTTGTTGCGTCGTTCCGAAGCCATCGTCTATCGGGGGCACGTGATGTGCCCCGCTACCCCCTCGTGGGGGCGACAGACACCACCGAAACGCACCCGTTCACCCTATGCGCTAATTCTGATACTTCCGTAGTTCCGCTACCCCTGTGACGGCCCCTCGGCCTGAGAGAGCCGGCGGCCTTCGCACACTGCATATCGCCTCTTTCTTTGGACGAAATCCGCGATATGCAAGGCGGAATAACGGACTCAAATTGCAGAAAAACCTCGTCGGGCTGATTTGAGGGCGTAGAAAGTACCTCGACGGCATCGTAGATTACCCTATAGATACAGAATTTGCTCGACGGACGGGTAATGAAGCCGAAATCACAGAGTATTGGTTCCAAAGATAGGCAACTCCCTTTCCTTGGTTGTACTTGCAAATTCCGATAATGGAATGGCAACAGTGAATTCTGTATGATACCAGCATATTCTGGATTTAGAGCCTCTAAATCGGCTTGACGGGAATTGAAACTGGTGGCTGCTGCAACTTCCACCAAAAGCATATGAAATCTGGTGTATTGGGGCCAATTGAAACTAGAGCGTTCGGTTCCACATGCTGGTGATTTCAATTAGTATCTGAAGATCAAACGCCACAAGCCGCCCATCGAAGATGGAATCAAATTAATAACTCAAACGCTATATTTTGTTTATCTCTATATACTAATGCCCCTTTTATAGCAGCTAATTTGTTAAACAGAGGCTGTCAAAGGACGAGTAAGATGACCGAACACGAGTCATCACATACCTACGATGGCTCCCATGATGGTCATAGCCACGGGCACAGTCAATCCTCAACGAGCCGTCGCAAGCTGGCAGCTGTTTCCGTAATCAATCTTCTCGGATTCATTGCCGAACTCGTCGGCGGCCTGCTGTTCGGCTCAGTCGCACTACTCAGCGACGCCTTCCATATGCTATTCGACGCACTGGCATACGTGATGGCGTTCGCCGCTGCCCACGTCGCCGATCACTACGGCGACAGCGACCGCTGGTCGTACGGGCTCCACCGTCTCGAACCGTTTGCGGCTTTTCTCAACGGACTCCTACTGTTGCCGATGGTCGGGTTCATCCTCTGGGAGTCCTACCAGCGGTTCTTGGAGCCCGTTGCTATCGGTACTGGCCCCACGCTCGCCATCGCAACCGGCGGTCTGCTCGTTAACCTCGGCTCGGTGTACGTTCTCCAGGGCGGCGAGATGAGCCTCAATGAACGCGGAGCGTTCTATCACCTGCTTGGTGACGCCGGCGGTTCCATCGCCGTCATCGCTTCAACACTCGTTATCGAGATAACTGGACTCCGGATCATCGACCCGATCGTTGCAGGGTTGATCGCCGTCGTTATCACGTGGTCGGCGGGGAAGGTGCTGCGCGGGAGCGGTGCAATCTTCCTGCACAAGACGCCGCTGAAACAGGATGATGTGGAGGCTGCGCTCCTGGATATCGATGGGGTGACTGCAGTGGACGACCTTCACGCCTGGCAGATCTGTAGCCAGGTTACGGTAGCTACCACGCACATCGAAACCAGCGTCGAGACGATGTCGGAGGCAGAGGACGTATCGCGGCGGGTCCACGAGGAACTCGCCCACTACGGCGTCGACCACGCTACCGTCGAACTGTCCCCAGCGTACGATGACCGAGACCTACATCTGAACGATCACGCTCACTAACGATGACCGATAGTTCTGCCACCGAGTTCATGGATACCGGTCGGACGACGTCCTCTATGTTCGAAATTCTCAACGCGACCCGTGACGACGTGGTCGCGGTTCGGATGGGTACCGGTACGCCTGCGGGGTATCGGGAGTTCTACGACCTGCTCGTTGAGAAGACTGACCAGTACGGGACAGTACATGTCTACGAGGAGACGACGGACTGGACCTTGGCAACGTATCTCTCGCATCTCCACGGTATCCTCCCCGACCTCCGAACCGGGCCATCCTTCAATATTGGTCGGTACGCTGCGTTCGGGGATTCCCGCTGGGCGAAGCTTCTCTATTACCAGTGGCGAGCCATCGCTCCAGTCTGGCCGGTCGCTCCGGACGAAATGCGCTACTACGAACTGGTGAATCGCCGTATGGCACTCAACTGGGTGGAAACAGGTGATGTCAATCCTGATGAGAACACATCCAATAGGTGACCGAAAATGACTTCTGACATCGCGATCCACGACGCGTACGTACTCACGGTCGACGACCGGAATCGCCTCTACGAACGCGGGACAGTCCTCGTTGAGGATGGTCGCATCGCTGAGGTGCGAACGTCCCAGGATGACGATGCGGGCATCGCCGCCGACCGCGTCATCGACGGCGAGGGGAAGCCCGTGATGCCGGGGCTCGTGAACGCGCACACGCATCTCGAGTTGACGCCGCTGCTCGGAGCGTTCAGCGACTTTGACCTGCTAGATGATGGGTGGGATGACCGCGATCTACGGCCACATCGCTGAAGGTGAGTATGAATACCTCACCGAAGCCGGATACGAACTTGCCGCGCTCAACTTCCTCGCCGGTGGTGTGACCACCAGCAACTCGATGGACGTCCGTCCGAGCGCCGGCGCCGAGACGTTCGGCGAAGCTGGCCTGAGGGGATTCTTTGGGGTGGCGCTCTCTGACCTCTTCTGGGACGTCCCCGTCGACGAGCAGTTCGCCCGCGCCCGCGATTTCATCGACGAATACCACGACTCGTACGATGGCCGCATCCAGGCGACCATCTGCCCCCACGACGACTGGTCATGTACTCGCGAACTGTGGGAGCGTACTGCCGATCTCGTCGCTGACTACCCCGACCTCCACGTTCACACGCACCTTCTTGAACTCGAGGCGAGCAACACGATGGCGCGGTCGAACAGAGCTAATGACTCGCTGGACCTGCTTGACGACGTCGGCCTATTGAACGACCAGTTGGTGGCCGCTCATTTCTGCCTCGCCGACGAAGAGGACATCCAACGTACCGCCGATGCAGAGGCGTCGGTTGCACATTGCCCATCGATCTTCAGCTACTGGAATACAGACGGCGACGTGCAGTGGACACCCGTACCGGAGCTCCGGGAGGCAGGTGTCGACGTCGGACTGGGCATCGACGACCACTACTGGCACGATTCCTACAACATGTTCGGCGAGGCCCGGCAGGCCCGCCTTGCGGCCAATCTCAAGCGGTCCGCTGGCCAGTACCACTCGATGGAACTACTGCGAATGCTAACTACGAGGGAGCAAAAGCACTTGGCGTCGGCGACGAGATCGGAAGCCTCGAACCAGGTAAGCGGGCTGATGTCATTCTACTCGATATCGAGAAGCCCAAGTTCACCCCGCTGACCAACATCCCGGCGCAGGTCGCCAACAACGCGGCGCCCGCCGACGTGGAGACGGTGATCGTCGACGGTGAAGTACTGATGGCAGAGGGCGCGGTGAAGACGCTGGACACTGATGCAGTTCGGGAACGGGCTAAATCTGCAGTCGACCGCTTCGAATCAGAGACAGACTGGGAACTCGGAATTGGTGGAAGTGAGCCACCCAACACGATGGATGTCGCCCGCGACCTGCCGAAGCGCGGTCCAGTCCAGCTATTCGGTCGGCTTGCGGTCCAGTCAGCTAAAGATAAATTCTCGTTCTAAAATGAGGTGGGGAGAATAATCAGCGAGAACATATACAGTACCCGCCGGTCCTTTGACTCAAAAATCTCGGCGCTGGTTGTTCCTGAAATCCATAGTTCTAGAATTGCTCAGTGGAACCCGCAGAATCCTCCTCAACCTGCTCGTACATCTCGTCCGGAAACGGGGGACTCCCCCAGATCGAGTAGGGACACTGGACCTGGCCGATGCAGTACCGCTGCAGATCGTCGTTATCGCAGTTCATCGGCAACGGCGTGTCGCCGTCGATCGTATTCGAGAATTCGTAACGAACCTGGTACTCGGTCTCCTGCTCGTCGTACCACGGCCACCGGGAGAAGACGTCCTTGAGGTCCGCGACGATCTCGTCGAGGCTGCTGTCTTGGTACTGCGGCAGCCACATCACCATCCGCGCGAAGTTGTAGAGGTCTTTCCGCACCGGCTTCTTTTCGTGGAGACGTTCCTCCATATTCGCCATACACGGGAGTTCGAAGAGGTCCTCGATCTCTCGCACCTCGATCTGTTCGGCGCCGGTTCCAGCTCGCCCGATTCGGTACGTATTGACGCGCCCGTCGCGGTCGATCGTGACTGCCGAGTGAGACTCGTGGTCGGCCAGCGTCTTCGCGAGACTGCTCGGGCTCGAGATCCAGTCTGTTACAGAGGATTCCCAGTCGTCCTCGGCCTCATACGCCTCGACCGCTCGGTAGAGCCTCTTCGCTGTGTGGAACTCGCCCTTTTGTGCGACGTCGTCGGGGGCGTCACTAAGGGCCCGCCGGAGGACGCGGATCGTCCGCTCCCCACGGTCCCAGTTCCGCCAGATGCGCTCGTGATGGCCGGTCTCGAGGAAGCGGTCGATCCGCTCCGTAATCGCCGACTCGTTTGTGGTCAACCACGATAGCTGGTCGTCGGAGAGTCCGTCTTCTTGCACCCGCAGGAGCTTCTTGAACGCCCGCTCAGCGTAGTCACGATACTTGCTGTCGAAATCACCGACCGGGACGTACAGGTTGTTGTCCTTCACTCGCGTCAATATCTTCCTGCCGTCACTCCCCGTCGATGACTCGCCCTCCGCTCGAACGAGACATTTGCGTGACGCCGCCGCCATCGGGATTTCGAGGTACAGGCCCTCCCCGAACTCCGGCATCTCTGTGATACCTGTACAGACTCGACCCGGATGCGGGCCATCCTCACCGGGCTCCTTGCTGTACAGCACGTCGGCGATGTCCTGTTGGAGCGACCCATCGCCGTGGGCCCGAATGAGGGAGGCGAGATTGTTGACGAACAGCTCTCGGATGTCGTAGAGTACCTGGATGTTCCGGGGCGACGCATGCTCGAACTTCGGGTGCTCTTTCACACAGATCGCACTCAGCGTCGCGAGCACAGCAAGCGTCCCCGGTTCGTCGACGAACGGCTCCTCGGCAGCATCGGCACGAACCTGCTCTTTGAACGCCGCCGTCCCGAACCGCTCAACGTCGTTCACGAGGTCCTCTGGTTGGTCCTCGCCGTCGACGACATATCGATTGTACCCACGCGTAAACAGCTGGTTGATGCGGGTCTCACCGTACTCCAGCGGGAGTGCCGCAACCCGATACGCCATGTCCTCGTCGTCGGTGGGCGTACTCGGACTCATAGTTACGATTAGGCGAAAAACCACCTGTTCAAGCGTGAGCTGGAGTACATCCGTTTGGCCATACTACTCTCATTGCCGGTGGCGGACTGGCTCCCCCACCGAATTATATTAACCAATTTAAGCATGGCTTGTATTGTGAGTTGTATGGAGGTCCGTCGGACCGTCCCGGTCAAACTCGACGTGACCGACGAACAGGCGGACCTGCTTCACGAGACGATTGACGAGTTCCTGTGGGCGGCCAATTACGTCGTTGACGCAGCGTGGGACGGCGAGTGGGCTGAAACCCGGTCGTCCGTCCTGCAAGAACTGACCTACGACGAGGTCCGCGAGCAGACGCGACTCCACAGCAACCACGTCCAATCGGCTCGCAACCGTGCTGTTGACGCGCTCAAGAGCGTCGTTGCAAAGTGGAAGAAAGGCGAATACGCCTCGCTCCCGTCTTTCTCCTCGCAGTTCTGCGATTATAACCAGCGCAACGCCACGTTCCACGACGACCACGCCGCGTTGTCTACCGTCAATGGACGCGTCACTGTCGAGTACGTCTTGCCCGACAGAACCCGTGACACGCCCCACTTGGAGTATCTTCGGTCTGACGGGTGGGAGACGACAGGCGCGACACTTCACTACCGCCGTGGAGACTTCTACCTCCACGTCCGAACAAAGGCGGACGTGGACGACCCCGTCCCAGTCGAGAACGGAACGGTTCTCGGCGTGGATCTCGGGATCGAGAACATCGTCGTCACCTCGACCGGATTGTTCTGGTCTGCCGACGAACTCAACCACTGGCGACAGGAGTACGTCGAGCGCCGGATATCCCTCCAAGAGTGTGAGTCGCGGTGGGCACACGAGAACGTCCAAGCGGTCGGGCGCAAGGAGACGGGACGCTTTGAGCAGTATCTTCACCGTGTCGCGAACGATATCGTCGCTGAAGCCAGCGAGAGCGGTTGCTCGGTTATTGCCTTTGAGGACCTGACGGATATCCGCGATCGGATGCCCGACGCCCGCAAGTTCCACGAGTGGGCATTCAATCGCCTGTACGAGTACGTCTCGTACAAGGCCGAGGAACGCGGCATCCGCGTCGAACAAGTGAACCCAAAGAACACGTCGAGGCGATGCTCGTCGTGTGGCTTTACCCATGCGGAAAACCGCCCGTCCCGGGACACGTTCTGCTGCCAGTCCTGTGCGTACGAGAACCACGCGGACTACAACGCAGCCAAGAACATCGGATACAGACTCCTTCGCAACCAAACCGGGGGCGAGGGAGGCGCACCCGTAGGTGTGCGCTTGAACAGCGGGATGCTGAACGCGAACGGTGTAAAACCCGTACCGGATTCGGTTAGAGCGGGAGTCCATGCTGAAAGTTCACAGCTCTAAAGTGAGCTAACTTACTCGTCGATCACCTCGGGCGTCGCCGACCGAACGTCGAACGCCGGGCTCTCGATTGGTTGAACGATGCTACAGACGTCGGCGTGCAGCGAGTAGGGCAGACGAGCGACACGCCGGCGGTCGGCCGTCACGACGGGGTCGATCGGGATGTCGTACGTCTCGAGAAGGAGGTCATTCAACACCTCGCGACTCTGCTCGTCGTACCGGTGCGCCGGGTCGGTATCCAGCAGGTAGACGTGGACGCCCTGCCCGCTGTAGACGACCATCGTCTCCTCGGCGTCGAAATCGTCCTCGAAGATGTCGCGCACCTCGAACCCGTACTCGATGGCGCGGTCGACGTCTTCGAAGGCGTACGGATACCCCTCGGGAGCGGCGTCGAGGATACCCGCAGCGTCGAGAAGCGCATCGTCGTCCCGATCGTCGCCGTCCGCCGAGACCATCTCGTCCGCTCGGTCTCGGGCGATCTCTTTCGCGTCGATGTCGACGAGGAGAACCCAGGGTCGTTTCCAGTGATCCAGCGCGTAGTAGACGGCGTCGGGCCGTGGATCCGGTTGCTCCAATACCTCCGGATCAGCAAGCGCGAACTTGCTCCGCCCCAGCGGGTCGTTGCGGGCGGGGTGTCGAATGAACTCAACGACATCCTCGAAGTCGTCGAACTCGGGCGTCGTTCGGTCCCCCGACGCATCTGTCTGCCACGTATCCCGCCGGATGAAGTTCTTATCCGGCACCTCGTCTTTGCGCACCGGGTGGGGATCTCGGAAGGCGACGGCGTACTGTTTCGGGCCGGTCGCCGTGATGAATTCCGGCAGGTCATCCAGATAGCGGGGGAACTCCTCAGCGTAGTAGGCGTAAATCTCCTCGTGGGTCGCCTGTCGCCAAGTCATTGATTCACCTCCTGTCCAGGTTCTTGAACCCGCGAATGGTGGTCATGCCCGCTGCATCAAAGTCCGCCACAGTGTCCTGGATCGTCGAGAACGACCGTGCATCCCGTCCACTAACGCATTCCTTGATTCGATCCGCGTCGGCCAGCTTGTCCAGGACTTCAATGGCTGTCTCGCGGTTGTTGAACGCCCAGATCGTGTTTGCTTCGACCGACCGCAGCTTGTCATAATCGTCCACCGGCGCATCGGTATTGTTGCTCGGGAGTTCAACCTCCCCGACCCACATGAGTTCGCCATTCGCGTCGGATCCCGCGACGTCGAACACGGTGTCGTTATTGTATTCGTAGTACGGCTCGACGCGGGCGACGTCGTCTTGCTCCTGAAGCCACAACTCGAGGAGGCGAACTCCGACCTTGTGGGGTGTCTTCTCTCCGATATCGCCCAACCCGTGTCCCACCTGCAAGTTCTCACCAAGGAGTTCACGCCCCGCTGGCAGGACGGTGTAGTACTTGCGACCGCATGCGGTGGCTTCCTCAACGAGGTCTTGCTCGATGAGTCGCGGTATATTGAGGTCCTCGAAATCGTTTCTGAGCGGCCGCATCGAATCCAAAAGGTCGTACTCGCTATCCTCCCGGTTCATAATCGAAAGGACGCGACTCAGGAACCGGACATCATCGCGACTCAATCCCCGCTTCCGAAGTTCGTCATCCGGGACCGCCACATCCGTTTCATCAAGGGGTTTAGGAGTTGAAGTTGAGTCATCGGTCGTTCTTGCGGGGGACAGCTGCTGGGCTTCAGATTCGCTGCCTGGATCCGCGCGCTCTGTGTTGACCTCCAGTTGTCCATCGGAGTTCTCCTGGGTGTCCGAGGCCCCCTCCATATTCGTCGTAGCCTGTTCTATGAATGCGGACTGCCCCGGATCCGATGCAGAATCGTCTGCGGTGGGCGTGGTGTCAGCAGGAGCACTTCCCCATCCAGCCGCCTCCGACAACGATTCAGATTCAGTTTGATCTTCGAGTCCGTATTCGGTCTGTGTCCGCTCCAGTACATCCGGCAGCGCCTGCGACTCGAAATGGTATTCCTCGGACTCGGTAAGCGGCTCATCGCTCTCTGGGTGGCCAAGAGCTATCGGGAGCGGTTTCATCGAGAACGGCGTGGGGCCAGTCTCGCCGAAAGACGGACTCGGGAGTTGCGCAATCCACTCACCCCTTGGAAGCGTATTGATTCGATTCCGGAGTTCCGTCGGACTGAGATCCTCGTGAGCGAGGGACTCGGCGAGGTCATGCTCCATCGAGATGTTCCCGATCAGCTTTGTTCTGACGTTGTTCAATATCTCGTGGTAAGCTCGCCGATTACGGTTCCGCACCTGGCCGGGGAACTGCATCACGAGCCCAAGACTCAGCCCGAACGACCGACCCTGTGGGAGTAACTGCTCGGAGACCAGTCGCGACGACGCAATCGGCGCCGATTCCTCGATAATGAGGTTCGTCAGGTTCTCGTAGTCCGTTTTGCCGTCACGCCGCCGCACTTGGACGGCATCCCAGAGGTTGCTCAGGAGGAACAGTGTCACAATCCTCTGTGCCTCGGGCCGCAGGTCACCGAGATCGAAGATGAGTGTTGCATCCTCTTTGAGGAACTCCCGGAAATTGAATCTGTTGTCAATGTATTCACCGGCATCGTTCTGCCCGGGAGTGTGACAGAAAATCCGCCAGAGATGCGCGTCCTCTTTGATCTGCTGGAGCCGGTTCGTGATGGCCCCCATTGATTCGCTGAAATCTGACCTGTCACGCTCGTAATGGCGCCTCAGCGATGTTTCGATATCCTGATTGGAGGGAGAGACGGGCGGGATAGTTTGTTCCGACTGCATTCGCTCCGCAGCGTCCAAGAGATCATCTAGACCAAACACATCACTTCCGTACTCTTCGTCGAACAATGCCTTGATCAGGAAGCTAAGAATCACGTTCGCCACGTACGCGTTTTCGAATTCTTCACGCCCCATCACCATCCTCAGGATTTCGCGGAAGTGATCGATCTTGTCCTGGATCGCGTCCTCTCGTCTGCGGCCGTCTTCGAGGGCTGGACGAATGTCGAAGAACGATAGTGCCGGCGGGATATCTGGCAGTCGGAAATAGTAGACGTCTTCGAGGTCGCCGAAGCGCTTCATGTGGCACCGGAGGTAATTCTCACTCATTCCGTCCCCCTTCCTGTCAATCAGCACGTTTGGACCGCTGGTCGAGGAACCAAGCGAAAGCAGGTCATTGATGCATGCCTTCGATTTCCCACCACCGGTCGACCACGCACGGAGGTAGTGCTTGGTCAACAGTTTCGGCGGGACACGGATCGGATCCGGCAACGGGTCACCGTTTTCGTCTAGAGGATACCCGATTGCTATCCCTTCCTGGTACTGGTTAAGTAAATCGGGGTTCGGCAACGGGAGCGGATTCCGGCTCTGTTGTTCGGCTCTCGTCCCGCGTTCCCCCGTTATTGAGAGCTTCTCCGAGGAGGGGACGACCACGAAGTTTGCCAGTTCGTGCCCGCAGAACACGAACTCGGGCGTTGTACGCCAGCCTCCGGTTGTAACCTCACGATTCAGAAGCCGACGCAGGGTCGCCCTGGCGTTCTTCGTCTTCGCCGCTTCACGGTAAGCGGCGTCGCGGAGTCGTTTTCCGTCGAGTTGGTAGAAGGGCCCGTCAAGTGGGTCGAACACCGGGATGAGTGAATTCATTCGGTCATCGAGATCGTCACGCGTCTCGGGAGTCGGAATGCCCACGGCGCGAATGTTCACCGAGAAGGAGCGCTTTGCGTTCTTCGCGTGGAGGTGTTCGAGCCGCTTCTCGGTGACGTCGCTGAGTTGTCGGTCAGCAGCGTCCTCTTCGTAGGCTGTTCCGAAGAAGAAATTGGCTAGCCGTCCCAACCGCGTGTCCAGACCTTCCTTCAGGTCTTCCTTTCGCACCGCCGCGTCGGCCTCCCATTCAGAGTGTCGCTGAAACACGACTTGGAACGCCGCGGGAGCCGTCGCCTCCGTGAGATGTTCGACCAGCGACGTCAGTGGGCTGCTGTGGTCGTTGACGGGGGGCAAATCATCATCCGACGCCACCTCGGTGAATGGCCGCAACGAGGTCATCCAGTCTCGCTTCACCTCCTGTGAGGCACACCAGCGCACCCCGAGCGGCGAAACCTTGTCACTCGATGGTCGCGCCAGAATGGTCCGGTCGGGCGTCCAGGTCGGTCTGTCGATGTTGTAGTGTGAATCGTTGGAATCGAGTTCCGAAGCCGGAGCGACTTCGAGCGCCGTCCCGTCGACCACGACGTGATTTTCCGGAACCGACTCTAGGGTGACGCCGCTGTCAGTCTCTGAGCCATCCGACGGTATGTCTCCTTCTCCGTCTCCTTCTGCGGCATCGATTACCTCGTATTGCTCCTCAGGACCGAATTCGTACTGGAGCTGGCCGTTCTCGTATCGGGAGATGAATTCCTCCGAACTCAACTCCCGCGGCGGGATGAGCCGCTTGGCCACATCAACCTCAACGCGCTCGATGTCGAACGTTTCCGGGTAGATCGATCGGAGTCGCTTCTCTAGCGTCTCGATGTGAGCGTCGGCGCCATAGAGGAACTCAACCGGTTCCTCCGCACCGTCACTCACCGCGAGGAACTCGAACCGAGGCGGACTCTCACCATGAAGCGGATTCAGTCGGTCCAGCAGCCCCGGTGAGGCAGGTGACGTCAGTTTATGCAGGCTCTCGAGGAGAGGTGGTATCCCCTCGGAATCAAGCGGTTCCGACGTCGGCGTTACGCGGAGATATTCGGTCATCCATCGCTCACCCCCGTTGTCCCGCTGGCAGCCTCAGTCGCAGTACTGTCCGATTCTTGGTCGAGATCCGTCGCTTCCTCACCGTTCCGGTCCCGGACATCGCGGTCATTTGGCATCGCCTGTAGTTCCGTATCAGAGGTATCATCGCCGGCACCGGGCAGTGAGGACCGTACCTGTGAGGTCGGGTCGAAGTCGATGACCTGCTTCTCCTTGGGCATCGCTTTGACCTGGATGCCGCGCCACTCGCCGTCGACGCCCACGAGTGCCTCGGAGAAGCCGGCGTCCTCGTTGCCCGGCACGGCATCTTGGACGAACCGCATCTGCGCGTAGTTCAGGCCGAACTCGTCGGCCCACTCCTCATCCATCCCGTCGAGGCGGTGGAACTGCTTGACCGCACACTGATCCAGAATGGCCTCGCTCTCGGCGTGCTCGAAGAACTCGTCGACGGTCTGCGTGACCAGCCGGATCGAGAGGTCATGATGGCGGTGATGCCGGAACACCGTCTCGAGAAACGCGAGGCTCGCGGCGTCCTGCATGATGTAGCGTGCCTCGTCGATGTAGAACACGACTTCCTTCTCCGAGACTTTCGCCCGCTCGTACACCAACGAGATCAGGAGCTGCATCGTCAGCGCCGTGCTGCTGTCGACGCTGCCCTCCTGCTGGGCGAGGTCGAGGTAGATGACCTTCTCGTCCCTGATGTCGAAGTCCGATTCTTGGCCGAGGTTGGCGTGCCGACCGTCGGCCTCGAAGGGGCGGAGCTGGTCGAGGAGCCACGTCGCGTCCTCCTTGATCTTCCCCGCCTCCTCGTCGGACCGGACGACGAACTCCTCGGGGTCGTTGACCATCTCCTCGAAGACGTCCATCATATCCTGAATCGTCGGGCTCGGGTTGTCGTGCGTCGAGATGTCGTCAGTGATGCCGTTGCGCTTGTAAGCTCGCTTGAGCCCGAGTTCAAGCGTCGTCCGGCGGTCGCCCAACGAAATGCCGCGGAGCGCGAAGAAGTTCGTCAGGAAGCTCATCGCGTCGTCGAGCTTCTCGTTGAACGGGCTCGCGTCCTCGCCCATCGCCCGCTGAACGTGCTCGGGCGTCTCTCGAATCTCCAGGGGATTGAGGCCGAGCGTCCCGCCGACCGTGATGCGTTTGGCGTCGAGGGCTTCGGCGACGCCGGCCCAGTTGTTCAACGGCTCGAGGATGATGCCGATGCGGTCCTTGCTCTGCTCGATGGAGCGAATGAAGTTCTGCTTCGAACTGAACGACTTCCCCGACCCCGTGTCGCCGACGGTGAACATCGCATACCCGTTGTCCCGCGCGAACGGGTCGATGACGACCGGGCTCTGGTTGTCCTTGTGAATCCCGAACTCGACGCCGCCCTCCTCGAGGATCGTCGCGTTG
>Ga0207771_100942_pt1 | contig 14418 bp, 18 predicted proteins | sample A23M2SouthBayCA_2_FD_187731 | JGI IMG/M metagenome (GOLD analysis project Ga0207771, IMG submission 187731) | Aerobic enrichment media microbial communities from Eden Landing Ponds, California, USA - A23 M2 (2) (SPAdes) | ecosystem: Environmental > Aquatic > Marine > Unclassified | place...
TCCAGTTCCGGATAGGCGTGGGTGCTGAAGTGCAGTCCGACGTCGTGGCCGAGCCCCTCGATCCGCCGGAGAATCTCGCGGTTCGCCGGCGCCAGTGCGTTGTACAGGGGCGAGGTGAGCAGGACGAAGTAGGTCGACTCGACGCCGACCTCCGCCTCGATCCTGGCCATCTCCAGCGCCGATTCGAGCGACAGGTCCACGTCGTGACGGAGGACGACCTCGCCCTCCGCCGGTGCGTTCGCGAATCCCCGAAAGTCGTAGTCGTCCGCCCGGAGTCGCTCCAGGAAGGTTCGGTACCACCGGTGGGTGAACTCGACCTCCAGGAGCAACCGGTCCGTTTGTTCTCCCATGCGTGCTCGAAGTCGGGACCGAGGGCTGGTTAGTAATTAATCGGTTACCGGCCACCGTCGAACCGTACGGACCGCTTACGGCGGCTCGAAGTTGCCGTGCAGTCAGCCCGTGACGTCCGAATCAGCGACAGAGAGGTGCTCGAGGAGCGAGTCGTGGAGCGGCCCGTTCGAGCCGAGCAGCGCCTTTCGCTCTGCCGTGTCGAAGGTGACGCTGTAGGGCTCGCCGGTCGCGTCGGTGATTCGCGCGCCGGCTGCCCGCGCGATGCACACCCCCGCGGCGACGTCCCACGGGTAGGTGTCGTACTCCCAGACGGCGTCCGCGCTGCCGCTGGCGAGATAACACAGGTGCAGGGCCGCACAGCCGAGACGGCGGACGCCGCGGCTCTCCTGGTAGAAGTGCGAGAGGAAGGACCCGTCGGGGTCGTAGCCCGACAGGAGCATGCTCACGTCGAGGCTGGATCGGTCGGTCGTCGCCAGCCGGACGTCGTTCTCGTAGGCGTCGCCGTCCGCGCGGGCGCTGAACAGTTCGCCGGTTTCCGGCACGTAGACGACGCCCATGACGGGGTCGCGCGCCTCCAGCAGCGCGATCGAGACGGCGTAGTTGGGGTTCCCGTGGGCGAAGTTGCCGGTCCCGTCGAGGGGGTCGACCACCCACGTGTACGCGGAGTCCCCGTGGACGCGCTCGCTCTCCTCGGTGAAGATGCCGTGGTCTGGAAACTCGTTGCCGATGACGGTCGTGATGATCCGGTCTGACTGGTAGTCAGCCTCGGTGACGATGTCGGCCTTGTCGGACTTGAACTCGACCGACTCCACCTGACCGTGGAGGTCGCTGAGCACGTCGCCCACGCTGAGTGCCGCCTCTTCCGCGACCGCGCGAGCGCGCTCGACCACGTCGGGCGTCTGGGCCGGCTCGTCGGCCGTCAGTCGGTCTCGCGGGCCCTCGTCGGGTGGGTCGCGGACCCCCCAGCCCAGCTTCTGGGTCACCGCCGTGAAGAAGTGGTCGTCGTAACTCGTCCGGACGACGTGTGCGAGACGGTCGGCGCCGGTGACGGTGACCACGGCGTCCTCCGCGAGGTAGGTGTGGGCGCGCCCGCCGTCGACGAGGAGGCTCGCGGTCCCCTGGGTGACGATGCGTAGCTCCGAGGAGGCGTCGAGGACGACCGGTCGCGTCCCCAGGTTGTGGGTGTGGAGCGGGACGAGCTCGAGCGACTGGTTGTTGGCGGGGTAGTGGATCGGTCCCGCCGCGGACAGCGAGAGACCGGTCGATCCCGTCGGGGTGGCCACCACCAGCCCGGTCCCCTCGAACTCGCCGACGTACTCGTGGTCGAGGAAGACGTCGAGACGCGTGATCTTCCGGTCGATGGGATTCTCCGGCGGGACGTGCTCGACCATGACGTCGTTGATTCCAGTGGCGTCCACGCCCGGTGCGTCGGCGTGGAGCTGCTGGCGGCTGTCGACCGTCGCCCGCCCCTTCAGCACCTCGTCGAGGGCGTCGGTCATGTGCTCTGGCTCGACCCGGGCCAGAAAGGAGAGCGTCCCCGCGTTGATCCCGAGCAGCGGGATGCCACGGGGGGCGAAGGTCTTGATCCCCTCGAGGAAGGTCCCGTCGCCCCCGAGGGTGACGCCGAGGGTCGCGCGGCTCGGGGTGTACACGTCGCCGACGTCGTTGCCCACCTCGACCACCGAGAGGTCGATGTCCTGCCCGTCGACCCACGCCGCGAGGGAGTCGAGGATCGCCTCGCTCTCGGGGCTCGCGACCGCGATGATCTCCTCGGTGGTGGCGAGGCGTCGCCCGTGCATTCTCCCTCGGAGGTCGGGCACGCTGCTACTAAAGTCCCCCTGGGCTCCTACGTGAGGCGCCCGGCGTCCGGTCTGCCCGCGCCACGGTCGCCAGACCAGTCAACGAATCACAACGTATTTGCGCTCACTCCACGGTAATTTGTCACGGACTGGGGGAGCACCGAGGGATGCAGTTCGCGCGCAACGCACCAGAGGTGAGACCGTCGTGACCGGCGGGGCTGGACCGTCGGCGGACGGATCGACGCCCATCCGCGCGGCGCTCGTCACCGAGGACCCGGCGTGGGCCCGTGCACAGGCAACGGCCCTCGCTGCGGCGGCACTACCCGTCCGCGCGACGCCGTACGACGACCTCGGTCGAGCCGTCGACGACCTCGGCGAGTTCGACTGCGCGGTCGTATCGCACGGTCTGGGCCCGGCGGTCAACCGACCGTATCCGGGGCGGATCCGCGCGAGACACCCGGACCTCCCCGTCGTTCTCGTCGTTCCCGCCGACGTCGACTGGGAGGAGGTCGCTGACGTCGACCCAACGGAGGTCTACGTCAGGATCGACGCCGAGCCACGCCCGGAGCGCCTCGCACGACGGGTCCAGAGTGCAGTTCGGGCGGCAGGGACGGCCGACAGTCCCGCGTTTCCCACGGAGCGACTCCGTGATCTCCTCGGGGCGGTCGGGACCCCCGTCGCCGTCACCGACGGAACCGGTGCGGTCCGGCTGACCAACCCGGCATTCAAGGCAACGTTTGGACTCGCCGAACGCCTCCCGTCTGGTCTCCCCGACGAGCCAGCGGGGGACAGGCAGCCGGTCGAGTGCGAGACGCTCGACGGGCCCCGATCGTTTGAGTACGGTGCGGTCCCGCTCCACGAGGACGTCGTCTGTCACGTCCTGCGCACACAGTCGGCCTCGCCGGTCCGCCGCGACTCGGTCGAGGCTTCCACGCCCACCACCGAGGACCGCTCGGCAGCCGAACCGACCCTCGACGCACTCACGGACCGGCAACGCGAAGTTCTCGAGACAGCCTACGCCGGCGGGTTCTTCGAGCGTCCGAAGGCCAACAACTCGGAGGAACTCGCGGCCCGTCTCGGCATTACCCGCTCGACCTTCCTCCAGCACCTCCGGACCGCCCAGCGCAAACTCCTCACCTCGCTCCTCGGGTAACCCTACAATGGTGGTGTCGACCTCGACCCGGGTGGACGGGTACTAGTATCTGAGGTAGCCAAGTTAGGTGGTTGTCACTACGTACGTACGAGTACGACGTGAACGCGACCGGGAGTGGGAGGAGACCTGATTCCGGGTGGGGGAGACGGCACCCGACCGACGACAGGTGGGCCGATCTGCGACGCCGCACGCTCGTTCGCAGACCGGGAGTCGCGTGTCGGTGCCAGGCCGCCGCACCTGCTGGAGTCCTCCCTGGCGCGTTCGCGCACGGAGTGAAGTAATGTCCACGATGCAACGTCCACCGGACGAAGTCGCCCCTGGAAGTGCCCCCGCGGGAGAGGGGGGCCTCGACAGGACAGAGATCTACGACGTGTTGAGTAACGAACGACGGACGATGGTGCTCGAGTTGCTGGCCGCGGCGGAACCGCGGGACCTGGGGGACCTGGCGGAACTGATCGCCGCCGAGGAGACGGGGGAACGGCCGCCGCCCCGAAAGAAGCGGACGAGCGTCTACGTGACGCTCCACCAGACCCACCTGCCGAAGCTGGCGGAACTCTCGATCGTCGAGTACGACGACAGGGAGAAGGTGGTCTCGCTCGGCACCCGGGCGTCCGCGGTCCTCGCCGAGCGGGGACCGGCACCCGACCGAACGCCTGCGGCTGCGACCTGGTCTCGGCTGTACCTGGGCCTGGTCGCAACCGGCCTGGCACTCGCGGGCGGGAGCGCGGTCGGTCTGCCCGGATTCCAACTGCTCTCTGCGGGCACCTACGCGGTCGCGACACTCGTCGTCCTGCTGGCGATTCTCGCGTTCCGGGTCGGCCAGGCGGCGTCGGTCGAACGGTTCGTCCCGTCGCTGTTGCAGTGACGGCTGTTCCGTCTTCAGTCCGCGAGTGCGCGGAGGACGAACCAGCGGCGGTGCCAGAGCTGGTAGCTCGTCGCGAGTCCGAGTACGACCAGCCAGACGGTTTCCAGGAGGAGGGTACCGACTCCGTCGAAGACCGGCAGGCCTACTTCCGCCGCCAGGACGCTGAGTAACGCCACGGTGCACAGCGTCCGGTAGGCGGCCGCCCACGTGACGCCGTATGGCCCCACCACCTCCATGTAGAGGCTGACCTCGCGGGCGGGGTCGTCCAGTTCGACCGTCTTCCGATCCCGGTCGTAGACGACGACGCCCTCGCGGTCGAGCTTCGGCAGGTGCGTCTGGTGTAGCGAGTTGTAGACGCTCTCCCGGAGCCCCGTCGGCGGCGGCGACTCGCCGGACTCGCGCTCGGCGATCCAGACCGACAGCTCCCTGAGAGAGGCCGATCCGACCGTCTCCCGCAAGTGTTGAAGCGTGGCGCGCCGGCGGGAGTTGCGCAGGATGTCGTGTATCTCTTCGTCAGCGATCGTTCCGGTTGGGTCCAGTACCCCCATGCGTCCCACGCGAAATTCCAGGGATGGTAGCTACTTATTTATCGACCAGTTAGCGACGAGCCGCCTCGTATCGCCAGATTTCGGCAATTTCAGGCGTCGCCGCTAGCGGGTGATTAGACCCGCTCGAACCCCGCCCGTGGGCAGTAATCAGTCGTTGAATGCGTCCCAACAGGTCGTTTTCAGGTCACTGAACAGCCGCCGGTACCGTTCCGGCGAGGCAGGGTCGATCCCTCCGTTGGCTCCCGGGGACGGGCCGGACAGCGCCGACGGATAGGTACGCACGTTGACGTGAAGCGAAATCGATTGGATCCCGGGGGTGGAATCCCCGGGTATGGCAATCCTCGACATCGCGCGGACGACCGTCGTCACGCACGCACCGGACGACTCTGTCCTGTCGGCCGTCGATAGCATGCGGGAGCGCTCGGTGTCGAGCGTCGTGATCGTGGACGACGGTCGCCCGACGGGCATCGTGACGGATCGCACCATCGCACTCCAGATCGACGCGGACCGGGACCCCGCGGACCTGGCGCTGCGCGACGTCCCCACGGCGGACGTCGAGCCCGTCGAGGCGGACGTCGGCGTGTACGACCTCCTCGAACACATGGCCAACCGCGGGGCCCGCCGGGTACCCGTCACCGAGGACGGGGCACTCGCTGGCATCATTTCGATTAGCGACGTCGTGATCCTGCTGGGGATGGAGCTCCAGCACGTCGCGAACGTCCTGCGGACTGACTCGCCAGCCTACGAGCGCTCGCCTGCCGACCTCTACGAGTGACTCGCTGGCGCTCACGGACCGCACGTCGCTCCTGCCACTGGTGACTCCGTCACTCTCGCCGGCGCGCGGGGCCCTGCCTGACGGGAGCGTCTGGCACGTCACAACGAGGTGGTCACTATCCTCTTTCGTCGGGGCGGCGACGGTCCACCCGTGACGTATCGAACGACTGTCGGCTGGTCGCTCATCTCCTCCGGCGTCGTGACGCTAGCGCTGACCGTCCTCCCCTATCCCTCGGTCTACTGGGGGATCGGACTGCTCGTGGTCGGCATCCTCGTGTTCACGACGCGTCGCGTCATCTGACCGCGCCGCGGTCACCGCCGCGCCAGCGAGACGACGTCACCTGCCTCACCGCCGACCAGGACCCCAGACTCGCCGAGTGCGAGGTCGGTCAGCTCCGATTCACCGTCGAAGACCCACCGTCGGTCGCCTGATTCTCTCGACACGGCGAACTTGTAGCGGTTTCTCGGATCGGCTTCCCGGAACGTGTCGACGAGAATCGATCCGTCCGAGACGGCGTTCGGAACGACCCCCTCGACGGCCGGATCCGGCGACCAGGACCACTGCCGCGAGCCGTCGGCGACGTCGTAGGCCCCGAGTTCGGCGCCGCCAGCGTAGAGCACACCGTCCTGGACCGGTGCGTCCGGGACGAAGCGGGCCTGCTCGACCTCCCACGGCCGGTCGCCGGTGACAGGGTCGACGGCTGCGAGCCGTTCCCCGCCGACGTAGAGCGTCCCATCGTGGAGCGTAACCGAGGTCGTCATCCAGTCGTCGAGCACCCACCGACGGTCGCCCGTGTTGGCGTCCCGGCCGACGAGGACCCCACGTGACCCCTCGGGCTCGGCGACGTGGCAGACCGTCTCCGGCGTCGCGACGAGCGTTCCGGACGTGTAGCCGGAGACGGCCGTCGACCAGCGACGCGTTCCGTCGACCGGGTCGAAGGCGTCGAGGCGACCGGGAGACCTGACGTAAACGGCGTCGTCCGTGACGAGGCCGTCGCCGTCGCCGACGGCGCCCGACCACTGGACCTCCCCGCTCGCTGCGTCGAGTGCGTACAGCGTCTCCCCCTCGCCGGCCAGCGCGTCGTCCTGCGTCCCGACGTAGAGCAGGCCCCCGGCGAGGCCGAAGAGCTCGAGCCACCACTCCTCCGGTTCGAACGTCCACCGCTCGCGCCCGGCGTTCTGGTCCAGCGCGACGACGCGGTGTGACGAAGAGAGTGCCGTCTCGCCGCACACGACGTAGATAGCGTCCTCTCCGACGACCGGTCGCCCGACCACCGGGTCGCCGACGTCGACGCTCCAGTGCTGGTCGCCGTCGTCGCCCGCCAGCGCGTACACGCCGCCGGACTCCGTCCCGACGTAGACCGCCCCCAGGCCGGGAGCGGGCCGCGATGTCGGTGATCCAAGCGATTCCGTCCACTGGACCGGTCCCTGGTCGTCCCCGGTGTCCGTAGTCGACGTCGTGTCGTCCGTCCGTTCCGAGCCCGGCGACCGATCGGGGTCCTCTTCGCCGTCCAGACAGCCCGCGAAGCCGAGGGCGAGGCCGGTCCCACAGCAGCCGAGGAACCGGCGACGACTCGTCGGTCTCTCCATACTGGTGCTGCATCCGGAGACCACACCTGCCTTCCGGAGGCACAAAGACTGGTTTCAGCTATCGTGGCCTGTCGGGGCCCTTGGCCGCGGGCACGGACGCCTGGTACTGCTGGGCTGCGACCCTGTCCCGCCTATTTCGGACTCCTTGGCTTCGTGTTCGCGAGGAAATCGGGACTGCAGGATTTGAACCGGATGAAGACGGTCGTGCTCGCTCACTCCATTCGCTGCGCGGACTGCGTCTTCCAGGGTTCAAACCCGCTGCACCCACTTCTGGCTCCTCGCTTCGCTCGTCGCGGAGAAGCGGGCGCTGCAGGCTCTCAGTCGACTGTCGAACGAATCGACCTCTGAGGCGTGAGACGGCCGAATTCTGCGGTCTGAAATGCGCATCTTTGATCCGGTTCCGGAGTGGTCCATGACAAAGACTACGCTGGTTCGGTGTCGATGACCGAGTGAATGGAACACTCGTTGTGGTATCCGTCGGTCGAGGACGTCCTCGCCCTCCACGACGATATCGTCTCGGAGTATCCCGACACACACTCCGGCGTGGCGAACCGTGGGGACATCGAGTTCGCGCTGAGCCACATCAAAGAAGGGAGTTTCGATACCGTACCGGAGACGATCCACGCAAAGTCGTTTCACCTCCTCCGGCTTCTCGTTGCCAATCATCCGTTCGTCGACGCGAACAAGCGCACTGCACTCAATACGGCGGTCGTGTTCTACTTCCTCAACGGTTACCGGTTCGAGTACATGACCGAATCAGGACGATCCTGAAACGGTTCGGTACTGACGAGACGGCCGTTGATGAGGAAGCAACCGTCGAGTATCTCCGATCCAACACCGAAGAGTTGGATCTGGCCGGTGAAATTGAGGCGTGGCGGGACGATCTGATCCAGTACGGGGTAGAGCAGTTGGCCGGCGATTCGTCGGACCCGAACGATTAACCGCGTTGGAAGCATCCATCCAGATATGGCTACGGAGGAAGGGACGGAAACGACCTCTCCGCTGGATGAGGTGATGGAGGACATCCGTCGAGATCTCGTCAGGCGAGTCGCGGCTGAGGACCGCAATGCGAACCGAGACATCTACGACGCCCTCGAAGACGAGTAACTCGCCAGTCCGTCAATCGACGATTGATTTTCTTCCGTGGTACCCGATTGGCTGCACGCGAACCCTTGGTTGGAACTCCTCCTGCGTTCGACCATCGAACGAAAGCATCCCTCCCCGGTCGTTCGACTGACACTCTCCATGCAGTCGGGCGATTATCGCGCCGAAATATGTGGGCGCTGCAGGATTTGAACCCGCGACCTAGTGGTCCGAAGCCACTCGCTCTGTCCAGGCTGAGCTAAGCGCCCTACACTCGGCTAATCCGGTGTCGGGGTAAAAACTCCCCGGTTCCCGCCACCCGGGTGAGGGGGCACACCAGCTCCGGATGAACGGACGACGCGGGCCAACGCGATACCACACCCGGACGGGACCGCTGCAATAACATGATTCCGGTAATTTCCCGCTCGCAATATATTGACGGAAAGCCATATATACCGTGCCGCGGGACATTTCTGTACGCGCGGGACGGCAGCGTCGTCGTTTCGTCTCACCTGACACATCGATGTACGACCTCGGCCCTGAGTTCGAGAACGCCACGGTCGATCCCGGGACGAATCTCTTGATCGCCGGTCCACCATTGAGCGGCAAGCGACGCCTGGGCCTGGAGATCCTGGCCCACGGCGCGAACCGGGGAGAGGGGTCCGTCGTCGTCACCACCAGAGACAGTTCCGACCGGGTACTCGCCGACCTGGAGACGCTCTTCGAGAACATCGAGGGTGCCGACCTCGGAATCGTCGACTGCGTGACCAAACACCAGGGACGGTCGGTCCAGGACTCGGAGCGGGTCAAGTACACCTCCTCGCCCGTCGACATGACTGGCATCGGGATCAAGTTCTCCGAGTTCGTCGAGGAGTTCTACTCGGACCGGAGCCTCGAACAGAACCGCGTCCTCCTCGACTCGCTGTCGACGCTCCTGATGTACTCCGACCTCCAGACCGTCTTCCGGTTCATGCACGTCTTCACGAGCCGGATCGAGAACGCGGACGCCCTCGGCGTCCACGTCATCGAATCGACCGCCCACGAGGCAGAATCGCTGAACACGCTCAAGCAACTGTTCGATGGCGTCATCGAGGTCGACGAGGACCGCGAGGTCTCCGTCCAGTTGCCCGGTCCCAGCGGCGTCGCGGGCCCCTGAGCGCTCGACCGGGAACGACTTTTCACGGGGCGGGCCGTACAGGCGCCCATGCCAGTCGAGAGCGACGACGAACTCCGTGAGATACTCGACCTCGAGACCATCGCCGTGGTCGGCTGTTCCACGTCGCCGGGCAAGGCCGCCCACGACATCCCGAAGTACATGCTCGATCACGGGTACGAGGTCGTCCCGGTCAATCCCTTCGCCGACGAGATCTTCGGCCGCGAGGCCCCCGACTCGCTGGCGGACGTCGACGCGGAGATCGACCTCGTGGACGTCTTCCGGCCGAGCGACGAGGTCGCCGGCATCGTCGACGAGGTGCTGGACCGCGACGACGTCGAGGCGGTCTGGCTTCAGCTCGGCATCACCGACGACGAGTCTGGCCGCCGGGTGGCGGAGTCTGGCCGGCAGTTCGTCCAGGACCGGTGCCTGAAGGTCGAACACAGCCGCCTCGGCTGACCGGCGTCGGGCTCCGAGTCCGCCCGAGGCGCCCGCCGGTCACTCACCGTCGCCGGCGCCGCCGTCGGCCGCGGGTGCGCCCTCGGTGTCCTCGGCGCCAGGTGCTGGTGGCAGGTCTGCTTCGGCGAGGACCGACTCGACGTCGACGCCCTCCGCCTCGGCGAGGGCGTCGAGGATGGCGCGCTGTTCTGCGATGTCGTATTCCATGTCGTCGACCTGCTCGCTGGTCCGCTCGACCTCCCGCTGGAGTTCCTTGAGCTGGCCGATCACCTCGTTCATCTTCGCGTAGAGTTCCTCGGCCGCGTTGGCCACCTTCTGGAGCTTCTTTGCGGTTCCGCCCAGTCCCATACCCACAGCTTGCAGGGGTCGCTTGTGGTCCTTTCGCCTCCGTGCCCGTCCAGGAACGGTTAAGTTCCGGCCGGGCAGACCGGCGAGCATGGAGCAGGCTCGCACCGCGCCGCTCGCGGGCGTGGCTGGCTGTCTCGCCGTCCTGGCCGCCCTCGCCTACCCCTACCTGGCCGTCGACGGGTCCGTCGGCGCCTACTACGGCTCCGGCGTCGTCAACCCACTCGTTGCCGGCCTGCTGGCGGCCGTCGCACTGATCGTCTTCGCGGCCGGCCGCGAGGAGCGGACCGAGCCCGACTTCGCCGCGGGCGTGGCCCTCGCCGCCGGGCTGTTCGTCACGCTCATCGTGCTCGCCTGGGCGGCGACGGTCCGAATCGACGTCCTCGAGATAACCCCGCTCCACCGCTGGGCGACGGTCGTCTTCTCGCTGACCGTTCCCGGGGCTGGCGCCTGGTACGCCCGCTCGCTTGGGATCTTCTGAGGTCGCGAGGCGGAGCGGCCGCCACTCTCGCCCCGGGTTTCGAAAGGCCCTTATGGCGGACACGGGTACCCATCGAGTGGACTAGGTCGGGCGGTTAGGCCCCGCTCCCTGCCCGCAATTGGCCTTCAAGCGGGGACCGAACACCGGGGGCGTCCGGTCAGACGGTCGGGGGCCCCGCAAGCCAACGTCGAAGCCTCGTCCTGCGGGGACGGAGGTCCACGTGACTGCGCCTGCAGGGGCGCAAGAGCGTGGTTAACCGAGGGCACCACGTCAGGCGCGGAAGCGAGCAGCGACCCCTCGGACATCCATCGCTCGCAGGGTCGCGGGGTGGAGGAGGCGCGCGGGACTACCCCCGTCCGAACGCCGGGCAATCTCGGCCGTCCACTTCCATTCATACCAGGTCCACCTCCCAGCGACGGCAGCCCGCAGGGGTGACTGCGCCGCCCGGTCAGTCGTCCGCGACCTCGACGCCCTGGACGGCGGGAATCTCCACGCCACCCGAGAGTTCCCGCTGCGGATACGGGATGTCGATGCCGGCCTCGTCGAAGCGGTTCTTGACGGCGGTGACGTACTCCCCGCGGGTCTTCACGAAGTCCGAGCGGCTCGGGTCCGCGATCCAGATTCGCGACTTCAGGCCGACGTAGGAGTCGGCGAGTTCGGTCAACCGCACGGACGGCGCGGGGTCGTCCATGATGCCGTCGTGCTTCTCCGCTTCCTCGACGATGATGTCGGTGGCCTGCTCGATGTCGTCGTCGTAGCCGATGCCGAACAGGAACTGCAGGCGGAGCGTGTCCTCGGCGACGGGGTTCTTGATGACGCCGTTCGTCAGGACGGAGTTCGGGACCGTCAGGAGTTCGTTGTCGAAGGTCTTGACGCGCGTGACGCGCAGGCTGATGTCCTCGACGACGCCCTCGTTGCCGTCCCACTCGATCCAGTCGCCGATCCGGAAGGGGCGGTCCGTGAAGATGAACACGCCGGCGACGAAGTTCGCGATGACGTCCTGCATCGCGAAGCCGATGGCCAGCGTCGCGGCCGCCGCGATGGTGGCCAGCGACGTGAGAATGTTGCCGAACCCGGCGAGTCCGAAGGCCACGCCGAGGGCCGCGAAGACCACGGCGAAGGTGGTGAGTTTCTTCAGCGGCACGCGCGCGTGCCTGTCCACGTCCCTGGCCGCGAGGAGACGGTTGACGAGGGGCACGACCGTCAGGCGGCCGAGGACGAAGACGAGCACGAACACCAGGACGAACGTGATCGCGGAGCCGAGCGCACCGGCATAGGGGACCCCGAGGTCGGCGAGCACGTCCGCGATCGGTGGGAGATCGCCGCCGGGGGCTGCCTGCGCCATCACTCGAACACCGCCGTGTGTCCCCGCGTCTGGACCACCGTCGCGCCGGCACGGTCTGCGAGGTCGTCGGCCAGTTCCTCGGTCGTCGTTCCACCGCGGGCGGAGCGAAGGAACTTCGCCTTGACCAGGTCCGCGTCCTGTAGCTGGCTGGCGAGTTCGTCCGCGACCGCTTCGACGCCGCCCTTCCCGACGCGCAGCGTCGCGTCGAGTTCGTGGATCCGTCGGCCGCGCTCGCTGTCGTTCATACCACGGCGTTCTCTCCGGACCTGATTTAAAGTTGCCCCAAGCCGTTGGGGGATCGGGGCCGACTCGTCGTCACCCCGTCGCTACTCGTAGGGATAGCGTGCCTGGGCGCCGCAGTCACAGGTAACCACGACGTGGCCGTCCTGCAGGCGCGCCCGTGCGGTGCGGCCCGGAATCAGGACGGCGTCACACCGGTCGCAGGTGAACCGGGTGAACGACCGCGGGAGTGACAGGCGATTGCGCTCCGCGACCCGGCGGGCCCGTCGCACGTATTCGCGGGCGCGGCCCTGCTCGCCGTCCCTGGCTGCCGCCCGTGCGAGTGCCTGCAACCGCTCGATGCGCTCCTCGGCGACGGTCACGAGCAGACACTGCCCGGCGCCTGCCCTATACCTTCCGACTCCCGGAGTGGCCCGCCTCGCGGCTGGCCTCAGACGAGCGAGCGATACAGCGAGACGAGTTCGTCGCTCACGGCGTCGAGCCGGTAGTCCTCGCTGGCGGTGGCCGCCCGCTCGCCGATGCGCTCCCGGAGGTCCTCGTCCGTGGTGACGCGCTCGATGGCGGTCGTGAAGTCGTGCGTCGCCTTGAGGCAGGTCTGCCCGTCCTCGAGCCACTCGAAGGTGGGGATGTCGCGGACGACCGGGGGTTTTCCGCAGGCCATCGCCTCGAGGAGTGCCATGCCCTCGTTTTCGTTCTTGGTCGGGAAGAAGAAGACGTCGCCAGCCGCGAAGGCGCCGCGAACGTCCTCGACGTAGCCCGTGAAGGTGCAGTTCTCGGGGGCCTCCCGCACGTGTCTCGTCGTCGTCCGGCTTCGGAGGACGCGGTCGAGCGTGCCGCCGCCGGGATTGAGGAAACCGAACCAGGCGAAGTCGACGTCCGGCATCGCTCGCGCCGTCTCCACGAACGTCGAGAGGCCCTTGCGCTCGATGACGTGACCGACCATGAAGACGACCGGTGGCTCCAGGTCGTAGCGGTCGAGGTACTCCTCGCGCAGTTCCTCGTGGCCCGCAAGCTTCGCGGGGTCGAAGCCGTTGGAGATGACGGTGCGGGGCGTGTCGCAGTAGTCCGCTATGACCTCGGCGGTGTGGGCAGACGGACAGATCAGGTGATCGGGGACGCTGTAGGCGTAGCTGAGGTACGGCTTCATGGGGCGCGCGACGACGTTCGAGAGCGCGAAACTCTCCCGGAAGTCCTCGGCGGTCTGGTGGGTGTGTGCGACGACGGGGATGTCCGCCCGGCGGGCGCGTTTCGCGTAGTAGAGCGACCGCGGCCCCATGTTGTTGAGGTGGAGGAGGTCGGCGTCCAGGGTGGGACGCGTGGTGTACTCGACGCCGTGGCGGTCCAGCATCGCGCGCTGGTTCTGGACGGACTGGTGTTGCCCGCCGGTTATGTACTCCTCCCACTCGAAGTAGTGGCTCACGAACACGGCCGCTCACCCCGTCGGCCGCCTGCCGGCGACCGCGCTCGTCCGCGCATGTTCGGTTCCGTCCTCTGCGGGGCCGGCAATCTATCTTCCGGACTGGGCCGGCGGGACGGGTTTCACCCCGGGTTCCGGCGAGTAGGATCTCCTTACCGGCCGAGCGCGACTGTCTCGGTCGAACGCGGCGCAGTCACAACGCATTAAGTAGTTGATGGCCCAAGCACACCCAGATGACGGACCTCGGGGTCGCAGCGTTCACCGACACGTACCTGCCGACGGTCAACGGGGTCACGTACACCGTCGAGACCTGGCAGGAGCGCTGGCGCGCACGCGGTGGCCGGATGGACGTGGTCTATCCGGCGAGCAGCCACGACCCTGGCCCGCAGGACCATCCCGTTCGGAGCGTCCGGTTCCCCTTCTACGACGGGTACCGACTCGGCCTGCCACGCGTCCCCTCGGACGTGGCCGACCCCGACGTCGTCCACTCGCACACGCCCTTCAGCGTCGGGCTTTCGGGCCTCCGGTTCGCGCGGGCCACCGACGCGCCGCTCGTCGCTTCCTACCACACCCCGACGGCCGAGTACGCGTCCTACCTCTCGATCAACGGCACGGTCGAGAAGACCGTCCGGGGGGCCGCCAACTCCTACGAACGCTGGTATCTCAAGCACGCGGACGTGGTGGTCGTCCCGAGCGAGGAGACCGGACGGTACGTCGCGGAGGACATCGGCGTCCAGACGGAGATCGAGGTCGTCCCCAACGGCGTCGACGTCGAGTTCTTCCGCCCCGTCGAGGGTGACTTCAGGGCCCGTCAC
>Ga0207771_100945_pt1 | contig 14363 bp, 16 predicted proteins | sample A23M2SouthBayCA_2_FD_187731 | JGI IMG/M metagenome (GOLD analysis project Ga0207771, IMG submission 187731) | Aerobic enrichment media microbial communities from Eden Landing Ponds, California, USA - A23 M2 (2) (SPAdes) | ecosystem: Environmental > Aquatic > Marine > Unclassified | place...
GAGATCGACTTCAACTACGACTTCTGGTACCAGCCGCGCCACGACGTGATGATCTCCACGGAGTGGGCCGCGCCGAAGACGTACTACCCCGGCTTCGACCTCGAGGACGTCGAGGCGGGCAAGTACGGCCAACAGCTGCAGGTCTGGGACTGGGAGCGCGGCCGCGTCGAGCAGACCATCGACCTCGGCGAGGAGGGGCTCATCCCCCTCGAGGTGCGGTTCCACCACTCGCCGGAGTCGACCCACGGCTACGTCGGCGCCGCGCTCTCCTCGAATGTGTTCCATTTCTACGAGGCGTCGCCGCCCGCCGACGGCACGGGGGTCGGCGAGTACGCCGCCGAGAAGGTCATCGATATCGAGCCCCGCGAGCACGAGGACTGGGACATGCCCGTCCCCGGTCTGGTTACCGACCTGCTAGTGTCGATGGACGACCGCTACCTGTTCTTCTCGAACTGGCTCCACGGCGACGTCCGGATGTACGACATCTCCGACCCGTCGAACCCGCGGCTTGCTGACCGCATCTGGGCGGGCGGCCACTTCGGCCCGAGCCACCCCATCGACGGCGAGCGCGAGGTGGTCGGCGGTCCGCAGATGCTTCAGCTCTCGCTCGATGGCGAGCGGCTGTACTGGACCACCTCCCTCTTTTCGTCGTGGGACGAGCAGTTCTACCCCGGGGAGGGCGAGCAGGGGTCGGTGATGCTGAAGGCGGACGTTGACCCGCGCAACGGGACGATGGAACTCGACGAGGAGTTCCTCGTCGACTTCGGCGACCTGCCCGCGGGACCGGCCCGCGCCCACGAGATCCGGTGGCCGGACGGCGACTGCACGAGCGACGTGTGGCAGTGAGGTGGCCCACACGCTGACGCTCGCGTGGGACGACGGCCGCGAGGAGACGCTTCGCGCCGCCCCCGACGAGTCGGTGACCGAGGCGGCCGACCGTGCCGGCATCGGCCTCCCCGTCGGCTGTCTCACCGGCGCGTGTGCCACCTGCACCGGCCAACTGCTCGTCGGCGAACTCGAGCACAGACGCGAGCCGCGAGCCCTGAAACCGCGCCACCGGGAGGACGGCTACGTGCTGTTGTGCATCGCGGAGCCGCGCTCGAACGCGCGGGTCCGCGTCGGCGCGGCCGTCGCCGGCGAGCTCGTCTCGAACCCGTGGAAGTAAACCCCCGACGCGCCTCCGGTGACCATGACCGACGGGCTGGGGTTCGACCCCACCGACGCGGACGCCGTGGCCGCCGAGCGGGACGCGGTCGTCGCGGCCGTCCGCGACCACGCCGGCCAGCTCGCCTACGCGCTCGCGCGGCTGCAGGGCGGCGACTACGGCGACCGGACGTTCGCGACCGCGGACGGCGAGTGGACGGTGAAGTACGAGGGCGGCGACCTGGAGTACCTCCGCTTTTCGCCCCGTGCCGGCGAGGAGACGTACGTCGTTTCGACACAACAGCCTCCCGAGCCGGCGGCGCTCGCGACCGCGATGGCCGACTATCCGGCCTTTGTCGCCGCGTTCGACGAGCACGTCCGTTCGCTCGACGGCGTCCTCGACGGCGTCTCGACCGACTTCCCCGAGCCGGCCTCGACGGAGTCGGTCGTCACCGAGCGGGACCGCATCGTCGCTCGAATTCGCGAGGTTTGCGACCGGATGGCCGGTGAACTCCATCGCTACGAGGTGGACGAGTACGGCACGTTCACCGCCCGCGTCGACGGGACGCGCTGGGAGCTGAAACGCGAGGGCTCGGCGGCGTCGTATCTCCGCGTCGGCGGGAGCGGCGGAACGTACCTGCTCTCGCAGTACGGGCCGCCCTCGGCGCCGGACGTCCGCGAGTTCGCCCCCGACTTCGGCGGCTTCGTCGACGCGTACAACGACCACGTCGCGGCGCTGGAGCTCGACCTCGAGCGAATCGACCTGTAACCACGCTCCCGGCCCCAATCGTCCGTCCCCGCGAGCCAGCGGGCATTTACCCCGCGACCGTCTACGGACGGTATGGACCCCGACGACGCGGTCGACCCGGCGGAGAACCAGCGCGGCTGGGCCACCCGCGAGGGGGAGTTCTCGCCGACCTACTACGCGCAGATCGGTCCCAACGAGGTGAGCGAGACGCTCGCAGCCGCGTTCGAGCACTTCGCCCCGCCGGACCCGGCCGTCCTCGAACTCGGCTGCAGCTCCGGCCGCCACCTCGCACACCTCCGCGAGCAGGGGTACGAGACTCTCACCGGGGTCGACATCAACGACGAGTCGTTCGAGGTGATGGCCGACCACTACCCCGAGCTCGCCGAGACGGGCACCTTCCACGCCGCGCCAATCGAGGAGTTCGTCCCCACGGTGCCGGACGACGCCTTCGATGTCGTCTACTCCGTCGAGACGCTCCAGCACGTCCACCCGGACGACGAGTGGCTGTTCGCGGAGCTGCCGCGGATCACCGATGACCTGCTCATCACGGCCGAGAACGAGGGGAACGGTCCCACGCGGGGCCGCGGCGACCACGAGGTGAGCTGCGTCAACGACGAGTTTCCGCTGTATCACCGCGATTGGAAGGCCGTATTCGGGAACTTGGGGCTCGCACAGCTGCTGTGCGAGCCGACGAAGCGCGACACGGTCCGCGTCTTCCGCGCTCCCTGACGGCGACCGGTCGCGTTCTCGACCGCCCGCTTTTTGCGACCCGCCGCCCCACGCGATGTATGGATATGCCCGACGACGAGGGGGACGAGCCTTCGGACGATACGGTCGGTCACGATGACACGCGGGACCCGCTCGCGTGGGAGACGCTCGATTCGCGGCTCGACTACCGGTGTCCCGGCTTCGACGTGCGCCGCGACGCGGTACGGTTCCCCAACGGCACGGAGGGGGAGTACCACAGTGTCGAGGAGCCGGATGCGGTCGTCGTGCTCCCCTTTACCCCCGAGGGTGACGTCGTCGTCATCGAGGAGTGGCGACAGGCCGTCGGCCGGCGCAACCTTGGGCTCCCCGCTGGCGGGCTCGAACCGGACGACGACGACCTCGTCGCGGCCGCGCGCCGGGAACTCGTCGAGGAGACGGGGTACGAGGCCGCAGAACTGAAGCTCGTCGGGAGCTTCGAGCCGGCGAACGGGCTACTCGACGCGACACACCACCACTTCGTCGCCCACGGCTGCGAGCCGACCGGCGAGCAGCGGCTCGACGACGACGAATCTATCCGGGTCGACCGTCGGCCGTTCGCACAGCTTCGCGACCGCGCGCTCGCCGGCGACCTGCGTGACGGCCGCTCCGCGCTCGCCGTCCTCCGACACGCGGTTGCCGAAGGCGAGAACGACCGCTAGCTACTTCTATCAGCCGCGGCTGTGGTCGGCAACGCCGATGGAACTAGCCGGAGCGGCTCCCGTCGTCACTGTCGCGGTCATCGCGGTCGTCGCCGTTCTCTCGGGACCGCTCGGACCGGTCGACCTAACGACCAGCCCCGAGTGCGGGACGGAAGCGTTCCCGGGCGAGGGGACCGCCTCCGTCACCGTCGACTCCCTCCCCGAGGACGCGACCATCACGCGGTCGTCGTTCGGCGCCGATGTGTGGCGGCTCGAGCTCCCGCCGGCGACGGTGAACGTCTCCGACGTGTCGGGTCGCCCGACCGTTTCGTACCGTATCGGTATCCCGGAACTCGGGCGGACCGTCGGAACGACCGCGGTTCTGAGCCGCTGTACGACGGGCGAACAACGGCTCGCGCTCGACCGGAGCACGTTCGACCCGGACCGCATCGACGAGGATCAGTACGACGCGACGCTGTACGTCGTCTACCGGGGGACCGAGGACGGCACCGATGTCGAGGAGACGCTCGCCGCCCGGAACGTCACCGTCGAGGTGGTTCGGTGAGCACCGACGACGACTCCCCGGCGCGACTCCGCCGGGGACTCAGCGCCACAACCGCGACCGCGAGGCGGCCGGCCGCCAAGCTCGCGGCGCTCCGCACTCGCCTCCGCCCCCGAATGCACGCGTTCGGTCGTGTCGTCTTCGGCGACCGCCGCGGGGTACTCGTCTTCCTGTTCGCCGTCGCGGCCGCGATGCTGCTGTGGCGCACGACTGTCTCCATCAACGACAACTACACCGTCATCAACGGGCTCGTCGCGGTGAGTCAGGGGACGCCGTACGTCGCCGCGCCGACGTTCGGCCAGACGCTCGCATCCCCGGGAATGGTCCGCGTCGACGGCCGTGCAGTCCCGCGGAACTTCGTCCACATCTTGCTGTCGCTGCCGGCGCTGTGGCTGCTGCAGGGGCTCGAACTCGTCGCTGACCTCCGGATCGCCGCCGCGGGGCTGTGGAGCGGGCTCCTGCTCGCGGTCGGGGTCACCGTCGGCAACCTCGCGGGCCGCGAGCGCGCCGGCCGACTCCTCGGATCCGTCGTCGCGCTCGTCGCGTTCGCCGCGAACGTCGCCGTCGCAACGCCGCTCGACCCCGTCCACCCGGCATTCCTCGCGCTTCAGCTGACGACGGTCGTCGTCGCGGCGCTCTGTGCCGTCCTCGTCTATCGGACGCTCGTCCACCTCCACGACCGACGGGTCGGGCTCGCCGCGGGGGTCGCCGTCGCGCTCGCGTCGCCGGGGCTGCTGTGGGCGTCGATACCGAAGCGCCACGTTCTCACGGCGGCGTTTGCGCTCCTCACGCTGTACGCGCTCGTGCGGAGCCGCGGGGCGAGCCAGCCCCGCGCCCGTCGCTTCCGCGCGGTGGCGTACGTCCCGGTCGGCCTGACTGCGTGGCTCCACGCTGCGGAGGGGTTCGCGCTGCTGCTTGCCTTGGTTGTCGTCGATGTGGCCACCGCGCGACACAACGACTCGCGGACCCTCGCGACCGTTGGGGCCGCGTTCGCGCTCTCGCTCGTTCCGATGCTCGTCACGAACACGCTCGTCGCGGGCGACCCGTTGACCGTGCCGCGGATGCTTCCCCCGTACGACTCCGGGAGCGATGCTGTCCGGTTCGTGAGCGAGGGGTCGGGCGGTGGTGGTTCGGGCGGTGGTGGTTCGGGCGGTGGTAGTTCGGGCGGTGGTAGTTCGGGGGTTCCTGCCGTCCTCGCACCGCTCGTCGGCGTCGTCTCGACGGTGACGACCCCGCTTGTCGCCGCGCTTGAACGGGCGCTCGTGTTCGTCTCCTTCGTCGAGAACGGCGTCGACGCGGTCACGGGCCAGCCGTCGAAGCTCTACCACACGTTCCTGCGAAGTGGTCACGTCGGCACCGAGGGACGGGGCGCAACGGGTCTCGCGATCAACCTCGCGTTCGTCGAGGCGCTCCCGCTCGCTGGGGCGGTCGTCGCGGCTCCCGTCGTCGCGGCTCGTCGGTGGGGGCGGAGCAATACCGCGTCGCTCCGCGACCGCCTCGCGACACCACACGCAACCGCCGACCTGTTCGCGCTCGCGTACGGCGTCCTGTTGACACTACTGTATCTCCGCCGGTTCCCGATCCACGCGTCGATCACCGTCCGCTACATCTACCCGCTGTTCCCGCTCGCCGTCTATGCCGTCGCGCGGCTCCCGGCGGCCCGCGCGGTCGTCCACGAGCAGGGGCAGACGCTCGCGTTCACGTACGCGGGCGGCGTACTCGTCGGGGGACAGCTCACGCTCGCGCTCGTGGTCGCCAACGGCTACGGCGTCGACGAGGCGATGCAGGGGTACGCGCTGCTCGGTATCGCAGTCGCGGGGCTGCTCGCCGTGTGGAGCCTCGCGGCCGCGCTCGGCCAGCGCGGGACCCGTTTCGGTGCCGTCCTGTTCGGGCTCGCCGGCGCTGTGACGACGAACGTCCTGTGTCTCGTCGCGTACTACTACTTCGGGCGGGCGTTCCTGCTCCCGCTCGTCCCGGTCTGACGTCGCCGGTGTTCCCGTGTCGCCCTGCGCGAAGCCGACGAGGATTTACGCCCGCGCCACGCCGACGGAGGTATGCGACAGTTCGTCGTCGTCGGCCATGACGCACCCACGACGGACGCGTTCCCGCTCGACGACCTCCCTTCGGCTGCAGGTCGGCTCGACGTGCTCTGCCGCTGTGTGAACAGCGCGCTGTTCCTCTCTCACGGTATCCGTGACGCGCGGGTCCATCTCGTGCTCGCGGACAGCTACACCTTGACGGTCGACGGCGCGACCGTCAGGAACCTCAACCCCGACGAACGGTCGACCGCGGCCCGGATTCGCAACGCGCTTGCGGCCCGCGACGAAGCCATCGGGCATATGCCCGCGAAGCCGTCGCCCGGCGTCGAGCTCCGGCGGATGGGGCTCGTGCCGACGCTGGACCGGCTCGACGGCACGCTCGTCGAACTCCACGAGGACGGCACGCCGCTGGCCGACGCCGACCCCATCGCCAACCCCGTATTCGTGCTCTCGGACCACCGCGATTTCACCGACGAGGAAGCGAACCTGTTGGCCGACCGCGCCGGCGCCCGGCTCCGCGTCGGCCCGGAACTCCTCCACGCTGACCACGCGATCACCGTCGCACACAACTGGCTCGACACCGACGGCTACGCCCACTACTGACGGCGACGGTCCCCGGCGACGGCTCGTCCCCGGCGGTGACTGTCGCTACCGCGTCAGCGGCGCGGTGAAGCTCCGCTCGCGGTCGAGGACGGCCTCCCACGTCAGCTCACACGCACAGGACACCTGCTCGAAGACGGACGATTCCTGCCGCAGGTCGAAGTCCTTGATGGCGGTCTGGACGCGGTCGTCGCAGTCGCCGCAGTTGTGGGGGCCGCGGTCGGAGCCGTGGCCGACCGGGTCGGAGATGACGATGGCGTCGACGTCCGCGGTCGATTCGAGGATCTCGCAGATCGACCAGAGCCACGGCGGCCGATAGCCGCCCTCGCGGTGGAGCTCCTCGACCATCGTGTACTGCTGGACGTTGGTCGGGTTGACGGAGACGGTGTGACAGCCATCGACGGCCGCACAGCGGCGGACGCTCTCTTTCATGTCGACCACCGCCTCGCGCTCGGTGAGGAACGGTGGCTTCGCGAGGAGGTACGCCTTCACGCCGACGGTTCCCGTCTCCGCTCCCGACTCGCGGCTCCCGCCGGTCGCCGCTCGTTCGTCCGGGGGCGGTCGCTCCGCCCCCGCCGCCCGAGCCTCCGCGCACGCCGCCTCGAAGTCGGCGAAGTCGAAGTACTTGTTCACGCAGTCGTGGCGCACCCGGTCGGTCGCGGTCTCGAGCCCGACGGCGACGTCCGTCTTCAGCCCGCGGTCGGCGAAGTCGGCGAGCTTCTCCCGGTCGACGAAGTCCGGGAGCGACTCGACGACGATGCGCTCGCGGTCGGCGAACGTCTCGGCGATGGCGCGGCGTGTCTCCGCGGGCACCTCGCGCTCGTCGAGGAAGGAGCCGGAGGTGTAGATCTTGATCAGTTCTGCCGGCTCATCCGCGTTCTCTGCCTCGTGGTCGAGACACGCTTCGACCTGCGTCATGAGGTCCTCGTGGCTCACGCTCCCGCCGTCGACCGACTCCGCGACGTAGCCGCACATCGTACAGCCGCCGGCCCGTGCCCACCGACAGCCGCCGGTGTTGAGGATAATCGTCAGCGACCGCTTCACGCCGTCCGGCGTGTTGTCCTCGTCGAGCCAGACCCGGGTCGGCTCCGTCGGGTCGTAGCTCCGGTCGTTGCGTCCTCGGATCTCGCGCATGACCGCGTTGTGGGCGTCCATCCCCCGGCCCGTCTCGTACACTTCGGGGCTCGGCTTGCTCATTATTGGGGGTTGTCCACGAGCGCGGAAAGCGGTGTCGGGTTCGGCGCTCGGGCCGTCACCGGCCCCGGAGCCAAAGATACGGAGCCGTCCCGAGCCCCGCGCCGACGGCGTTCGCCGCGGCGTCCGCGAGGTCGAACGCCCGCGCGGGTAGCGGCGCCTGCACGAGTTCGATGCCGAACCCGTACGCGGTGACGAGCAGGAACACCGCGAGCAGCGCCCGCCCGTCGAGCCCGGTCCCGTCGAGCCGAGCGTAGCCGACCGCGGCGGCGAGCCCCGCGTACGCGACGCCGTGGAGCCACTTGTCCGCGCCGACGCCGAAGAGGGTCGTCGGGCCACCCGTCGACGGCGGGTCGACGACGGACGCGATGAGGACGACAGCGGCGAGGACGACTACGAGCGCGGCTCGGAGCCGTCGGTCGACCAGCGGGACAGGACGCGTCACGGTTCCGCTGGCGCGTCCGCGGACAAGAGCGGTTCGGTGCGACCGGTGGCGCGGTTGGGTGCGGTGGACTGTCCGTGAGCGCGGCGCGCGTGCGGCCAACGGCTTTGTCGGTGGGGTCCGTTCTTCGGATATGCAGGTCCGCGACGTCCTCCCCCGCGACGCCATCCCGAGCGTCGATTCGCCGCGGTTCGGTACGGACTACTTCGGCGAGGACGGCGACGACGTTGTCGCTGTCGAGCATGACGACCGAGCTCGGGCGTATCCGCTCCGGATACTCAGCTACCACGAGGTCGTCAACGTCGCCGAGGAGGACCTCGCGGTGACGTGGTGTCCGATCTGCGGGAGCGCGGTCGTCTATGAGGCGACCGTCGACGGCCGCGCGCTCACCTTCGGCGTCTCCGGAAAGCTCGCCGACGACGGGCTCGTTCTGTACGACCGGGAGACGGAAAGCGAGTGGCACCAGCCGACGGGGGAGTGTCTCGACGGACCGTTCGCCGGCGAGCGGCTCCGCGCCCTCCCGGCGAGTGTCCTCCCGTACGGGCGGTTCCGCGAGGCGTACCCGGACGGAGAGGTCCTCCAGCCGGAACGCGGGCGCGGTGAGCCGGGCGGCCCGGCCGCGGCGTACGACATGGACCCCTACGAGGCGTACTTCGACCGCGAGGCATTCGGGCTCCACGGGATGCGTGGCATGGGCGAGCCCAGGTCGTGGGACCGCGAGGACCTCGGGCCGAAGGCGGTCGTGCTCGGACTCGAACTCGGCGGCGAGGCGGTCGCGTACCCCCGCGAACGGGTCGCCGAGGCGGGCGGCCTCGTGACCGACACCGTCGGCGGGCGACGGATCACGGTCGTGCTCGCCGACGGTGAGCTCCACGCGTTCGCGACGCCGGAGGTCGACCTCTCGCTCGCCGACGGGTCGCTGCGGGGCGACGGCACGACATGGGACCCCGCGACCGGCGAGAGCGCGGACGGCCGCCGGCTCGACCGACTCCCTGGCCGACGGCTGTTCGCCTTCGCGTGGCAGGACGCCCACGGCCGGGGTACGTTCTACACCAGTCAGACCGATTAAAAGAGAGGGAGTTACGCGACAGTAACCGCATAGGGCACCGGGTGCGACTCCGAACCACCGTGGGGGACCCGGACCGCGCCGGAGCGTCCGCCGACCACGGAGAGTAACGGATAACGGTTACTCCGATGTGGCAAGAACTACCACCTAACGGTCCTAAGATAAGGTGTACCAATAACCATGACCGACCTAGGAGGGTTCCACGACCACGTCGCGCGCGTCGATCTGACGAGCGGGGACGTGGCATATGAAGGGGTAGCACAGGACGACGCGGAGAAGTACATCGGCGCCCGCGGGCTGGGTGTCAAGTACGTGTTCGACCAGGGGCCGGACGTCGACCCGATGGGGCCGGACAACCTGCTCGCGTTCATGAACGGGCCGCTCACGGGCACGCAGGTGACGATGTCCGGGCGCATCGCGGTCTGTACGAAATCACCGCTCACCGGGACAGTCACCGACAGCCACCACGGCGGCTGGTCCGGTGCCCGGCTGAAGTGGGCCGGCTTCGACGGCCTGCTGTTCGAAGGGAAGGCCGACTCGCCCGTCTACGCGTTCATCGAGGACGGCGAGGTCGAACTGCGTGACGCCTCGGACCTGTGGGGACAGGGGGTCCACGCGACCGTCGACGAACTCGAGGAGCGCCACGAGGGCTCGTACGGCAAGAACCTCTCGACGATGGCGATCGGCGAGGGCGGCGAGAACGGCGTGAAGTACGCCTGCATCGTCAACGAGGACGACCGCGCCTCCGGCCGGGGCGGGACCGGCGCCGTCATGGGGTCGAAGAACCTCAAGGCGGTCGTCGTGAAGTCCACGACGAAGATGCAGAAGCCGGCGGACCCGGAGACGTTCCGCGAGGGCCACCAGCAGGCGATGCAGGTGATCCAGGAGTCGGAGGTCACTGCGCCGAACGAGGGCGGCCTCTCGCTGTACGGGACGAACGTCCTGATGAACGCCACCGAGGAGATGTCCGGGCTGCCGACCCGGAACGCGAAGTACACCTCGACCAGCGACGCTCGCGACGACGGCTGGGGTGGCGACGAGTTCGACTCCGAGAAGGTGTCCGGCGAGAACGTTCGTGAGAACATCCTCGTCGACGAGCCGACCTGTCACTCCTGTCCGGTCGCCTGCAAGAAGGAGGTCGAGGTCGACGTGATGCACAAAGGCGAGGAGCTGAACGTCCGCACGGAGTCGTACGAGTACGAGTCCGCGTGGGCGCTCGGCCCGAACGCCGGTCACACGGAACGCGACGAGATCGCCGTGATGATCCAGCGGTGTAACGACCACGGCATCGACACCATCGAGGCGGGCAACACCATCGCCATGGCGATGGAGATGACCGAAGAAGGGAAGCTCGACGGCCTCGGCGACGGTGTCGACTGGGGCGACGCGAGCGAGATGATCGATATGCTGACGCGCATCGCCGAGCGCGACGACGACCTCGCCGACCACCTCGCCGAGGGACCGAACCACCTCGCCGAGGAGTTCGACGCGGAGGACAACTCCCTCGCGGTCAAGGGGCAGTCCATCGCGGCGTACGACCCCCGTTGCATGAAGGGAATGGGGATCGCCTTCGCCACCTCGAACCGCGGCGCCTGTCACCTGCGTGGCTACACGCCTGCCGCGGAGATTCTGGGCATCCCGGAGAAGGTCGACCCGTACGCCTGGGAGGGGAAGGGTGAGCTCACCGTCACCTTCCAGGACATGCACGCGATCTCGGACTCGTTCGACATCTGCAAGTTCAACGCGTTCGCTGAGGGTGTCGAGGAGTACGTCCTGCAGTACAACGGGATGACCGGTCGCGACGTGGGCGAGGAGGAGCTCATGAAGGCCGGCGAGCGTATCTACAACCTCGAGCGCTACTACAACAACCTCGTCGGCTTCGACGGCGCCGACGACGACCTGCCCGCACGCTTCCTCGACGGCGAGGGTGGCGTCGCCGGCCAGGGTGCCTCCGAGGGCGAGTTTGTCGAACTCGAGGCGATGAAAGAGGAGTACTACGAGACCCGCGGCTGGGTCGACGGCGTCGTGCCGGACGAGAAGCTGGACGAGCTCGACATCGAGGTCGGCCCCGGCACCGGCGTCTCCGCCGGCGACTCGGCGGCCCCGGCCGACGACTGAGGACCCGACCCCGACTTCTCCGTTCTTTCACACCGCCAGCGGCGCGGCCGTTGGGCAGCCGCTGCACTGTCCCGCCGACTGCCGGCGTGCCGCCGACCGTAGGCTCTTGTCCCCGGGGGCCGTCCACGAACGCATGACAGCCGAGGAGTGGGCTGAAGCACGCGGCTTCGAGACGGGGTTCGCCGAAACGTCCGAGGTCGACCTCCACTACGTCGCTGCCGGCCCGGAGGCGGCGCCGCTCGTCGTCCTGCTCCACGGGTTCCCGGAGTTCTGGTACACGTGGCGCAACCAGATCGGCCCGCTCGCCGAGGAGTTCCGCGTCGTCGCGCCGGACTTGCGAGGCTACAACCGCTCGGATCGGCCGAAGGGGGTCGACGCCTACGGGCTCGGCCGGCTTCGGACAGACGTGTACGAGCTACTGCAGTCGTTCGGCCGCGGCAGCGCCCACATCGTCGGTCACGACTGGGGCGGCGCGCTCGCGCTCTCCTTCGCGCGGCATCATCCGGCCCACGTCGACAGACTCGTCGTCGCCAACACGCTCGACCCGGAGCGACCGGGCGCACAGCTCCGGGGCGCACAGCTGCTCCGGTCGTGGTACACCGGCTTCTTCCAGCTCCCGTGGCTCCCCGAGTCGGTGCTGTCGGCCGGCGACTTCCGCGCGTTCCGGGCGCTGTACGACGACACTGCCGTCCCGGACGCGTACACGGAGACGGACCTCGACCGCTTTCAGCGGGCGTGGGAGCGGGAGGGCGCACTCACGGCCGCGCTGAACTACTACCGCGCGCTCGGTCGGTCGACGCTCCGTGACGCGGTCGGCTTCGACGGCGCGGACCGCATCTACGTGCCGACGCGGGTACTGTGGGGCCAAGGGGACACGGCGCTGCGTCCCGGCGTCGCCGACGCGCTCTGTCGTGGCATCGACGACCCCGAGCTGAAACGGTACGAGGAGGCGACCCACTGGCTCCACGCCGAGTTCCCCGAGCGGTTCACCGCTGACGCCCGTGAGTTCCTAACTGGGTGAGGGCGGCGACGGCAGCCTCGACGTCTTCGATGTCGCTCGTGTCGAACGAGAGCGACGGATGGAGCCCCCGCCGTCCGATCCGGAGCGTTTCGCCCTCGCGCGTGACGCCGGCGATCCGCTCCCGTTCGACCGAGCGCGCGAACCCCGGGTTGCCGAACACGAGCGCGTCGTCGGTGACGCGGACGTGCCACTCGGTCGCACCCTGTCCCGCAAGCGAGATTGCCGCGCCCAGCAGTGCCACGAGCGACGGCTCACGGAACCACACGACCGTCGCGCCAATGACGAGCGTGGCGACACCGGCCCCGACGTAGTACGCTCGACGGCGCCCCGGCGACGGACGCCCCCGCCACTCGGCGCGGACCGTCCCGAAGTCGACCCGGGCGCGGGCGACCGCGGTCCGGGCCGCGAGCTGGATCAGCCAGCCCACGACCCCGAGACCGAGCCCTGTCGCCGCGGCGAGCAACAGCGGCCCCGTCGCCCCGCTACGAACTCCGAACGAGCCGGCGACGACGGCTACCGCGACGCCGAGCGTGGCCGGAAGCCACGACCGACCGTCCTCGTAGAGTGGTTGCGGATACAGCGGCCGCGGGACGCCCCCGAGACCGACCGCTGCGCCGACGACCGCGAGCGTCCCGAGTCCGCCGAGCAACACCGCGACTGCGCCGCTTTGCACGCCGACCCCACGGCTCGCGAGCACGGTCGTGCCGGTGCCGACGAGCGCGATCGTCAGGTACAGCGCGAGCAGGAACCGATAGCCGTCGCCGGGAGGCGTCTCATCGGTGGAGGGCACGGGCGCGATACCGTCGCCGCCACGAAAAGCGTTCCCGGTCGGCTCACCGACGAACGACGACCGCCTCGCGCAGCTCGAGCGCGGCCTCGAACTCCTCGCGTCGGTCGGTCCGCTTCCCTGCGTGGAGGAGCTGTCGGCGGTGTGCACGCGCGACCCCCTCGTACTCCCGCCGGTTCCAGCCGCGTTCCTCACCGAACGCCGTCCAGTGGTCTTCCTCGACGAAGAACGCCTCGAAGTCGTCGGTCGCGAGCGCCTGCTCGTAGCGCCGGTGGTACCGGTCGCGCCGCTCGGCGAGCACCGTCTGTGTCTCGCTGAGCAGGTCAGAGAGCCGGTTCGGCGCGACGCTCGCGCGGGCCATCGCGAGCAACAGCGGCGTCGACTCGATGGGATGGTCGGTCACGTCACCCGCCCGCGCGCATCGCCTTCCGCGAGAAGTCCTCGATGAGCGGCTCCAGCCGGTCGGCCGGCCCCTCGAAGACGATCGTCACCTCGGTCAGCATCATCGACCCGGCGACGTTCACCTTTTCTGCGGAGAGCTCCGCGCTCCACTCGTCGCCCTCGATGTGGTCGTCTGTCTCCCCCTCACCGCCGAGGTTCCGGAGGTAGTGGGCCGCGAGCCGTTGGCTGACGCCGCGGAACGCCTTCTCGCGTCTCATCCGCCGGCCACCGGTGGGAAGACGCTCACGGTGTCGCCAGCCTCGACTGCCGTCTCGGTCCCCTCGAGGTGGGCCACCTCGCGGCCGTTCTTCAGGACGCTCAGCTGCGGACGGATATCCCCATCGTCGTCGAGGAGTTCGCCCGCGAGCTCCGGCCACTCCTCCTCGATCGCCTGCAGCACCGCCCCGACCGTGTCGGCGTCGTAGTCGCGCTCGACGGTCTTCTGTCCGACGGCGGCGCGGTAGGTGGCGAAGAAGCGCAGCTCTATCATGTCTCACCCCTCGGCGGGGACGCGATAAAGGTTGTCGGGACCGCGCAACTCAGGCGCCAAGCCGTGGTCCGTGGGTCGGGTCGGAAGCCGAGCCGGAACGGACTCGCCCCGGTAGCTTTTCGCCCGAGCCGACCCGTCACCGCGTATGGCGCCGACCGTCCACGTGCTCGACCGCGGAACGATGCGAATCGACCTCAACTACCCGCTGGAGGGCGCCGTCACCGCGACCGAGTCGAACCCGAACCCCGACGCGGTCCGCGCCGACGGCCCCGTGTTCAACCTCGTCGTCGAGACGGCCGACCGGACGTTGCTGTGGGACACCGGCTC
>Ga0207771_100946_pt1 | contig 14345 bp, 13 predicted proteins | sample A23M2SouthBayCA_2_FD_187731 | JGI IMG/M metagenome (GOLD analysis project Ga0207771, IMG submission 187731) | Aerobic enrichment media microbial communities from Eden Landing Ponds, California, USA - A23 M2 (2) (SPAdes) | ecosystem: Environmental > Aquatic > Marine > Unclassified | place...
CTTGCAGTTCGTCCTCGTAGCGCCGGAGTGCGTCACGGATGTCCTTGACTCGAACCGTTCCAGTGTAGGGAATCGCGCGGTGATCGCGGGCTTCGATCGCTTCGCCGACGCCGAGGCTCTCGTCGACGGCGACGAGCATCTCGACGGCGTCGAGGTCGGCGAGTCGAGACAGTTTCTTCTCGACGTATTCGGGCGTCCAGAAGCCCATGATCTCGAAGAACACGCGGAACGTCCCGAATTTGTAGTCGAAGGCGAAGTCGGGGATGACGACGTGGGCACCGGCGGCCAGCGGTTCGGGTTCGCGGGTCAGTTCCCAGTCGAGATCCAGCGCCTCGAATCGGGCGGCGAAGTCGGCCTCGACGCCGCTGTCGTAGGTGACTTCGGTCACCGGTTCGACGCCGGGGACCGACACGTCCGTCTCCGAGAGCCTGAGTGTGCGCTCGGTGCCGCGGTCGTCGATCGTCGCCGTCAGTGACCACTCATCTGCGGTCTTCGCGACCGTTCGCAGGAGGCGAGCGAAGCGGGTGCCGTACCGGCGTGTCCGGCGAAAGAGCCGGTCGGGACCGGTGACGACGACCACGCGGCCGTCGTCGGTGCGTTCGATCTCGTACAGCAGGCGGAGTCGCTTGACCGCCGAGACGAGCGTCTTGGGATCGCTCGACTGCAGTTCGATCTCGGTCGCGTCGAACAGCGCCGTCTGGGCCAGCGAGAGATTGTACTGCTCGATCAGTTCGGCGGGCGTCCATCGGAGGGTCACGTCGGTCAGGACCTGGTGCTGCTCGCGGTCTGCGTGAAGTGAGCGCTCGATGTCGTCAGCGTCGACGGCAAGCCCCTCGGCAGCGTGCTCGATGGCCGCGCTCCGTTCGTCCTCGGTGACGACGCCGACCGTCTCGGCGGCGGTGAAGGTCGCCCGCCGTGCTCGCTGCGGTGGGAGCGGGGACTGGGTCTCGAAGGTCGCCTCACGTTCGAGGAGTTTCGCCAGCCCGCGGACGAGTTTGAAGTCGTCGGCGTCGCGTTCCAGATCGGTCAGGGCCGACTGTAGTGTCGCCCTGGTCTCGCCGACGTGGCCCTGATAGATGCCGACGACGCGGGCGGCCAGTGGCTGCTCGGCGTCGTCGACGAACTGCGGATGGTAGCCACCGCCGGCTCGCGAGACGCGCAGCAGGTCCTTCGTGAGCACATCGCCAGATCCGAGACCGATCGACTAAAGGGTAGCGTCGTCAGAAAAACTAAGCGTTCGTGGTCAGTTTATCAGTCATGGACGACGAGCGAGCGGCCGCGTGGGCTGGTGTCGGCGTGCCGATCTGGACGCTCGGGACGATCGTATTGGCGACGCTCCTGTCGCCGTCCTTTTCGTGGACGGGCAACGCGCTCTCGAACCTCGGCGCACAGACCGACGTGGCGACGCCGGTGACGATCCTCGTGTTCAACGGCGGTCTCGTCACTGGTGGCATCGTCGGCGTCGCGTTTGCCCTCGCGCTGTACTGGGGGAGCCGGCACGTCCTCGAACGCGTGGGCGCGGTCGTCTACGCGATCTCGGTGCTGGCGATGGCTGGCGTCGGCGTCTTTCCACAAGACCAGCCGCTCCATTTCCCGATGGCGGCGGGCTTCTACCTGCTGTTCACGCTCGCGTTCTGGTGCTATGGTGTAGGCAACGTCCGCGCCGGCCAGCGCACTCGTGGCGCTGTGACGATCCTGCTTGGGGTGGTCCACCTCCTCGTGTGGGTCGGCTGGGTCCAGTTCGTCGGTCTGCTCGGCAGTGGGCTTGCCATCCCGGAGATCATCGGCGCGCTCATCTTCGGGGGTTGGACGGTGGCGTCGGCGTGGTGGCACCTCGACGGCGAGCGCGCACTCGGTCGGCCCAACACCTAAAGCCCAGCCAGCAGAGTGGTGGATAGATGCCAGCGATCGAGACCACGGGGCTGACCAAGGAGTATGGCGATCTGGACGCGCTCTCGGGGCTGTCGCTTTCGGTCGGCGAGGGGGAGCTGTTCGCACTGTTAGGACCGAACGGGTCGGGCAAGACGACGACGATCGAGATTCTGACCGGCCAGCGCACGCCCACGTCTGGGTCTGTGACGGTGCTGGGCCACGATCCCGTTGCCGATCCGATGGCGGTCCGTCGCGACATCGGTATTCTCCCCGAGCGGGAGGACCCACCGAGTTTTCTCACGCCGCGGGAGTACCTGGAGTTCGTCTGTGAGGTCCGGGGTGTCGAATCGCCAGACGAGCAGATCGAGCGCTGGGCCGATCGACTCGCGTTCGAGGAGACACTCGACTCGCTGTCGACGAACCTCTCGGAGGGCCAGCGCCAGCGCGTCATGCTCGCGGCGGCGTTCGTCCACGAACCGGAGCTAGTGTTCATCGACGAACCGCTCGTGAACCTCGACCCGATCATGCAAGAGCAGGTCAAGGGCCATCTGGCCGACTACTGCGCCGACGGGAACACGCTGTTCCTCTCGACGCACTTCGTCGACGTGGCCCAGGAGCTGTGTACGAAGGTCGGCATCGTCACGGACGGCCGACTGGTGGCGACCTGTGACCCCCGCGATTTCGGCGACGACGAACTGCTCGACTTCTTCATTCGGGAGGTCGACGCCGAACGCGAGGCCGTCGTCCAATGACGGCCTCGAATCGGACGCTGCTGTCGTGGATGCTGCGCGAGGAGTGGCGACTTCACAGCGAACTGTTCGGCGGGCGTCGATTCGGTGGCTTCCCGCTCGTCGTCGCGGGCCTGACCGGTCTCGGTACGTACCTGCTTGCGATCACTGGCACGCCGCCGGAGTCCGTCATCGCCGGCCTGCACGCGCTGATCGCACTGTTTGGCCTGCAGGTCGGGACCGTCGGACTCGTCGGTCGCGATGCCCTGCGGGACGTGTTGGGGGACGTGACGTTACTGATCTTCTCTGCGCGGACGCTGCCGCTGTCGATGCAGCGACTCCTGAGTGTCTTTCTCGTCAAGGAGGTGCTGTACTACTCGGGGCTGTTCATCACGCCGACAGTCGTGGGCTACGGGACCGTTGCGGTCGTTCGCGGGGCAGCGCTCCCGACGGTGGCACTGGCGTGGGTGACGGTGACGCTCTCCTTTACGCTCGGAGTGACTGCCAGTCTCGCGCTCGCAGCGCTGGCTACGCGGAACGCTCTCGCGTTCGGGGTCGCCGTGGTCGCCGGGACGACAGCGGTCGTCGCGCTGGGTGTCGATCCCGTCTCGCTGACGCCGTATCGGCTCTTTACCGATCCGTCCGCTTCGACGCTTCTGGGTGCTCTCGTCCCCTCGACCGTGCTCGCAGTCGTCGGCATCGGCCTGTTCGAGCCGACCGAGGACGACGGTGACGACGGTCGTCGTCGCGTGATCGATCGACTGATTCGGCGGTGCTCGTCCGACGGACTGACACGCCGGCCGCTGCTCGCAGTCGCGCGGTCTGCCGGCTCCGTCTGGAAGGTGGTGTTCTCCATGGGTGTGCTGCTGGCCGTCACGGCGCTCGTGCTCCAGCAGGTGACGGTCGCGACCGGGATCGAACCGGGCTACGGTATCGCCTTTGGCACGCTGCTGGGACTTGGCAGTTTCACTACCTATAGCTGGGTCACGCAGTTCGACGACCCTCGCGAGTATCTCCGGTATCCGGTCGGCTACGACGAGGTGTTCGCCGGGACGCTGCGGGCGTACCTGCTGCTGTCGGTCGGTGCGGCTCTCGTCTACCTCGCTGTCGCGACGATCTGGTACCCACCATCCGAGGTCCTCCTCGGCGCGGTCGTCCAGCCCCCCGTGGCGCTGTACGTCTTCGGCGTGACGGCGTACCTGACTGGTCTCACGCCCAACGAACTCCTGTTCGATACGCCGCGGTTCGCGCTGTTTGGCGGTGCATTGACCGTGCTCGCGACGCCGCTGGTCGTCGCGTCCCTCGCCGTCAGCATCGACCCGGTCGCGGTTCGGGGGGTGGCTGTCGCGGTCGCGCTCGCTGGTGCGATCGTGGGCTACGGACTGACCCGCCGGGCTGGTCCACGATGGACCGCACGCCTGCGAGCGTAACTGCTCTGCCCGAACCTGTCACACCGACAGTATCCCGAACCCAATACTATCGAATAGGTATAAGTGCCCATTCCCGCAATCATTCCATACTCGACCGGTGGTACACGTGACGACACCAACTTCGAATCCGGAACAACTCAGCGTGCTCGTCGTCGACGACAGCGACTTCTTCGCGGAGATGACGGCCGACACGCTCGCTGAGGATCACGGATTCAAGACACACGCTGCAGGCGACCCAGTAACGGCACTCGAACATTTCACCGACAACGACATCGATTGTATCGTCAGCGACTACGAGATGCCGGAGATGAACGGACTGGAACTGCTCGACGCTGTTCGAGAGCACGACGCCGACCTGCCGTTTATCCTCTTGACCGGCCGTGGTGACGAAGAAGTCGCGAGCGACGCCATCGCCGCGGGCGTGACGGACTATCTCCTGAAACTCGAAGTCGTCGAGGACAAACAGTATGGTCGACTGGCCAATCGCATCCGAAACGTCGTGTCGAAACGCCGGACACAGGCCAAGTACGAACTGCTCGTCGACAACTCACCGGACCTGATCGCGCAAGTCGCCGGTGACGGGACGATCCTCGCAGCGAACCCGACGATGGCCGAGTTCACCGACCGCGAACAGGCCGACCTCGTCGGCCAGACGTTGACGGACGTGCTGGGCGCTGTCGGCGAGGAGCGGACAGCGATCGGCCAGTCGGTCATCGAACAGAACGAGACCACGCACGCAGAGGATTCGATCGACGGCCGCTCGTTTCACAACATCTACGTCCCGGTCGACCTCCACGGCGACCACCCCTCGTTCCAGTTGGTCTCGCGTGACATCACCGAGCGTGTCGAACGCGAACGCGAACTCAAGCGCCAGAACGAGCGCCTCGAAGAGTTCGCGAGCGTCGTCAGCCACGACATGCGAAACCCGCTCAACGTCGCCCAGTCGGCCCTGCACCTGCTCGACGACGACACGGTCGAAGATGAAGCGGAACTACAGGCCAAACTCGGCCGCTCGCTCGATCGGATGGAGTCGCTCATCGACGACGTGCTCACGCTGGCCCGAGAGGGACAGACCGTCGACGATCCCGGCGTCGTCGACCTCGGCACCATCGCCCGCGATAGCTGGATGATTACGGACAGCGGCGAGTCCGACATCTCGATCGATTCGTCGGCGCTCATCATGGCTGACGACGGTCGTCTGGGCAGTATCTTCGCCAATCTGTACGGGAACGCGGTCGGACACAACGACGAGCCAGTCCACGTGACAGTGTCGGTGACCGACGACGGCTTCGTCGTGTCCGACGACGGTGCCGGCATCGATGTCAGCGACGCCGACGATCCGTTCGATATGGGATTCTCGACCGAAGTCGGTGGGACCGGGATGGGGCTGACGATCGTCGAACGCGTCGCCGAGGCGCATGGCTGGTCGGTCACGCTCGAAGAGAGCGACAGCGGCGGTTTGTCGGTCGAATTTTCCGGTGTCACGTTTGCCGAAGCAGCGGAGTAACACGCCGGGATCTTCTGTCGGCTGTCGCCGTTTCGAGGCGGTCAGAATCTGTGAGCACGAAATCCGTCACGGTCGGCCACCCGACAGGATCAGTTTGGCCACTCGCCGAGCGTCGTCCGGTTGCCCTCGTACTCGTAGAGGATTTCGACTTTCGTCGACTGAGAGACCGGCCTGCCGAACGCGTTTCGATCGCTCAACTGGACCAGATCCCCTCGCTCGACGGCCGTCGTGTTGTTCGTTCCCGCCAGTTGCGCCCACGTCACGTCCGCGTCGAGGGCGACGAAGTGGACCTTGCCTGCCTGGAGTTCGTCTCCGCGTGAGTGAGTCACTAACAGGACGCGGCTCTGTTCGACGTAGTCGTACGAGAAGTTCGCCGACGGTGGGCCGGTGTCGTCTTCGCCGACCACGAGGACGTTCAGCCCCACCGACGCGGTGACGAGGATCGTGATGCCGACGAGGATCGCGACGCTGGTGCTCTCGGAGAGCCCGCGGTCGTCGTCGTCCAGCCCCGTCGCCATACTCATCGGAAGGTGCGTGGCCGCAGGTAAATATGATTCGCCTGTCCCTGTCGACGACCCGACTCGTCGCCGGACGCGGCGCGGTCAGGGGGGAAAGCCCTTGGTGACGGGGAGCACAGCCACAGATATGATCGACGAGACTGTCGAGGAGATCGCAGAAATGCAGACTCACAGTTCCTCCGTCGTCGCTGTCAAGGCGGCGACCGCACTGTCGGCCCTCGCCGACCGGGAGTTCCCGACCGTCGAGGAGTACCTGCGCGCGCTCGAACGCAACAGCAGCGCGTTGCGGCGCGCGAACCCGTCGCACGCGTCACTGCACACGACCCAGCGGTCGATCGTCGAGCGCGTGAGCGACGCCGATCCGGCGAGCCTCGATGCGGCCAAAGACGAGACGCTGGCGGCGATCGACGACGTGATCGAGCAGGTCGAATCCGGGAAGGAGCGAGCGGCAAAGCGCTGCAGTGAACTGCTCGATGCGGACGCGACGATCCTCACCCACGATTATTCCTCGACGGTGCTGGGGAGTATCGAACGGACGATCGCTGAGGCCGACGACGTGGACATGACCGTCTACGCGACGGAGGCCCGTCCGCGATACCTCGGGCGCAAGATGGTGCGCGAACTGGCGACCTACGACGGCGTCGACGTGCATCTCATCGTCGACAGCGCCGCCGGCCACTACCTCTCGGCGTGTGATCGGGTCCTCGTCGGGATGGACTGTATCGTCGACGACACGCTGTACAATCGGATCGGGACCTACCCCATCGCGACCGTCGCGGCCGATCAGGACGTGCCTGTGACGGTCGCTGGCTCGGAGTCGAAACTCATCGACGGCGGATTCGCCTTCGAGAACGAGTTCCGGTCCTCATCCGAAGTGATGCGCGAACCCGCAGAAAGGTTCACCGTCGAGAACCCGGCCTACGACGCGACGCCGACGCGACTGCTCGACAGCGTCGTCACTGACGAGCGGATCGTCGAGTACTGATTCCCCTGCCGGCGCTGGTGGGACCGATGCACCGCGTCCAGTGGCGATCGCTCTCGTCGCGGCGACGGACAGTGGAAAAAGCAGCAGTCGTTATCGGGTCGCAACCGTCGACCGGCACTCCGGACAGACGTAGGTCGTTCTGTCGTCGTCCGTGCGGACGATCCAGTTGTTCGCCGTCTCGCTCTCGTATCCACACGCGGGACAGATGAGGACGGCTTTCCGGCGTTCGGTGGCGGGTGGCGGTTCCTGTGCACGCGTCGGCGTGCCGTGGGTGTCGATACTGTTCATCGTCGTGTCGTAGTCTCTGGACGGTGAAATACCTGTTGGCAATCTGTTTAATCGTTCCTGTAAGACGCCAGCGGCCACTCGAAAACGACCGTTACAGATGGTCGAAGCCCGCTACATATACATCCGGTCGTCCGGAGATTGTTCCTCGTGAGCGCGTTCGATCCGTGCGGCCAGTTCGGCGTAGTGCTGGCGCACCTCTGCGGCGAAGTCTTCGAGCGGTCCCGTATCTAGATCGATATCGTAGATTCTCGCCAGCGCATCGAGCAGGCGAACGGCCGCTTCGGCATCCGGCGCTTGCTGGTGGACCGGCGTCGTGACCAGCCCGACGCGCAGATCGCTGTCGATTCCCCGTTGCATGAGTTCGGCGTTGACACCGTCCAGAAATCCGCTCCCCATCGGTCGAATGTCGACAGCTTCGAGACAAGCGGTTTCGTAGTCCTCCGTCGCGATATAGAACGGGACGTGTTCGTCGGGACCGTGTGCGAAGGGCACGCCCGAGAGAATGGTGATCTCCTCGATACCGTTTGCTTCGGCCCACTGGATCAGTTCCTCACCGAAGGAACTGGCGGCGGGGACTGGCACGGCGAGTTCGCCCACGAGCGTCGCAAGCCAGTCGCCGTCGCTGAACAGCCGCGTGTGGTGGCGCGGACGCCCCTTGTCGAACGGCGTGATCGTCGGCAGCGATTCGGCTTCGAGATAGCCGGTCTGGCGCAGGTCCAGCTGGTCGACCAGATAGTCCACGGCGGTCAACCCAGCGAGACCGAACTCGGCGAAGCCGACCACGAGCGTCGTCGGTGGCTCCTCGCTGTGACACATCGTGAACGCAGGTGGAGATTGTGCTTTGGCGACCATGTTCGTGGTACTCGTTCGCGTGACAAAAGCACACGTGCCGGGCCGCGATGGCAGTGGCTACGCAACCCTTTTTGCCCCGAGCGGAAAATCACACGAGCATGACGACTGGTGTCGCACTACTGCAAGCAACGTCGAGCGAGTCGCCGACACCGACGTCGACGCCCGCGTCACCAGTCCCGATCGGTCTCTTTCCCGAGTGGATCCCGGAATCGGTCCTGAATCTGGGTGCGACGGTATTCGTTCTGGCGCTCGCGTACTTCGTCTCGCGCCTGCTCGTTTCACTGTTCGGCCGTCGGATCGCCCAGCGGTTCCGTCGACCCAGCCTTACCCGGACGGTCATTAGCGGGATTCGTGCTGTGGTTTTCGTGCTCGCCGTTCTGACGATCCTGCCGATCTACGGGCTGGATCTAAGCGACATCACGCTCTCGGTCGCAGTGTTCTCGGCCGTGGTGGGTGTCGTCCTCGCACCGATCGTCGGCTCGATCATCAGCGGGGTGTTCTTGCTGGCCGATCAGCCCTACGAGATCGGTGATATGATTCGGCTGTCCGAGTCGAACACGCAGGGGTTCGTCGAGGATATCACGCTCCGATACACCAAAATCTTCACACTCGACAACACGTTCATCGTCATTCCGAACGGGACGATCCGGGAACGTGACGTGGTCAATTACTCCGCTGAGGACCCACGCACTCGTCTCAGACTCGACATTCAGGTCACGTACGAGGGTGACCTCGACGAAGCACGGGACGTGATCGAACGCGCCGCACGAGCGGTCGACGTGGTGATCGAAGGTGGGCCAGACATCCGCGTCGGCGCGGCACGGTACCCGGCAGCACCCACCTGTTACATCGACGCGTTTGCAGACCACGGCGTCAACCTCGCGCTTCGGTACTGGGTCAAAGAGCCGTACAAGCTCCTCGCCGCACGCTCGAAGGTGCAGCAAAACGTCTGGGCGGCGCTCGAAGACGCCGACGTCGAGATCGCGTATCCCCACTCGCACCTCCACTTCGACGAGACGAGCGGCGAACTGCAGGTCTCGATGCAAGAGCAACGGGGACCCCAGTCACTGGATCACGAGAGCGACGACAGCGTGTAGCGGCGCGGGCGTCGAAGCCTGAGGCTGGTCGCGTCGAGTCGTACAGGAAAAGGTCGTGTGAGTCGGTCGAGCCGGTCATTCTGCGGTTGCAGTCTCGCGTCGGGCCGTCGCCGCTTCTGCGTAGGGGGTCACGACTTTGTACAGTCCCCACAGCGCCAGCACGGCGAGACCGGCGAGGACGAGACCGGTGCGGATCGTGGGATCGACCATCGGGGTGGCGACGATCTCTCCAGCTTCGTTGGTCGTGGGAGCGGCTCCGAACGGCGCGCCGTCGAGTAGCTCGACGATGCCCAGTACGACGATGCCCAGCATGAACAGGGCACCGGCCAATCCCAGTGCGATGCGGTCGACGATGTTGGTGATGTCAGTCATTGTTGTTGGACCTCGTTAGCCGAGGATGTAGCGGAGTTTCGGGTTCTGTTCGACGAGCGTGGTCTTCTCGATGATCGCGTCGAGACCGTAGTAGCGGCCGGCCCCGAGCACGAGCACCGTCATGAACAGCAGCAGGCCCATGAAATCACCGTTGACCAGACCGTGGCCGAAGCCGCCGTTGCCGATCCAGAACAGCACCATGAAGAACACGCCACCGAGGGCGGCGAGTCTCGTGAGTGCGCCTGCGATCAGCGCCAGCCCGATCAGCGTCTCGAACAGTGGTACACCCGGCGCGATGAGCCACGCGAGGTTGTTCCCCATCCAGACCGGGATCGGTCCGAGCACCGTGCCTGTCATCTGCTGCATGTACATCGGGCCGTAGGTGAACGCAAGCCCGTCCTCGATCAGCTTGGTCACGCCGGCGTGGAAGAACCACCAGCCGGTCACGACCCGCAGAAGTGCGATCCAGTACGCCGTCAGTGGTCCGTCGAGTTCTAACTCGAACTCGCCTGCCAGGGGGTTTGCCGCTTTGGTGGACATCGTATTACCTCACATATTCGAGTTGGCACGGAAAGGTGGTATAAACAGCGGCGTATTCCCAGCGGGTGAAAACCGGTCTTCGAGAGTGAGAACCGTCCCGGACCACCCGCGTCACCACAGCAGTTCGACCGCCCAGTCGACGAGATTCACGAGGACGAGCAGCCCACCTTCCACCCGGGAGAGTACCTGCCCGGACCAGAACAACAGGGTCACGAGCACGACCAGGCCCAGCAGCCAGCCAGTGCTCTCGACGGCGGCGGGCGTGACCGAAAGCGGGCGCACGAGCGCGGCCACGCCCAGCACGCCCAGCGCGTTGAACAGACAACTGCCGACGAGGTTGCCCGCCGAGAGACCTGCACGGCCGCGTTGGGCGGCGACGACGGCGGTGACGAACTCGGGCAGGGAAGTCCCCCCGGCGACGATGGTGACGCCGATGGTCCACTCGGAGACACCGGCGTCGCGGGCGAGCGCGGTCGCGGCGAGGACGAGCAGGTGCGCGCTGGCGATAACGACCGCGAGACCGCCGACCAGTCGAAGCACGTCCCGGAGTTGGAACGCCACCGCGTGCTCGTCGCCAGCGTCGCCGCCGATCCCGCTGCGAGCGAGGACGGCGAGATAGCCGACGAGTAACACGACGAAGACGGCCGCCTCACCACGATCGATCCGAAAGTCACGGAGGAAGCCGAGCAACAGCGCCGTCGCCCCGATCAGTGCGACAGTGTCGCGGCGGACGAGCGCGGGCGCGATGGGGAGCGCCCGCACGAGCGCTGCCCCGCCGAGGACGAACCCGAGGTTCACGACGTTCGAGCCGACGACGTTGGCGACGGAGATGTCGGCACTGCCGGTCAGCGCCGCGTCGATGCTGACCGCGAACTCCGGGGCGGACGTGCCGAAAGCGATCACGGTGAGACCGACGATCAGGCCCGACACCCCGAGTCGACGAGCGAGGCGACTGGCACCGCGGACGAACTGGTCGGCACCGAGCCAGAGACCCACGACCGCGACGGCGGCGAGCGTGAGGTCGGCGAGGGTGGTCACAACGACCATGCAGTGAGCTACGGGAAGCGGTGATTCGGACAGCGCTCTCGAAATTCCGGGGTCGTGATCGACTTACAGGGTTCGTCCGCACTCACGATGTTGTGGCGCTCGTCGAGAGCGTGGTCGAACACGCGTGGGACCGCACTCGGGTAGTGCCATACCCGAACATCACAGACAGCCATTATAAATGACAGTCCACGTCGCCTGCTCTGGGCACACCATCGAGCGTGTCGATTGCTTCCGGTTCTGGTACTGATAGGGATCATCGTCGTCGTTCGTAGATTCTCTCTTGGGAGACTCGAAAACCCTGTCCGGTCGAGCGGCGTGCTCTCTCCGGCCGGCTCCGATGATCTCTATGAATGGGATGGAGAAAGCGAACAGCGATGTCAGTCCAGTCGTTCGCCACTGGCCTGGAGCGACTCGATACGTTCGCGCGCCCACTCGACTGCAGACGCGTTCTCAGTCGTTGCAATTGCCCCGAGAACGCCGGTCTCGTCGTCGAATCCGGGAACGACGAGGGTATCGTCGTAGATCGCCACGTCGACGGGAATCGATTCGACCGCGTGTGTGGAGGTAAATTCGAGGTCCCTGAGTTCGTCGTGGCCCTCGCCGTGGAACTCTCGGACCATCTCGAAGGTCGACTGTGTGAGGACCCAGTGAACTTCGACACCCGAACGGATGACCTCGTAGGCAGTCTCCATGACTGCTGGCGAACTGAAGGTACTGGTCGCCCCGAGCATCTCACGGCTGGTGTCGCCGATGATCGATTCGAGTCGCTGGTCGATCCTGTACGGTGTCTCCGGGTCGGCCTCGATCACCGTTGCGTCCCTGAACAGGTGGGCGTGTTCGACGAGTGGTGGCGCATCGACGTACTCCAGGAGTGGACGAAGCTGGCGAGCACCGTCGAGACGGGCCTGAAACCGTTCCACCTGATCGAGCAGCATCGCACCAAAACCAGTGAGACGATAGCCACCCTCGTTCTGTTCGAGCAGGCCGCGCTCGACGAGTTCGCTCGTCGCGCGGTAGGCCGTCGTCCGCGAACAGCCCGCCCGCTCGGCGATCGTCGAACGGCCCACTCCCCCGTCTCGACAGGCATCGAGCACGTGTGCACGTTGCAGCAGTGACGCACTCGCATCGAGTGCTGTCTGATTCATGTATCGTCTGTGGTGTAAGTGGTAATAATTGTTCAGGGATTGACCGTATTTTCACGCCTGAAACATCGTTTCATCGGTGGCTATAATCGTGATTTGGGCCAGTACTGGGCCATGAGTCGCTGGTGGTCTTTTGAGTGGGGCGGTTCGGGGTGGCGAACGGTATGAACGGGCAGCGAGCGAGCGAGGTTCGTGTCCTGGTGCTCTCGGCGTTGCTGTTGTGTGGTGCGGTCGCTGGCGGCAGCACATTCGGCGCTGGCGACGACGCTGGTGCGGGGACAGTCGGTCTCGCCGGCGTCGCAGCGGCCGATGCACCAGACTGCAGCGGTGTCAGCTACAGCGGTGCTGGGACGGCGAGTGACCCGTACGAGGTCGGCACTGTCGAGCAACTGCAGTGCATCAAAGACGGACTCGATAAGCACTACGAACTCACGAGCGACATCGACGCGAGCGAGACGGCGACCTGGAACGGTGGCAAGGGCTTCGTACCGCTCGGAGGGGATACACGCGACGGGGCTGACCCGCGTGAGGGTGGCCCGGCGTTCACCGGCACCTTCGACGGACAGGGACACACGATCTCCGGGCTGACCATCGACCGACCGTTTGAGAACGAAGTCGGGTTGTTCGGCTACGCCGAGACGGCCACGATAGAGCACGTCGTACTCGATGGCGGCCGAATTGTGGGCGATCGAAACGTCGGTGCGCTCGCGGGGATGACCGGCGGTGCAGTAAACAGCGACTACGACAAAGACCCGGCCAACGAGGTGACCGTTCGGAAGGTCGCTTCGACGACAGCAGTCAAAGCCGACTCGTTCGTCGGTGGCCTGATCGGGCACGCCGCGTTCACTAACGTGCGAGAATCGTACGCGACGGGTGATGTCCAAGAGTATACCGTAAACAAACACTACGAGTCTACCGCCGGTGGCTTCTTCGGATACCATCAGGACGCAGATGAGTCGTCGAGTGTCGACGGGTTCGACGTGAGCACGGTCGAAGCGACGTACGCGACGGGCACGGTCTTCACGGACGCGGATTCCAGCGCTCCCGCCGGGTTCGTCGGGACGAACAACGGCACGATAGAGCGCTCGTACGCTGCCGGGGCGACCACGATGGGCGGGACAAACTATCAGGACAGGGGTTTCATGGGTTTCAGGGGTCTCGACCCCGACTCGACTCGCCCCGCGTTCGTGACCGAATCGTACTGGGACACCGAGGCGACCGGCGCGGATTCGTCGGCCAGCGGCGGAACGGGACTCACGACTGCCGAGATGACCGGTCTCGCCGCGAAGACGAGTATGCCCGAGTTCGACTACGACAGCACCTGGCTGGTCACTGACAGCTACCCGCGATTGCGCTGGTCGCTCGCATCCGTGACAGTCGAGACAACGACAGCGACCCTCGGCATCGACGAGACCACGGCGACGACTGTCTCCGGATCGTTCGTCGACGGGTCGATCGAAGAGGGGACCGACGTGTCGACGTTCGACAGTTCCGACACCAGCGTGGCGACCGTCGACGCCGACGGCATCGTCACGGGCCACAGTCCCGGGACAGCGACGATCACCGCGACGTGGGGCGGCACAGAGTACACGACGACGGTCGAGGTCGTCGACACCGAAGCCCCGACCGTGGACGCTGGCAGCGACATGGCCGCCGACGAGGGCAGCCAGGGTTCCTTCGGCATCGCCAGTGCGAACGACAACGTCGGTATCACGTCCTACGAGTGGGACTTCGGTGACGGCGGTTCGGCGACTGGACAGTCGCCTCACCACAGCTACGACGTGCCCGGCACGTACACCGTCACGCTCACCGCGACGGATGCGGCAGGGAACGAAGGCGACGACACGCTCGAAGTGACGGTCGATCCGGTCAACGACGCGCCGTCGGTCACGCTCGGTGCGGACCAGTCGGTCGGCGGCACGACCGCCGAACAGACAGTCACGGAGTTCGCCGCATTCGACCCTGGC
>Ga0207771_100947_pt1 | contig 14341 bp, 16 predicted proteins | sample A23M2SouthBayCA_2_FD_187731 | JGI IMG/M metagenome (GOLD analysis project Ga0207771, IMG submission 187731) | Aerobic enrichment media microbial communities from Eden Landing Ponds, California, USA - A23 M2 (2) (SPAdes) | ecosystem: Environmental > Aquatic > Marine > Unclassified | place...
ATCTCAGACCATGTCCTCGACGTTCACGGCAGATCCCGACGAGACGTGCCAGGTAGTTGAATCGTTCGATCTGATCGGCTCGAAGTGGCGACTGGCCGTTCTGTACGAACTACAGGACGGCGAACTCCGGTTCAACGAGCTAAAGCGCCAGACAGGGACCAGTTCACGCACTCTCTCTCGCGTCCTCGACGACCTCCAAGAGCGGTCGTTCGTCGACCGCCGCGTCGAAGAAGCCGCTCCAGTCGCGACGTACTACACCCTGACCGAACGGGGTGCGGCACTCGAAGGTGTGTTCGACGAGATCGGTGCGTGGGCCGACGAGTGGCTCGACGATGCGATCGCAACTCCGAACTGATCGCTGGCGGTCGAGTCACAACGTAGCTTTTTCGATCCGTGCGACCGAGATGCCGGACGATGGGAGTCCGGCCACCGGCAGACGACGGCGAGGAACCGAACGCGATCGAATTCGGCATCGCCGCACTCGACGCGACGCTGAGCGACGCCGACATCGAGTTTCCGGTCGATGCGAGCACGCTACAGACGAAGATCGGTCACCGATCGATTCCGTTCGACGTGACCGGCAATTCGATCACGATCGCCGAAGCGCTCGACGAGATTCCGAAACAGGAGTTCGAGACCGAACAGGAGCTACTGAACACGCTTCATCCGGTCTTCGAGGCACGGCGAGAAGCGACGACGAACAGTTTGCTCGCACAGATTCGGGCGCTCGTCCCCTTCTAACCTACCCGCTGAAACTGGAACTCGTCGGCTCACTGCCGGTCTCTGCCCGAGCGTTCTCGCCTTCCTCAGCATCCAGCGCCTGCTCGTCACCAGCATCGGCGACACCGGACGAGGACTCGTCGCTCAGCTGCCGTGCGATCTCGCCCAGCTGTCTCGTCTGCTCGCGGTTGAGCGCGACGATCATATCCGAGAGGACGCCAAACATCAGCAACTGGACTCCAAAGAGGATGCCCGACGCAGCGACGACCGCGATCACTTCGTGAGAGACACTGGCAAAGAACCACTTATACCCGACGTAGGCTGCCAGCCCAAGCCCGACGAACGCGCTCGTGACGCCCACACTGCCGAAATAAAAGAGTGGATTGTTTGTCTTTGCCATGCGGTACAGCGTCAGGATAATCACGGCCCCATCGCGGAGCGGGTGGAGATTCGTCTCGGAGTCGTCCGGCCTGGCCAGATAGGTGATCGGCACGACACGCGTCGTGATGCCGTGTTTGACACACTCGACTGACAGTTCCGTCTCGATCCCAAAGCCATCCGCGGTGAGATTGAAGCGCTGGACCGACTCCAGTGTGAACGCCCGGTAGCCCGAGAGAATGTCCGTGAGGTCACGCCCGTGAATGAGCGAAAACGACGTGTTGATGACGCTGTTGCCGATTCGGTTGAGTTTGGTCATCGCCCCGTCTTCCATGTCGGCGAATCGGTTGCCGATGACGTGCTCGGCGTCGCCCGAGAGCAGGGGTTCGAGAAGTCGCTCCGCCTCGTCGGGTCGATAGGTGGCGTCACCATCGAGCATGAGGACGTACGGTCGATCGACGTATCGGTCGAGGGCTTCGCGGACGGCCTGTCCCTTGCCCGATCCTTCGCCGGTCCCCGATTGTTCGACAACGCGAGCGCCGGCGTCCGTCGCGAGTGTCTGTGTGCCGTCGTCGGAGCCACCGTCGATCACGAGCACGTCGTCGAACCCCGCTGTGACGAACGATTCGACGACATCTCCGATCGTCGCCGCTTCGTTGTATGTCGGGATGAGCACGCACACGTCGTCACGGTCGGCCATTATTGGCTTTCCGCCGGGCGCACTCAAATATATATTGGTGAGGCTGCGAGCGGACACGGGGTCGAACTCGTGTCTCAGGCGGTCACTGCATCGGCCCTGACGCAGGCCACACTGCCGGCAGTATCAGAACCATCCGTCCCGTTCGAACGTCGGTTTGCCCTGAGCGTGTTTGATCCAGCGGTCGATGTGTTGATTCAGACTCCAGAACAGGACGACGACCATCGCGACGACTGCCAGCACGATAGTCACCGACAGGGCCAGTGGATTCTGTGCGGGCAAGCCGACGAGACCGATCGTCACACCGACGAGCACCATTTCGAGCGCACAGCGAATGCCAGCCAGCAAAAACGGTGGATGGGGCACCGACGACGAGTCCTCCGAGCGAGACATGCCCGCAGCTACGACGACGACCATCCTGAAGCTTGCGCCCGTTTCGACGGCGCGTGTCGCCGTGTCACGGGACCTCCCGACCCGCTCCGACAGTCAGCCGACAGGCGACACCAGCGACCCGTCCGACAGGTGTTCGATAAGTTTGGCCGTGGGTTTATTCGGTCGCCACCGGTAGCAGTGGTATGGACGATCAGGTGTCACGCCGCGCGCTACTCGGATCGATTGCCACCGCGATCGGTGCCGGCGTCGCTGGCTGTCAGGCCCCCGCAAGCGAGCAGGTACAGACGGGGCTGTCACAGGCGACCGCGACAGCCGACGACACGACCGAGGCATCGTCGATCAGTCGTCGATACCGGGACGCCTACGATCACGTCGCCGACTCTGTCGCCACAGTCCGAACGTACACTCGCTCGGGCCAGGGCGGGCAAGGAAGTGCGTTCGTCTACGACGACCAGTATCTCGTGACCAACGAACACGTCGTCAGCGAGGCAGACGACGTGTATGTCAGATATCGTGATTCGGGATGGATCGAATCCTCGACCGTCGCAACGGACGTGTACAGCGACCTCGCAGTCCTCGCGATCACGGAGAAGCCCGAGAGTGCGACCCCGCTCTCGTTCGTCCAATCCGAACCCGGCGTCGGAACCGAGGTCGTCGCGATCGGCAATCCCTTCGGACTCGCTGGCTCCGTCTCGGCCGGCATCGTCTCCGGGGTCAATCGCACACTCCCGGCCGCCAACGGCTTTTCGATCTCGGATGCGATCCAGACCGATGCAGCGGTCAATCCGGGTAACAGCGGCGGCCCACTCGTCGATCTCGATGGCGCTGTCGTGGGCGTCATCAACTCCGGCGGGGGCGACAACATCGGCTTTGGCATCTCGGCGGCGCTCACCCAGCGCGTGATTCCGGCCCTCATCGAATCCGGCGCGTATCGCCACTCGTACATGGGCGTCAGACTGACCGATCTCACACCACTGCTCATGGAAGCGAACGATCTCGACATCTCCGAGGGGGTGTACATCGACGAGGTCATCGCCGGGAAACCGTCAGACGGCGTCCTGCAGGGATCGACCGGCGAAGAACAGCGCAACGGCGTGGCGACACCGACCGGCGGCGACGTGATCGTCCGAATGAACGAGACACCCACGCCGTCGCGCCAGCAACTCTCGACGTTCCTCGCACTGGAGACCGCTCCGGGTGAGACGATCTCGGTCGATCTCATCCGCGACGGTGAGACCCAGACCGTGGACCTGACACTGGGCGAACGACCCCCGGTCACGTCGTAAGCTGACCGCTCCTCGTTTTCAGACTGCTCCATCGACCACCCGCGCCTGCACTGCTCACTCGATCGGTTCGGCAGCGTCGCGCTCGACGAGCGGGGTCGCGTTCTGTGCCGGAAGTGTCACGACATCGTCGGTCGAGAGATCGTACTCCCGCTGGTCGATTCCGAAGATCTCACCCACGTCGTCGGTGATCCGGACGGTAGTTCGATCGACGGTCGGTGCGGTCTCGGTCGATGGCTCCGTCGTCGATGCTGGTGTTTCCGACCCGCCGTCTGTCGGCGGTGACGGCACGGTCCCACCATCGGAGGCCGGCGATTGCTCGGGTTCGGTGCCGAGCGCGTCGCCACCGTCGAGACGCTGGTCCGTCGGTGGTTCGTCCGGTGGGATCTCCGGTGGCAGGTCGTCGCCCGCTGACTCACCAGCCCCCATCACGTCGGCCGCGTCGACTGCCGTCGACTCGTCAGCGGCCGATTCGTCGGACATCGGACCATCTGGTGTCGGGTCGTCGGGCGTCGATTCCTCAGTCTCCGGCGGTGACGGTGCCGTCTCCGACGTGGTCGCGGACGCGTCGGGTGTCTCGTCCTGTCCGGTCGATGGCGCTGGCCCCGTGGCGACTGCCCCCGGCGAGGCATCCCCAGCGAGTACGTCGAGGACGTGATCGCGGTTGTTCTCGATCGCCCCGACGAGCGTCTCGAACAGGTCTCGTTCCTCACGGGTCAGCCCCTCTTCCTCGGCGGGCATGTCCGCGGCGGCGAGTGAGGCCATCTTGACGATCTTGCCGACACGGCGTTCGTAAATGGCTTCGACGGTCTGTTCGGCCGTGTTGATGTCGTCGCTGAGTCTGTTCACTTCGGGCGCGTCGAAGGGATCGTCCGCGCGCTCGGCCGCCGCCTCGCGCTCGTCGCGCAGTTGCTGAATGAACTCCCCCGCATCGGCGTAGAACGATTCCCGCAGCTGCTGGAGGCTGTCGGTCTGGCGCTCGCGGGACTGGACGGACTGGAGTTCGTCGAGATTCATTCCTTACCTTTCTCGGCGCGCCCGCGGGCCATCGCAAAGATGCCCACGTGCTCTGGATAGGTTCCAATGCCCGGTTCCAATGTAAAGCTGTCGCCACCGAGTTCGACCGGGCCGCCCTCGGTCACTTCGATCGTGATGTCGTGGCCCCGGAACGTCTCGGGGACGGCGTCGACCAGTGGATCGAAGTCGTCGAGCGCAGCGGGATCGATACGAACGACCGACAGCCCGCTGCCGCCGTGGAGGCTTCCCGGCAGTCGAATGAGACGGTTCGTGTCCGTCGTCACTGGCTCGTCGATAGGGGCGATATCTTCGAGCAGTACCTCGTCGAGCAACGCATCGATCAACGCGTTCATGCCGACACCGCCGATCTCAGTGTTCCCCTCCGCGATGGCCGCGCGATTGATCTCGACCTCCTCGTTCTGTGTTCCCCCTTCGACATCGTCGTCGGGTGAGACGGCACCGAGGATAGTGTTCGCTCGTCCGTCGCCGATGCCGTCGATTGCGGTCAGTCGATCGAGTGCCTCGTCGCGACTCATCTGTTCGAGGTCGTCGGCGAGCGCGACCAGTCGCTGGTGGATCCGTCCTCCCCATCCACCCTCTTTGTTGAGCACTTTTGCAGTGGTCGTCCCGCGGATTTCGGTTCTGAACAGTTCGTCGGCTTCCAGTCCGATCCCGCGCACGTAGTCGACGATCTCACGGCGCGCGTCGCGTTCGAGCGTCTGAATCCCGTCGTCGCGGACATGGACGTGATAGCCTCGACCGCCCGAGAAGACGATCGTCAGATCCTCGAAGCCGAAGTCGTTCTTCAGAAAGTCGAGCAAGCGACGGAGGGCGTCCTTGCACTTGGCGAGCATCTCGGCGTAGCTGTCTTCTCCCAGCGTCACCGACGGCAGGTGATCGGCGTCGAGGTCGAAGACGAGGTCCGACGACCGCCACTCTTTGGCGCTCATCGAGGACGCACTCGGGTCGCGATAGCGCCCGGCCGAGAAGTAGACGTGTTTCGGGCGCTTGCGCTGGAGAAAGTCCCCGAGTTCGCCCAGATCGAGCAACGACCGGTGGCGGACCATCGTCTCGCCCGGTCCCTCGGTCCACGGGATAAAGCCCCATTCGCGCTCGTTGGCGTCCGGCGGCGGCGTGAACTCCGTCCGGCGATAGTGATCCCCGAACCGCCCCCGCAGGTACGCTTGCGTCCGCTCTTCCATCTGACCAGTGCTTTGCGGACCGCCATCAAAGGAGTTGCGCCTCTGTGTCGTTGGCAACTGTAGGAATACTCATATTAGATAGTAGAAAACCCACCTATCTTGTATAATTGAATCGTCAATACTTTATGATTCTCTGATAATCTAAGTTCAATGTCTGGAACCAAATTTTACTTTGCTGAGTTTGAGATCTCAGGAACACTCCCATTTGAGGACCAATACGATCCGTCCTTACCAGATGAGCAAAGAAAGCGAAATGCTCTACTCCAGTACCTAGAACATCCTGAAGCAGTCGTAAGAACTGATGGTGGTGGGTGGTATTTTGGACGTATTGATGACGGCGAATTAATATATGGTAAATTTGGAAAGACATATTCTGATGAACCTACTCGCTATGATGAGGAACTAGGGGATTTTGTTGAACTTGACGAAGAAACTACCGACGCAGACTATTCCATGTTCATCATTGATTTTGACAAGCGAATCTTGATTTTTAGCTCCACGTACAGGGTGAGAAACAACAATTTCATTTCAAATTTTGAATCAGGATTTAGTAACGTATTCAGTGGATCTGCAACTATTGAAATCACATTGATTGAAAACGATGAGTCATTAGAAACAGTTTTAGAAAATTACCCAGTTTACAAACTTGAAGCCGAGGTTAGACCTACGAATCCTGGGCCAGATCCTGCCTTTGAAGATCTTGACGAATCATTACAGGAAATGCTGGTAGAAAAGTTTGGTATCACAGCGGAGCGTTTTAATGGCGAAGGCATCAATGTTCACGAAGACTTTCTACAAGAAGTGACCAGTATGTCTATGTCAAAATATGGGGAGTCTTGGCGTGTTCACTATGGCGATGATGAAGTACTAAAAGTCATTTCGTCAGATTCAGAACCTGCGACAACGGAGACTGATGAGGAAATTGAAAACCTAGGTGGGTTACGGAATTACTCTACTCAATTAGTAGAAAGTGCACTCGCGTTTTTGGATTAATGGTGAATAAAAAGTCTTGGAAAAGGCTGAAAAAATATGGTATTAAGAAGGTACTCCTCTCAAAGTACCTTTTAGCACCAGCAATTATCTCCATACTATTGTATTATTTCCCAGAACACGTATACACGTTTCAGACAAAGAATACATTTGTCAAAGCTGCTACTGGTGTTTCTCAATCACTTATCGCAGTTACCCTCACAGGATTGGCTATTCTTGTTTCATTTTCTGACAAACAATTTCTTTCGTTTTTTAGAGAGAACGGTGGATTTGACGAATTACTGTTTATTTTTGAATATACGGTAACCCTATCTATAATCGTTACCCTATTTGGTGTGGTACTTCAATCATTCACTCACAAGACATGGTTGTTTTTTGTGTACATTTTCTCATTTCTTCACTTGTTATCATCAATGGGTGCCCTTGTTTCTACAATTCTAGGATTTGCCACTAGGAAAGCAGATTATGAAGCGATAGATAATATTGATGGGGCAGATGTTCCTGATGAGTTAAAAGAAGACATGAAAGATATTATTGAAGATTCTGACGGGAAGGAGCCAGAGGAAAAGTCAGAATCGAAATCTTCGAGCGAAAATTAGATTGTTGAGAGTTTTAAGCCATTTCAGAAAAATAGCTTTGAAGCGTGGTGCCAGTGGATCAACGAGAACAGTAGGCTGCTCGCTTCCAGCCAGCCAAACTAACTTTATCACCCGCCACTGAGAGACAGTATGGTCCTTGCGCTGGAGATGGGGTGGCGACATCTGCTGTTCGAGAACTGGCCGGTCGATCCCTTCGCCGAGTTCCTCGTCGAGCGCTATCGGTTCTACACCGAGGCCCAGGACGGCTCGATCCGTTACATGGACGTGTCTCACGAGTCGTGGACGCTTTACCCCGCCGATGCGGACATCGAGACGAACACGTTGCTCACGGCACACAGGTTCGCCGAGCCCGACGCAGAGCCGGTGTACTACTACAGTCCGGGCCTCGACGTGGTCGCCTCGCGGAGCAAGCGCTCGTGATCGGTCGCGACAGTGGTCCATTCCGCCGTGGCCTGCTCACCCGCGCAGCAGATTCGACAGTTTTTCACGGATCGAATCGTCGCCGAGTTTGAGGTAGAACGCGTCGCCGCCGTCTTCGTAGTAGTTCTCGATGGCGCGTTTCCGTTCGAAGCCGAGATGTTCGTAGAAGGCGATGGCTTCGCGATTCGTGGCACGGGCGTGACAGGTGACGCTGCCGTAGTCTTCGGAGACGCGGGCGATAAGTCGCTTGCCGAAGCCGTGCCCGCGGTACTCATCGTCGACGGCCAGAAAGAGGATGTATCCGTCGCTGCGCACGGCGGCGAAGCCGATCAGGCGGTTGCGGGAGCCATCGACGTAGAGGTAGACCCGAGAGCGGCGATAGGCGTCACTGAAGAAGCCGCGTCGCTGTCTGAGAACGCCGTCCTCCTGCCGGATCCGCTCTTTCAGTTCCCAGGCGGCATCGACGTGATCGTCGTTCCCACGGTCGACGATCAGCGATTCGACGTTGACGCTCACTACCACACATAGCCTGTACGAAAATATAATTGTACCGGTCGGGTTTTTGACACCGTCTGGACATTGGGAGAGTCGACGAACGGACGGACAGAGTTAGGCGCTCGCAGCCCAAAGCAAGATGTATGGTAGGACGGCGTCTCGGGCGACTGTTCGCGATGATTTGCTCGCTGGCCGTGATCGCACGCCCGACGAACGCACACGTCGATTACGTGACCGATCCGACGGCTGAAACGCGCGACGCGATCACGTTCGTCCGTGAGACGCTTTCCGATCCGATCAATGCGGTGCTTGTCGGGAGTGTCGCGATCGGTCTGTCGGTCGGACTCGTACTGTACCTCCGGTTCAGGCCGAGAGTTCGCGACATCGAGGTGTTGCGGGCGAGGCTGGCGACGTACGACGATCTGATCCCGTGGATGCTGCGCTTGAGTCTCGGATTACCGCTGGTCGGTGCGGGCTTTCAGGGGTACCTGTTCGCACCCGTGGATTCGCTGCGGTTCGAGCCGACCGCACTCCCGCTCTTGCGACTGGCTCTGATCGGTGTGGGCTTTTGCATCCTCTTTGGTCTCGGAACGCGGATCGTGACGACCGTCGGCACGCTCCTGTATCTATTCGCGCTGACGGTGAGTCCCGATACGTTGCTCGCTCTGGAGTACCTACCGGGGTTCGTCGCGCTGTTCGTGCTGGGAGGTGGCCGACCAAGCGCCGACGACATCTTACTACAGATCGCTTCGACGGAGGGGACGATCTACGGACGGATCGATCCAGTCCACTACCTCAAGGCGTTTCTCGACGATCTGACCGAACCGTACCGGGCGTACGTCCCGACAGTGCTCAGATTCGGTCTCGGAGTCTCGTTCATCTTCCTGGGTGTGACCCAGAAGCTCGGCGCACCGGCGCGGTCGCTGGCCGTCGTCGAGAAGTACAGTCTCACGGCAGTCGTCCCGGTCGATCCGAACCTCTGGGTGCTGGGAGCCGGTGTCGCCGAAGCGGCGGTCGGGCTGGCGCTGATCGCTGGCTTGCTCACGCGAGCCACCGCGTTCGTCGCGTTCTTGCTGTTTACCACCACGCTGTTCGGACTACCCGACGATCCAGTGTTGGCCCACGTCACGCTGTTTGGCATGGCTTCTGCGCTGGTGACGCTCGGTGCCGGTCCGCTCTCGCTCGATCAGTATCTCGGCGAATCACGGAGTCGGGACCGTGACGGAGTCCCGACGAGCGACTGACGAGAATTTGTCAATTGGCCGTCTGCTTTAAGCCCGGCGGGTGCGTTACAGAGAGATGCGCTCTCCCGCGAGCGCGGTGTTCCCAATGGGCAAAGACATCCTCATGATCGTCGGCGATTTCGGTGAAGACTACGAAATAATGGTTCCCTTCCAGGCGTTGCAGATGGTCGGCCACGAGGTACACGCGGTCTGTCCCGAGAAGGAGAGCGGCGAGTCGATCAAGACCGCCATCCACGACTTCCGTGGCGACCAGACCTATCTGGAGGAGCGAGGTCACAACTTCGAACTGAACGCGACGCTGGCCGAGGTCGATCCGGCCGATTACGACGCGCTGGTCGTCCCCGGCGGGCGCGCGCCGGAGTATCTCCGCACGTACGACGAGGTCCTCGCTGCCGTCCGTCACTTCTTCGACGCGGACAAGCCGGTCGCCACGCTGTGTCACGGGCCGCAAATCCTCGCTGCAGCGGGCGTACTGGACGGCTACGAGATGACGTCCTATCCCGCCGTTCGGGCCGAGTGTGAGGCTGCGGGCTGTTCGTGGGTCGACGAGGTCGTCACCGACGGCAATCTCGTGACCGGACAGGCGTGGCCCGACCACGACGAGTGGCTCGCACAGTTCCTCGACGTGCTCGGGACCGACATCAGTCACGGCGAACCGGTCGCCGCCGACGACTGAGTCGCACCGGGTGGTCGTCACTCCGTTTTTATGCGGCCTGCAGGCGATAGACGCCGCCGTTCGTCCCGCTACTGTTGGTCGTACACACCAGCAGTTCGCCGTCGGCGTCGCGGCCGAACGAGGTGACGAGCGGGCCGATACCGTCGACTGGGACCGCCGTCGTCGACCACTCGCCGTCACTGCCTTCGGTGGCGACGAACAGCCGACCGTTCACCCGAAAGTCGCTGAAGACGTAGCGCCCGCCGAGGGCCGGGAGTGCCTCGCCCTCGTAGATGTAGCCACCGATGACCGAAATTCCCGAGACCTCGCCACCGCTGTGGGGGTAGGCGACGATCGGATCGAGCAGCGAGTCGCCCTCGTCTGTTGCCGTCGGACAGTCGCTGGTCTGGAAACAATCGGGGCCCTCTCTGACGTTCCATCCGTAGTTGCCGCCGCGTTCGACGACGTTGATCTCTTCCCAGCCAGACTGTCCCACGTCGGCGACGAACAGTCGTCCGTCCGGGCCAAAGGAGAGACGCCACGGATTTCGAAAGCCCCAGGCGTAGTGTTCATCGAGTCCGTCACGGCCGACCAGCGGATTGTCTTCCGGGACGCCGTAGGCTCGACCACCGCTGCCGTCGTTGCCGCTGCCACCATCGTTATCCCCACCATCGCCACTCGCACCGTCACCACTCCCGCCGTCTACGTCGATTCTGAGGACACTGCCGAGACGATTCTCGGTCACGTCCTGACCGTTGCCGCCGCCGACGGCGCTGTACCAGTCGTCGACGTGGCCCTGGCCCTGATCGCCGCCGGCCCCGCCGTCACCCACACCGACGTAGAGATAGCCGTCGGGACCGAACACGACGGAGCCAGCGTTGTGGTTGGCCTGGGGCTGGGGAATCGTCAGCAAGACCCGTTCGGAATCCGGGTCGAACGTCGTCCGGTCCGGGCTGGCCTGAAACTCCGAGAGGACGAACGTATGAGAGAACCCGTCCGGTGTGTCCGCATGGGGTGCTCCGCTGTACCGGACGAATGCGCGTCCGTTCTCGGCGAACTGTGGATGCAGCGCGAGACCGAGCAGCCCCATCTCGCGACCGGAATCGCTGGCGAGGCGGCCACGGACATCCAGTGACGGCTCGTCGACCAGTCCGTCACCGTCGAGACGACGGAGCTGTCCGGCTTGATCGACGACGAATCCGACGCCGGGTTCGACCATCTCGACACCGACAGGCGATTGCAAGCCGCCGACGACCCGCTGGCCCGTGAGCGCGAGGTCGCCAACAGCGGTGTCGGTCGCTGTTCCTTCGGTCCGTGTCTGCGCCGGTGATTGACCGTCCGTCGATTCGCCGCTGCTCGCCCGATTCGACTGTGCCGGGCGCTGACAGCCCGTCAGTCCCGCCGACAGTGCGAGTCCGGACGCCAGAAGCCGACGCCGGGTCACGCGTGAATCGTCCATACCCGTTCTGGGGCCTGACGGCGGGTAACCGTTGTCCCGGTGAGAATACACTCGAACGCTCTTCTGTAGCGGATTGTGGGTCAGTTCGCAGCAGTAGCTGAAAGTCACAGCGGGCAAGGGTGGCGCGGCCGCGCCACCCGACGAACGATGCTGCCAGCCGATGTATTCGTCTCGGCGCGTCGGGCCGTGAATCTGCTGGGTTCCGGACAGCGCCCGACCATCGTGGTCGTCTGTTTACCGATCTGTGCGCTAACCAATCGGCAACTATAAAAAAAAGGTCAGTTCGATTCTTCCGGTGGAACTGTTAGCTCTTCACTACTCTACTTTGTCCCAGGGACCGTACTCGCCGCCGCTGCCCGGTTCGTTACCGCGTGTCCACCAGTTGGCCTCCCAGACGGCACCGTCGAAGGTCACACGGTCACCGCCGGTGTAGGCGACCGACGAGTCCCACTGTGGATAGTCGCCGTCGGGCGTGTCAGTCGGCGTATCGGTCGGCGTGTCGGTCGGCGTGTCGGTTGGTGTGTCAGTCGGCGTGTCGGTTGGCGTATCCGTTGGCGTGTCGGTTGGCGTGTCGGTTGGCGTGTCAGTCGGCGTATCCGTTGGCGTGTCGGTGCCAACGTCGCTTACCTTCGTCCACGGACCGTAGTCGCCACTGGCGCTAGGCTCGTCGCCCTTGGTCCACCAGTTGGCTTCCCAGACCGCACCGTCGAAGGTCACGCGGTCACCGCTGGAGTATGCGACCGACGAGTCCCATTCCGGATAGTCGTCGCCCGGGGTGTCGGTCGGCGTGTCGGTCGGCGTGTCGGTCGGCGTGTCCGTGCCACCATCAGCGCCGGCCACGTCAACGTAGGAGCACGAATAGAAGGCTTCCGGCGAATCGGACCGCTGCCAGACCCAGTAGATTACGTGTTCCTTGTTGTTGCGGTCAGGGACATCGATCCCACTGATGTTTTCTGTTTCACTAGGAGTGAACGATCCAGTCTCGTGGATCAATTCCAGATCATCCCACGCAAGCGCAGTGTCTGGGTTCCATCCATCCTTGGTCATGTAGAACCGCATGTACTCGGTTGCATGCGGCGCGGTAAGATCAAGGGTAAACGTCTGCTCACCGGGCGTTATCTCCGTCGATGGCCAGTCTCCTGGTTCGTCGTACGCAGCGAATCTTTCTTTTCCGGCGCTACAGAGTTCACCGTCATCGATGTTCTCTTGGTGGTTGCCGGCCGCATCACCGTCGCGAATTCCCATCCAGTTGTAGATCGCCTGCGAGTTCTGGTCGCGTGCATACTCGCACATCTCGCTCATTTCTCCAGACTGAGCCTGCTCATAACAGGCCAACGCCTGCCCCATTGGATCATCCGTTGATCCATGTGCAGCGGCTGTCTGTACCGCAAAGAGGCCGAGAGCCGCCAAAACGACGACCAGTACCCCTGCTTTTGCGACACGTGACTTAGTGACACGTGGTAATCTACTCGCTTCGACTCCGTCATGTGTTGTTGGATTTTCCCCCATAATCTATCCACCCTTTGTTGCGTCGGGGTTATATATATATTTTTTGTTAACGATGGGCGTGCCATAAAAGAACTCACGAGCTTCGGAAACGCGTCCACCCCAAAGTATAGTAGCCATTGAAAATCAATGCACACCCGATCGCACGACTGCAGTGCGATCGGTGTGTAAATCGTTTCAATTGTTACTATAGACGACGAAACACTCAAACCCATCCTCGAAGCTGCGCTATGACGCTCCCAGCAATCGCTTATCCAAGAGTAAACTCGAAACAATGGGTAAGTGTGGTGTGGTCGAATCCTTTTTTAGATCGGTCGCCGAAACGGTGGTACATGGCGAACAAAGACGACCTCCGAGAGCAGTTCACCGAAGCGTTTCAGGACGCAGACTACCCGATCTCCAGCCCGATGGATCTGGTGCCGGCGCTGCCAAACGGTCCGTCGACGAAGTTCGAATCCGGTGACTTCTCGATGACGGCGATGGAACTCAACACCAAGCTCGGCGGCGAGTTCCCCTACGAGAGTGTCGACGAGTTCGTCGAGGACGTGCTCGACCAACTCGACGATCAGGACCTGATCTAGGACCGTCTCCGTTGCTGCTGGCAACGACGTTCGACAGTGACATCGCTGTCGTGGCCGCGGTGGGCATCTGTCGCTGGCTTGGGCCGGCACTTATAGCCGTGGTCCCGTAACGGGCGTGTATGCAGGTCGTCGCTGAACTCGTCGAGACGTTCGGTCCGTTTCTGATCCCCGCCACGCTGTTCGTCGTCGGCGTGGCCGGCTATGCGGTCCTGTGGGCGCTGACGGGTCGACGCGACAAGTGGACCAACGAAGGCGACCGAGACGGTGACGACGAGACGCGCGAACCGTCCGACCGGTAGCGGTATTTGTGCGGTCTGTCCAGTCAACGATACTTATTTCCTTGCGATGGTACTACTGACCGGTAATGCTGAGCGCGAAAATGGAGGATTACCTCAAGGCCCTCTATCAGCTTCAGCGCGACGAGGAGGGACCAGTCTCGACCTCGTCGCTGGCCGAGGCGCTCGACGTGACGCCGCCGACGGCGTCGAGCATGCTCGACACGCTCGAAGACCGCGGATTCGTCGAGCGCGAGAAGTACAAGGGGGCACGCCTGTCCCCGGAGGGCGAGACCGTCGCGCTCGAAGTCGTTCGCCATCACCGACTGCTGGAGACGTATCTCACCGAACATCTGGGCTACGACTGGTCTGAGGTCCACGACGAGGCCGACCGGCTCGAACACCACATCAGCGAGGAGTTCGAGCG
>Ga0207771_100950_pt1 | contig 14317 bp, 12 predicted proteins | sample A23M2SouthBayCA_2_FD_187731 | JGI IMG/M metagenome (GOLD analysis project Ga0207771, IMG submission 187731) | Aerobic enrichment media microbial communities from Eden Landing Ponds, California, USA - A23 M2 (2) (SPAdes) | ecosystem: Environmental > Aquatic > Marine > Unclassified | place...
TATCGAAATATTTCCTTTCTCCTTCGGTTTGGGATCTGCATTCTTCGTCAGCTTGACCCGTTCCCGTAACTTCTCAAAGAAATCGTCTGGCACGTCATAAACGACCCGGTTATAGGACATAATATGCATCTGGTCCATCGAAAAAAGGACAGCGGGGAAAAAGTTGTATTCTTCATCACCGGTATGTTGATCGTTGTTTTTTTGGAGCTCCTCGGCAGCTCGCGAGGCGCTTTTGCAGCGGTGATGTCCGTCGGCTACATACAGATGTTCAATCTTGTCAAAGCGATCCACGAATTCTTTTGGGTCTTCAACTTTCCATATCGTGTGCTGTACACCATCTGAAGCGGTAAAGTCAAAGAGCGGGTCTTGACCGTCAACCATATCCCTGGCTAATCGAGTAATATCCTGCCGATCTTTGAAGGTCAGCATAACCGGCTCTGCATGCGCTTCCTGTTCGAGTACATGCCGGGTCCGATCATCCTCTTTGGCCGGACGCGTTAATTCGTGTTTAAGAATGACATCATGGTCATAGTCGTCAACCGAAACACAGGTAAAAAGCCCGGTTTGTACACGTCCCTCAAATATCAACTGGTACACGTAGAGAGATTCTTCCTCTTCCTGTTCAAAAAGATCGGAGTCCAATAATTTTTTTAAATTTTCCCGACCTTTCTTATATACCTGATCATCATTATAAGGAGTTCCTTCAGGTAAATCGATTTCAGGCCGTATAACGTGGAGGAAACTGTTCGATTTGCCTTCGGCCAACTCGCGAGCTTCGTCCGTGTCGATCACATCATAAGGCACACATGCCACTTCTTCGACTGATTCTTCCTTTGGGCGCCATGCCTTAAACGGATGAATAATCGCCATTGAACTATAGAATGTTTTATGGATTCAAATTCCAAATTTAAGTAAATTATTTCCCGTTCAAAGAATCCTTAAACATAGGGTAGTAAACACAAACAATAAAGTTTTATTTTGTCCCGTATTTTCTGTGTCTTGTAGAATGGAAAATGAGGGTTATTGGGATTTATGCAGGATCTTTATACTCCAGGATAAATCTCATTGAGCTAATGAAAATTAAAACATAAGACTATGGACAATCTGAACTACGATTCAGAACAATTATCGGAAGATCAGCAGAATCAGATGCTTTTTATGATGTTGGTACAACAACATCAGCAGATTGCTATGATGGGTATGGGCAAGGTAAAAAATCCGGCAACCGATGAAATCGAAAGAGATCTGAAGTCGGCCAAGTTTGCGATCGACACGCTTATGATGCTTCAATCATTTACCGAAGGGAATTTGCCCGAAGAATTGAAGGAGTATCTGAATGACACGCTTAATAATCTTCGTTTAAATTATGCTGAAGAAGTGGATGAGGAGGATAAGGATGAAGACAAAGAGAAGGGAAACAACGATAATTCATCTTCTGATGAAGAATCCGATAATTAATAACCTGAATATATATTGATCAGTTGATATTATGGCTGAACCAGTCAAAGCAGCGGGCGGCATCGTTTATAACAGGAATGGGAATAAAGACAACCCCTATAATCCTCTCATTCTACTGATCTACCGTCGTGAAAAATGGGATCTGCCGAAAGGCAAGATGGAAGCGGATGAAACAAAGTCCGAATGCGCCGTACGGGAAGTGGCCGAAGAGCTCGGAGTTTCTACACCTGAAATCAAAGATTATCTCGGGACCACGTACCACGAGTACGAACGAGATCAAACTCGTTATGGCAAGACGACTTATTGGTATGCCATGCAGCTGACAGAGGAGGAAGCATTTGATCCCCAAAAAGAAGAGGATATCGAGAAGGTAGCCTGGGTACCGCTGTCAGATGCCAAAGAAAAGGTGGATTTTGACAATCTGACGAAACTACTCGACCGATTTGAAGTATGGTATCTCGACTTCTATGAAACGGTGAATGATACGGTCGACTAGTTTGTAGAGTCTCCCACTTTCTAATTCTGCAACTTAAACACTATCGGTACGCTGTATTGAACGCTTACCGTTCGGCCTCGCTGCATTCCAGGCTTAAATTCAACTTTGGAAATTGCACGAAGAGCTTCTTTATCACAGCCGGCTCCAATCCCCCGGATAACCTTGGGTTTTTCAACTTTTCCCTTCTCATTTACGACAAATTGAACATAAACACGACCCTCAACACCGGCCTTTCGTGCCATATCCGGGTAGCGGATGTGCTCTTGAAGAGCCGACAGTCCTCCAATTAATTCGGGCATCTGTTCTACGACGACAAACACTTGATCTTCTTCCTCTTCATCTTTTTTCGGCGGAGGCGGGAGCGATAACCGATCGTTCATACTAATTTCGGTATTGATATTGATGATCTCGTCATCAATAACCTCGTCATTCGGGACCTCGGTTGGTACCTGCGGTCGCGGAGGGGGTGGCGGTTCTTTGGTATGCTTGGTTTGGATAATCTCTTCAATCGAAACAACCTCTTGTTCTTCGATCATCTCCTTCACTTCACCGTCCCCCTGTATTTGTAGTTTGAATGCTCCAAGAAAAAATGCAAGGGTTGCAATAATACCAATCTGCATAAAGATGGTATAGTTTTTACGTAAATCTGCCGTAGGCAATTTGCGTTTCAAATTCATAGTATGTCCCGAATTAAGTTATAGGATCTTGCAGTCGGTAAGCGTGTACTGATACCGTATTTAAGCCAGTGGCAACACTTGTAAACGCTCCCTTTTTTTGCCAAGTACTCCCTTAGATTGCCCAAAAATCAGGCAATTAAGCTTTGGCTGGTACAAATTACAGCTTAAGATAAAACGCAGGGGGAGAGGGGTTATTGTTAAAAATTTATACATCTTTAAAATCGAGTTCTAAATTGTCCTCAAGCTGCTGGTGTGTTTGCTTTAAAAAATAGATGGCGATCAGGATTCCAAGTAGATCGGCGAGGAAATCATAAAAGTCGGCACTTCGATTTATTGGAAGAAAATGTTGGAGTAATTCAATACTGAGCCCAAATCCAATTCCCGCCAGAAGATCAATGCTCCAGAATGAAGTGGGAGTTCGGGTGTAGGAAAACCGAACCAGCCCGAATAGATAAGTCCATCCCCCGAAAACAATGATGTGGGCAATTTTATCAAATTGGGGAAAATCCGTCTTGGTCAACTTGTCTGATGGCAAAAGGGTTAACAGTAGGATGGAGGCTGTCACCGCTATGGTGAGCACCAATAGTAATCGTCGGTGCCGGTATAAGTATGTGAGTAGCCTGGGAATCATATTAAATCGAGAGGTTCAAGCTGATGTATCGAAGCGTTCGAGTTCTGTCTGTATAGGTCGGTTTTCTTTTTTCCATTCAACAGGGCGTGAACACAAGCTAATGTCGTTTGGTCGGTCATCATCCAGCAGGCCCCAATTTTGCCGGCTAACACATCCCCGAAACCTGCCCGGGAATAGACTCGGGTGTCGTATCCGGTGATAAAAGTCGGACTTTTCGGAGAAGTCAGTAGCACAGGGTTCCCTTTTGATAAAATAGTTATGCCTTGTTCATCGCTGAGTGCTCGTGCTTTTTCAAGGCGGTCCAGATCGTCTTTCAGGGAAGTATCCAGTAGACGATTGAACTCCCCTGGATGCGGCGTAATAATCAGCTCCTGGTCTTCCCTGACTTCCCAATTTCTTCGGGACAAGCACCATAATCCGTCTGCATCCATGATCAGGGAACCGGTATATTGAGCTAGCAATTGATGGGTCAGTTCCACGGTTTCGGATTCACGTCCAATGCCAGGACCAAATATGACTTTTCCGGGTTTCGATGCTACAATATCCAGAATTTCCTGGAGATGCCGGGATTTAAAATGATAATCCTCATGGTCGCCTACAGGACGGGTAATTACCTGGGTCAGTTTGGTTTCGAAAACGGGTAAAAGTCCCCGGGGACAAACAAGTACGACGGCACCGATTCCTTCTTTCCAGGCACTTTTAGCCGCCATCACGGCCGCCCCGGTTAACCCTTCGGATCCGGCGATGACATAGAGAATCCCGCGTTCGTATTTATGCCGGGCCGGTTCTCGTTCTATGGGAAAGTTGTCATCCACCCACGATTCGTCGATCAACACCGATTGGAAATCCTTTTTTAAATAATTTGGGAACGGGAGATCGCAATACACCGGTTCACCGGCAACTTGCGGGCCCTCATTCAGATAAAATCCCTGTTTAAGGGCACCGAAAGTGAAGGTGCAATCGACTTTCATGGCCTGACCCATAATTTTACCGCTGTCGGCGTTCAGGCCGGTGGGAACATCGATTGCATACTTTTTCGTATCTTGTGAGTTGGCCCACTCCACGGCTTTTTGATAATCGCCTCGCAATTCGCTGTCCAGACCGGTTCCCAGCATGCCGTCGATGAGGAAGTCATAGTCGCCCTCAAGGTTTTTCGGGTTCCAGTGCTCGATCGTGTGAATTAAATCCCGGTGAGGTTCTTGCCGGCTCATTTTCTGGATTAACGCAAAATTCGCTTCGGTGTCAGCCGACAAATCATCTGTCCCGCTGATAAAAACAAGGGTTGCCTCTATATTATACTGCACAAGATATCGGGCAACCACCAGTGCATCTCCGCCGTTGTTGCCTTTTCCGCAAAGAATAAGCCCGTGGGCACCGGTGGGTTGTTTAGCGAGGATCTGTTCGGCCGTTTTGCTGCCGGCTACTTCCATAAGGGTATAACCGGGAATACCGAAGTCTTCGATCGTCCTGCGGTCCAGGTCCTGGCTCTCTTCCGCGGTGCAGATATAATGGGTATGTGGTATGTTAAATAGCTTCATGACGGATCAACGAGTTCATTAAAAGCCGCCGTTTTTATGTTTAATAGGCACGAGCAAATAGCACTTTTTGATCAGAGGGGTCCCCGGTATAAATACATTTGCCCGGTTCGCCTTCTTCAAGGGGGATGAGTCGGATGGTGGCCTTGGTTTCGTCTTTGATTTTTTCTTCGGTCTCCGCACGGCCATCCCAGTGAGCGTAGACAAAACCACCTTCTTTGATACGCTTCTTGAACGTTTCGTAATCATCCACTTCGTAGGTGTTGTCCTCAACACGTTTTTTCGCCTGGTCATACAGGCTTTCCTGGATCGTCTCCAGCAGCGATTCGATTCGCTTTCCAAGGCCTTCACGGTCTACGATATTTTTATCAAGGGTATCCCGACGGGCAAGTTCCACATTGTTGTTTTCGATATCCCGCGGTCCAATGGCTATGCGTAAGGGCACCCCCTCGGCCTCGTGCTGAGCGAATTTATATCCGGGATTCTGTTGATCCCGATCGTCGAGCTCAATACGAATCCCCAGCTCGTCCAGTTCCCGGTAAACCCCGTCACAATATTCAAGCACTTCCCGTTTCTGCTCGTCATTTTTCCAGATGGGTACAATGACAACCTGGGTAGGGGCCAGTTTGGGAGGAAGTACCAGTCCGTTGTCATCTGAGTGCGTCATGATAAGTCCTCCGATTAGCCGCGTGGATACGCCCCAGCTGGTAGCCCATACATGCTTATGCTGACCATCCGTATCCTGGTAGGTGACATCGAAGGCTTTGGCAAAATTCTGCCCGAGAAAATGCGAGGTCCCGGCTTGAAGGGCTTTGTTGTCCTGCATCAGGGATTCAATGCAGTAGGTTTCAACGGCCCCGGCGAAACGTTCAGACTCCGTTTTGGTCCCTTTGATCACCGGCATAGCCATAAAATCTTCGGCAAAAGTTCGATAGACCTCCAGCATCTGCTCGGTCTCTTCAACGGCTTCTTCCTTGCTGGCGTGTGCCGTGTGACCTTCCTGCCATAAAAATTCCATCGTTCGCAAAAACAGCCGCGTTCGCATCTCCCAGCGGACTACGTTCGCCCATTGGTTAATCAGGATAGGCAGATCTCGGTACGATTGAATCCAATCGCGATAGGAGTTCCAAATAATGGTTTCGGAGGTTGGACGAACTATCAGTTGTTCATCCAGTTCGCTTTCGGGATCCACTTCAAGCCCGTCCTTGCCGCTCTTCAATCGACTGTGGGTGACAACAGCGCATTCCTTCGCAAATCCCTCAACATGTTCAGCTTCCCGCGATAGAAATGATTTGGGGATAAACAGAGGAAAGTATGCATTTTCATGACCGGTATCCTTGAACATCCGGTCGAGGGCGTCACGCATGTTTTCCCAAAGGGCATACCCGTTTGGGCGTATAACCATGCAACCCCGAACCGGTGAATAATCCGCCAGCTTAGCATGTTTTATGACATCCAGGTACCACTGAGAATAGTCGTCGTCGCGATTGGTAATATTTTGAGCCATGAGACTGCTGTATTACAGTTGATTGATTAATCGATTCAAATTGAAGGTTAGATAACGGGCTTACCCGTATCGTAAAATTTATTAAAAGGTTTATACAGCGCTGATAACAAAGCTAAAAATAGCATGAATCCGCCTAGACGCAAAACTTTTCAATGTAAGATAACCATTGTAATTTGAGTTTGTTGCATATTAAATAGGTGCAAACGAAACGGCCAGGCAAAAAATATCACATCCTTCATTTACGGCTTATATAAAATTTGTTATATTAGCGTTCGTTTCGTTGCTCCGAGTGTAAAAATTGGATGGCGTGGTAGCTCAGACGGTTAGAGCGTCGGATTCATAACCCGGAGGTCGGCGGTTCGAATCCGCCCCACGCTACTATATATTGACTATAGTCCGGATTTTGATTTGTGGGAGCAGCTTCGTTTGGTGCTGCCCGGGAAATTCGGGCTTCATATCCCCGAAGAGTTGCGGGGGATAATAGACAACCGCCGCCCGCCCGTATTTCTGAAGTCTCGTTAGATTCTATATCTTCTTAACTATTTTTCAACTATTATTTTTGATCCGACATTAAAGCATCTGCGGTTAAACTTATGGCCTGGAAAAGAACACATACCTGTGGCGATTTAAATATTGAACATGAAGGCGAAGAAGTCGTGCTCAACGGATGGGTGGATACCCGGCGCGATCTCGGAGGGGTTATATTTATTGACTTGCGAGATCGATACGGTATTACTCAAATAGTATTTCGGGAAGAGGATGACGAACTGCATTCCCGGGCCGAGGAGTTGCGGCGTGAGTATGTTGTGGGGGTAAAGGGAGTGGTGGAAGCACGCTCCGACGAGAATGTCAATCCAGATTTGCAGACGGGTGAAATTGATATCAACGTCAGCGAATTGCTAGTGTATAGTGAAGCGGAGACGCCCCCTTTTGAAATCAAGGACGATATCGGAACCAGTGAGGACCTGCGTATGAAGTATCGCTACCTCGACCTGCGCCGCCGGGCCCTGACCGACAACCTGATGTTGCGTTCGCGTTCTTATCAATCCATTCGCAACTATTTTCATGATCTCGACTTTGCAGAGGTGGAAACACCGGTGCTTATGCGGAGCACCCCGGAAGGAGCTCGTGATTATCTCGTTCCGAGTCGCGTTAATCCCGGTAAATTTTTCGCCCTGCCGCAAAGTCCCCAGACGTATAAACAGACCCTGATGGCCTCTGGGTTCGATCGATATTTCCAGATCGTTAAGTGCTTTCGGGATGAGGATCTTCGGGCCGATCGTCAACCGGAGTTTACACAGATCGATGTCGAGATGTCTTTCATCGATGAAGAAGATGTTTTCGAAATGACCGAAGGACTCATGAAGCAGCTCTTTGAGGAGGTGTCCGATCGTGAAGTCTCGGTCCCGTTTGACCGCATGACCTACCAGGAGGCACTTACCACTTATGGGACAGATAAGCCGGATACCAGATTCGACCTCAAGTTCAAGAATTTCTCGGACCTGGTTGCAGATTCAGAATTCCGCATCTTCTCACAAACGGTTGAAGAGGGAGGAGCTGTAATCGGATTCAACCTGCCGGGTGAAGGTGACATGGGCCGGGGAGAATTGGATCGGCTGACCGAGCGAGTTCAAGAAGAAACCGGCGCCGGTGGACTTATCTATATTAAAGTCAACGAAGACGAGATTAAATGCAGTGTTGGCAAGTTTTTGACGGAAGAAACCATCCGGCAAATGATCGATCAGGCAGGTGCCGAGAATGGGGACCTGGTATTAATTCTTGCCGGTCCGACTCCGACGGTCTATGAACAACTGGGGACCCTGCGTCTCATGATGGGAAATGATTACGATCTAATTGATCGGGATCAGGATCATTTTCTCTGGGTCACGGATTTCCCGCTGCTTGAGTGGGATGATGACGCAGGACGCTATGTGTCCCTGCACCATCCGTTTACAGCACCACAGACGAGGGACCTTGATAAACTTGAAAATAAACCGCAAGAAGTACTTTCCAGGGCGTATGACCTGGTATTGAATGGCAAAGAAATCGGGGGCGGCTCCATTCGTATACATCAGGCTGACCTGCAGGAGAAAATGTTTGATGTGATGGATATAGATCGCGGAGAAGCTCGGGATAAGTTTGGTTTTCTGATGGAGGCCTTTCGATACGGGACACCCCCGCACGGTGGAATCGCACTGGGACTCGACCGAATTATTATGCTGCTGGCCGGTGCCGACAGCTTGCGGGATGTGATCGCATTCCCGAAAAACAAAAGTGCCCAGAGTTTGATGGACAACGCACCAAGCTATGTGGAAAAGGATCAGCTGGACGAATTGCATATTGATTTGAAAGACTGGGTGGAAAAACAGAAAAAAGAGGAATTGGCTGAAAGCCAGCAGAAAAGCAATAGTTAATTCTTCATGGAGTAACCAAAAATTATATGAAAGCAGTCGGGATAGACGGATGTCCGATGGGTTGGTTGGCCGTTGATTACAATCGAACGGATCAACCTTTCTGGATTATTCAGTCGGAAGAAGAGTTGAAGAAAACGTTGCAGCAATATGATCGTATCTTCATTGATATTCCCATCGGTATCCCGGATGATGAGTATACCCGGAAGTGTGATGAAAAGGTGCGGGTGGAGCTGGGGACCGATTACCAGGCCAGTATATTTAATCCACCCGTACGTTCCGCTCTCTACGCGCCCACCTACGCAGAGGCCTGTATTCAGAGCTATTCTCTTACCAACAAAAAGGTTTCCCTGCAGTCGTGGAATATCTCCGGTAAAATCAAGCAGGTGGATCAGCTGCTGCAGCAAGATACTTCCTTGCGAGATAAAGTGTTTGAGAGCCATCCTGAATTATTATTTCGCATCCTGAATGGGTGGGAGTCGGTGCAGCAAAAAAAGCAGACCAGGAAGGGATTGAAGCACCGGTTGAACCTTCTGAAAAATGTGCAGGAGAAAAGTGAGTCGATTTATCGTCAGTTGAAAGAAAGATTCCGTCGCAAGGAAGTAGCTGAAGATGATATGGTCGATGCGATGGTACTGGCTCACTTTGCCCGCATATCTGTTGATGCAGAGATTCATTCTTTCCCGGAAGAACCTCCGGTTGATTCAAAGGGATTACCAATGGCTATCCACTACGTGGATCATCAGGCATAGAATGATCGCTTTATCGAGAGGATGGCTCCGAGATCTTTAAATTGTCCGGCTTTTTTGCAGTAGAATTGTGAAAGTCCGACAGCCTCCTAGTTAAAGATTCCTGCCTAGTTCCAGGCACTTAATGGTTGAGTTTCAATCCTCATCGTTGAGTATATTCTTGTATTTGACTCCTGCTTTGTACACACGGTTGATGCCATTGAAGGCAGCTGTTCTAAATGCTTCGCTGTAGGAGGGATAGTTTAATACATGGCGTATGAAGTAGCGAATATCACCATCGTAGGCCATGACCGATTGACCAACATGGATGAGGTCGCAGGCCTGAGCTCCAATGATGTGGACTCCCAGGAGTTTCAGGGATTGGGTGTCAAATACCAGTTTAAGCATTCCTTTGCGGTGGATGCTGAGATCCGCCTGGGTGGTATTCTTGAAATAGGCACGTCCAATAGTGTAATCGATATCTTGTTCTTTGGCTTCTTCCTCGGTTAGTCCGATATGGGATATTTCGGGTATGGAATGAATACCGTGAGGAAAATTGGCCGGTTCGTCGGGAGTCGGGACACCAAACATGTGACAGGCTGCACGTCGTCCCTGCGAAAAGGAAGCCGATGCCAATGAAGGGAATCCAATGACGTCTCCCGCCGCATAGATGTTCTCTATATTAGACTGATAATGGTCATTTACTTTGATGAAGCCGCTCTTATCTGTTGGCAGTGAGATATTGCGGAGACCAACATCCTCGGAATTGGGATGGCGATGACCAATGTACAAGACGTGCTCTGCTTCAATGACTCGGGTCTCTTCGGGTTGATCAATATGGTGATAACGGGCCTCGGTGCAAACCCGAAGTGGATTAAAATCCACGTCATCCAGGGTCACGTTGTTTCGGACGGTTATTTGGTTTTCTTCTATGGTCTCTTCCAGGATTTCCTTGATTTCATGGTCCAGGAAAGTCAAATAATCGGATTTATTGTTAAGAATAGTTACCCGGGTGCCCATCAAAGCAAAAATAGTAGCATACTCGATGGCATTTACGCCCGCTCCGGCAATAACCAGGCGCCTCGGAATATGCGTAAGTTCGAGCAAAGACTGATTATCCAGAATCTTGTCATGATCGATCGTAAAATCGGTCGGAGGGGTCGGACTGCTTCCGGTCGATATCAGTATGTTATCCCCGGTAAACGATTCCGTTTCACCATTCTGTTTAGTTACTTCGACCGTCTGTGAATCTTCGAGGCGCCCAAATCCGTGGACGACATCAACGTGGTTTTTATCGAGATACCGTTGAATACGGTCATTTTCCCGTTCAATAATTTCATCCTTGAATTGAAGCAGATCCTTCATCTTAAAACGGTCATACGGCTTTTTTTCCTCCTGGAAGCCGAATTGCGACTGAAATTCGTGAATGGTACGGGCTGCTTCCCGTAAAGCTTTGCTGGGAACGGTACCTGTGTTGATCCACGTTCCGCCTAAGTAGTTCGGATTGGCTTCGACTACCAATACCTTCTTTTCCAATTTTGAGCTTTGCATCGCGCATGCGAACCCTGCGGGGCCGCTGCCGAGAATTATGACGTCATAATTTGTGGACATATATCAAACAGTACAGGTCTGGAAAGTTAAAATAATGTGGTTTGCAATAAATTTTATAAGACTATAGCGTTGCTTTCGTTAAAGCACATGAATGAAGAAATTAGTATAAGAATCTTCCATCTATATTGAAATAGAGGATTATGAGGAGTTTGTCGGCTATTTTCACCTATAAATTCTTTATGAAAGGGTCGATAGCTCATTCATTATTAAAACGGTAAACACTAATCAATCAAAAAACAGGGAGTAAATAATGGCTTACACATTACCTGATCTGCCCTATGACTATGACGCATTGGAGCCTCACATTGATGAACGAACCATGAAAATTCATCATGGTAAGCACCATCAAGGCTATACAAATAAGTCGAATGCGGCACTAGAGGGTACTGAATTTGAAGATAAGCCGATCAAAGAAGTGCTGCGAAACATTAATGACGTGCCGGAGGATATCCGACAAAAAGTGATTAATGCTGGCGGGGGATATGCAAATCACAATCTGTTTTGGTCCATTATGTCACCAAACGGCGGCGGAGAGCCTGCCGGTGATGTGGCAAATGCGATCAATAAAAAGTTCGGAAGTATTACCGACTTCCAGGATCAGTTTACACAGACGGCCCTGGGTCGTTTCGGTTCTGGATGGGCATGGCTTTGCGTTGACGGAAGCGGCGACTTGAAAATGCTTTCCACCCAGAACCAGGATAGTCCTCTCATGAACGGACTGACACCGATCTTTGGGTTGGATGTCTGGGAGCATGCTTATTACCTGAAATACCAGAATCGTCGACCCGATTATGTGGAGGCATTCTGGAACGTAGTGAACTGGGACCAGGTTGAGAAGAATTTCCAGAAGGCTAACTAGAGCTCCATATAGTAGATAGTAGTAAATCCCCCAATTAAAAAGGCGTCCCCATTTTCCGGGGACGCCTTTTTTAGTTGATGTAGTTCGAGTTTGGTATCGGGGGCTTATTTATCCTCGGATGCAGTCAATTTGAGATTGAACCAGGCATCTTGTGCGTCAGCTATTTGATCCAATCGCTGCTGCATTTGACCGCGATCCCGTCGCCGTCCATAAGGACCATAGTTCGGATGCTGTTGACTTAAATCGACGGTCGTGGATTCATCATTATAATTGTGCTGAGGCGGCTCAATAGTGAATCCAACATGAATGGATTGGGCTTTAGAGGGAACCACGGCAAACTGTTGTGTCTTGGTGCTTTTAAGGGGAATGCTCATTTCCAATTGAATACGGTTGTGAAGTCTTTCACGAGCAACTTGAATTCCCTGGGCTTCAAGTCGGCTCATGTTAACGATCGTTTCTTCAGCGGTTGCTTTTTTATGCTGTTTCTGCGTAATAAGTACTTTTTTATAATTTTGTTCTTTTAGCCTTTCCAGCAAATCCTGGTTTTCCGGCTTCTGGAGCCAATCGCGGTTATTCTTGAACTTTTGATACTCCCCCGGCCTCTGCTTTAAAAAGTTAAAGGCACCTACAGGATAAGTAATGCCGAGCGATTTTTTATTCTCCCGGCTGGAACTGAGGTAGACCGTGAAGCCGGTGTTTTCTACAATACTATTATACTGTACGCTTTTCATGTTTACATACAAATAAAGCTTCTCATCATCGTGCGCCGCATAATATTCAAACGCATTGCTCTCTTTTATAAGTGCTTTGGAGCGGGGCCAATCTGATAGATCACCGTCTATTTTAAGCTCTTGGTTTACATTAGTGGATACAAACGTTTGACTGCTGCCGCAGGAACTGAGAAATAAGCTGAATCCCGCTATGAATGTGATAAGACCGATCAGGCGGAACCTGAAAATGAACCACGAGGAACTATCCATATGAATTTGAGATATCTATTTTAATGTTCGTTTCCTCAATAAGCTATTGAGTGTCGATTGATGTGATGTTTATATAATAACGTCTGTGAATTTACTGAAAAACAGGCTTAACTTTTTAGTGGTCTATAATAAACTGCACACCTTTATAGTTGTTAATGGCAAGGTATGTCTTTAAACGCACAGAGTAGTATTGGATTGTGAATCGAAATGCGTACATTGTACCGTTAATAAGAATTAAACAAATTTAAAAGCATGCAATTTGGACAAGGAATTGGACCCGATACGGACTGGATGCGTAAAGAACTTACGGATCTGGGCGTAGAAGAACTTACGACCCCGGAAGAAGTGGATAATGCAATGGAGGAGTATAACGACGGCACCATGCTGCTGGTGATTAATTCTGTCTGTGGTTGTGCAGCCGGCAATGCTCGTCCGGCCGTAAAGACGGCTCTGGATCATGAGCATACGCCGGATTATATGACTACGGTGTTTGCCGGACAGGATAAGGAAGCCACAGAACGAGCTCGATCATACTTTAGTGATTATCCTCCTTCGTCACCTGCTTTCGCTTTCTTTAAAGACGGTGAAATTAAAGCGATGATTCCGCGCCACCGTATCGAGCGTCGAACGAAAGAGCAGATTGCAAAAGATCTGACCATGGTGTTTGACGCTTATTGTGAAGTTGAGTCAGAAGCTTAATATATATCCCCCGGTATATATCACCTCCGGGGGATCTCTTCATCCATGCCTATCAAGAACTTCCGCTGCGGTGTAGCGAGGCGGAAAAGTCGATCTCTTCCCCTTCCTTAGTCAGCTTAACACCTTCCGGATGTGACTTTTTCCCATTGGGACCATATTCCAGGATGGTGTTCGACAGCTCTTCGTCGCTGCGATCACTTCGTGCAATCCGGGGTTCATCTTTGTGGAAACTGTCGACATGCAGGGTCCGGGTAGGAAACGCAAATTCAACGCCGATATCTTTGGCCAGTCGCATGATTTCAAGGAAGAAATTATGGCGTTGCTGCATTTCGTCACTCCATGTGGGAACCTTGAGGAAACAGTATACTAATATATCAAGTGAGTGGGCCCCATAATCATAAAAATGAACCTCGTAAAAATCTTTTCGCATATGTTCGTTTGCCCGGATGATCGCTTTGATACCTTCTACAAATGCTTCCATTTGTTCGGGCATAGTACTGTAGGTTAAACTAAGGGTGGTTTTAATCCGCCGGTACTCCCGCAAACCCAGGTTGTCGATTTCCGCATCGGCGAGCTTCGCATTGGGAACACTTACGACCGAATTATAAAAGGTCCGCACCCGGGTGGACCGAAATCCTACCTCTTCCACCGTCCCTTCTACATCGGTGGTTTTAACCCAATCTCCCACCACAAAGGGTTTATCCATAAATATGGTGAGAGAACCA